>Ga0194122_10000579_pt1 | contig 52530 bp, 47 predicted proteins | sample TA2MahCa10mmetaG_FD_155487 | JGI IMG/M metagenome (GOLD analysis project Ga0194122, IMG submission 155487) | Freshwater microbial communities from Lake Tanganyika, Tanzania - TA2015021 Mahale Deep Cast 10m | ecosystem: Environmental > Aquatic > Freshwater > Lake | place: Tanzania: Lake... | reverse complement strand
TTCCTTTTTAACCAAGCCCAACCGATGCGTTCTTAGATCCTCTATTTATTCATTTTCCTTTTGGTATTTATGGCTTGTCAGCCAAAGAGAAATTCAAGGCTAGTTTAAAAGCGTATGAATCCAATCATTTTGTAAGCTACCTCATTGACTTATTTGGGTTAGAGGCCACATCTGCTTTGGTTGGGAAGTATTTCATTGGAACTTCAAAGCATTGGGACGGTGCTTCGGTCTTTTGGCAAATTGATGCTAAAGGAAAGGTAAGGACAGGCAAAATAATGCTTTACAGCCCTACCACAGGCAAGAGAGTTAAAGAGCCATCCAATTATATCACCTGGATTCATACTAGGCTTAATCGGAGGTCTTTTAAGAATTAGAAAGTATTTCTTTATTTATGTTGACTACAATTGGAATCTCCTGCTTTCGAAACACACCTCTTACACTGTTGTCCTGTACTTTTAGCTATTGCAGAACATTGGCCAATTTTACAAGCTACTACCTTAGAATCTGTATCACTATTTAATTTGAAATCCGAGGAAAAGGAAAAAGAACCCACTGATATCGCAGCAAGAAAAATTAATAAATAAATTTTTTTCATATCCACATTGGTTGCATAGGAGACATAGGAGTCATTGGACGCATCATCTTCTGCTGATTCGATTGATTCATATCAGTCTAATATTAATGTTGCTATAGAATTTTCTGGCATTTTAATTTCGACATATCGGTTTTGACATACCACATATGCAGCTTCTTTATTTCCTGAATTGTTTATCAATATCACCACTAATTTTCCTTCAGGATTGATACTTGCAAGATGACGGATGCTGGTTCCATGTGCAGTCGATGATATAATTTTTGAACCAGGAGTGATGAACTTCATAAAGTGCCCATACATATAATAATCGAAATAATATATGGCCCGATTGTTTTTTAAGTCTCGTTCGATGATTGTTTGGCTTGCAGCAAATGGTCCATTATTCGGTTTACGATTTTGGTCAAGCATAATAACCCAAGCGTTGTAGCTGATGGCACTATTTTTCAAAATATTCATCAACTGAATTCCGCCTGAAAGTCCAAAAACAGATCCTTCAGTAAATCGAACAGGTACATGGGGAAACTCCTTTTGAATTTGAGACATGCCATCAGGCGAACCTACATATCCATGAAAGGCCATTGCCGAAGTATATTCCATGGCCTTAGGGTCGCTTAGAATAGTTCGGGGAAATCCAATGCCCGCATCACCAGGTTTTTCAGGAATAAATGTGAGCGAGCCGTCTGTTACGGGCTTCATATTAAAATTATGATCATAGCACCATATCTCGGTTTTCAATCCATTACGGACAAATTCAGGTCCCAGATAATTTTTGATAAAATCACGCTGTGCTTCTGCTGTCCAGTGACAGGATGGATAGTGCCATTTGGGAGATTCAAATTGTCGATCGACACCCGGTTCATTTTGTACCGTAACTGCAAATACAGGAACTCCTGCTGCTTCGTATGCTTTGATGAATTTAACAAAATAGCGGGCTAGAGAAGCGTAATATTCTGGTTTTACGCTTCCACCAATCATACTTCCTGATGTTTTCATCCATCCGGGTGGACTCCAAGGAGAGGCAAAAAAACGCAGATCGGGCCTGATACGTAGTGCCTGGCGAAGTACCGGAAGAATGTAGGTTTCATCCTTTTTTATACTAAACGTTTTCAGCAAAGTATCAACTTCACCATTGGGTAAATCACTGTACGAATACCATAGATCGCTAGTGAAATCAGGTGTACCCATACATATGCGCATGAGATTCATGTTAATTCCTACTTCATCAGTTAATAGTGCAGTGAGCGTTTTTTCTCTCTCGACAGAATCTAGTTTCGATAAGTTAAAGCAGGTAGCATGTTCCAGGGAAGAACCCATTCCATCAATGGTTTGAAACGTTTTTTCATTATCAATATTGATTATTTTATTGCTGTTTAGATCCTTCAATTCCTGAATCGCAATATCAGCTTCCTTGCTAAGTTGTTTACTACCATCCTTGGTTGATAGCCACACATTCGCTTTTGAAAGTTGTATGCCTTGCGCCTGTGCTTTCCCCGTTGTGATGAAAAAAACAGTCAGGGTAAGCAGTATGATTGTAGGATGCAATCCGCGTTCCATTTCTAGTTCTTTTTTAGAATACCACAAAAAATTGCCACAGTATGAAGGTATAAAAATCAGGGCAAAAAGACTCTAAAAAAAATGATTTTTGAAATTGTCTTAAAAACACTGCATCTTAATTGTGTAGTGAGAAAAAAACAACTTTTGTATCTTATTTGTACCTTATTTACATATTTTTTTTATAAAATGCTGTATATCAATATGTTAATTCAATAATTTACTTTCTGTATCGGGAAGTAGACTACCAAATAATAGGTTTTTTATCACGGAAATCCGCAAAAGAAGTAATCTAGACTCTCGTTTCTAACAGCTTGACTTAGTACTTGGTACATTGTACTTGGTACCCTCTACCATATCTCCACTCAGCACCGCCGAATACCTCACTTTTTTCCGTAAAAAATAGCTTTCAACGTAGCGGTAAGACAAGTGACTAAAGCCTGTGGTCAAGACAAGAATCGCCCCTAAGGTCAGCGGATAGCCGATCCAGGAAGGCAAAGTCTGCAGGTCCACTATCGCAGGCAAGCCCTTCAAGACCAGTACTACCGTAAACAAGTGGTATACATACAACCCATAAGACAGTTTACCCAAATAGGCAAACAGGCCATTATCCAATGAAATCAAGGTCCGTGGATTGGTGGCGATATTCAAGATCAATCCACAAACTACCAAAGAAATCAACTCGTCTTGCATCCATGCCAGGGAATGATAGTTGATCCAATCCAAGCCCATCACCACAAAGAGCACCATTAAGCCAACTTGCATCAACCGGTGGTAAAGCAATTTTATGACTGTTTTTTGGTAAAAAAGCAGGTAGGCTCCAATGCCTCCAACAATCATGGACGAGAAGCGGGTACGAATGACGAGCAACTCTAATTGACGATCTACACTGCCCGCATAAAATTTGAGGGATAGATAACCGGTGAGTAGTAGCAACATGATCCAGGGTAAGTATCGCTTGATCCGGATTACATGCGGCCAAAACAGGTAAAACTGTTCTTCCACTGCCACCGACCAGAGCAGATTGGCAAAGGGAACGGTAGGCAAATACACAAATGCCACATTGGCCGCCAGGCCAACAAATAGTAGCAGTCGATGCAGGGAATCCCCCATATCGCTAGAATACATGGGCAACTGAAAGAAATCCAAGTGGGGAACCACAAAAAAGCCAAGCACCAAAATCAGGTAGTAGAGCGGCCATATCCGCAAGATCCGCCGCATGTAAAAGTGGCGAATACGAATTGGAGCTTCCTGCTGCTCTTCAAGGAGCAGATAGGTAATCAGAAAACCACTTAATACAAAGAAGATACTGACACCAAAGGCACCTAGGTAGGCGCTGTAGGAATTGGCCCAAAGCGTGGGGTAGCCAAGGTAACTTTTAAACAGTTCCGTATGGTCCACAATTACCAATAATGCTGCAATAAAGCGCACCCCATTCAAGCCTGGGAATTGAATTTTTTTCATCATAAAGTTCAAAAATAAGCGATTAAAGCTTTCAATTCATTTATCCGAAAAATGAAAGTCGTTTCGAAATATGCCTATTTAACCATTTCTTCAGTTGCGATTCTCTCGATAAGGAATAAACTCTAGAACAAAAAACTTGATTTGAATTCAATCGCTCCGTATTTTCAAGATAACAAGCACCCTGCCATGAAAAAAATTACCTTCCTACTCCTCGCGCTCAGCCTAAACCTTTGCTTACAACTCCCACTCAGTGCACAATCTTTTGAAGCCTTTGACAGCTACCTCGCAAAAGAAGTACACGAAGGGAGACTGGTCGGCGTACATGGCATGGTCTTTCAGGAAGGCAAACTCGTATATAACCAAGCTCACGGCCAACGGGATCGGGAATCCAAAGATCCTCTCCGAGGAGACGAACTCTACTTTATCCAATCAATGACCAAACCCATTGTGTCGGTGGCATTGATGACACTCTATGAAGAAGGTAAGTTTCAGTTGGATGACCCGGTATCAAACTACCTACCAGAATATGCTAACCTGCAGGTGGTCAATGATCCAACAGTGGGATCCTCTGCTGGTACCCACCCTGCTCCTAGCCCCATCACTATTCGACAGGTTTTGAGCCATACTTCTGGCATGAGCCATGGAATTTCATCCATGACATACGACAAGGAAATCTGGAATGGAATTATTTTAAACGGTAAAATCAAAACCTTAGAAGAACGCACCACTGCTCTCGCTAAAATGCCCCTGGCCTTCGATCCGGGAATCAAATGGAATTATTCCTTTTCTCCCGATGTGGTGGGGAGACTAGTAGAAGTACTCTCTGGAAAAGATTTGTCTACCTACCTCCAAGAAGAAATATTCGCTCCCCTAGAAATGAAAAATAGCGGGTACAATTTGACCGAGGAACAAAAAAAGCGTGTAAAAGTGGTATATTCTTTTGCAGCTGACCAAAGTCTCCAACGGGCCTTGGCCCAACCTAAGACCAGTGAGAACACCCTTTTTGCTGGTGTTAATGCTTTATTTACCTCTACGGCAGACTACCTACGATTTGCCGAAATGATGTTGAACCAAGGAGAGTGGAATGGGAAACGAATATTAAAGCCCGAAACGGTAGCATTGATGACCCAAGATCATACTCAAAACATTCGGTATAGACTCTCTACAAAAGATACCTACACTAGATTAGGTAATGGAATTGTTACCGATGCTCTGGGTACCTTAAACCTAGAACCTGGTCATGGTTTTGGACTGGGATTTGCCGTCGTACAACAGCCTAAAAAAGCCAATAGAAATAACTCAGCCAAAGGGGAATATTTTTGGTCAGGAGCCAATTCTACCCACTTTTTTATCAATCCTGAAAAAAAACTGGTGGTTGTATTTATGACTCAAGTGGCTTCTGTGGGTTCTCCAAATCCCTATGGGTTTTATTTTGGTAATGAGTTGAGGAATTCTATTTACAAAGGATTGAAGTAAGTACCTCAGACGTGCAAAATTTAGGTTAGGATGGTTAAGCTGTAAATTGGTTTAGTTAAACAAAATTTTATTCGGTTTCGCAATAGGATTGCTATCTTTGTAGAATAGTTTTAAACCATTACCTCTTTGGGAGGTTTTCTTATTATCCTAAGCTCACAGCAAGCCAAGAATGAAGGTACTCGTTATCGATATAGGTGGATCAAATATCAAATTGTTAGTTACTGGGCAACTGGAACGAATCAAAATTCCTTCAGGAAGTCATTTTACCCCTGATCAACTTGTTCCTTTAGTTCAAGAAGCTACAAAATCTGCCCAGTGGACCTTTGACGTGATTTCTATTGGATTTCCAGGAGTAGTCAAGCACGGAAAAATCATCGCCGACCCTGTCAACATGGGGAAAGGATGGAAAGGTTTTGATTTCGAGAAAGCATTTACTTGCCCGGTAAAGGTCATCAACGATGCTGCCATGCAGGCCTTAGGAAGTTATGAGGGAGGTAAATTGTTATTTATGGGTTTCGGAACAGGCCTTGGTACCGCCATGGTGTTTGAGCAACTCATTCTTCCCTTAGAAGGGGGCCACCTACCTTTTAAAATGGGAACTTTCGAAAATCATGTTGGCAATGCTGCATTAGCTAAACTGGGAAAAAACAAGTGGAAGGAAATGGTTTACCTAACCATAGAGCATTTTCAACACTGTTTCCAACCCGATCAAATTGTCCTAGGTGGTGGAAATTCCAAATACTTAGATGACCTTCCTGCCAACTGCAGACTTGGATCAAATAAAAATGCGTTTACGGGTGGATTTCGACTATGGGAAGGCAGCTACACTTTTTGATTTCTAGCATTTTTTTAATCCATTTTTATCCTTTAAGATAGTTTGTGTACCTTCCCAGAACAATTAGCATGGTATGGCCCAAGTAAGTTCTGACGCCCTAGTATTTTATGGGGCAACTGGAGATTTAGCATTTAAAAAAATCTTTCCAGCACTCTACCTTATGGTCAAAAGAGGTCATCTCCAAGTACCCATTATCGGGGTAGCCCGTGGAGATTACGACCTGGAAAAACTTAAACAGAGAGCCAAAGAAAGCATACAAAAATACGGTAAGTTTGAAGATCCTATTTTCGAGCAATTTATCTCTCGCTTGGCATTTGTAGGGGGAGATTACACTGACCCAGAAACTTTTCTCCGGATACGCCAGGCCCTAGGCTCTGCCAAGCATCCTACCCACTACCTAGCCATTCCACCTAGCTTATTTCCCAGTATTATCCAGCAACTGGATCAATCGGGCTGTGCCAAAGGAGCACGAATCATCGTCGAAAAACCCTTTGGCACCGACTATGCATCTGCCAAGCAACTCAATAGACTGCTACTATCCAAGTTTTCAGAGAGTTCCGTCTACCGAATTGATCATTATCTAGGAAAAAGACCGGTCAATAATTTGGTGTTTTTTCGCTTTGTTAACTCCCTTCTTGAACCCGTTTGGAACAAGCACCATATAGAATCCATGCAAATTACCATGGCTGAGGATTTTGGAATTCAAAGTCGTGGGGCATTCTATGATGTCACTGGTGCCATTCGCGACGTGATTCAAAACCACTTGTTTCAAATCCTGTGCAACTTGACCATGGAGCCCCCAAAAAGTCTAGACAGTGAATCGATTCGAGACGAAAAGGTCAGAGTTTTGAAAGCCATTACCCCATTAAAAGCTCAGGATGTAGTCAAAGGTCAATATTTCGGATATTTACAGGAAAAGGCTGTTAAGGAACATTCCAAAACAGAAACCTTTGCTGCCCTTCGCCTGCATATCAATTCCCCAAGGTGGGAAGGAGTACCCTTTTATATTAGGGCTGGGAAGCACCTACCGGTCACTTGCACCGAAATACTGGTGAGATTCAAACACCTTCCATCTGCCTATTCCTCCATAGCCTCTCAACCTAACCATATCCGTTTCCGAATCAGTCCAGACGTAACCGTAGCTTTTGGAATGCTGATTATGGCCCAGGGAGAAAACATGGCTTCGGTACTTTCTGAAGTACAAGGCAATCCCACGCCGTTTCCCAATGAAAAAGATGCCTATGAGAGAGTTCTGACCGACGCTATGGCAGGAGATCCCACCCATTTTGCCCGGCAGGATTATGTAGAAGAGGCATGGAAACTAGTAGATGAATACCTCAGTGCAGACCATCCTGTATTTGACTACGAACCAGGAACCTGGGGTCCTGAGTCGGTAAATGAATTGATATGCCCTCCAGGTGGCTGGAACAATCCAAGTGTAACCAAAAAAGAATCGTGGAAATAAAGATTTTTTCCTCTGCAGACCAGGTTGCTCAACACGCAGCTAGTTTCATCAAAGAACTCATTCAAGAGACCTTGAGCAAGAAAGACTTCTTTACCATGGCTCTTAGCGGAGGACGAACCCCTTGGGAAATGCTGAAGTACTTGGCCAAAGCCGATTTGCCCTGGCATCGGATTCATTTGTTTCAAGTGGACGAAAGGATGGCGCCAGACGGACATGCCGATAGAAATCTTACCCAATTGTTTAAAACCATAGAAGGGAGTCCCCTAGTCACCCAGTTACATATTTACCCCATGCCAGTTACCAGGGAGGACGAGCAGCAAGGTGCAAATGAGTATGCCAATACCCTTCAGGAAGTAACGGGTAATGGCATGCTTGATTTGGTTCATCTAGGACTTGGAAATGATGGACATACCGCTTCCTTGGTGCCTGGAGATCCCATTTGCTTGGAAAAGGAAAAAGACATTGCCTGGACTCAAGCCCCCTACCAAGGCAGGTTTCGAATGTCCATGACTTATCCCCTTTTAAACCGGTCAAAAAAAATACTTTGGGTGGTAACTGGTTTAGAAAAATCTACCATGGTTCAAAAACTACTATCCAAAGATCCCAGCATTCCGGCTGGTAGCATCTCCCAAGAATCGGCCTTGCTTATTGCAGATCAAGAGGCTTCCTCCTTAGTCTCCAGTAACTAATTTCAAGTTATTTTTTAGCTTTTTCCAACATGGAAAACCTGGTCAAAATACAATTACATCAAAGGGCTTCAACTTGAGTCTGAATTTTTTATATTTCATAAAAATCTTTTCGTGATCTCCCTGTTCCATAACGCCCTTCGTTTCCCAGAGAAAATTGGTATCCTGGACCATCTTGGGGAACATACCTATGGAAAACTTTGGGAAAGAAGTGCCCAAGTAGCCAATCACTTGCTGCAAGAAAAGGGAGACTTAAATCAAGCTCGAATTGCCTTCCTTGTTGACCCAGGGTTTGCTTTTGTGGCTACCCAATGGGCCATTTGGAGAGCTGGAGGGATTGCAGTTCCCCTTTGCCTAAGCTACCCATTACCCTCATTAGCATATGTCATAGAGGATAGTCAGGCTTCCTGTCTGATAGTAGATCGAAATCATGACAAGGTTTTGGATTCCTATGCAAAGGAAAAGGGATTGCCCCTACTTCTTTTAGACGATATTCCTTTGCGGCAAGGCAAATCTTCCCTCCCAACACTTTCTTTAGACCGAGGGGCGTTGATTCTCTATACTTCTGGGACTACCAGTCTACCCAAAGGAGTATTGAGTACCCATGCCACCCTTGAATCTCAAATTAGGACCTTGATCCACGCTTGGGAATGGACAGAAAAAGATCATACCCTCTGCCTTCTCCCCTTGCACCACGTGCATGGACTCATCAACATCGTTTCTTGTGCACTCTGTGCGGGTGCAACCTTAGAATTTCTTCATCCCTTTGAGGCAAATCAAGTCTTTGATATCTTTTTAAAAGGAAATCTGAGTGTATTTATGGCTGTGCCTACTATTTATTTCAAGTTAATTTCAGAATTTGACTCTTATTCAGAAACAAGAAAAAATGCCCTGCGAACTTCTATGAAAAGGATGAGGCTGATGGTGTCGGGTTCTGCTGCATTGCCTCAATCTGTCATGGAGCGATGGCAACAAGTGTCTGGGCATTACCTCTTGGAGCGCTACGGAATGACAGAGATTGGCATGGCGATTAGCAATCCGTACCGAGGCAAGAGGAGAGCGGGGTATATCGGGATGCCTCTCCCAGGAGTAGAAGTACGTTTGGTCAACGAACAAAATCAAGACATACTGCCTGGAGAAGCAGGAGAAATTCAAGTGAAAGGACCCTCCGTGTTTGCTAAGTATTGGCAAAAACCTGATGCCACCAAGAAATCCTTTACTCAAGACGGTTGGTTCAAAACAGGTGATATTGCCTGCATAGAAAGGGGATATTATAAAATTCTAGGACGGGATTCGGTAGATATCATCAAATCAGGGGGATACAAACTTTCCGCCTTGGAAATCGAGGAAGTACTCCGAAAGCATCCCCAAGTAATAGATTGCGCGGTAGTTGGGATAGCAGACGAAGAATGGGGTGAAAAAGTAGCCGCAGGAATTGTTTCCTCCGAGCTAAATTCCATTTCAGAAATCAAGGAATGGTTGAAAAGCCAACTTCCCTCCTACAAAATTCCAAAACTTATTCGTATTCTAGAGGAACTTCCTCGAAATGCTATGGGGAAAGTGGTAAAAAATGAAGTAAAAAAATACTTTAGCGAGACTTTAAACTAACCCTATGATCAAAGGACTTGCCTTACTTGCCATCTGTTTTCTTTTTGGAATGCTATGTGGAGATTTACTTGGATTGCTCCTAGGGATTGAATCCAATGTTGGTGGTGTGGGATTTGCCATGATATATCTATTGCTCCTGAAAGAATTCTTAGAAAAGAAAGGAGTTTGGACAGAGGAATTTGCATTTGGCATCGATTTTTGGAACAAACTCTATATTCCCATTGTCCTGGCCATGGCGGCGAGCTTAAATGTAAAATCTGCAGTTTCCTCAGGAATCTTAGCCCTTTTGTCTGGAATTTTTCCTGTAGTATTAGCCTTTGGGGTATTTTTTGTTTTAATCAAAACCATCAAACCTCAGTAGGTATGGAATCAATTTTGTCTTTAATAGAAAAAAATGGGCTGATTTTCGCTTTACTCTGGGTAGGTTTACTGACCTGGGCCACAGATATTCTTTCTAAAAAGGTTTTTGCTTCAAAAATACCTGGTTCTGCCATAGCCATAGGAATTGCCTTGGTTTTTGGGTACTTGGGTGGAGTATGGGCAGATGGAAAACAAGGTCTTGCGGATTTACCTCTATTTAACGGATTGGCCTTCTTAGGAGGTTCGATGTTTAGGGATTTTGCAATCGTTGCCACAGCAGCTGGAGCTAGCTTTCTCTTGATTCGAAAAAGTGGTGTTCTGGGATTAGTCTCTCTGATTTTAGGAATAGCTGTATTTTTTAGTGCGGGAGTTATCCTTGGCTGGAGTTTAGGATACCGAGATGCAATCAGTCTTTGTACCCTAGGAGCTGGAGCGTGTACCTATATTGTAGGACCTGTTACAGGTGGAGCTTTGGGAGCAAGTTCGGAGGTAATTGCCTTAAGTATAGGTACTGGTGTGGTAAAAACCATTACTGTAACCATTTTAACTCCCGTATTGGCAAAAAAAATTGGTTTAGATTCACCTGGCGCCGCAATGGCTTTTGGAGGGATTATGGGTACATCTAGTGGCGTTGCGGCAGGCTTAGCGGCTACAGATCCTACCTTAGTTCCCTATGGAGCTGTGACTGCCACCTTCTATACGGGTTTGGGCTGCTTGGTTTGCCCTTCTTTATTTTATCTTCTACTTAATTGGGGCATAGGTTAATTATTAAAGTAAAACTATACTATGAAAGGGATTAAATATCTTAAAATCAATTTACTAGTATTATTAGGTTTTGGAATAATTTCCTGCAATAGCTCCTCGGAGATAAAAGAGGAGCAAATGCTCTCCCAAGAAATTTCAATCCCTGAAATAGAGCAAGAAATAAAGAAATATATTGATAAAGAAACGGAGTCAAACGATGGTTTTTTTCCCGTCAAAGATCAAAATCATGACCTCAAGATGAAATTGGTACGGGTACATACGGAGTACCTATCTAATCTCGGGCCTGAGCGTCATTTTGCTTGTGTAGATCTAGTGGACGAAAAAGGAGATGTTTACGACGTTGACTTTTTCATGTCTGGTATCCCAGGGAAAATGAGTATTACCCAGACCTCTGTTCACAAACTCAATGGAAAACCCTATTACAGCTGGAAACAGAAGGAAGACAAAACCTGGTATCAAGTACCTTTGGAACAAGCAGATAATTCCTTACTGGGAGTCATTGAAGGAAAAGATAATTTTGAATTTACATACACGGTAATCTTACCTGATTTTTCCGGCCCTGCCCGACTCTGGATGCCTGTTCCTATTTCTGATGAATTCCAGCAAGTAGAACTTCTGAAAAAATCAGTACCGATAAAATCATCGGCATTGAAAGATCCTATTCATAGAAATGAAGCATTATTTATGAATTTAGGCCCTGAGGATAGTGGCAAGACCTTAGAACTCACCTACGAAGTGCAAAGAAAAGAAAAAGGGCCATACGACGCTGAAAAACCTGATCCAGCACTGTATTTGGCAGGAAACACCCTAATGCCTGTGGGAGGAAGATTTGAACAAATCGCTAAAGAAGTTTTGGGGCCCAAATTAAAAGATTCTCATTTGGTCCAGGCTCGTTCCCTTTACGATTATATTATAGATAACATGCGTTATATGAAATTTGGTGCATATGGAAAGGGGGATTCCAATTATGCCTGTGATTCCAAAACAGGCAACTGTTCTGAATTTCACTCCTATTTCATCTCCTTGGCAAGATCTGTGGGAATTCCTGCTCGATTTGCCATCGGAGCTTCAATCCCATCAGATAGAAACGAAGGAGGAATTGATGGGTACCACTGTTGGGCTGAATTTTATGCAGAAGGAAAATGGTGGCCCATTGACATCAGCGAAGCCAATAAGTATACCGCTTTGGCTACCTACTATTTTGGGAGGCATCCTGCCAATAGAATTGAATTTACTAGAGGGAGAGATTTAGTATTTAATCCAAGTCCTTCTCAAGGACCAATTAATTTTTTGGCTTATCCCTATTTAGAAGTGGATGGAAAAGAAATAAAAGCAACGACCTACTTTACCTTTAAAAGAAATTCTTAAAAAAAAAGCCTCATTCAGAGGCTCTTTCGTTTAACTATTCGCATCTGCATTAGCTTTAGAATCATCCTTGCTAGGATGTTCTCCACCCTCTGGATGTTCTCCACCTTCGGGATGCTCTCCACCTTCGGGATGCTCCCCACTCTGCTCAGTTGGAGTTTCTTCCTTGGCTTCCTCCTTTTTAGCACCACAAGAGGACATCAAGGTGGAAAACAAAAATCCTAGCATAAGCAGACTAGCTAAAGTAATTCTAACATGTTTCATAAGGAATAAGGTTAGTTTTACTTAAAGTTAAGGCTTTCTGAAGAAAAATGATTTATCATATTTAAAAAATTAAGCATACCTTTTGATTTGTCATCCGCAGTAGAATTTCTTAGCTTTTACCAAATTAATAAATCAGTTTTTAGTGGAAATTCGATGCAATCTCCTGTACATTTGACGCAAGATCGAAAGAAATGAGCTACTCTGGGCTATTTAAAAATCCGGACAAACAAATTTTGGCCCTTCAGTGGGTAAAAAAGACAAATAGCCTCACTCGGGTAATATCTACCTTGCTGATTTTTATGGTCTGGATCATCGATTTAGGTTTTCCTGATCAAGAGATTATCTCCATTCACTCCTTTTTTTATGGAATTATACTGGTGATTTTGGGACAAACCTATCTTTACAGGCTGATTTTTATTTACAAAGAATCGAGTACCAAACGCCTGAATTTAGAGGTTTTTCTTATCCTCTATTTACATTTTACTGCAGCTATTGAGTTTGGGTGGTTGGAAAATTGGCAAGACTTGCAAGCATACGAAAACCTAATTACCAACTTTCTTATATTTCTACTTTTTTTTATTGAAATGAGTCGTTTGAGCCTGGGAATAAATAAAATGTCTATTCATCCGGCATTAATTTTTATCCTTAGCTTCCTGCTGGTGATCGTTATAGGCACCCTTTTGCTAAAGCTACCCAATGCGACCGTAGGAGGTATTTCTTGGATTGATGCCCTATTTACCGCCACTTCTGCCGTTTGTGTGACTGGTTTAATCGTAGTCGATACAGCTACCGTCTTTACGGGAATGGGCAAGACTATCTTGATGTTACTTATCCAAATCGGAGGATTAGGCATGATGACCTTTACCAGCTTTTTTGGATTCTTTTTTAAAGGTGGACAATCCTTACAGAGTCAGCTTTTTCTTAAGGACTATATCAATGAAGACAATATTGGAAAAGTAGGCTCCACCCTGATCAAAATTATTCTCTTTACCATTGGATTTGAATTACTAATGAGTATAGGAATATTTTTTGTGGTGGACGATAGTCTTTTCGCATCCACATCAGAGCAACTCTTCTTCTCTATTTTTCATTCCATTTCTGCCTTTTGTAATGCTGGATTCTCTACCCTTACCAATGGCCTTTACGAAGTAGGCTTTCGCACCGAATACCACGTACATCTACTTCTGGCGATCACCATTATAGTAGGAGGAATAGGTTTCCCAGTAATCGTGTCCTATGCGCAAGTGACCAAAAGAATTTGTCAAAATTGGTTCAATATCTGGACTAAAAAAGATTCCTTTTATCACCATACGCCTAGAGTTTTCAATATCAACACGAGTTTAACCACGGTGACCACCCTACTATTGCTGTTCATAGGCTTTGTAACGTACTGGATTTTTGAACAACAGCAAACCCTTGCAGGCCTTGATGGCTATGGAAAAATAGTCACTGCCTTTTTTGGTTCCGTTACCCCAAGAACCGCAGGATTCAATACAGTAGACATGACCCAACTCGCTCTGCCCACCGTATTGATTTACTTAATTTTGATGTGGATAGGTGCTTCCCCTGGTTCTACGGGGGGTGGACTTAAAACCACCACCTTTGCCGTGGCAGTGCTAAATGCCTTGAGTATTGCCAAGGGAAAGGATCGTGTGGAAGTATTTAATAGACAAATTGATCCTGAAACTGTAAGAAAAGCTTTTGCGGTGATTCTACTTTCCTTTTTGGTGATAGGACTTGGGGTATTTATGGTTTTGTTCTTTAATCCTGAATTGGGTATTTTAGAAGTAGCCTTTGAAGTATTTTCTGCCTTTGCTACGGTGGGTTTGAGTTTGGGAATCACAGCAAAGCTAGCGACAGGCTCTAAATTGGTCATTTGCTTGATTATGTTTTTGGGAAGGGTAGGTACCCTGACCGTGTTGGTTGCTTTCATTCGAAAAACCCGCTCCCTGCGCTATAAATTTCCTCAGGAAGGGGTCTTTATTTCTTAATACATTGTTACTATGAAATACATTATTGTAGGTATGGGTAATTTTGGTGGCTTTTTAGCCGCCCGTTTGACCGAATTGGGTCATGAAGTTATTGGGGTAGATTCTAGCGAGGTTAAAATCGAGCAGATCAAAGACAAAATCACCCATGCAATCTTGATGGATGCCACGGATGCGGAAACAGTCAAAACTCTACCCTACAAGGATTGTGATGCCGTGATCATCACCATTGGAGAGAACGTAGGCGCTTCAATCATGGTAACAGCCATTTTTAAACAGCTCAACGTGACCCGCTTGATTAGTAGATCAATTAATGACGTGCACGAAACAGTCATCAAGGCAATTGGAGTCTCAGAAATTGTTCATCCAGAAGAAGATTCCGCTGAACGCATGGCGAAAAGGCTACAAATGAAGAATGTGCTGGATTCTCTTGATATCTCAGACGACTATAATGTCATCGAAGTAAAAACCCCAGAGCGATACGTTGGCATGACCTTGGAAGAAACCAATCTGAGAAGAGAGTATAAAGTCAGCGTGATTACCATCATCCACGAAATTGAACGAACCAACATGCTGGGTAAAAAATCAATTATCAAAAAGGTGGTAGGAGTAGTCAACGGAAGTACAAAAATTCAATCGGGAGATGTTCTCGTTCTTTTTGGCCTGGCAAAAGACATACAGCGCATATTAGAACTCTAGTTGGATAGAAAATAAATCCTTGTCCAACTGCCCGACTAAGCTGTTAGCCTTAGGCTCATTTTATTTTAATTCGTGAACCACTCCTAATTCCTGCGTGTTGTAGGATCACTGAGTTGAGTTTGCCGTATGGTATATAGCTCTCTCTTGTTCATCGCTATGCCCACTGAACCAACCCGCGTTCATCGTAGAACTTTTCCCCTGACGGGGATGAGCTGTGCCGCCTGTGCATCTAGCGTAGAAACCATCCTTGCCCATACCCAGGGTGTTCAAGAAGCTCAGGTAAATTTTGCTACATCCACCGTTCAAATCGTCTGGGACGAGAGCATAACGGAAGAAGGATTGGATCAGGCGCTTCAAGAACTGGGATATGGGTTGATTTTAACCCAAAAAGAAGTAAATCAAGCGGTCTTTGAAATTCAGGAAAACACCTACTTACATCTTAAAAGCCAGACCATAGCTGCTGCCATCCTAACGTTACCTGTCTTTATTTTGGGTATGTTTTTTATGGATTGGGTTCCTGGACGATGGATAAGCATGGTGCTTTGCGTTCCCATACTTTTTTATTATGGTGGACATTTCTACCTCAGAGCAATAAAGCAAGCTAGACATGGTAGAGCCACCATGGACACCTTGGTAGCCCTTAGCACCTTGATATCATTTGTGTTTTCTTGCTTCAATACCTTTTTTCCAGAGTATTGGCACGTCAAAGGACTACATTCCCATGTCTATTTTGAATCAGCTTCGGTGATATTGGTATTTGTCTCTTTGGGAAAAACGTTAGAAGAGCGAGCTAAAAGTAAAACGGGTACAGCCTTAAAAAAATTAATTGGTCTGCAACCCAAAACCTTTACCCGAATTCTTCCAGATCAGGTAGAAGAGATCCCTCTAGAGGAAGTAAAAATAGGAGATAGGGTTCTGGTAAAACCTGGAGAAAAAATTCCAGTTGATGGCCAAGTAGTCTTTGGAACAAGTTATGTAGATGAGAGCATGCTCAGCGGAGAATACTTGCCCGTAGAAATGGTGCTCGGGTCCCGAGTTTTTGCCGGGACAATAAACCAGAAGGGTAGTCTAGAAATCCTTGCTCAACAAGTAGGTAGCACTACCCTACTCGCTCAGATTATTCAAAGGGTTCAACAAGCCCAAAATAGTAAGGCCCCTGTTCAGCGTATGGTGGATAAAATTTCAGCCATATTCGTTCCCCTTGTCATCCTAACTTCTGTAATAACCTTTGGATGCTGGATGGTTTTTGGAGGAGAAAACGCAGTGTCTTACGGTACGTTATCTGCAGTATCTGTATTGGTAATAGCTTGTCCTTGTGCCCTAGGCTTGGCTACACCTACTGCCTTGATGGTGGGGATGGGAAAGGCTGCAGAACAACAAATTCTTATTCAAGATGCAGAAAGTTTAGAACTGGGATACCGAGTTACTTCTCTGGTGGTAGACAAGACAGGAACATTGACCGAGGGTAAACCTAGAGTTAGCAATTACTGGGAAAATCCGGAAGTCAGCTCCTCTCAATTTCTAAATCCTTCTTCTTTGCTCCTGGCTTTGGAAAGAAAATCTAGTCATCCTTTGGCTGAAGCGCTTATATCCTATGTAGTACATAAAAATCTTCCCTTTTTAGAGGTTGAAGAATTTGAGAATATTCCTGGATCTGGAATTACAGGTAAAATTGCAGGTACAACCTATTTTCTTGGAAGTAAAAAATGGGTCATTTCTCAAGGAGTGTCGTGGACTGACACTTGTGCTGAATTAGTAAAAAATTGGGAAGAAAAGGCGCAAACGATTATATGCCTAAGTAATGAAACGCAAATACTAGCTCTGGTTGGGATTGAAGATCAGGTAAAACAAAATGCGAAAGAGGCGATAGCCGATTTAAAAAAGATGGGGATAGAAATTTTTCTTCTTTCTGGAGATCAACTTAATCCAACGAGAGCAATAGCGCAGCAATTGGAAATTAGCCAGTTTCAATCGGAATGTATGCCAGAAGATAAATATAACTTTATTCGAAGGCTTCAGGAACAAGGTCAGGTAGTAGCCATGGCAGGGGATGGAATCAATGATGCAGAGGCATTGGCCCAAGCGGATGTGAGTATGGCTATGGGAAAAGGTTCAGACATAGCCCTAGACATTGCCAAGATTACCCTTATGAGTTCAGATTTAACCAAAATACCTCAAGCTTTACGCTTATCTAAAAGTACGGTGATAGGAATTCGGCAAAATTTATTTTGGGCATTTGCTTTCAACCTCTTAGGAATACCCCTTGCAGCAGGTGTTTTGTATCCTATGTTTGGGTATTTATTAAACCCCATGCTCGCCAGCGCAGCCATGGCCCTGAGCTCTGTAGCAGTGGTGAGCAATAGCTTACGCATTAAGTGGGAAATTTCTTTATTTTAAAAAACAAATCTTAGGAACATGACGTAATTTTTATGAACGATTACATCATGAAGTTGAGTTTAAAAGTTTCTAAATAATTTAATTTTTAACTATTATTAAAATTTTAAAATATTCATTATCAATTAATTATAAATGAAAAAAATTACCTTCAAAACTAATATTCAATGTTCTAATTGCTTATCTAAAGTGGCTAGCAAACTGGAGCAGCAAGAAGGAATACATACTTGGCAGGTAGATCTTCAGGATCCAAATCGTACACTCACGGTAGAAACAGATACCCTAACTGCTGAAGCGATCCAAAGGGTCGTACTCCAAGCAGGCTTCCTTGCTCAAGTAGATGCTTCCAAAGTAAAGAAAAGATGAAATATTTCATTTTTTGAAAAAAATCGTATGTTTGTATCATGAAATCGCTTTTTTCCATACTTCTTTCCTGCATCTTGCTGTTCTCCACCATGGGAATGGCCAAGACTACGCATTGGTGTATGGGACACGAAATGGAGTCTTCTATTGGCTTTGGAGCAAAGCACCTGGATTGTGGAATGAACATGGCAATGGAGCATTCCGAAACCGGGGAAAATTCTAGTGAGGATCCGAAATCATGCTGTGAAAACACCACACAACACTTACAGGTAGATGACGATTTTCAGCTTAAATCCTTAGATTTTCAGGTAGATCTTCAGTCTATTCCCCTGGTTTTCTATTTTTTCCAGTTCAATTTTAACTTTTTACCTTTTGCAAACCAGGCCCTTCCTAGTTTTGAGGCTCCCCCACTTATTCTGCAGGATTTTCAGATCCTTTTCCAAACCTTTTTGATTTAATTTCAAGGAAATGCTTGGTCCTTCCAAGCCTTTTTGATTCTCCAAGACCTAAAGGCTTGGAATTCTTAATGTATTTAATCCTTGTAATTATGATCAATCGCATCCTAAAGTTTTTTCTTGAAAATAAACTCGTACCCCTCCTATTTCTTCTACTCATTTTGGGATGGGGAATTTCTACAGCCCCCTTTACGTGGGACTTGGGTGGATTTCCCAGAGATCCTGTCCCTGTAGATGCCATACCAGATATTGGAGAAAACCAACAAATTGTTTTTACCGAATGGATGGGTAGGTCTCCCGAGGATGTGGAAGATCAAATTACCTATCCGCTCACGACCACCTTGTTGGGCTTACCTGGAGTTAAAAGTGTTCGCTCCAATTCTGCCTTTGGTTTTTCAAGCATCTACATCATTTTTCAAGATGATGTGGAATTTTATTGGAGCAGATCTAGGGTCTTAGAAAAACTCAATTCCTTACCGGCCGGTCTACTTCCAGAAGGCGTCCAACCCAAATTAGGTCCCGATGCTACAGCACTTGGTCAGGTATATTGGTATACCCTAGAAGGTAGAGACGAGGAAGGAAATCCCAATGGAGGTTGGAATCCCGAAGAACTAAGAACCATACAAGATTACTATATCCGTTATGCCCTAACCTCCGTAGAGGGTGTGGCTGAAGTAGCCTCTGTAGGTGGTTATGTAAAGGAATACCAAGTTGATGTTGATCCAGGAGCATTAAAGGCCTATGGAGTAACCCTTATGGAGGTAATGGAAGCTATCCGTAAATCCAATCAGGACGTATCTGCTAATTCTATAGAAATAAACAAGGTCGACTATTTTATTCGTGGACTTGGCTACATAAAAAATTTAGAAGATTTGGATCAAGCGGTAGTAAAAGTGAGTGAAAATGTGCCGGTAAGAATCCAGGATGTAGCTAAGGTAAATCTAGGTCCACAACCACGAAACATGTCTGGCATTCTCGATAAAGGGGGCGCAGAAGCCGTTGGAGGAGTGGTCATTGCTCGATATGGGGATAATCCTTTGAAAGTCATTGAAGGCATTAAAGCAGAGCTAGAGAAAATAGCTCCAGGCCTACCCACCAAAACCTTGGCAGATGGCAGCGTTTCTAAATTGACAGTAGTGCCTTTCTACGATAGATCTAATTTGATTTATGAAACTTTAGGTACTCTTTACGAAGCAATCAATTTGCAAATACTGGTCACCATTTTGGTGATTATTGTAATGGTTGCTAATCTTCGAGCATCCTTCTTGATCTCCTCATTGCTCCCCCTAGCTGTAGGAATGAGCTTTATATTTATGAAGTACTTTGGAGTAGATGCCAATATTATGGCCCTTTCGGGTATCGCTATTGCCATAGGAACCCTAGTTGATTTAGGGATTATTTTGAATGAAAACATTCTAAGGCATCAAGAAATTGCCCCAAAAGGTCAACATCTTCTTAGCACTATTTATCAAGCTTCTGCTGAGGTTTCAGGAGCCATACTTACCGCTGTAGGCACTACGATAATCAGTTTCCTACCCGTCTTTACCCTTGAAGCAGCAGAGGGAAAACTATTTGGGCCCTTGGCCTATACCAAAACCTTTGCTTTGGTATCGGCAGTTCTGATTACCCTATTTTTACTGCCTGCATTTTCTTATTGGGTATTGGGTTGGAAAAAACCCGCTCAAAAAATTGGCAAATACCTCAACCTGTCCTTTTTAATTCTAGGGCCAATAATTGCCTTTACCATTTGGTCCTGGGCAGGATGGTTCTTGTTTAGCTTCGGGCTCGTACACGTAATTGTAGCTTATTACCCTGATAAATTGGAGCCTTATATCTCCCAACTGAAAATTGGGGTTACCCTCCTTTTTGTCACCTGGTTATTGACTACCCAATGGATGCCCTTGGGAGTATCCGTGAGCACTTTTGTCAATTTTATTCTGGTCGCCTTATTGGTAGGAGGAATATTAGCAGGATTTGCGGGTTTTATACGTGTATATCCCAAACTATTGACCTGGTGTCTTGCACATAAAAGGACCTTTTTATTCTTTCCCTTAGTGATCATCTTTTTAGGATTTACAGTTTGGTTGGGCTTTGGACGTATATTTTACTTTGTACCCAAAGGGTTTGATCAGTTGGGATTAAATATAAGAACAAATGCACTTTGGTCTAGATTGAGCCACGCCTTCCCTGGACTGGGAAAAGAATTTATGCCCTCTTTAAATGAAGGGTCTTTTCTACTCATGCCCAGCAGTTTGCCGCATTCCGGGATACAGGAAAACAAAGAAGTACTCCAAAAACTTGACATGCTGGTAGCTTCTATCCCTGAAATAAATATGGTAGTGGGGAAAGCTGGTAGAGCGGAAACTGCCATTGATCCCGCTCCCATTACCATGTATGAAAATACCATCACTTACAAATCAGAGTTTATCACCGATAGCCAGGGTAAAAAAATTAGGTTTGCTGTGGAAGATGGTAAATACCTCTTGAAAAGTGGGGCTACTTTCGATCCCTCCACCATGGAACTTGCTGATTTGGACATCCAAGAGTTGGTGGAAGACGAGGAGGGTGAATATTTTCGCCAATGGAGGTCCCACATTAGAAATCCAGATGTTATTTGGCAAGAAATACTAGCCGTATCCAAGCTCCCAGGGATCACCAGTTCACCCAAACTCCAACCCATAGAAACCCGCCTAGTCATGCTTCAAACGGGCATGAGAGCTCCCATGGGAATAAAAGTGTATGGTCCAGACCTTGCCACTATAGAGGCTTTTGGCCTGAAACTTGAAAAGTACCTCAAAGAAGTTCCTTCAGTGAAAAAGGAGGCCGTTTTTGCGGATAGAATTGTGGGCAAACCCTATTTGGAATTGGAAATCGATAGAGAAAAAATTTCTAGATACGGGTTGAATGTGGGAGATGTACAAGAATTTATAGAAGCAGCCATTGGGGGCATGAAATTAAGTACTTCCGTGGAAGGTAGAGAGCGATTTCCTATCCGAGTTCGATATGCTAGAGAATTTAGGGATGATCCTGAGGCGCTAGAAAGTTTACAAATTCCAACTCCTATTGGAAATTACATTCCTTTAGGGCAAGTGGTCAATTTAAAGTATAGGCCTGGACCAGACATGATCCGAGGAGAAAATAGCTTTCTGGTGGGGTATGTCCTTCTGGATAAAATGCCTGGGTTTGCGGAAGTAACCGTAGTGGAAGATGCCAAACAATACCTACAAGACAAAATTGATTCAGGGGAATTGGAAGTCCCTCCCGGCGTGCGCTTTGAATTCTCCGGTACGTATGAAAACCAGGTACGAGCTGAAAAAAGGCTTAGCATAGTTATTCCAATCTGCTTGGTCTTGATTTTTTTATTGCTCTACTTTCAATTCCGAGCCGTTTCCACCACCCTATTTGTCTTTACGGGCATTGCCATGACCTTCTCCGGGGGATTTATCATGCTGTGGCTCGTGGGATTAGATGGGTTTATGGACTTTTCAATTTTAGGAACCAACCTTCGTGATTTTTTTCAATTTAAAGTGTATAACCTCAGCGTAGCCGTTTGGGTAGGTTTTATCGCTCTTTTTGGTATTGCAACAGACGATGGAGTAGTCGTAGCTACTTACTTAAACCAAAGGTTTGAAGAGTTAAAACCCACATCAGTAAGCGAAATTAGACAGGCTGTCCTGGAAGCTGGAAAGCGTAGAGTACTTCCCTGCATGATGACTACAGCTACTACCCTTTTGGCCTTACTTCCCATCTTCACATCTTCAGGAAGGGGATCTGACGTCATGATTCCCATGGCCATCCCTTCCTTGGGAGGGATGCTGCTGGAAGTTACCACGGTATTTATAGTTCCCACTTTGTACTGTTGGTGGGCCGAACGCAAACTAAGACTAGGTAAAACTATTGAAAGTCATCTATAAACTATTCCAAGCCATGCACTTGATACATCTCATGAAAAGGAAACAAGAAATTAGAAAGAATACCTTAGCCAAGTCACTTGTGCTGCTCTTTTTCTCTCTAGGATCCGTGACGATGCTTCCTGCACAAACCTTGGAGGATTACCTCCAAGAGGCAAGCATCCAAAATCCTAGGGTAAAAGCAGCTTATTCCCGCTACGAAGCTTCTTTAGAAAAAGCCAAGCAACCAGGTCTTCCAGATCCTGAATTTCAAGCAGGGCTCCTTTTGAAACCCATGGAACGATTTATGGGATATCAAAGAACAGACCTCAGGTTGATGCAAATGTTTCCTTGGTTTGGAATGCTATCTGCTCAACAACAAGAAGGTCAGCATATGTCCCAAGCCAAATACTTGCAATACGAAGAAGAAAAAAATCAACTTCTATTCGAAGTTAAATCGACTTGGTATGAAATGATCTGGCTACAAGGGGAATTGCAACTTGCAGAAGAAACGGTAAACTACCTCAAGCAATACGAAAGCCTGGCCTTAACCCAATTTCAGGCAGGAACTTCTCAGTCGCTTCCCAATTCCTTCAATTCCCCAAATTTACCCTCTGGTACCTCTCAAACTTCTTCCAAAGGAATGGACGGGATGGGGACAAGCAGCATGCCTAATCCCATGAAATCAGGGCCTATGACAGGAACTACCATGGCTACACCCTCTTTGGGAATGCAGGCAGTCCTTCAACTTCGGCTTCAAATCAACGAGTGGGAAGCAGTTATTCAGCAACTCCAGGCCAACAAGGAAGTAGCAAGAATGAAATTTAATCAACTCCTTTCTCGCCCAATGGATGCTGCAGTGGCTCTTCCATCCACTTGGGAAAACCCCATTTTGGAGGTGGAAAAAAAAGAATACCTAGAAAGAATCAGAACAATTAATCCCATGATAGGAATGCTTGCTGCAGAAAGAATGGCCTTAGAGCAACAAGAAAAAATGGCTCGTCTAGAAGGAAAACCCATGCTTGGTTTGGGAGTTAACTACATTCCATTCTCTCCAAGAATAGATAAGGGAATGTCCATGGGAGGTCAAGATATGGTAATGCCCATGGCAACCCTCTCCTTGCCGATCTACAGAAAAAAAATTACTTCAAAAATAAATGAAGTAGCCCTCCACAGGGAAGCAGCAAAATTAGATCAAGAAGAAACAGAAATTCAATTGGCAAAAGCATGGTTAACTGTATTTAAAACCTGGGAAGAGAATGAACGAAACCTCCTGCTTTACCAAGAGCAGATTGCTTTGGTAAAACAACAAATTGAGCTAATGGAGGCCTCCTTTAGTGTAGGGAATAGTTCTCTCAGCGAAGTACTGCAAACCCAACAAATCCTAGTTGAATATCAAAAAAAGCAACTCTTTGCTCAATACCAACAACAGCTAAGCATCGCAAGATTGGAAGCTTTAGCCCCTTCTCCTTTCCTTTCCAATTAACTTTTCTTTCCTATGAAAAAATTATTAGAAAATAAAGTTGTAGTTCTCCTTACGGTCTTAGGATTAGGAGTATTATTTGGATGGATCCTCAAGCCGTCCGTAACTGAATCCAATGAAGAACACAGCCATGATTCACTAGAGGGAAGTCTTTGGACCTGTTCCATGCATCCCCAAATCAGTTTGTCAGAACCGGGGGATTGCCCTATTTGTGGTATGGATTTGATTCCATCTACGCAAGGTGGTTTATCCGGAGAAAATCCTTTGGTTCTAAAAATGACTCCGGAAGCCTTAGCCTTGGCACAGGTACAAACTACCATTTTGGGAGGTGCATCTTCTGGTAAAGAATTAATTCTGAATGGAAAGTTGCAAGCCGACGAAAGACAAAGTGCTTCTCTAACAGCCAAGTTCCCAGGAAGAATTGAAAAATTGTTTGTCACTTTTACTGGAGAAAAAGTGAGCCAAGGGCAAAAAATTGCCACCCTGTATTCTCCTGAGCTGCTTACAGCTCAAAAAGAATTGGTAGAGGCCGCAAAAACCAAAGCTAGCTTTCCACAACTCTACCAAGCCAGCAAAGAAAAGCTAAGGTTGTGGAAATTGACAGAAAGCCAAATTGAAGAAATAGAAAAGAGTGGAAAAGCAAAAGACCGAATGGATATTTTTGCGGATCAATCTGGGGTAGTAACTCAAAAAAATGTATCTGTAGGAGATTATGTAAGTGCTGGTTCGGTACTCTTTACAGTGACTAACCTCAATTCTCTATGGTTACTTCTTGACGTGTATGAATCAGATTTACCCTTCGTAGAGGTAGGAAATATGGTGCAATTTAACGTTGCTGGAAGGCCTGGGCAAGCCTACACTGCCAAAATAACCTTTATTGATCCCTTGATCAATTCCAGTACGAGGGCTACAAGAATCAGAGCAGAGATTCCCAATGGCAATGAGCAATTGAAGCCGGAGATGTTTGTAACTGCCAAGTTAACTTCTTCCACATCTTCGGTTGGATCTTCAGAATTAAGCATACCACGTACCTCAATCCTTTGGTCTGGAAAGCGATCCATAGTCTATGTCAAGCGCCCCAATACCAGCATGCCTGAATTTGAAATGCGAGAAGTTAGTTTGGGAAATCGACTCGGTGAAAACTACCTCATTGCCTCAGGCTTACAAGCTGGGGAAGAAATCGTAACCTACGGAGCATTTGCCCTAGATGCTTCTGCCCAGTTGGCTGGTAAACCTAGTTTATTAAATAGACCCAATTCCGCCGTATTGCCTGTTTCCGATGCATTTACTTTGCAAGTATCTCCATTATTGGAAGCTTATTTCCAAGTAAAAAACGCATTAGTTAAAGATGATTATCGAAGTGCCATAAATTTATCCAAAAATATAACTCAAGCCCTTTCCAAAATCAGTGAATCTCCAGGTTCAGCTACTCAAAATCAGCAGTGGGAAACGATCAAAAAAGATATTCAAGCAGCGGAAAGACAACTTAGTGCCGCCAAAGATATATCCTCGGTTCGTACGCATTTTTCCTCTTTATCTACCCCAATGCTATCCTTAGTAGAAAACTTTGGTGCTGGCCAGGAGGAAGTATACAAGGATTTCTGTCCCATGGCATTTGGAAATAAAGGAGGATATTGGTTGAGCGAGGTGAAAGAAATTGCCAACCCATACTTTGGAGCTTCCATGCTTACCTGCGGTGAGGTAAAGCAAACCTATATAAATGAATAACTTGTAAACTAATTCAAGGATAAAATTGGATTTTTTTTCCCTGCTAAAGAAAAAATCAGAGAATAGGAATATGTAGCTAATCGTTAAATCCATCCCAATACCTATGCGAAAAAACAATACCTATTACATTCGTAGAATACATCGCTTTCTTGGCGTGTTTATAGGAATTCAATTTTTGTTTTGGACTCTTTCCGGATTGTATTTTTCTTGGACAGATATAGATGAAATCCATGGGGATCAATTTCATGAAACCCATGAAATGAAAATTCCAAACCATCAATTGATACCGCTTTCTAAAATTGATTCCAATTTGGTCTTAGAGCAGGTAGAACTTAGGTTTATTAACCATAAACCCTACTATTGGGTAAATGAAGCTACACTATACGATGCCTTCTCAGGACAAGTGCATGGGGAAATTACCGAAGAAGAAGCAAAAGCCATTGCGGCAAGTCAGGTCAAGGGTGATTTTAAGGTAATCTCAGCAGAATACCTCACAGAAACAGGGCCCCATCACGAATACAGAGAAAGGCCCTTGCCCGCCTGGGCTATTCGATTTGACCACCCTGAAGCTCTTACTGTGTACATAGATGCCAAAAATGGAGCTTTTGAACGTGTGCGGCATAGGGACTGGAGATGGTTTGATTTTCTTTGGATGTTCCACACCATGGATTATGCAGGCAGAGACAATTTCAATAATACCCTTCTACGAGCATTTTCTCTTTTTGGCTTGATCACGATACTTTCGGGATTTACCTTATTCTTCATGACGCAAAAAAACAGGGTGAATTAAACGAATATGGATTAATTCCCTTAAAAAAGAGAACCAAGTTTACCGTTCCCCTCTCCTATTGGCTTTTTTTTCCGAATTGGCCTTTTTGTCTTTCAGACGCTTTTCTATAGCGGATTTGCTTGGGCGACTAGCCTTACGAATTTTCTTTTTTTGAAAAGTACTCAGTAAAAGCTCGTAAAACTTTCGAATAACTAGGTCTTTGTTTTGAAGTTGGGAGCGCGTCTCTTGGCTATACAAATGCAGCATGCCCGATTGATCCATTTTGGTTCGATTTTTTTGAATAAAAGTCAATTTTTCCTCCTCTGTCAATACTTGTGACTGCATGAGGTCAAATTTGAGCTGCACCTTCGTTTCTACCTTGTTGACATGCTGCCCACCAGGTCCTCCACTTCGAGCCGTATCAAAGCGTAATTCAGGTAAAAAATCACCCCGCTGAATTCTTTCCTTTATAGTCATTTCTTTTAAAAAAATAGGTTTTTTCTAAGTGTTCCTATAAGATTAGAACAATGCGAAATTTTGAATTGTTCAAAACAGGAAGTCATTGCGTACCTTTGCAGGACATGTGCGAACAAGGTACATGAAAAATAGTGTTCCTAATGGACCTTTACTCCATTAACCACTACCTATGAAAACAAAACCTAGAGTCGTTGTCGGCCTTTCTGGAGGAGTAGACAGCAGTGTAGCGGCCAAATTATTACTGGACCAAGGCTACGAGGTCATCGGCATGTTTATGAAAAACTGGCACGATGAATCCGTAACCCTTTCCAACGAGTGTCCTTGGATGGAGGATTCTACCGATGCCATGTTGGTAGCTCAAGCACTCGGAATTCCCTTTCAAGCCATTGACCTTAGCGAGGAGTACCAAAAGCGCATCGTAGACTACATGTTTGCCGAATACAGCGTAGGCCGAACCCCTAATCCGGATATCCTTTGTAATAGGGAAATAAAATTTGATATCTTCCTTCAGGCGGCATTAAAATTAAAAGCCGATTTTGTAGCCACTGGACATTACTGTCAAAAAGGAGAAGTTCTCCATCAAGGTGCTCCCATTTACCAACTTCTTGCCGGTGCCGACACCAACAAGGATCAGAGTTATTTTTTGTGTCAACTCTCTCAAGAACAATTGTCAAAGGCCCTTTTTCCTATTGGACACCTCCAAAAAGCTGAAGTCCGTAGCTTGGCCAAGCAAGCTGGACTGGTAACTGCAGAAAAGAAAGACTCTCAAGGCCTTTGTTTTATTGGTAAAGTTCGTTTGCCTGATTTTTTACAGCAACAGCTAAAACCCAAAACAGGTAAAATAATTCAAATTTCAGATGAGCTATCTGCTTACCGTGATATTCAAATTCCCTCTGGAATTCCACCCCAAACATGGTCGCAAGAACAATTAGACCTCATTTGCAGGCCAATAGCATACCTTCCTGAGTATGGTAAAGAGATCGCTACCCATCGCGGAGCACATTACTTTACCGTAGGACAGCGGAAAGGATTGCAGGTAGGAGGTACAGGTAAACCTCTTTTTGTAATCCACACAGATACCCAACGAAATATTATCTATACCGGATTAGGAGAAGAACATCCTGGATTAAATCGATATGGATTAGTTGTACCTCGAAATCAGGCACATTGGATACGAGAGGACCTCAAGCTACACCCGGGACAATTTGCAAGCTATTCAGCTCGAATTCGCTACAGACAGCCCTTAACTAAAGCTACACTAATTCAAGGCAAGGACCATCTCTACGTAGTTTTTGAACAAGCTCAAAAAGGAATTGCTCCGGGTCAATTTGTAGCTTGGTATACTAATGGCGAGTGCATAGGTTCAGGAACCATTTTATAATTGATTTTTTAAAATGTTTTAAATCCCATTTTAAAAATGCTTCAGATTCTTCATGAGGACGAACACTTACTGGTGGTCAATAAACCGGCAGGATTACTAGTACATAAAACCAGACAAGCCTTTGGAGAGGAAGAAAATGCTTTGATTCGCCTTCGGGATCAATTAGGATCTTGGGTTTCACCTGTTCACCGCTTGGATAGGGCGACTAGTGGATGTTTGCTTTTTGCTAAAAATGAAGTCATTCTTCCCCAAGTAAAGCAATTGTTTATGGATAGGAAGGTCAAAAAAGTGTACCTCTGCATCGCTAGAGGAATTCCACTTGAAAAAAGTGGGGTGATAGATCATCCCTTGAAAAGTGAAAGAAGCGGCAAACTTCAAGTGGCTCAAAGTAAATTTCAGGTAATTCGAGAGGCAGAAATGCCATTTAATTCAACAGGAAGGTACCCTACTAGTAGATACAGTTTGCTGGAGGTCGAGCCCCATACCGGAAGAACTCACCAAATCAGAAGGCATTTGGCACATATCCGTCATTACATTTTAGGAGACAAAAAGCATGGAGACAATAAACAAAATACCTATTTTGAAACCCATTACCAGCTTCAAAACTTGCTCCTTCACGCCTGGAAACTAGATTTTGTACATCCAATTTCCCAACAACTCCTTCAAATCACCTGTCCTCCTCCCCTACATTTTCAAAAAATTTCAGAAATACTAGGTTGGGGCGGCAACATGGAAGATCCAAAGCTCCCAAAATTTGATTTACTTTAAAAAATCTTTTGAATTGCTTTTATGAAAAAATCCATCCTAATCTTAGGCTTAGCCTTAAGCTTAAACCTTTCACTTCATGCCCAAAAGCAAAGCATTGAAGCTCAATTTTCAGCTCAAGAAGCCATTGCCCAGTTTACCTACCTGGCTTCTGATCCTCTGATGGGAAGAGACCCTATACGAGCCGAGATGAAATTGGCCTATAGCTTTATAGCAAAGGAACTCGAAAAAGCAGGAGCAAAACCACTTCCTGGAGCAAATGGATATTTTCAAGATATTCCTTTTACCCTTTCTTCTCCCCCAATCCGAGGGAGTGTAAAGATGGGTGATTTTACTTTTTCACAAGGCCAAAATCTATTGGTTTTGGATGGAAATTCCTTTTCAGGGACTGTGGAAATAGTGGATCTTGGCTTTGGCTCTGCAGAAGAATTTGTAGGCAAAGAGGTAAAAGGAAAAATCGTTTTGACTCATGTAGGTGCTCCAAATAAATTTAGCCCCAATCAACTTTTTTCCGAAGGGAGGGCCAAGGCCTTACGGGCTTCCGAAGCTGGGGCCATCGCTTTGATTGAACGCTTCAATGTGCCCTCCGTTCCCTGGCAATTGGTTGCAGGATTTTTAAATAGATCCCAATTGGGATTAGATCAGGGGCAGGCGAGTACCTTGCCCTACCTATGGATTGAGGATGTGAAAAATCAAGTAAACGGATCAACGGTCAGTCAGGCACAACTGACCATAGAAGGAAAGGTAACGAGAAAAATAGATGGCAAAAATGTTGTTGCCTGGATAGAGGGTTCAGATCCTGTATTAAAAAACGAATACGTACTTCTTTCAGCACACTGCGATCACGTAGGTGTGGGAAGTCCTGATGCAGAGGGAGATTCGATTTATAACGGCGCTCGGGACAATGCGGTAGGAACAGTAGCGGTGCTCAATGCTGCCCGCTATTTGGCTAAAAATCCATCTAAACGCTCCATTCTTATCGCTCTTTGGACTGCTGAAGAGAAGGGGCTTTTGGGAAGTGCTTATTTTGCCAATAACCCTTTAGTTCCTTTAAATCAAATCGTTTACAACCTAAACATCGATAACGCCGGGTACAACGATACCTCACTGATCACGGTAATTGGCTTGGGCAGAACCAATGCAGACTTTTTGATCTCCGAAGCGGCGGCGGAATTTGGACTTACAGCCAAATCAGATCCTTCCCCAGAGCAAGGACTATACGATAGGTCTGACAATGTCAATTTTGCTCGAAAAGGGATCCCAGCCCCTACTTTCTCCTTAGGATTCACGGCTTTCGACGATCAAATCAATCAGTATTACCATAAAGCTGGAGATGAGGTAGAAAGCTTTGATTTAGGGTATGCCCAAGGATACTGGAAGGCTTATATTTTGGCAACACAAAAAATTGCCAACTGGTCTCAAAGACCACAATGGATTCCAGGTGATAAGTACGAAGAGGCGAGTAAGAAGTTGTATGGGAATTAAGTACACTGTACCAGGTACAAAGTACAAAGTATAGATTCAGATTAAGACTCCAATTCTAGTAAAAATAGTATCTGAATATGTAAAAGGTCTGCCCCCGAAATGGGCAAGAAAGTTGATTAAACCACTAAGACAAATAGAAATGAATCTATCTGTCTTTGTGGTTTTTTAATTTAACATAGATGAGTGTTATTCAGATCAACTAACTTATTGCTTACCTACTTTAATAGAAGAAATAAGAGTATCAAGTTCGTACAATACAACGTGACTGTCTGCGGAAGGAAGGGTACATTGTACTTAGTACTTGGTACTTTGTACAATTTAATACAGCATTCCAGCCACCGTAGCCGTCATCAAGCAGGCCAAAGAAGCTGCCAAAAGTGCCCTTAAACCTAGTCGGCTCAGGTTTCCTTGTTGATTGGGAGCCACTATGGAAATACCACCAAGTTGAATGGCGATGGAACTAAAATTAGAAAAGCCACAAAGTGCATAGGTGGCAATCACAATGGATTTGGTGCTGATGGAGGCCGCCTCTTTCATCTCTGAGAGATTTAGGTAAGCCACAAATTCGTTGATTACTGTTTTTTGTCCCAAAAGGCTCCCCACCTGAAGGGTATCCGCCCATTCTACACCGATGATCCAGGCAAATACCCTAAAGATTTGACCAAATATGTATTCCAAAGAAAAGGCACTAAACTGACCTTGTGTAGAACTTTGTACCCAAGTGTTTAAGCCGGTATACTCACCTATGAGGCCACTGAGTCCATAGTTGAGGGCAGCGATGACGGCAATAAAGGCCAAAAGCATGCCCCCCACATTTAAAGCCAATTTAAGTCCTTCTGCTGCACCAATGGACAAAGCATCGATGATATTGACGCCCATGGCATCTTTGTTGACTTCCAACTTGTCTTGTTTGATTTCTTTTTCAGTCTCAGGAATTATGATTTTGGAAAGCACAATTGCCCCTGGAGCATTCATGATACTGGCACCCAGGAGGTACGCAGCAAACTTACTTTGCTCCTCCAGACTGTCTCCACCCAAAAAAGATACATAGCCTGCCAGTACCCCACCAGCCAAGGTAGCCATCCCTCCCGTCATCAAACACATCAATTCGGATTTACTCATTTGGGGAATAAATGGCCTAACCAATAAAGGGGCTTCGGTTTGTCCTAAAAAAATATTTCCCGCCGCAGACAAGGACTCCGGACCAGATAGTCGCATGGTTCGGGCCATTACCCAAGCGATCACGTATACTATTTTTTGTAAGATTCCTAAGTAGTAAAGCCCTGCCGATACGGTAGAGAAGAAAATAATAGTAGGGAGCACCTTAAAAGCAAAAATAAACCCAAAATTAGTTCCTGCTAAGTCTCCAAAAATAAACTTAGCTCCTGCTTCACTAAAACTTAAAAACTTGACAAAACCTTCAGAAAAGAATTGAAAACCTACTTTAACAAATCCTACTTGAGTAATCAAAATTCCAAATACAAGTTGTAAAGAAATACCAATAGCAACTAACCTCCAATCTATGCGTTTGCGGTTAGACGAGAATAGGAAAGCAAACAGTATGATGACAAGAATTCCGAATGTGCCTCTGAAGTATTCCATGGAGTGAAGGTGAAACGACTTGCTAAAAATAGACCAATCTTTGGCAAGAAAAAAACCCTGAAAAAATTTCAGGGTTTAGGAGTTAATTTCTCTTGTTTATTTCGTCTCGAATCCTGGCAGCTTTCTCGTAATCTTCGTTTGCAATAGCCTTTTCTAACAACGTATTCAACTTATCTAAGCTGAAATCTTTCAGCGAGCTCTCTTTGGAAGCCGACGCCTTGGGAGAAGCCGATTTGGTAGGCTTTTTCACCTCCTCATCGGCATCCTCTTCTGTAAATTCTATTCCCGCTTCTGACATGACTTTTTCAGAGCAGAAAATGGAGGCTCCAAATCGAACAGCAATGGCTATGGCATCGGAGGGGCGACTGTCAATCTCTACCACAGTACTGGTATTCTTGCAGTGTATTTTTGCGTAAAATACCCCTTCTTTCATTTCAGATATTACTACTTTCTCTACCTGGAAATTAAAACTATCAGAAAATGATTTGAATAAATCATGGGTCATGGGACGATTGGGAACAATCTTCTCGATTTCAATCGCTATGGCTTGGGCTTCAAACATTCCGATGACAATGGGTAAGCGCCGAATACCACCCACTTCACCCATCACCAGGGTAAATGACCCGGATTGGGAATGATTGGACGAGAGGCCAAGAATTTCAAGTTCTACCAATTGTTCCACGATTAGATTTATTGAGCCTTTAAGGCAGCTGTCAGCTTTGGAATTACTTCAAAAGCGTCACCAACGATTCCATAGTCTGCTGCCTTGAAAAAAGGTGCTTCTGGATCCTTATTGATCACCACGATACACTTTGAAGAATTGACTCCTGCAAGATGTTGAATCGCTCCCGAAATTCCAACCGCGACGTATAAGGAAGGAGCCACTTTTACTCCAGTTTGCCCGACGTGCTCATGATGTGGCCTCCATCCGATATCGGACACGGGCTTAGAACAACCTGTAGCGGCTCCAAGTGTAGAAGCCAATTCTTCTAGCATCCCCCAGTTTTCAGGACCTTTCATCCCTCTGCCTCCAGAGACTACTACGTCTGCCTCAGGCAATAAAATTTGGCCAGAAGCCCTTTCGGTAGAGGTAATTTTGCTCGCAAAATCAACATCTGTCAGGGAAACACTACAAGATTCAACGGAAGCATCAACACCCTCCTTTGACAATTCAATGGCGTTTTTCTTGATAGCTAAAATCTTATTTTCCTTGGCTACAGGAGTAAAAGCAAAGGCTTTTCCAGTGTAAATGCTTCTTTTTACTACATAGCCTGAAGATAAATCAGGTAGTTCAACCACATTGGAAACTAAGGCAGCATCCAATTTTATAGCTAATCTAGCGGATACGGCATCTCCCAAAGAAGATTTGGCGAGAACCAAGGTTTTGGCTCCCAAAGACTTAAAGGCTTGTGCTGTGGCACTTGCATGGGCTTGGATCACTCCTTCCGTGAGTCGTGGATCCGAGGCATAGAGTACTTTACTTGCCCCGGCTTTTCCTACTTTTGCCAATTCTGAAGCGTCCATAGTTCCTAAAGCCAAAGCCACTACTTCCCCTTCGCCTGTTTTCTGAGCTAGGGCTTTTGCAAACGAAACTGCCTCTAAACTGGTTGATTTTACTTTTCCAGCTGCTTGTTCGAGATATACTAAGATTGCCATGTGTTATCTATTAGGATTAAATTACAAAAAAATCAAAGCACTTTTGCTTCTACTTTAAGGAGTCTTACCAATTCTCCCACCTGATCTTTGTCAATTAATTTGACAGATCCTTTGGCTGCTGGCAATTGAAAGCTTGCCGCTTCTGCCTGTGTTTCTTGAGAAACAGGCTCTACTACAGTCAAGGGCTTTGTTCTTGCCGACATGATACCGCGCATATTTGGAATTTTCCATTCGGCTATGGGTTCTTGACAGCCTGCAACAAGAGGGAGTTGAGCTTCTACATATTCCTTTCCCCCTTCTATTTCTCTAGCCATGGAAACTCGCTTGCCTTCCACATCCAATTTCATCACGGGAGAAAAAGAAGGAATGCCAAGTAGCTCTCCAACCATCCCATGAACCATTCCTCCATTAAAATCAATAGATTCCCTACCCATCAAAATAAGGTCGTAGCTGCCTTCCTTGGCAATATGTGCTAGTTGCTTGGCAACGAAATAACTGTCCTTGGGAAATGAATTGACACGAATGGCATCGTCTGCCCCAATGGCTAATGCCTTGCGTAGTGTGGGCTCTGTTTCTGCCTCGCCTACGTTTACAGCAGTGAGTGTCCCCCCTGTCTCATCTCTAAGCTCTACAGCCCTGGCCAAAGCATAATCATCGTAGGGTCCGATGATAAACTGCACCCCGGCGGTATCCAACTTGGTATTGTTGGCAGTAAATTGAATCTTAGAAGTCGTATCGGGCACGTGAGTGATACAAACAAGAATCTTCATTGGTTTAGAATTAGGTTATTTAGATTTATTTTGCGTGAAAATAACAGGCTATCCTTAATTAAAAAAACTATTGATGAGCAATTTGGATCGCATCTCCACCTTACTGGCTTTTACGTTGGAGGAACCCGAAAATCCATTCAATTTTTATGCTCTGGCGCTAGAGTATCGTGAATTGGACAAGCCTAAAGCGGCTTATCTTTTTGACTATTTGCTAAAGACTTTTCCCAACTATCTTCCTACCTATTTCCCTGCCGCTCAGTTTTTTAGCGAAGAAGAGCTGATGGATAAAGCAAAGCAAACCCTAAAGTCTGGCATAGCATTGGCATCGGTGTTAAAGGAGGAAAAAACAAAAAGAGAGTTAACTAATGCATACCAAAATTTACTTTTTGAAACCGATTTAGAATAGATTTCAAGGTACCAAAATAATCTTTCCAAATTGCTCACCCTTTTTCATGCGATCAAAAGCATGTTCGGCATCCGCTAGGGAGAAAACTTGGTCTATCGTAGGCCTGAGGCTAGCTGAAGTAAACAACTCTAAAACGCGAATAAAATCCGTATCCGAGCCCATAGTAGATCCAATAAGTTGGAGTTGATTCCAAAAGAGTTTTCTAGCTTCCAATTGAGGAGGGTTGCCACGGGTAGCTCCATAAAAAACTAATCTTGCCCCTGGCGACGCTACCGACATCAAGGAAGAAAGCGTATCTCCAGAGGTGCCGTCTATGACCACATCTACTCCTCCTGTTTGCTGAAGCAAGTCAGTAGTCCAAGAGGGCTTCGTGTAATTAAAACCGAAAGAGGCTCCAAGCTTTTTTGCTTGCGCCAATTTATCTTCAGAACTACTATTGACCAGTACCGTAGCTCCTAAAGCATGTGCGATGTGTAAGGCAAAAAGGGCTACTCCACCTCCAATCCCCGTCACCAAAACTTTGTCTTTGGAAGTAACACCCCCTTGGACCACCACCGCCCTATAGGCAGTTAGGGCTGCTAGGGGAAAAGCTGCGGCTTCTTCCCAGGAAAAATGAATGGGTTTGGCATGGATTCTATCTACAGGAATAGCAACAAATTCAGCCAAAGTCCCGTTTCTAGGCATTCCTAAAATTTCAAACTCTGCCCCCTGAGCCCGTGGGTTGGAGCCCCAATGTAGTGCAGGATTAATAATAACCTCCTTTTCTAGGAAGCTTGTATTCACTTCTGAACCAATTTCCTCTACTACACCTGCCCCATCAGAACCTAGGACAATACCCTCCCTAAGGTTGGGGTACAATCCTTGCCTGCACCATTCGTCTCTATGATTGAGCGCAGCAGCCTTAATTCGCACCAAAACCTCGTCTGGTTTACAGACAGGTCTTGCCACTTCCGTGTACTGGATTTTAGAGGGTTGAGAAGGATTTAATAGAATTCCTTTCATGAATTCTTAAAATGGGGCCGGTTCATTGTCACCCAAGAAGGAAGCATCGGTATCTTCTTCGTTGGCTTTACTGGGCAGGTTGATGGTTTGATCCTTTTCGAAAGTAGACATTCCAGAAGCACTAGAAGTAAACTTATGTGCGTAGGATACTCCTGCTGATGCGGAAGTAGGATATCCCATTCCCATGTCTAGGTCAGTAAACTTGGTGTATCTACCGATAAATCTCAATTTGACGGTATCCAAAGATCCATTTCTATGCTTGGCGACTATCACCTCTCCCACACCAGCTGTGGAAGCTCCTCCTTCATCTTCTGTAATTCCATAGTATTCGGGACGGTATAAAAACATGACCAAATCCGCATCTTGCTCTATGGCTCCTGATTCTCTCAAATCAGAAAGCTGGGGTCTTTTATCTCCTCCACGTGTTTCCACCGCACGCGAAAGTTGAGAAAGTGCAATGACCGGAATACTTAATTCCTTGGCAATCTTTTTCAATGCCCTAGAAATGCTAGCAATCTCTTGTTCCCTATTACCACCAAAAGAACCCTTGGCATCGCCAGACATCAATTGCAGGTAATCTACCACAACCATTTGAATATCGTGTTGCGCTTTTAGTTTTCTGCATTTGGCCCGAAGTTCCAAAATGGACAAGGCAGGCGTATCGTCTACAAATAAGGGAGCCTTGGAAAGTCGAGAGGTTTTGTGTACCAATTGCGCCCACTCGTGGTCAGCAAGAGTACCTTTTTTAATTTTCTCTGCATCCAACTCTGCCTCCGAGGAGATCAATCTATTCACCAATTGAATGGACGACATCTCCAAGGAAAAAATGGCTACTGGGCGATTGTGGTCTACGGCTGCATTTCGCAGTACGGAAAGAACAAAAGCAGTTTTTCCCATGGCAGGCCTGGCTGCAATAATAATCAAATCTGATTTTTGCCATCCTGAGGTAACACGATCCAGCGCTGTAAATCCAGAAGGCACCCCTGTTAGCCCATCTTTTTGATTTTTCCTTACCTCCAACTCTTGGATGGCTTCCCGCATGATGGATCTCATGTCGGAATAATTCTTACGAATATTCTTTTCTGAGATTTCAAAAAGAGACTGCTCCATTCCATCCAAAAGTTCAAAGACGTCGGTGGTTTCCTCAAAGGCATCTCGTTGTATTTCTGAGGCTATTTGAATCAGCTCCCGCTTGATGGATTGCTCAGTGATAATTCGCGCATGAAATTCTATATTGGCCGCAGAAGACACCTTGGAGGTCAACTCGGTAATGTAAAATGCTCCACCAGCTATTTCTAAGGTCCCATTTTTCCTAAGTTGGGTGGTTACCGTCAATAAGTCAATGGGTTGGCTTTCTGTAAATAGGTCAAGAATGGCCTGAAAAATTGCCTTGTGTCCTTCCTTGTAAAAGCTTTCTACTTTTAAAATATCTATCACCGAGGTGAGGGCATCTTTTTCTAACATCAATGCCCCAAGTACGGCTTCCTCCAAGTCAGTAGCCTGGGGAGGAACTTTTCCTAAAAAATTGGTTGGGGAATCAAAAGATGGCTTTTTTCTGTAGCCTCGGGTGGATGGGGTGTTATCGGACATGAATCAAAATTACCTGCATTTGGGGAAGAGTTTTACACAATTTTTCCAATAGTTATCAACACGTCTTGATTTACATTTTAGCACCATTTCCTCCCTACGATATAACGAAAAAAAGCTCTTTTTATTACTCTAGATAGGTTCTTCATTCGTACCAGTTTTGAAATTTTTAAAAAGAAAAAACTTATCCCTATGGGGTAAGTCTGCAGCAAATTTTTATGATTAAGTTTGAAGCAAAGTACCTTAGTTGCTCACGTTCATGAAAAGATACCATTTCATAGCCATTGGTGGCGCTGTAATGCATAACCTAGCCCTAGCTTTGGTCAAAAAAGGAGAATATGTCACGGGAAGTGACGATGAAATCTACGAACCTTCACGTGCCAGACTTCAACAGGCCGACATACTACCTGAAAAAATGGGTTGGTTTCAAGAAAAAATACATGCAGGCTTGGACGGAATACTTTTAGGAATGCATGCGCGTATTGACAACCCTGAACTCTTAAAAGCCCAAGAACTGGGACTTCCAGTCTATTCTTTCCCCGAGTTTATATACAACCAGAGCCAATCCAAAAAAAGAGTGGTGATAGCTGGGTCTCACGGTAAGACGACCATCACGTCGATGATTTTGCACGTGTTGAAAGATCAAGGAATGGCCATGGACTACTTGGTCGGCGCTCAAATAGAAGGATTTGACTTGATGGTGCAACTTTCAGATGCCCCTGTCATGATTATAGAAGGTGATGAATACTTGACTTCACCTATCGACCGTACCCCTAAATTTTTCCATTACCGCCATGACCTTCTCCTGGTCAGTGGGATCGCCTGGGACCATTTCAATGTGTTTCCAGATTTTGAGGAATATGTGGCTCAGTTTTCCCAATTGATGGACAGGACACCGGAGGATGGGGAATTAATCTATTGCAGTGCAGATCCCTTGGTGGATTCGGTAGCAAAGAAAACGTTGTCTAAAGGTCAGAAAATTCCTTACGGTGCTCATCCAGCTAGGATTGTGGAGGGAAAAACGGCTTTAATAACTCCAGATGGAGCTCTACCTATCAGTGTTTTTGGGGACCACAACCTTCAAAATCTTCAGGGAGCCATGCTGGTTTGTGAAGCATTAGGCCTATCCCGAAGCCAATTTTATGCATCCATTTCAAGTTTCAAAGGGGCATCCAAGCGTCAGGAAGTGTTGGCCTCCCATCCTACAGGAACTCTCTTTCGAGATTTTGCTCATGCACCCTCCAAATTAAAAGCAACCGTAGAGGCCGTAAAAAAGCAATTTCCATCCAGAAGACTGATAGCTGTACAGGAACTACATACCTATTCTTCTCTAAACAAAGCATTCCTGCCCAACTATGCCCAAAGCATGGATGCTGCAGACACTGCGCTCATTTACCTGAATCCCCATGCAGTGGCATTGAAAAAATTGGAGTTGATGTCGGAAGAGATGCTACGGGAAGGCTTCCAAAGAAAAGATTTACTTCTATTTACAGATAGTACCGCCTTGAGCGAATTCTTACTCGCTCAAGACTATGCAGGTACCAACCTGCTACTCATGAGCTCGGGCAATTACGACAATATGGATCTTCAACCCCTAAAAGAAAAATTTAATTCCTATGCACCTTAACCTAAAGAATACCCTTGCTTTTTTTGATCTAGAAGCTACGGGTACCAATGTGGCTACTGACCGCATAGTGGAGATTTCCATAGTAAAACTAATGCCCGATGGGGGGCAGCAGCTATATACCAGGAGGATCAATCCAGGTATTCCGATTCCCTTAGAAGCTTCCTTGATTCACGGCATTTACGACAAGGACATCAAGCATGAACCTTTATTTAAAGATCTTGCTCAAGAGGTAGTACAATTTATAGGAAACGCAGATTTGGGGGGATTTAACGTGCTTAAGTACGATATTCCTTTGCTTGTGGAGGAGTTTTTACGTTCGGGAATTGATTTTGATCTGGATAAAAGAAATCTGATTGATGCACAAAAAATTTTCCATTTGATGGAAAAAAGGACCCTAAGTGCCGCATACAAGTTTTATTGCGGCAGAAAATTAGAAAACGCCCATAGTGCTGAAGCAGACACCTTAGCTACGGTGGATGTTTTCCGTGCCCAAATTGCCCGCTACCAAGGAGAATTGGTTGAAGACATGCAAGGAAATGTCTTGGGTTCTTTTGAAAATAATATGAAAAAAATTCACCAGTTGGTAAATGAACGCATGGTGGATCTTGCGGGGAGATTTGTATTTAATTCCCAAGGTCAAGAAATCTTCAATTTCGGAAAGCACAAAGGCAAAACCATAGAACAAGCCCTCAAAGATGAGCCAGGATACTACGAATGGATGATGCGGGGAGATTTTCCCCTAGATACGAAAAGAAAGCTTACCCAAATCAAGTTGCGTGGCTTCAATACACGCTAAGACAAAAATGCATAGACCATATCCCAGTCTTTTAGCTAAAATTTTTTACTGCTTTCAAATTTTAATTAGAACCTTTTCTTTGTTCATAAATTTCTAAAGCTTCAGGAAGTAAAGAATTTAGCCGTTCCATTCTTTTTGTGTGACTAGGGTGAGTAGACAAAAATGTCAATCCGTCATCACCTTCGTCTTCGGACATCCTCCCCCAAAATAATGGAGCTTCTCTGGGGTCATAGCCCGCCATAGCCATAAAAATCAAACCCATTCGATCTGCTTCTAATTCATGTTTCCTAGAAAAACTAAGCAATTTGAGGTCAGAGGCAATTCCAACAGAGAGAAGTAAAATTTCTTGGGTAAGGGTAGGGTCTTGGCCCATGGCAAGATCAAGTGTACCTACCCCAAGTTCCATCAGTATTTCTTGTGACATTCTTTCTCCCGCATGATTGGCTACTGCATGAGCCAATTCATGGCCCATAATTACTGCAATGCCTGTTTCATCCTTGGTATAAGGTAAAATTCCAGTATAAAATGCCACCTTCCCTCCAGGCATACACCAGGCGTTCACTTCCTCGTCCTCAAGTAAATTAAACTCCCAGTCAAGTTCGTTAACTAAGGAATCATACCCTTGCTCCATCAAATAGGTCTCCACTGCTTCGGCCATCCTATTACCAACTTTCACAATTTGTTTGCCTTCTTTGGTGGACGTCAATACCTTACCACTTGACAAGGTTTCTTTATACTCATCTTTTACCAATGGCATCAAATCTTGGGTAGTAAAAATGGCCAGTTGACTTCTTCCCGTTAGTGGAACTATCGAACAAGAAGATAAAGCATATACAACGAAAAATAAAGTTGCTAACTTTTTCATAGGAAGGTTTTCTTGGGGTGGTTATTCTAAATGTACTAAAAGAACTTTATTATTGTTGAATTTTAGGATAAAATTCAAAGATTCTTTTTTTCTTAATCCAAATGCAAAATAAAATGAGTCCGACATCAGCAGCCTTGGCTTATCAAAATAAAATGATGAACCCCTTTATCTTTTGGTGGGCCATGTTATTCAAGCTTCCGTCTGTCTTATTTTGGAAAATCCGTATGCAAAAGCTGGATGATACATCCTGTGAAGTGCAGATTCCTTACGCGTGGAGAACGCAAAATCCCTTCAAGTCTATTTATTTCGCTGCACTTGCCGGCGCTGCAGAGTTGAGTACGGGAGCCTTGGGGCAAATGGCTTTGGCAGGAAGAGGAGCCTTTAGCATGTTGGTCGTAGATTTTAAGGCCGAATACAGTAAAAAAGCGAATACCCGTATTACCTTTTCCTGCCTGCAAGGCAAAGAAGTTTTTGATTTGATAGATTCTTTACAGGCAGGAGAGTCTAAAGCGCTCACCCTAGTTTCCATAGGCAAAAACACCCAAGAGGAGGAAGTCGCCAGATTTTACATAACCTGGTCTTTCAAAAGAAAAAATTAAAAATCTGGAGACAATTCAGATCTTAAAAATTCCTCCAAGGCCACAAGAACTTGTTCCTTGGACCAATCTAAAAACTCATTTTCGGCATTTTTTGCATTGAATTTAAGAAGTAATTCATCCCACTTGCTTCTATCTAGCCCATAAGTCCTCATCCAAGAAGTTCTAAGGGAATCGGAATCAATAATTTCTAAATAGCCACTTCTCCTCCTTTCCCATTCCATTCTTTTTTCGTAAGCCCTGAGTTGCCTATTTCTTTTCGTAAAATAGCTTATGGGACCATAAATGCCTATTCCAGGTTGAGGGGAACTTGAATCCAATACCCCAGCACCCAATTGCTGGCTTAAAGTAGAAGTAGATTTCTCCTCTTCTTCTACCAAACTAAGTTTTCCATCTTTAAACCTAAATCGAAAGGGCTCTGCATCAACCTGAAAAGTAGGAAGCAATCGAGCTCGATCTTGGAGCTCTACAAAAAGAAAAGTCTCTTCTGCCACGATTACTTTTTTATCTAAAAAACCAGAAAATGAAAAGGTAAGGGTATCGCCCATTAGTGCATCAATGGAAAAATACCCTCGAGCATTAGTGATCGATTTTTCCTTGCGAGAACTGAGCACTTCTATACCGTCTAAGTATTTTTTGTCCCAAGCATCTACAACATTGCCACTGTATTTTCTTTGACCGTATACCTCTAGCAGTTGGAATAGGAAAAAAAGCAAAAACCAATACGTTCTCATCTACCAACAAAAGTAGTCACTTCAGTACAAGTCGTACCATCCAAAATGTTAAAGAAAATTAAGTTCAGAACCTAGGTGCATTTATTTTGGCAAGGATTAAAATTACCTTTGAATCATGAAGTTTATTCGAACGCGCATTGCCCCCACTCCTAGTGGCTTCCTTCATTTGGGAAATGCCTATTCTTTTCTACTCACTAAGATTTTGGCAAAGCGCCACGAAACCAAACTCTTGTTAAGAATTGATGATTTAGACAGGGAAAGGTATAGGCCCGAGTATGTGCAAGACATCTTTGACACCTTGAGTTTTTTAGAAATAGAGGTAGACGAAGGTCCTAAATCATTGGAAGAATTTGAGCAAGAGTGGTCGCAGTTGAAACGATTACCTCAATACGAGGCTACTTTAAAGGATCTTCAGGAGACCAAGCAGGTATTTTCCTGTACCTGCAGTAGAAGTCAAATCTTCCAGCTCCACCCCAATGGAATTTACCTGGGGAACTGCATCGACAAAAGATTTTCCTTAGATAAGGAAGAAAGCGCATGGAGAGTAAATACCTTGGACGCTGATTTCCTAGACTATATCTCCTATCCTGATCTACGGAAAAACAGCTTGCTTCCCGCAAAAACTAGCTGTTATGTGGTGCGTAAAAAAGACCGGCTACCTGCTTACCACCTAGCTTCTTTGATTGATGACCTACATTTTGAGGTAGACCTGATTGTACGAGGACAGGATTTGTTTCCCTCTACCCTAGCCCAACTCGACCTTGCTCGAATTTTAGGCAGGCAAGACTTTGCAAAAACCACTTTTTACCACCACTCCCTACTCAAAGGTCCTGATCAGAGTAAACTCTCCAAATCAGCAGGAGCATTTTCCATCCGACAGCTTCGCCAAGAAGGGAAAACTTTGGCTGATCTATTTCTGCTACTTGGCAAAAGCCTAGGAATAAAAGAGGAAGTAAGATCCTTTGATGAGTTTAATCAAAGCCAAGCACTGTAAAATAAAGGGCCTTGATGATTCAAGACCCTTTATTTGTAAGATGCAGATGAAAAATTAATACTTATTCGTTTAAATACAGGAAACCAAATTACTTAAGGTTGACGTATAGGAAAATGTACTGTGAACCGTAGGTCCTCCGCTGTCGACGATTTTACTTGTACTTCGCTGCTTCCCCAGGAGACACAGCAGACTTCTGAATAAACTGGCGAATATCTTCGTTGGAGCTAGCCAAGTCTTCGGCACGCAAATACATCATGTGCCCAGAACGATATCCCATAAAATCTATTCTATCTTTCATTTTTCCGTTGGGATCGATATGCCAGGTGCTATACTTCGCGTTGAAATAGTCCGTGCCCCCATCGAAATATCCAGACTGTACCATCAAATGCAAGTAAGGATTTTGCCTCATGGCCGTGCCTAGATCATTCGCCGTATTTTCATTGCTACGGTCCCATGGATTTACTGGACCAAAAAGGTTGTAGGTCAAGTCTGTATTGTATTTGAGTACATTCTTGGCGTACAAATTAAACGCTGGCGCAAAAGCATGATTCCAGCTGGTCAAAGCAGGATCATAGTCGTACCTATCCCCAGCTTCCATGCGGTCAAATCCTTTGTAACGGCTATCCAATCGACCTACGGTCATGCCATCTCTTTCTCGTAGGAGCTCTTTCCAAAAGAAGCTGGTAGGAACCATCAGGTTATGTTGAAGAATGGATTCCTTACTCAAGCCTGAATAGTAAGCCATTTTCGTAGCGATAGCATCGCGTTCCGATGCAGAAAGGAGTCCTCCTTTAGCCATGGCTGGCAGAATCTCATTTAGCGCCATAGGTTCTACGATGGCTAAGATCTCATCCAAGTCCTTGGCTTGCAATTCTGCAGGTAATGCTTTATGATACCAGGCTGTAGCTGCATAGTAGGGCCAATAGTTCGCCATTTTCACAGGCCCATCACGCAAGATCCCCATGTCTGTAGGAGACACTAGGATTACCCCGTTGAAATACATCCAATGGGAATTCTGCAACTGAGCCACAAGTCCTGCTACCCGTGTGGTACCATAGCTTTCCCCAATGAGGTATTTTGGAGAAGCCCAGCGATTTTGTCGGGTCACGAAGGTATTTACCCAATCTGCTAGGTATTTGATGTCTGCATTGATTCCAAAAAAAGTAGATCGAGGGGTATCCTCCTTCACAATTCTAGAATATCCCGTATTAACTGGATCCACATAGACAATGTCTGCCACATCGAGAATAGAATGGGGATTGGCTTTGGTTCCATAGGGTTGGACCGGATAGCCTTCCTCGTCAATATTTAGCACCACAGGGCCGGTATAGGCCAAGTGCATCCAGATGGAGGCAGATCCTGGCCCACCATTGAAACTGATCACCAAGGGTCTCTTGCTTCGATCAGTTACATCCGAACGTTCGTAGTAGGTGTAAAAAAGAGAGGCAATTGGCTCCCCTGTATCGTCCCATACCGGTTGGGTTCCAGCAGTAGCTTTGTAAGGCACTCGCTTCCCTTTGATCATTACTTCAGAGGCAGATTCAACTTTTGATTCCACCTCTATCTTTCTGGTAGTCTGGGCAAAAACAGGTTGCATACAAGCCAAAACGGCCAAACTTAAGAGTAAATGTCTCATGTGATTTTATGTTAATTTAGAAAAGGAAATAACGCAATTTTTTAGTTAGGTAAATAAAAAATTACAGAAATGGCTCAAGAATTTCATCACAGAAAAGTTAGAGGACCAAAATAAGCCAGCCACCTAATACCTTTCTTGTAGCACGTTAAAATGATGCATAAAATGCCCAGGAATGATCCAAAACAATGCCCTAGCACTCATGAGATTTCCATTGGCAGAGCCTATTTCCTCAAAAGAATCCTCGGGTAGTGTTTGTATTAGACTGAGAACAGCTTGGCGCTGGTTGACAAAATCGGTAAGCAATAAGTCTAGCGGCACGGCATTAAATTGTCCTTGCTGCACGTAGGGGTCTTGGTCAAATCCAGGAAAGGAGTTTTTATCCCCTCTAGCAATGCAAAGGGCACGAAAAGTCATGATCCGTTCGGTATCAATCAAGTGGCCAAGCAATTCCTTTGGACTCCACTTGCCCGGGGCATATGGGGTATCCTCCCAACCGGAGGGCTTGGAGGCATAAAAATCCTTTAATTCTTTCGTTTGAGAATGAACAAGGTTTGAAAAATGAGAGTCTTTCAGCAGGGAAATATACGTTTCGTAAAAGGGAGGATATTCACCTTTGGACGGTAATGGAAAGGTATTCATGTAAAATAAAGTGGTGTTTGGTAAATCCGAACTAAATTTAAGATGAACTATAGATAAGACCTATACCATGAGACTGCAATTCCTTCTTCTTTTTGCATTTATTATTACCCTACCTGGTTTTGGACAGCATGTTGTCCAAAGAAATCCCAAAATCGAGCAATTGGTCCAGCAAATTTCTTCCGATAGCTTGGAGAACTATGTTAGAGCGCTGGCATCCTTTAAAACTAGACATACTCTAAATCAGGATGATAAAGAGGGCATGATTGGCGCTCAAAACTACGTGAAGGCTAAATTTATGGAGTTTTCATCACGATCTCAGGGAAGATTAACCGCCGCCATCGAAACCTTTATCATCCCCGGAGACGGGAGAAGAATTGTGGCCGATGCACAAGTTGCCAATGTAGTTGCCAAACTACCAGGAACCAACCCCAATGACCCCCGCATCATTATTGTTTCAGGCCATTTGGATTCCAGAAATAAGGATGTCATGGATGCCACCGGTTCATCTCCAGGAGCCAATGACGATGGCAGCGGGGTGGCTTTGGTTCTGGAACTTGCGCGTATCCTTTCTCAAACTGAGTTACCCGCCACCTTGGTTTTTGTAGTATTTACAGGAGAAGAGCAAGGCCTTAAAGGGGCTACCTACCTTGCTGACAAGGCAAAAGAAATGTCTTGGAAAATTGAAGCGGTTCTCAACAATGATATTGTCGGAAATAGCAACTCTTCCGAAACCAACATCAGTAACAATACGGTCATGCGCGTTTTTTCAGAAACCATTCCACTAGCCGAAGACGAGCGAGGAGCGACTATCCGCAGATCCATCAATTCCGATAATGACAGCCCATCTCGGCAACTTGCCCGCTATATCAAGGAAGTTGGCGAGCGCTATGTAGATCACATGGAAGTGAAATTGATCTACAGAAATGACCGATTTCTCCGTGGAGGCGACCAAACTCCCTTCATGAAAAATGGATTTACGGCAGTACGCATGTCGGAAATGAATGAAAACTTTATTCATCAACACGAAAATGTTCGTGTAGAGAATGGGGTTCAATACGGGGATTTGCCCGAATTCATGGATTTTGAATACCTCAGGAAAGTAGCAGCAGTAAATTTGGTATCCGCTGCTTCCCTAGCCCATGCTCCTGGGATGCCTCAGGAAGTTCGAATCGATGTGCGGGGCCTAAGCAACACTACTTCATTAACTTGGAAAGCTCCAATACATGGAAAAGCGAAGGGCTACTATGTATTGATGCGGGAAACCTCTTCCTCTATGTGGGAAAAAAAGTTTTACACTGAGCAAAGCAGTATTACCCTTCCCTACAGCAAAGACAATTATTTTTTTGCAGTGCAATCTATAGGTGAATCAGGTGCAGAAAGCCTAGCAGTCCTTCCTACTCCACTTTCTAGATAAGCATTACTTGCTAACATTTCAAAAAAATAAGCCCAATTAACTGGCTTGGATTTAAATAATTATTCGGGTCATTAGGCTTTAAGGATATTAATAATAATCAAAAAAAAATTATTTTGATTATATTTTTTTGCTTTTATTTTATTATTTAATAATTTTTAATTTATTTAAGAAAATTTTTTAATTCACTTAATTTTTTATTTTATGATTACACAAGCCCATTTTTTTCAAAAATTGAAACCATTCATTCCAGGGTACACCTCCTTGGCAGTTGAGGTTTCCGAAGCCTTACAGGTTAGTTTGGACAGTGCCTACCGAAGAATACGAGGCGAAAAACTACTTGATTTTGAAGAGCTCAATCGCATCTGCTCTACCTTTAAGATATCTTTAGATGAGTTTTTTAGTTTGAATTCCAATGCCATTCTTTTTCATGGAAATCCTCAGAGATATCAAAAGGATGGGATGAAAAATTGGCTAGAAGATGTATTTAAAGAGCTTAAATTTTTAAATGGACATGAAAAACGGCACGTTTATTTTTTAATTAAAGAGCTTTCCCCCTTCCACCATTTTTACCATCCGGTATTGGCCAGTTTTAAATTCTTTTTTTGGTGGAAATCTATCTTTCCCAACGAAGAACTCGGTAGAGAAAAATTCAGCTTGGACAAAAATTACCTCCTTTCCCACGAGGATTATATCAAAAATATTGTGCGCACCTATACCCATATCCCTAGCACTGAAATTTGGAATAAGGATGCACTCAATACCACCTTGAGGCAAATAGAATCATACCAGGAAATGGGGTGGATGGAAAGCAAAGAAGTCACCACCCGAGTTTATGCCAGTGTCCTGGATGTTATTGATCATATTGAAAAAATGGCCACGAAAGGAAAAAAAACGCTTTTAGGTCAAATGCCTACGTCCGATAGTGCTGATTTTACCTTGTATTTGAATGAAATTATTTCAGGAGACAATACGATTATGGCGGAGATAGGTGACACAAAAATCACCTACCTCAACCACAGCGTTTTGTATTTTTTAGGATCAAGAAACCCCACGTTTAATGAGTCCATGTTTCAAACCATGGAGCATTTGATTAAAAAATCTACCTTACTCAGTGCTTCGGGAGAGAAGGAAAGAACCAGAGTATTCAATAAATTTAGAAATAAGGTTCAATCTAAAATTGATGCCATCTAGGTAGGATTTGCAAGAGCTATTGCTATTGGAAAGATGGAGCAAACCCACGTATATTTCCAATATGAAAATTTTGACTCATTTTATCCTCTGGGGAGTGGTGGCCAGCTGTATTGTCTTTTGTACTACAAAAGCGGCCCATTATACTGAGGAAACTAGCCAAGATAAAAAATTTCTATTTTCTTCTCTAAAACACAATACGCCTAAAGGCATGGTATGGATTCCGGGAGGAGAAGTCGTGGTGGGAAGCAATGCAATAAACGCCTATGCTCCCGAAAAGCCCGCAGTAAAGGTAAGGGTAAAAGGGTTTTGGATGGATGCAACGGAAGTCACCAATGCTCAATTTCAGCAATTCGTAGAGGCTACGGGCTACGTCACCCTAGCTGAAAAACCAATCGATTGGGAGCAACTTAAAGAGCAATTGCCCCCTTCCACGCCCAAGCCAAAGGAAAGTGATTTGGCACCTGGATCTTTGGTTTTTATACCGCCTTCCCAACCTGTACCCTTGACAGACCTGTCTCTCTGGTGGATTTGGGTCCAAGGAGCAAATTGGAAGCATCCAGAAGGACCAAATAGCTCGATTGAAGGAAGAGAAAATCATCCGGTTGTACATATAGCCTTCGAAGATGCAGAAGCCTATGCCCAATGGAAAGGAATGCGCCTTCCTACCGAACAAGAGTGGGAGTTTGCAGCGAAAGGGGGATTAGAGGAGAGCACATTTGCTTGGGGCAATGAATTTGCCCCAGAAGGAATTTACCTAGCGAATACATTCCAAGGAAATTTCCCAATTCAAAACCTGGCAAAAGATGGTTTTTTGGGTACTTCTCCTGTAAAATCGTACCCGGCTAACCCCTACGGAACCTATGATCTGATTGGTAATGTTTGGGAATTGACCTCAGACTGGTATGACGCATTGAAATATGCAAGAATACAAGGTAGCGCAGCACCTTTAGATCAAGGAATGAGTCCTTGCTACAATCCTTCAAATCCATATGCCCAGGAGAGAGTGATAAAAGGAGGTTCTTTTTTATGCGCTTCCAATTACTGCATAAATTATAGGCCTTCCGCAAGACAAGGTCAAGCCATAGATTCAGGTACTTCCAATGTTGGATTTAGGCTCGTAAAGGACTCTGACTAAAAAATAAATTTTTCTGGGCAGTATGGAGTGGGGATGAATCTCTATGCAGAGATGCTCAAATAATACCATTCTCTGGATGCTTGGGTACTATTCCCCTACCAAAACTTTTTAACTCTTCAATTTGGGCTTCTATATCTCCATTGGGATAGATACATGGACCAATTCCTGCCACCTTTTTTTGGTAATCCAAGTACCCTACCACTATCGGAACATTTGCTCCAAGTGCAGTATAATAAAATCCTGTTTTCCAATTTTTTACAGCACTTCTTGTTCCCTCTGGAGTAACCATAACTACCAATTCTTCGCGAGCATTTAGCATGTGAATCATAGCCTCCGTATAGGTTTGTTTGCCACCTCCAGGTACACGTTGCCTATCGATCGATATACCACCTAAGCCTTTCAACAACCATCCTACAGGTCCAACCATAGATTCTTTTTTTATGGTAAATCGCACGGGAATATCCATCAGGTAGAAGGCAGATCTAGCATACAAAATATCCCAATTGGAGGTATGAGGAATGGCTATTAGAACAGCCTTTTTTACCCCTTCGGGCCAATTGGGGGCTAGCGTCCAGCCCGTTATCCAAAAAATAAATCGAGAAAGGAGTTTCATCATGACTGGGGAGCGGTCAATGGGTTTTGTGTAGGTAATTCCAATAAGGCAGGAGTTTGTTCGATTAGGTTCATAGCCCTTACATAGCCCGCCTGAAACAATTGAGGAGCTTTATTTATATCAAATACGCCAAATTTTCCCAATCCAGGAGGTTCAATAAAATAATCACAGGAAGATATCCTGCTGTAAACATTGAAATTCATGGTCATCATCACCGTCCGCTCAATGAGGTTTTTGATATTTCTGATATCTTTTTCCGCAGGAAGGTGATTGCAATTAACACCTACCAGTAGATCACAATCTTTTTGTAGAGGCTCAATAGGTAAATTATTGAGTACTCCCCCATCAACCAAATACCTAGAATTGTACACGATGGGTTCAAACATCCCAGGAATACAGCATGAAGCCAAAATAGGAAGAATGATCTCTCCTTCTTCAAAATAGACAACCTCTCCTAAACTTATATCAGTGGCGGCCACAGACAGGGAATAGAGAGCTTTGAAAAAGAATTATGAGGAAAAAAATCTTTAAAAACATCAACAAGAGTTTCTATTCTAAATAACCCCTTCCAAGAAATCGCTGGTCTCAAAAGGCGAAAATAATTGGTTTCGTGGATGATTTTCATGATTTCCTCTGGACTGTATCCCTGGCAATACAAAGCGCCCACAATAGCACCCGCAGAAGTTCCTGAAACCTTCTTAGGAGATATTCCATACTCGTCAAAAGCCTTTAATACGCCCAAGTGGGCTATGCCTCTAATGCCCCCACCTGAGAGGGCGATCCCTAGGCTTGATTTATAGCTCATCTAATTGGAAAGTTTGATCCAGTCGTACACCTTTATCAGTCATCTTGACGGTACAACAAGAATAATTAGGATCGTGTTCTAGAAAAAGAACATAGTTTTCTCTTGCTGCCTCTTCTAAAAATGCCTGCTTTTCTTGTAAGGTAAGTAGGGGCCGGGTATCGTAACCCATCACATAGGGCAATGGAATATGTCCTACAGAGGGAAGTAAATCCGCCATAAATACCAAGGTTTTATCCTTGTAACGGAGTTTAGGAAGCATCTGTTGTTCTGTATGCCCATCCACGGTAATAACATCGAAGCCTAGAAAGAGAGATTTGTGTTCCAAATCCACAAAATGTAAGGCCCCAAGGTCTTGTAAGGGTTGAATATTTTCCTCTAAAAAAGAGGCTTTCTCTCTGGGATTAGGCCTAGTAGCCCATTCCCAATGAGAAGCATTGGACCAGTACTTGGCATTGGGAAAAGAAAGTTCATACTGTCCATGGGAACCGTAGCGTACGGCACCACCGCAATGATCGAAGTGGAGATGGGTCAAAAATACGTCGGTAATGTCACTGGGGATAACCCCTATCTTGGCAAGACTCTTTTGCAAGGAATCATCTCCATGCAAGTAATAGTGGGAGAAAAACCGAGAATCTTGCTTATCTCCTATCCCCGTATCTACCAAAACTACCCTATTTCCTTCTACCACAAGAAGGCAGCGCATGGCCCAGGTGCATAAGTTATTTTCATCAGCAGGGTTAGTTCTTGACCACAAGGATTTTGGAACTACTCCAAACATCGCACCTCCATCAAGCTTAAAATATCCCGTATCGAGAGCAAAAACTTCCATTTCTAAACAGACTTAGGTAAAAATTTAAAGCAACCTGTAGAAGATTGCTTTAATTAAACTTGTAAAATGCTAAGCAAGAGATAGAAGTTACTCTACCACTACACCCATAGCGCAAAATTTGTCGATGCGTTGCGAAATTCTTTCCTCAGGACTTTGCTTATCCAAGGTTTTGAGCGCTTGGATAATTGCCTTTTTGATAGTTTTGGACATTTCTTTGATATCCTTGTGAGCACCTCCTAGAGGTTCGGGAATGATATCATCTACCAATCCATTGGATTTCATGTCCGTAGAGGTAAGTTTCAAGGCTTCTGCAGCTTGCTCTTTGTAATCCCAGGATCTCCAAAGTATGGAAGAGCAAGATTCTGGAGAAATCACAGAATACCAGGTATTTTCAAGCATAAACACCCTGTCACCAATAGCAATGCCTAAGGCGCCACCGGAAGCTCCTTCACCGATAATAATACAAATCACGGGTACCTTGAGGGTAAACATCTCCTTGATATTGCGGGCTATGGCTTCTCCTTGTCCTCTTTCTTCGGCCTCAATACCCGGAAAAGCACCAGGAGTGTCGATAAGGGTAATTATAGGCTTACCAAATTTCTCAGCCATCTTCATCAGCCTCAGTGCCTTTCTATAGCCTTCGGGATTGGCCATTCCAAAATTTCGCTCTTGTCTTTGCTTGGTATTTCTTCCCTTCTGCTGCCCGATAAACATGACGGTTCGCCCATCGATATCCCCCAATCCACCTATCATGGCCTTATCGTCCTTTACGGTACGGTCTCCATGAAGTTCAATAAAATCGTTGGTGATCTCGTAAATATAATCCAAGGCGTAGGGCCTATCTGCATGCCTCGACAACTGTACTCGTTGCCAACGGGTTAAGTTGGCAAATGTCTCTTTTTTTAAGGCCAAAATCTTTCCTTCCAAGGAGCTAATATCTTTACTCAGGTCGATGTTTCTCCCTCTAGCCAAATCTTTCATCTCCTGAAGTTTTTGCTCTAAATCTGCAATGGGTTTTTCAAATTCTAATACCATTGGTTAGTTCTTTTACGGTTCAAAGATAATCAATAGTCTGTATCCAAGAAGAATTGTCTCGGGTATTTACCTCACTTACCCTAGGTAGATTGGAAGGCCAAAAAATCTACATAAAAATGAAAAATGCACAAAAAAAAAGTCCCTTCTCTCAAAGGGACTTTTGCGGAATGGACGGGACTCGAACCCGCGACCTCCTGCGTGACAGGCAGGCATTCTAACCAGCTGAACTACCACTCCAGTAATGTTCCCAGCATCCCTAATTTACATTTGGGCTAGCTGATGACTTT
>Ga0194122_10000578_pt1 | contig 52560 bp, 49 predicted proteins | sample TA2MahCa10mmetaG_FD_155487 | JGI IMG/M metagenome (GOLD analysis project Ga0194122, IMG submission 155487) | Freshwater microbial communities from Lake Tanganyika, Tanzania - TA2015021 Mahale Deep Cast 10m | ecosystem: Environmental > Aquatic > Freshwater > Lake | place: Tanzania: Lake... | reverse complement strand
GATAAAATGTCTGCTATAGTGGATTACCAGGATAGGACTACCTGTATTTTGTTTGGAGATGGTGCTGGAGCAGTATTGCTTGAACCCACTACCGAAAACTTGGGGCTCATGGATGCCCTATTGAAGTCGGATGGTGCAGGAGAAAACTACCTTCATATGAAAGCAGGAGGAAGTCGAAGACCTGCAAGTATGGAAACCGTCGCCAATAGAGAACATTATGCTTACCAAGAAGGTGCCACGGTATTCAAATTTGCCGTCACCAACATGGCAGACGTAAGTGCAGAGGTCATGGAGCGCAATGGATTAAAAGGTGAAGATGTTGCTTGGTTGGTACCTCATCAGGCCAATAAACGAATCATAGACGCTACGGCCAACCGTATGAATATTGGCCCAGAAAAAGTGATGATGAACATAGAACGCTATGGAAACACCACTGCGGCTACCATTCCCCTATGCCTTTGGGAATATGAAAACCAACTTAAAAAGGGAGATAATTTAATCTTGGCTGCTTTTGGTGGTGGATTTACTTGGGGTGCCATATACCTCAAATGGGCTTTAGATTATAAAAAATAACTTAGAACTTAAAACTCATGGCAAGTACTGCAGATTTTAAAAATGGACTTTGTCTTGTAATGAACAATGATATTTTTAGCATTGTAGAATTTCAACATGTAAAACCGGGCAAAGGAGCTGCCTTTGTGCGAACTAAACTTAAAAGCCTTCGCTCTGGGAAAACGCTGGACAAAACCTTTAATGCAGGGGAAAAAGTGACTACTGCACGCGTAGAAAAAAGGGCCCATCAATTTTTATACAAAGATGATTTGGGGTACAATTTCATGGATACGGATAATTTTGAGCAAATCTCCTTGGAAGAACACCTCATTGAGAGACCAAATCTTTTGAAAGATGGACAGCTGGTGGATATTTTGGTTCATGCCGAAACAGAAACTCCCCTTTCGGTGGAACTACCCCCCTTTGTGGAATTGATGATTACGTATACTGAGCCCGGAATAAAGGGGGATACTGCCACCAATGCCCTAAAACCAGCTACGGTAGAGACTGGAGCTACCGTTATGGTACCTCTTTTTGTAGATCAAGATACCTTAATTAAAGTAGATACGCGGGACGGTTCTTATTCTGAAAGAGTAAAATAATTAGTTTTGGCTAATTGATTTAGTTAACTTACCTAGCTCAGTTAATTTCATCCCATAGAAAAAAAATGTCTTCAGGCATTGAAAAAATCAACACTATGAAAGCGAAAGAGATCCAAGATTTGATTGATTACATTTCCAATACAGGCTTAGCAGAAGTCAAAATTAAAACAGAAGAATTCGAGCTTTCTGTGAAAAAATATGCGGATGCGGCTGCTCCTAGTGCTACCCCACAAGTACTGATGCATGCTCCGGCTCCGGCTCCAACTGCATCAAGCCCAGCTCCCGCAGCAACAGCAGCAGAGCCCACAGCGGCAGCACCTTCCAACTTGGTAGAGATAAAATCACCGATGATAGGTACGTTTTACTTAAGTCCTAATCCCGAATCTGCTCCCTTTGTAGAAGAAGGAGGGTCAATTCGCTCTGGACAAACCATTTGTATCATTGAAGCCATGAAGCTTTTTAATGAAATTGAATCGGATATTAGCGGGAAAATTGTAAAAATATTGGTATCCAATGCATCCCCTGTAGAATACGATCAGCCCCTTTTCCTAATTGATCCTGCAGGTTGAGGTTAGTTCTAAATCGAGAAAATCGTGTTTAAAAAAATATTAATTGCCAACAGAGGCGAAATTGCATTACGGGTAATTCGTACCTGTAAGGAAATAGGTATTAAAACGGTCGCGGTATATTCTACGGCAGATAAAGAAAGTCTTCATGTACGTTTTGCTGACGAAGCAGTATGTATTGGACCTCCTCCAAGCAAGGAATCTTACCTGAATATTCCTAGGATTATAGCGGCAGCAGAAATTACCAATGCGGATGCCATCCACCCAGGATATGGTTTTCTATCTGAAAACGCAGAATTTTCTCGGGTATGTGAAGAATACGGAATAAAATTTATTGGAGCATCTCCAGACATGATTGCCAAAATGGGCGATAAAGCTACGGCCAAAGCCACTATGAAAGCAGCTGGGGTACCGACGATTCCAGGTTCTGAGGGACTTTTAGATTCGGTACAACAAGGTTTGGAATTGGCCAAAAAAATGGGATATCCTGTAATTCTCAAGGCCACTGCTGGGGGTGGTGGTCGAGGAATGCGCATAGTAAGGGAAGATCAGGAATTTAAAAAAGCGTGGGACGACGCAAAAATGGAATCTGGAGCAGCTTTTGGTAACGATGGCTTGTATCTAGAAAAGTTTGTTGAAGAGCCACGTCACATAGAAATTCAGGTGGTGGGTGACCATACGGGAAAGGCATGTCATCTTTCAGAAAGAGATTGCTCTATTCAGCGAAGACACCAAAAACTTGTAGAAGAAACCCCCTCACCTTTTATAACAGATGAGTTACGTGATGCCATGGGTAAAGCAGCCATCAAAGGAGCTGAAGCCATAGGATACGAAGGAGCAGGTACCATTGAATTTTTAGTAGACAAGAATAGGAATTTCTATTTTATGGAAATGAATACCAGAATTCAGGTAGAACACCCCATAACAGAAGAAGTGACTGATTTTGATTTAATTAAAGAACAAATCAAAGTGGCCGCTGGAGAAACCATTTCAGGTCGAAATTATTATCCTAAGTTATTTGCTATGGAATGCCGAATCAATGCAGAAGATCCTAGCAATGGATTTAGGCCAAGTCCGGGAAAAATCAATAACCTGCATTTCCCAGGAGGCAGAGGGGTAAGAGTAGATTCCCATGTCTATGCTGGTTATGTCATTCCTCCAAATTACGATTCCATGATTGCCAAGCTGATTGTGAGTGGACAATCTAGAGAAGAAGTCATCGTCCGAATGAAACGTGCCTTGGAAGAATTTGTAATCGATGGCATCAAAACTACTATACCGTTTCATATTGCTCTTCTTGAAAATGAGCAGTTTAAGGAAGGAAACTTTACCACAAAATTCCTGGAGTCTTTTGACTTCTCCCTGATCAAAGGGTAAGCAAAAAGCCACTACAGTGAAGTGGCTTTTTTAATTTCCTAGTAAACCAACCAAGTTGTGTAGGTCAACTTACAATATGAATTTTTAGCATATTGGTTTTTCCCTTTTGACTCAAAGGCATGCTTCCGGTATTGACAATTACGTCTCCAGTGGATACATGTCCGTCATTTTTTAATATGGATTCAATATCGGCAAATACCCCATCGGTAGAGGCGTGACCTTCGTAGTGATAGGCGCGTACCCCCCAGACCAGAGAAAGTTGAGTCAAGAGTTTGTTGTTGCGAGTAAATACGAAAATATTGGATAGCGGGCGATGAGAAGCTAACCTAAATCCAGTAAACCCAGAGGAAGTGATTCCTACAATAGCTTTTGCTTTCACATTTCTAGAAAGTCTGGCTGCCATCAAAATCAAATTATTGCTTAAAAAGGTAGGATCCTCTTCAGGAATCCTATACAGATTATGATAAATCTCAGCATTTTCTTCCAAGTAGGTAATGATGCTTGTCATCGCTTTTACTGCATGAACAGGGTATTTTCCAGAGGCAGTCTCTGCAGATAGCATCACTGCATCAGCTCCGTCCAATACTGCATTGGCTACGTCGTTGGTTTCTGCTCTAGTAGGCCTTGGATTTTGTATCATACTCTCCATCATCTGGGTAGCTATGATGACAGGTTTGCATGCCAGCTTGCATTTTTCAACCATCTTTTTTTGCCATAGAGGTACAATCTCCATAGGGACTTCCACTCCTAAATCTCCTCTAGCTACCATGATGGCATCTGTAGCTTCGATGATGGCATCAATATTTTCCAAAGCCTCCGGCTTTTCGATCTTGGCTACAATTTTGCAATGCTTACCCGCAGCCTTGATTCTATTTCTGAGGTCAACAATATCTTCAGCAGAGCGAACAAAAGATAGGGCAATCCAATCCACGTCTTGAGCTAATCCAAATTCTAGGTCTTCCAAATCTTTTTCGGTAAGCGATGGAGCTGAAACTTTGGTAAATGGAAGGTTGATTCCTTTTCTGGACTTGAGCAGACCTCCATGGAGGACGGTGCAGTTGACTTGCTTCCCATCGGTATCGTTGACGATCAATTCCAAATTTCCATCGTCAATAAGAATATGTTCTCCTTCCTGCACATCTTGGGGCAGATTTTTATACACGGTGCTCACCAAAGAGGAAGTTCCAAGCAGGGGCTCGCTAGTAATGGTGATTTTATCTCCAGGTTTAATCTCAACACCATTGTTTTCAACCTCGCCTACCCTAATTTTTGGACCCTGCAAATCTTGAAGAATCCCAAGGTGACAATTCATTTCTTTATTTACCCTTCGGATAATTTCGATCACTTCTTGATGAACTTCATGGGACCCATGAGAAAAATTTAAACGAAATACATTTGCTCCAGCAAAAGCGAGACTTTTAATCATCTCGTAGGTATTGGAGGCAGGACCTACAGTGGCTAAAATTTTAGTTTTTTTAAATGGCAAATGAGACATAAAGGTTTAATAGGTTAGTAGGTTTTCTTTCGATTTGAGTTTGGAAATATCAATCTTGATTACACTTTGAACGAGAGAGTTCCTGGAAAGCTTTTCAATAAACGTACTTAATAAAATTTGCTCCGTTTCATCCTGTACGAGTAGAAAATAATCTAAATTTTTGAGCTCTGGAATAAGGTAAGCCATCTGCTGGGTAGCATTAATTGCCCTATTTTTTAGCAACTGAATGTAGCCATGCGACAAAGAAAGGAAGTATTGACTTATTTCAAGTTTTTGAGCATTTAAAAATTCTAATTCCAGATCATCTTTTTTTACTAAGTTGAGATCCAATTCTTTATTGATCAACCAGGCCATTCTATATTCTTTTACAGGAGACACAATCCCTAGCAATTCGAAGTCAAAGGTGGGTTCTACAAGTAATTTAGCCTTCTTCATGGAGGAAGATCAGTAGGTGTCACAAAGGTAGAAATTAAAACGGTGTAGCGACAATATTCAAAATCCCAAAATTTACTTCCCGCATTTCTTTGTCAATTAGCCATTAAATATATTTCTTTGCGGAAAGTTATTCACTAAACTGATCACAAAATGTCTGAAATTGCACAAAAAGTAAAGGCCATCATTGTTGACAAACTTGGCGTAGAAGAATCTGAAGTCACTATGGAAGCAAGCTTCACCAACGATCTTGGCGCTGATTCTTTGGACACTGTGGAATTAATCATGGAATTCGAAAAAGAATTCAACATCTCCATTCCTGATGACCAAGCCGAGCAAATCGGCACAGTTGGTCAAGCCATCACTTACCTTGAGGCTAACGTAAAATAAAATTACCCCATAAATTCATTTTATGAATTTAAAAAGAGTTGTTGTAACCGGCCTCGGAGCACTCACACCCATCGGTAACTCAAAGGATGAATTCTGGAAGGGTTTATCTTCTGGTGTGAGTGGCGCTGAGCCCATCACTCGATTCGACGCTTCGCTTTTCAAAACCCAATTTGCTTGCGAAATAAAAAACTTTGACATCGATAATTTTATCGATAGAAAAGAAGCAAGAAAAATGGATGCATTTACCCAATATGCAATGGTGGCGGTAGATGAAGCGATTATAGACTCAGGAATTAATCCTGAGACCATTGACTTGTCACGAGCCGGAGTAATTTGGGGCTCGGGAATTGGAGGTTTGAGAACTTTCCAAGAAGAAGTGATGGAGTTTTCCAAGGGGGATGGGACTCCCCGATTTAATCCATTTTTTATTCCTAAAATGATTGCCGACATCGCTGCCGGCTTCATTTCTATTAAGTATGGTTTTCGTGGACCCAACTTCGTGACCGTATCTGCCTGTGCTTCCGCTACCAATGCTCTCATAGATGCCTTCAATTATATCCGATTGGGTAAAGCAGACATCTTTGTCAGTGGAGGATCAGAAGCTGCCGTCACTGAAGCAGGTATTGGAGGATTCAATGCCATGAAAGCCTTATCCCAGCGAAACGACTCTCCTCAAACAGCTTCAAGACCCTTTGACAAAGATCGAGATGGATTTGTCTTGGGTGAAGGTGCAGGTGCTTTGATTCTCGAAGAACTCGAGCATGCTAAGGCAAGGGGTGCAAAAATTTATGCAGAACTCGTAGGTGGAGGCATGACTGCCGATGCCAATCACATTACTGCTCCTCATCCAGAAGGACTAGGCGCTAGTAGTGTCATGCAAATTACCTTGGAAGACGCAGGGATTACTCCTGAATGTATCGATTACATCAACGTGCATGGAACATCCACCCCTCTTGGAGACGTAAGCGAAACCATGGCTATTCAAAAGGTTTTTGGAGACCATGCGTATCGACTCAATATCAGCAGTACAAAATCCATGACCGGTCACCTCCTAGGTGCCGCTGGAGCTATTGAGGCCATTGCCTGCATTATGGCTATCAATCATAGCCTCGTTCCGCCAACCATCAATCATTTTACCGACGACGAGGCCTTTGACCCAGGTTTAAATTTAACCTTTACCAAAGCTCAGGCAAGAGAAATCAACTACGCTTTGAGCAACACCTTTGGTTTTGGAGGTCACAATTGTTCCGTTATTTTCAAAAAATTCAACTAATCCGCGTGAACTTCTTCAAGCGATTAGGAATTCAAGCACTCTTCTTTAGTACAAAAGACAAACACCTTGCTACCTCGATCCAAATGATCTTGGGAAGAAAGCCTTTAAACGTATCCTTATACCGTCTTGCTCTAACTCCATCGGGTTTGGGTGAAGAATCGGATAACGGTTTCAAAAAATCCAACGAACGATTGGAATTTCTTGGTGATGCCATTTTGGGAGCTGTCATTGCCGAGCACTTATTTAAAAAATACCCCTACAGAGACGAAGGATTTCTCACCGAAACAAGATCCAAATTAGTCAATAGAGAAACCTTGAACGACATAGGAATCAAGATTGGCCTTAAAAAAGTATTTTACCAGGTGGTAGGAAATCGCCAATTTGTTGGAAATAAATCTCTTTACGGAGATATTCTAGAGGCCTTTTTAGGAGCTGTTTATCTCGATAGAGGGTATTCGTTTACAAAAAAATTAATTCTACAACGCATCCTTATTCATATGGACTTGGAAGGCATGGTAAGTACCATCTCCAATTTCAAAAGTAAACTTTTGGAATGGTCTCAACGTGAAGGGAAACAGGTGGAATATTCCGTAGTACAAGTCAATAATAACCAACGCTACAAGGAGTTTGTTATTGAGGTGCTCCTAGACCAGGAATCCATTGCCTTGGGTAAGGGAGAAACAAAGAAAAAGGCAGAACAAGAAGCTTCTAAAAATGCCTGTGAAAAGCTTCAATTGGTCAGTTAAATCGATAAAAGATAAATACCCATGGCCGCACTAAAAATAGCTGGAGCTACCCTCAACCAAACCCCGCTGGATTGGCAGGGCAATTTGGAGCGCATCCAAGAGGCTATCAGGCTAGCTAAAAGTAGTCAGGTAGAAGTGCTTTGCTTTCCCGAATTATCCCTCACAGGCTATGGAGCAGAAGATCTTTTTTTAAGCCCTTGGTTTTGTGAAAAAGCACTTGATCAACTCGAGCGCCTACTTCCGTGCTGCCAGGGCATTACCGTAGCAGTAGGACTGCCCCTACGCATAGAAGATAAGGTTTACAACGTGATGGCTGTAGTGGAGGATACCCAAGTCACAGGATTAGTCGCCAAGCAGTTTCTAGCCATCGACGGGGTACATTACGAATTTCGTTGGTTTACCCCATGGCCAGCTCAGGAGCAAAGAAAATTAACCTTATTTGGGAAAGAGGTTCCTTTTGGAGACCTCACCTTTCGGCATAAGGGTCTACATTATGGATTTGAAATTTGTGAGGATGCTTGGAGGGGAGATTTACGTCCTGGCCATAGATTAAGCAAGCGAAAGGTGGATTTGATTTTTAATCCTAGCGCTTCACACTTTGCTATGGGGAAAACTTCCCTTCGCCAACAGTTGGTCACAGAAAGTTCTAGACAATTCTCTTGCTTTTATTGTTATGTCAATCTCTTAGGGAATGAGGCAGGAAAAATGATTTATGATGGAGAAATTCTTTTTGCAAAAGATGGAACCCTTCTTTCAAGAAACACCTTACTTTCCTTCAAAGACGTACAAATCCTTTCTTTCCAAGTTGAGCCTATTCCACAATACATCGCACCTATCCTTTCCAAAGAATGGGAATTTGCTCAAGCTACTGGACTAGCCCTTTTTGATTATCTCAGAAAAAGTAAATCCAAGGGTTTTGTGCTTTCCCTTTCTGGAGGGGCAGATTCCTCTACCCTAGCCATTCTGGTGGCAGAAATGGTCCGCAGAGGGATTCAGGAACTGGGGACAGCTGCATTTGCATCCAAACTTGGCTTACAGGCACCCCATTCTAGAACCGAGGAGGAAAAAGATTTGGTAAAGCAACTCTTGACCACAGCTTATCAAAGCACAAAAAATTCCTCAGAGGAAACTCTCCTATCGGCTAAAGCTTTGGCAGAAAGCATAGGCGCTACATTTTATTCCTGGTCCATAGACGAGGAGGTGCACTCTTACATCCAAAAAATAGAAAAGGCAACGGGACAGCCTCTGACCTGGGAAAAAGATGACATTACCCTACAAAATATACAAGCCAGGACACGTTCCCCTATTATTTGGATGCTTGCCAATAAGAAAAATGCCTTACTTCTGGCCACGTCCAACCGAAGCGAAGGAGACGTAGGCTATGCCACTATGGATGGAGATACCAGCGGTAGCATTTCCCCCATAGCCGGGGTGGATAAAGACTTTATCAGGCATTGGCTTCTCTGGGCCGAAACCCACCTCGATAGACCAGGACTTTGCCTAGTCAACGCCCTCACTCCTACCGCGGAATTGCGCCCATCCGAACAGGTACAAACGGATGAAAATGACCTGATGCCATACGATTTGCTTGTAAAAATAGAGCGTTTGGCCCTACAGGATAGACAATCCCCAGTAGCTATTTTCCTTCAACTCCGAGGAAAAGTTTCTCATTCAGAGGAAGAACTAAAAGGTTTTATTAAAAAATTCTTTCAACTTTGGTCACGCAACCAGTGGAAAAGGGAGCGTTTTGCACCCTCCTTTCATCTGGATGAATTCAATATAGATCCAAAAACTTGGTGTAGATTTCCTATCCTTTCTGAAGGATTCAAAGAAGAATTAGAACAATTAGAAAAACAATAAACCATGCTAAGCTCCTTTCTTTCTTATATCGTCTGGGATGCAAGCCCTTCAGTGATTGAAGGATTTGATAGACTGAGATGGTATAGCCTACTCTTTGCTTTGGGATTTATCATTTCCCAACAGATCATGGTGTTTTTTTTCAAGAAAGAAAATAAAGAGGCACAATTGGTGGATAAACTCACCATCTATATGGTGTTGGCAACTATAATTGGCGCAAGATTGGGTCACGTACTCTTCTATGAGCCTCAAAAGTACTTGAGCAATCCTCTAGATATTTTGAAAATTTGGGAAGGGGGATTAGCATCTCATGGTGCTGCAATTGCCATTTTGCTAGCATTATGGATCTATGCTAAAAATACTCCTGGACAAAGCTACCTCTGGGTGGTGGATCGCATCGTCATCGTGACTGCCATGACTGGTGCATTGATTCGGGTGGGAAATTTGATGAATTCTGAAATTGGAGGAAAAGATACTGGTTCAGATGTAGGAATTGTTTATGCTAGAGATTCTGAAGAAATTTTAAGTTCTCTACAAGTTCCCATCCTCTCCATAGAAGCCTACAAGCCAGAGGACCGAACTTCCGAATTGCATGGAAATGGAATTGTTCCGGTAAACTTTGACTTGGAAATTGCTAAAGGAAACTTCAGCAAGGAAAGCTTGACCACTATTCTTTCTCAGGACATCAAGTATGCGCTTACTCAATTTTCTTCTTCTAAGGAATTTTTAGCAGAATCACCAACTAGCCCCCTTCAACTTGATGTAAAAGAGGAAGCCAATCGGTATGTAGTTACGGTAAAAACATTCGGAAGAGCCAAGCACCCTACACAAATCTATGAGGCCAGCTCCTATTTCTTGATTTTTATTCTTTTGCTAACGCTTTGGATAAAATACAAATCCCAGCTTCCCGATGGCTTGTTGCTAGGATTATTTTTAATTCTTGTTTTTGGATCTCGATTCCTTTGGGAATACTTCAAAGAAGTTCAAGTATCCTTTGAAGAGGGTATGCAATGGAACATGGGACAATTGCTCTCAATACCATTAGTACTTCTAGGAATCTTCTTGGTTTTCAAAGCGTTGAAAACAGGAATCAAAAAGTGAATTAAGGAACAGGATCGTGACCTTGCCCACCCCATGGATGGCATCTCATGATTCTTTTTAAACCAAGTATCCCACCCTTCCCAATTCCATGCTTTAAAATCGCCTCCTTCATGTAGTGACTGCAGCTTGGTGTATACCTACAACTTGAGGGAAATAAGGGGGAAATAAGGTATTGGTAGACCAAAACAGGGAAAATGGCTATCTTTCTGAGGTACTTGGTAAACATGAGGCGATCCTTTGCGATCAAATATGCAGGATTTGAACCAATTTTGGAGACATATCATTCAATTGAAGTCAAAATTTATTTTTTTTCTTTTGAGCTTTTGCCTGCTGGGATCGCTATTCCTTCCCTTTACGAGTAAGGCTCAGGATACACTATCGAATACACCTCCCAAGCAAATAAGTATTTCTGCAATTTATATCGTTGGAAATGAAAAAACAGAAAGAGAAATCATTCTTCGAGAATTGGATTTTATTACCAATTATACCTACGAGTGGGAAACATTTTTGGGAATACTAAAGGCAGACCAACAAAAAATTTACAACCTTCGATTGTTTAATGAGGTCGAAATTACCCCACTTTTTACAGGACCCGAACAAGCAGATGTCCTCATTACGGTGAAAGAAAGGTGGTACATTCTTCCTTCAATCATATTCCAACTGGCTGACAGAAACTTTGCAGAATGGTGGACCAACCAGAATCGAGATTGGTCTCGAGTAAATTACGGTTTCAGAATAAACCACGCCAATGTGGGGGGAAGAAATGAAAAATTCAGGTTTTCCGGCCAAATGGGATTTACCAAAGGATTAGAAATACTTTATTCCAAACCCTACATAGACAGAAAGCAAAAGCATGGATTATCCTTTCAACTTACTTACGGGGATCAAAAAACCTTACCCATTGCTTCCCGATTCAATAGACAAGTATTTTATACTACACCAGAAGAAGAAATTGTAAGAAAAACATTTACCACTGCCTTAAGGTATACCTTCAGAAGGACTTTTTACAATTTTCATCTCCTTACCCTGGGGTATTCTAGCATTTGGATCAACCCAAAGGTCTTGCAGGAAAATCCAAATTATTTTCAACACCAAGGGAATACCTTAGACTTCAGCTATCTTCAGTATTCCTTTCGTCACGATAAGCGAGACAATATTGCCTATGCCACTAAAGGAGAACTCCTTCAACTCACAGCTACCGCCTATGGATTGCTACCCAAGGAACAATTGAATGAAGTAGAGCTCAATCTGACTGCTAATAGGTATCTTCCTTTGAATGATAGGGTTCATCTAGCCTCCGGATTAAGTGGAACGTGGTTTTTAAGCAAAAATCAGCCCTATCCATTGGTCAGGGGAATAGGCTATGTTCCCAATTTTATCCGTGGATATGAATTGTATGTCATTGAAGGACAACAACTACTCGTTCATAAAAATAGCCTAAGAACTAAGTTTTTTTCTACATCCTTTGACCTTTCCTCCTTTTTATCCAATGAGCAATTTAACGTCTTCCCTTTGAGTTTTTACCTCAGCGGTAACTTTGATCATGGAGCAGTTTGGGATCGCAACCGAATTCTCGAAAATGTAAGGCTATCCAATCAATACTTGTATGGCTATGGCATAGGACTAGACCTGGTAAGTATCTACGACTCTGTTTTTAGGTTTGAATACTCTATCAATAAACAAGGGGAGGGAAATTTCTTTTTCAATATCAAAGCGCCATTTTAACTTGAGTTCTTTTGCGCAACGAATTACTTTAAAACGAAGGGGTAATTCTTACCTTAACACTCTCATTGATTTACCGTATGGTTTAAAATAAAATATACAACCACTTAATTATCATAAAGTTATGAAGATTAAATTTATCCCATACGTTCTTCTGTTTCCGATTCTACTTTATTCATGTAGCGATATTGAACAAATTGAGCCGGCGGAATACGAAACATTTGGAATAAGGCACGATAGAACCCTTACGGATTATGAAGCAGCCATCACTTCCACTACCGATAGACCAGATTTTGGACCCGTGGTGATGTTTAGCTATACCATAGCTGGAAAATCTGACGAATACATTGGATCGGGCACCTTAATTACCCCCAATTGGATTCTCACGGCTGACCATAATTTTTATGAAAAGGAAGATCAGAAAAATCCAGTAAATCCTGCAGATATTTCGGTTTACATAGGCAATGATCCCAACAGTCCAGAACAAACACTAAGTGTAGAACAGATCTTTTTTCATCCTACCTGGATTCAGAACAACATGGATTTTGTCTATGCAAATGACCTGTGTTTGGTCAAGCTAAAAACAGCAGCAAAAAATATGACCCCCGCTCAACTCTATACAAGCACGGAAGAACCCATTGGTAATAAAGTTTGGTATGCTGGATTCGGTGATTATTCTAGGCTTAAAGGTCAAAATCCAGATTTCTATTCAAAAAAGCATGCCTTAGAAAATGTGCTTGATAGGAAAGCCACTGGGATTGTAACTAGAATCAATGGGATTACCTACAATGGAGGCTTATTGGCGTTTGATTTTGATTCCCCCTCTGGGAAAAGCAATACTCTAGGCGACAATTATGTAGGAGAAGATGAGGCGCTACTAGGACCAGGAAGTAGTGCTGCTACCGCTTTGAATCTTGAAGGGGCTACTGTGCCTGGAGACAGTGGAGGCCCACTATTTATCAAAGACAATGGAGTTTGGAAGGTAGCTGGAGTATTGTCTGGGGGAGTACCCGAACCCGTAGTAGGGCAAAAAGACAGCAATTATGGAGATATTTCCGTTTTTATAAGGGTCTCCAACAGTAAGGCTTGGATTAGTGAAGTGATTAAGTAATCTCACCTGACACAGGTGCACTGGAATATCCCTTCTATTTTCAAAAATCTGCTTTACTCTTCTTCTTTTCAGCAACTTCTGTTCCTGACCTCCATGTATCTTTTATTTGGGATTAAAATTTTTCTTCAATACCTAAACCAAAAAGTGCAAAATCAAATTTTACAGGATCCAAAGGATCAAACTTCCGTAAGGCCTCAGTCAACTCCAAAGCAGTAAGCCAATCGGTTTGCTTTCTAGTAATAAGACCTAATTTTCTCCCTACCCGATCCACATGCAAGTCACAAGGGCAGATCAGTTGAGAAGGTTGAATCTTATTCCAAATTCCAAAATCTACGCCTTGTAAATCTTTACGAACCATCCATCTCAAAAACATATTGAGTCGTTTGCAAGCAGAATTAGTAGCTGGTGAAGAAACATGTTTTTTAGTTCTCTTAGGGGCATGTTCCAAACTAAAGAATAGATTTTGAAAATGGATTAATATGCTTTGCATGGCATTTGGATCGCCCGATTGAGGGGCATGAAAAGCCTCCTCTAAACTGGAATGGGACTTATAAAACCAAGATAAAAAATGGATAAAATAAAGGGTATCTACCTCGTTGAAGGTACGATGCTTAAAATACACAAAGGGCTTTAGATCCTTTTCTTGATGATATAAGATAAACTCATAAGGAGAATTACCCATGAGCTCCATGAGCTCCTTGCATTTTTTGAGAATTGTTTTTCTTTGTCCCCAAGCCAAAATGGCCGCAAAAAATCCCGAAATCTCTATGTCTTGCTTTTTGGAAAACATATGAGGAATCGATATTGGATCATACTCTATAAAGCTAGGACGGTTGTACTCCATCACTTTTTCCTCTAAAAAGGCCTGGAGATTCTTCCTCATACTTCTAACAGGCATTCCCCTCCCTGAGTGCCATCAAACCATTTAAATAAAAGTTGTTGCTCTTTTTCTTCCGCCAAATGCCAATCAAAACAAGTAATAGTGGTTAGGATGCGCAAGCTATCTTTTGATGGATCGTATAGACAAATATCAAAATTAGGAAGTTCCTTTAGGTCAAGGGAGTTCCACTTTTCTAAAATAAATCCCTGTTCTATTGCCTTAATTTTTTTTCCAAAAACGTAATCATTCAATACCGAGGGAACCCCATCCTTTCTTCGCAACTTAACTGCGGAAGGTCCAAAGAGAATTTGCTTTTCAAGTTTAGCCTCAAAAAATTCCTGGGATTGAGGCAGAATCTCCCATTCGGTTGCTACCACGATTTTCTTGGACCTGTCGGGTTTTATCCTAGTAATTATCTTCGAGAATGTGGAAAATAAGTAGGTAATGCCTATGAAAATTAATCCAAAACTTGCCAATATGGGATATGAAAGAATAAAAATCCCATTCCAAATCACTCGGAAAATATGGTAAAAGAATAAATGCGGTTTAGATTTCAAATTTTAGATGTAAGCCTGTAAAAATTCTATACGTTGTTAGTAGGCAATTTCCACAGGAAACCTTGCATTAACCGCCTTCAATTGATCAAATGCTGCTTGAGAAAGCTTTATCAGCAATTTTGAGTTATCTCCTGTATCGGGCAAGATTCCTACTACGCGAGCAAAAATGGTCAAGTCATTCTCTTCATTTTTTACTCGAATTACGCTTCCTACGGGAGCAGTTCTATGAAGTACCAAGTACTTTTTATGACCTGAGGTACCCTCAATCAACTCTGCAAGCCCTGTTTCCTTGGTATTAGTAAAACCAGTAGGTACCATTGGGGCAGAAGTATTCGTAATCTGTGCCTCAGCAGAAATTACGTTCACTTCCCCAGCAGATGAATAGGATGTCGGTTCCCCACCATTTTTTTTCACCTTAAGGGTTTGACCTGCTTTTAAATTATTAGAATTTAAGGAGTTCCATTGAATCAAATCTCCTACTGAAGATCCGTATAGATTTGAAATAGAAAATAACGTTTCCCCTTGCTTGACGGTATGCGTATACCATTCTCCAGCTGAATTAGAGCTGGGGGTAGGGCTTGATGTCTGCCGGTTGTCTACTTCCTGTTTCACCGCATTTTCTTTATTTTCCTGGCTTTCAGCCTTATTTCTTCCGCCAGACTCTGATTGAAGGTCAACATTAGACACAGAAGTAGAGTGACTCGGAGAGGAAGTCGTTGAGATTTGAGTAGGTGTTGAAGTAAATACCAAAAGAGATTGACCTACGATAACCTTATCAGCCGTAAGGGAATTCCAGGATTTTAAATCAACAACGGTAATTCCGTATTTTTTTGCAATGCCAAATAAGGTTTCACCTGCCTTCACCACATGACGTGTGCCGGATTTTGATTCAGTACTTGGAATCGACACCTCTACTTGGGGAGTGACTGATTCGGACTTGTTTTCTTGTACTTTCTCATTTGCAGGTATTCCATTGCTTACAGAAGCAGAATCACCAAAAGGAATCAAGATTTTTTGGTCTACTTTCAGTCCTTGCTTGAGTGATTCATTGGCACTTTGAATAGCAGCCATGGGTACCGCATATTTCCGTGAAATTGAAAATAAGGTTTCCTGTGCAGACACTTGGTGTACGATGTACATTTTATCCCCTACTCGCTGCATTCCAATGGAATCCCTTTCAGAAGTTGGAATTTTCTTGGCAATAGAAAGGCTACATACCGCCATAAAAAAACAAAGAAATGAAAGGCGGACGAATGGAAACATAGGAATCGCAACGTTTGGGGTGATCAAAAAGAAAACTCTTAATTAGTTAACAAAAATAATGCTAAAAAAGTCAGTTGCGAAAAAATGACTCACATCCAAGACAAAAGACTTGTTTGGCCTATAGGTTAGATTTTGCATTTTCCTGTAGAAGGATAGCCATCAAATTGCTATCTTTTGATTTGAAAATTTTAGGCATGTATCGAAACCTTCTTTTTCTTCTTTTAGGACTTATTTCCTCTTCAAGTGTACTCTTTGCTCAAGGAACCGGGAAAAAGGTTTTTACCTTCGCTATTGATCAAGACATAGATCCCGTGATGAATCGTAGGGTACAATTGGCTATGGAACAAGCTGAATTACAAAAAGCGGCCCTTATCATAATCGAAATGGACACCTATGGTGGAGCTGTGACCGATGCGGATGAAATTCGAACGCGAATTTTAGAATCTAAAATCCCTGTTTATGTCTTTATCAATAAGGACGCTGCATCTGCTGGAGCCCTCATCTCTATTGCCTGCGATAGCATCTATATGGCCCCTGGATCTAGTGTAGGTGCTGCTACAGTGGTCAATGGAGCTGACGGTGCTGCTGCTCCTGACAAGTACCAATCCTACATGAGGTCCATGATGAGAAGTACGGCTGAAGCTACGGGAAGAGATCCTAGAATTGCAGAGGCCATGGTAGACGAAAAAATAGTTATTGAAGGAATTTCTGATTCAAGTTCAGTCGTCACATTTTCTGTTTCTGAGGCCATAGCCAATGGATTTTGCGAAGGGGAGTTTTCAAGCCTATCTGCCATCCTGGAAGCTCAAAACCTAAGCGATGCTACCGTAATTGCCTACGAGGAGAAAACCATTGATTCCATTATCGGATTTTTCTTACATCCAGCAATAAGCGGAATTCTGATTTTAATGATCATAGGAGGAATTTATTTTGAATTGCAATCACCAGGGATTGGATTTCCTTTGGTCCTTGCCATATTAGCCACCTTGCTGTATTTTATTCCCTATTACCTCAATGGTTTGGCAGAAAACTGGGAAATATTGGCCTTTATAGTAGGTATTATTCTGCTTGCTGTAGAATTGCTTGTGCTGCCCGGCTTTGGGGTATTTGGTGTGGCGGGTATAGTGTTGATCTTGACTGGATTAGTTCTGGGAATGCTCCCAAACGAAGTGTTTAATTTTGAGTATGTACCTACCTCCCAACTTCTCTCCTCGATACTCACCGTAATCCTTGCCTCATTGGCATCCGTGGGAGTCCTGATTTGGCTTACACCCAAAGTGAATCAATGGGGTGCTTTCAAGCACCTGACTCTAGCAGGCACGCTAGATCGGGATGCAGGTTACGTAGCATCTAACTATGCCAATGACCTATTAGGTAAAATAGGAAAAGTACATTCTCGCCTAAGGCCTAGTGGCAGAATAGTGATTGATGGAGTGATTTACGATGCTTATTCTAGGGGAGAATTCTTAGATGAAGGTGAAAACATAGTAGTAATATCTACCGAGGGAACTTCCTTGCGGGTAAAAAAAATAGAAACCTAAGCTAAATGTTTAATTATTTTTGAATCATTAGAATCGAATAGGAAAATAAATCAGATAAAGAAGTACAGGTACTGAGGACTTACATAAAATACTTAATAGCCTGCTGCAATTGATCCAAAAGTAAAGGAAATGATGTCAATATTCTTTCTGCATTTTCCCAACTAAAGAGTTGCCCATGAATAAATGGAATAGAAGAATATACACCTACTTCGCAGGGGCATCTTTTTTGCTAACCTTCTTTATGATATTTCCTTTTTTTCTCACTTGCATTTGGTTCCCTTCCTGGAAAAAGTGGGGAAGGAAAATCAACCGAATCTGGGCAAAGGTTTATTTTTCGATGATTTTTTTACCTGTAGAGGTAAAGACAGAGGAAAAATTGAAAAAAAATGTTCCATACATTTTTTTAGCCAATCACTTTAGTTACCTCGACGTAGCCATGATGGGATTTGTCCCTGGAGATGTTCTTTTTGTAGGAAAAGCATCTATCCGGAAAATTCCATTTTTTGGATATTACTTCAAAAAGCTACATATCGCTGTCGAACGAAGCAATGTGAAAAGTAGGGCCGAGACCATGAGAAGAGCAGCAGAAGCCTTGGAAAACGATAGTGGAATCGTATTATTTCCTGAGGGCGGCATCTACACCGATAACCCTCCTTACATGGTTCCTTTCAAAGATGGGGCCTTTCGCTTATCCATAGAAAAACAAATACCTATCGTCCCAGTCACCCTGTCATACAATCATGTAATTTTACCCAATGAAAAGGAAATTCTTTTTCGAAGGTCTCATGCCAAAATGGTCATTCATGCACCTCTTCATCCACATGAATTTGAATCCTTAGAATCTATTAAATCATCGTGTTTCGAAGTAATACAAAGGCAATTGCTACTAGATAATCCTGAATCAAAATTGAATCTTTCAAAACGCGAAAACTTGGCTTAAGGTAAAGCCCATACCATCATGACGCTTGATAAAACAGCCCTCAAGAAAATTGCTCAATTGGCAAAGTTGGAATTTGATCCGAATGGAGAAGAACGCATGCTAAAAGACATGAAGCAACTCCTTAGCTGGGTAGAGCAACTCCAAGAAGTAGATACGCAGAACGTAGAGCCCCTCACCAGCATGACTTCAGAAATCAATGCTTTTAGGGATGATAAGGTAGGTCGTCATTTAGACCAATCCTTAAAAAATGCCCCACAACAAGACGGTAGTTTTTTTAAAGTTCCCAAAGTGGTAGAGTAGACCCTTCATGAATTCCTTACCTAAAAAATCTATTCTTTCTATTCCAACCACCATTTTCCTAGGGATAGGATGTTTACTCGCTTTCTCTTCTCGGATAGGAATACAACTTCCCTATCCTAACCTTCAGTTGGCTTCTTTTTTAGATAGGTTAGCTGTACCCTTCAATGCAGTAGACTTAGGTGTTTTTGTGGTACCCATTGAAGTGGATTTGGTTTTGGTTTTTCAAAATTATCACGCCTTACCACTCCCCTTTACCCTTATAGAAAGCTTTATTTTTGGAAGCGTGGTCCTTTTAATCTCCATTACCACACTTGCATACATCAGTCAATTTCAAAGAATTCAATTTTTAGGGGCAGGAATTGGGTGGATTATCCTGCTTACCTTATTCAATGCCAATGGCCTAAATGTAGGAGGAGCTAATGCCAACATCCCTCTCATTTTACTACTGATTGGATCTCTAGGTCCCACGATTTACCTTCATTTTTGGATTACTAGCTTGTCATTTTGGAAAAGATGGCTACTAATCGCTGTTTCTACGGGATTGGCCGTTGGGCTACTTTGCAATTTAAGTTCCATACCCCGGCCTGGACTTTACCTTGCCGAACAAGGCTTGATCTTGGCTTTAGGATTGAGTTTGGCTTGGGTAGCTTGGCAAGGGCATGGATTACTTTCTGGAAGTATCCTAGTGATCTCAAAAGCCAATCGGGGTTTAAAAACTAAGATTTGGATTCAAATCGGAGGTGTGGGAATCTTTTGGCTTGGGCTTCTTTTTTGTTTGGTGCTTCAACTGAGTGGAGATCTGAGCTTAGGATTTCCTGCACCCTACAGCCTCTGGCTTTTGTTTCCATTAGGAATTTTAGGGTGGATATCAACCCAAGAAAAAATCAAGCAGTCAGCATCTTTGGTAGGAAATTTAAAAGAGTTATCTGGGCTATATATCCTTGGGTTTGGACTTTCCCTATGGACAACATGGAAAATTAGCATAGCTGCTAATCAAGCTGCAGAAGATCTTTTTACCCATATCTTTTTGTATTCCCAACTTGGGTTTTCCTTGTTTTTTTTCATTTACCTGTTGGTGAATTTCTCCCCCCTACTCAAAGAGGGTAAAGTACATCTCGTACTTTACAAACCCTTTGTATTGCCCTACTATCACCTTCGCTTAGGGGGAACGATTGGTATTTTGGTACTCATCACCTACCTGGATGCCATTGTAGCCAACCAAGTCCGCTCCACCACAAGCAATATCCTAGGAGATTATTACTACCAAACGGAAGAGCCCTTGGCAGCAAGTATATTTTATGAAGATAGTTGGGATCAGTACCGTCACAACCCGAAGGCCAAGTACCTGCTGGCCCTGCTTCTCCTGCAGCTCAAGCAGCCTACCCTAGCAAAAGAACACCTAGAAGAAAGTTTTGCTGAAGCCCCACAAGTAGACAATATTATCCTTCATAGCGAACGATTACAGAGAGAAAATAAACCCTTGGAGGCTTTGTATTATTTGGAAAATGGCTTAAAAATATTTCCCAATAATCCTTATTTAAGCCAAAATCTTGCTTTAGTATACACCCTGTTACAGCGAAAGGAAGATGCCTTGGCCTTGATCACCGATAGTCCCTCCACCACCACCATTTTACCCTCCACTTGGTTGGCCCTGCAGCTCAAACTGGGGAACGTTCCCGACCTCACGCTCTATCGGGATAAGGATTTGGTAAGCCTGATCAATGAAGTAGCGGCTCGTAGAAAAAAAGGAGCAGAAGTTTCCCAAGAAGAATGGGAAAAGCTTAGGTCCTTAATCGAAAAAGAATCTTCTCCCATGTTGATTCATGCCGGCTTTAGAAATTTATTGGCTACCCCAAATTTGAATGATCCAAGCATGGAGATTGCCTTATTAGATTCCTTGGCATCACAAGAGGAATTTCTCTCCTTCACCATGCAACTTCAGGAAACGGCCCAATTAAGGAATTTAGGAGCGGGGAAAATAGCCGATGCTATAAAAAATCTGAATGGTCTCGCTTTTAGAAACCCCGGCGATGCTGCTTATTATTTGAATCTCACTGGACTTATCCATGCCCAGCAACTTGATTTTGAAAAGGCAAGCAGAGATTTTAACTACTCTAAAGAAAAAGGCTTTTCAGCCCCTTCAATCGTACATCTTGCCTTGCTTAGCCAGGATTCTTTGGCCTTGGCAAATCAAACAATAACGAGTGAAAATAACCTATGGAAGCAAAATTGGCTATCTCGATTCAATACCTCTTTGGCTGAAAAATTATTTCAAGAATGGAGATCCTTTCCCTCCTCTTCATTCAAAGAAGTGGTTGCCAAGCGACTTCTAGCACAAAAAGCACATGGTTTAAATTCAGACCAACTCCAATCCCTTGCCTCTTACCTCAAAGAGAGTAATTCAATTCCTGATGAACTTTTAGTTTTTTTTAAGCAAGTCAATTGGACCAATCCCAGTTCTCTAAAACCTTACCTGGAATTTTTGAATGTTGGCGAGGCCCTAACGGCCAATCCCTACCTTACTCCCCTAGTCTTGAGCGCTTCGGATCAAGAAAAGGACCTGTTGGCTCGCTATGAAATTCTAAATTCTGCAAGTGAATTCAACAAAGATCCCCAACTATGGATGCGAAAAATTGAGGCTGCAAGCCAATTGGGTTTGGTGAATTATGCCAATGAAGCCCTGCTTCAACTCAGAGAATGGATGCCAGATGACACCATTCAACCCAAAAAAGCTACCAAGAATTAAGACTTTTGTTGTATTTTTATCACCATCTCCGCATCGATAAGAATACTAAACCAATACAAAAGAAAAATTGACATGAGCAAGGTCATTGAAACCCAGGAAATCAACAAAACCTATAAAATGGGTTCTGAAATAATTCAAGCGCTTAAGTCCGTAAGTATCACTGTAGATAAAGGCGAATATGTGGCCTTTATGGGTCCTTCAGGATCAGGAAAATCAACTTTGATGAACATTATCGGTTGCCTTGACTCCCCTACTTCAGGAACCTATATTTTGGCAGGCAAGGATGTAAGCGATATGAGCGAAAACGAACTTGCAGATATCCGAAATAAAGAAATTGGCTTTGTTTTTCAAACCTTCAACCTCCTTCCTAGAGCTACCTGCTTAGATAACGTAGCCCTTCCCTTGGTATACGCAGGCTATTCCAAAGCAGAGCGTGAAGAAATCGCTTTCAAAGCCTTGGAAAATGTGGGATTGGCAGATAGAACAAGTCATAAGCCCAATGAGCTATCCGGAGGACAAAGACAACGTGTGGCCATTGCCAGGGCATTAGTCAACAGCCCCTCTATCATTCTTGCCGATGAGCCTACAGGTAATCTAGATTCAAAAACTTCCTATGGAATTATGGAACTCTTTCATGAGCTTCATTCCAAAGGAAATACCATCATTATGGTTACCCACGAAGATGATATTGCCCATTATGCCCACCGTGTGGTCAGGCTTAGGGATGGTTTGGTGGAGTCAGACAAGGTCAATCCCAACCCTACCCGAGGAGTGGCAGTTCCTGCCTAATTGCTTTTGCTTTCAGGCCTCAACATAAAATCCATTCGTAGTTGAAATAAGAAGTAAATGAAAATCTATACCAAAACAGGAGACCAAGGAATCACTTCACTTTTAGGTGGGGTGCGTGTGCCCAAATCAGACCTACGTATAGATGCCTATGGATCAATCGATGAATTGAACTCCTACATTGGCTTGCTAAGAGATCAAGAAGTAAATCATAAAAGAGCTATCGTTCTCAAAGAAATTCAAGACAGGTTATTTACCATCGGAGCTGATTTGGCCACAGTACCTGGCAAAGAAAATGTGAAAAAACCTGATTTATTTGCAAAAGACGTTGAACTCTTAGAAGCAGAAATCGATGCCATGGATGAGGAATTACCTGTATTGACTGCATTTATTCTTCCAGGAGGTCACCCTTCTGTATCCTTTTGCCATTTGGCTAGGACAGTGTGTAGGCGAGCAGAACGGGTGGTGGTAGAACTGGCGTCTGAAGAACATGTTTCAGAATTGGTAATTCGCTATTTAAATCGACTCTCCGATTACCTTTTTGTGCTAGGTAGAAAAATGTGCCAAGAGTTGCATGTGGAAGAATTGACTTGGAAGCCTAAGAGGTAATGCCTACCTTATAAAATCTCATTGAACTAGAAAATTATAGCCCAACCTCTCCATTTTCCTTTTGCCTATGGCTTCTCCCATTTCCATCTCCGTTCATAAAACTCCTCATTCAAAAATCAAGGGAATTGACTTTTCCTCCTTGGTGTTTGGTAAAGTAGTCTCTGACCACATGTTTGTGGCGGATTATAAGGATGGAAAATGGGGTGATTTTAGAATTGAACCCTATGGACCAATGGAAATTTATCCCGCAAATGCTACCCTCCATTATGGGCAAGCCATCTTTGAAGGAATGAAAGCCTACAAAAATGTGAAGGGAGAGGTGTTGGTGTTTAGAGCTGAAGCAAATGCCAGAAGGTTAAATGAGTCAGCAAAAAGAATGTGCATGCCCCAGATTCCAGAGGAAATATTTTTGGAAGGGCTAAAAAAATTGTTGGACTTGGATAGGGATTGGGTGCCCCAAGAAAAAGGTTCTAGTCTATACATTCGTCCATTTATGTTTGCCATGGACAATTATATCGGTGTAAAACCCTCTGAAACGTACCGATTTATGATTTTTACTTGTCCTGTAGGTGCATACTACAGCAAACCCGTATCGGTAAAGGTAGAAACTACCTACACCAGAGCAGTAGAAGGGGGTACAGGGGAAGCCAAGGCTGCAGGCAACTATGCCGCATCGCTCTATCCTGCATTACTGGCTCAAAAGGAGGGATACGACCAATTGCTGTGGACCGACGGCAAATCCCATACCCAGATCGAGGAAAGTGGTACTATGAACGTGATGTTTAAAATCAATGGAAAAGTAATCACAGCACCTACCACCACAGGGACTATCCTGAAGGGGGTAACAAGAGATTCAGTCATTCAACTTGCCAAAGACTGGGGTCAAGCCATTGAAGAACGATTTCTTACCGTAGCTGCCTTGCAAGAAGCCTTAGAAAAAGGAACCCTAGAAGAAGCATTTGGAGTAGGGACTGCAGCAACCATAGCTTTTATCGAAAAGATACAAATCCAAGGGAAAGACTACCTTCTACCCCCCTATTCTTCCCATTCTTTTTCTAAAAAAGTACTTGCTGCATTGGATGGAATCAAATACGGGGAGATATCAGATCCCCATTCCTGGATCATAAAAATCTAACCTAGATCCGTCTAGTCATGAACGGGAGAGCCTGTTTTTTATCCTTTAAAACTTTGCTTTTATGGGCTTTGCTGGGGATGTTAGGTTTGGAAAAAGCCCACTGCCAAGGAGAAAAATTTATCCTACTCAAAAGAGGAAATAATCAGCATACCCAACTTCGATTCTATCCTGGGGAAACCCTTACTTATAAAAGTAAAGCCCTGGGATATTTTGTCAGATGTGGTGGTAAACATAGATAAGGACTATATCTACCTTTCGGAAAATATACTCAAGCCCTCCGCGATCTTGTGGCTATTGATATCCGGGACAAGGACCCAAGAAATAGGTCCTTAAAACAGCTATCTGCTTTATTTTTAGGGTCTGGAAGTATGGCCATTGCCTTGGAAGGCATCAATAATCTTTACCGGGAAAATAGATTTTACATAGATCCTGGCTTGGCTTCTGTTTCGGCAGTGCTCTTGGGAGTAGGTGTTGGATTAATCCCCTGGAAGTACACCTATTTTACCCTCTCTTCAAAAAATAAAGTGCAATTGGTGGAATTAGGCATGTAGTAATATAGATTTCTGGTAAAAGCCATATTTTTTATAGATTTTTGCACCTTCATTAAACCACTAGAAAGATGACTTCAGACCAACTGAAAGACTTGAAAGCCCGCACTTCGGCTTTGAGGAGGTACCTTTGACTACGATCGTAAGAAAGTAGAAATTCAAGACTTAGAGGCAGTTTCGGCCCAAGCAGACTTTTGGAGTAATCCTGAGGAAGCAGAAAAGACCATGAAGCAAATCCAGGCGAGAAAAGGATGGACGACTTCTTTTGAATCCTTGGATCAAAAAATACAAGATCTTGACGTACTGTATGAATTTTTCTCAGCGGGAGAGGTATCTGAAGATGAAATTAAGGAAGACTACTCCAAAGCAAAAGAGGCCGTTGAAGAATTGGAATTGAAAAAAATGCTTTCGGCTGAAGAGGACCAACTCAATGCGGTGATAGAAATCAATCCAGGTGCAGGAGGTACAGAAAGCAACGATTGGGCGTCGATACTCATGCGCATGTACATCATGTGGGGCGAAAAAAATGGGTTTAAAGTAAGTGAAATTGATCTACAGCCAGGAGAAGTTGCAGGCATCAAATCGGCAACCCTACTTTTTGAAGGACCCTTGGCCTATGGATTCTTAAAATCAGAAACAGGTGTTCATCGGTTGGTTCGAATCTCCCCATTTGATTCGGGAGGAAGAAGGCATACTTCTTTTGCTTCCGTGTATGCTTATCCCGAGGTAGACGATTCCATAGAAATAGAAATCAATCCTGCAGACGTGGAACTTCATACCTCTAGATCAGGAGGAGCGGGTGGACAAAACGTCAACAAAGTAGAAACCAAGGTGCAGCTAACCCATAAGCCCACCGGGATTGTAGTGGTTTGCCAGGTGGAGCGCTCTCAATTGGCCAACAGAGAAAAGGCCATGCAAATGCTTAAGTCTAGATTGTACCAATTGGAGTTGGAAAAGAGAAACGCTGAAATCGCCAAGATTGAATCTTCCAAGCTTCGGGTAGACTTTGGTTCACAAATCCGAAACTACGTGCTGCATCCCTACAAATTGGTCAAGGACAATAGAACAGAACATGAGACCTCCGATGCGCAAGGAGTATTGGATGGAGGCTTAAATGAATTCATGAAAGCTTATTTGCTCGCGCAAAGTGAGGAGGATGCCTCAAAAAATTAATTGAATCGCCGGAGAGATCTTCTTCGGCCTTTTATTTTCCTATATTTCTTTCATGAGGATTTTACCCACCTTTTTCACTCTTGATTTTTTCTTACTCTGCATGAGTAGCTTTTTATTTTTTTCAAGTTTCAATATGATCATTCCTGAACTCCCCTCTTACCTGAGTTCCTTGGGAGGAGAAGATTACAAAGGCCTAATAATTGCACTATTCACTCTATCGGCAGGGCTCTCTAGGCCTTTTAGTGGGAAGTTAGCTGATCAGTTAGGTAGAATTCCAGTGATGATGGTGGGAGCTGGGGTATGTTTTGTGGTGAGCCTGCTCTATCCTGTGCTCAGCTTTGTAGGAGGATTTTTGTTTTTGAGATTTGCACATGGTTTTTCCGCAGGATTCACCCCTACGGGAGCTTCGGCCTATGTGGCAGATATTGTTCCGTTTTATCAACGAGGCGAAGCCATGGGATTGCAATCTCTGTTTGGATCTTTGGGTATGGCTGCAGGGCCAGCCATAGGTGGCTGGATTGCAAGTTATTGGCCCGTTGAAGTTTTGTTTTATTGTTCTTCATTCACCTCGATTTTTTCCATATTAATTTTATTGAGGCTTAAAGAAACGCTTACAGAAAAATCTGCATTTCAGTGGAAGATGTTTTCCCTTAAAAAAGATGAATTGATTGAAAAAAGGGTTCTTTTGCCTTCAGGAATACTTTTTTTATCTGTCTTTTCTTTTGGGGTAGTGCTTACCATCATTCCCGACCTTTCCACCCACTTGGGGATACAGAATAAAGGGCTCTTCTTTGCTGTTTTTACCTTGTCATCCTTAGGAGTTCGTTTGATCGCAGGCAGAACCTCCGATCGTCTGGGTCGTGTAGTGGTGATGCGGGTAGCCAGCCTAGTCATGGTAGCAGCCATGCTGGCCATAGGATTTGCTACAAGTAAAACCATCTTGCTTTGCTCCGCAGTACTATTTGGTGCTGCAGTAGGCATGTATAGCCCTACCACAACGGCATGGGTGGTGGACCGATCTCTTGATCAATTTAGAGGCCGAGCCTTGGCAACCATGTATATTTTTCTAGAAGTGGGTATAGGACTGGGTGCCATAGTAGCTGCATGGCTTTATGATAATAACCCGAAAAACTTCCCACTCGTGTTTTTCTTTGCTGCTGGTGTAGCAGCTCTTGGTTTTCTGATCTTAATGGGAACCAAAAGAGATCAAAAAATAAAGTACCCAATTTAATTTCCTAAATAATTATTTGGCCTGGGTATGGGCATTATGGTCCGTTGACGCCCGTTAAAATAAGTTACTTGGCTACCATCAAAAAAGGCACCTTCCTCAAGCATGATGCGCACATCCTTCTGCCATTCCTTGACATAAACCACCGCGTTTAATTCTATGGCATACCCAGTAGATGCATGAAGAGGAAAATCCCCTGCACCAGGGGTATCCCCTTGGTTGTCCCACATGCCTATGGTAGGACCTGCTGCATGCCCATAATATCCCAAGGGATGCGTATAAATACTCCCCCTAATTCTTTCCTTTTGCATTTGTTCTCGAGCGGCTTTCAAAATTTGATTTCCTGTTCTACCCACAACAAACTGGGATGTAAGGATATCTTGTAGGCGATTTCCCACTTGAAATGCCTCCTGCAAGTACTTGGGTACCTCTGATTCTCCTGGCTTGAGTACATACGCCAATTCCTGAGTATCAGTATTGAGTCTTAGATAACTGATTCCAAAGTCAATATGAAGTAAATCGCCTGGGAGAATGACTTGTTCGCTAGGTCGCTGAGCAAATGAACGCAAGGCTTCTTGAGAGCTGGGGTCTGGTCTTTGAATATCTACCGAAGGATGAAACCAGGTATCCAACTTCATTTCTTTTATTTTTTCTCTATAATACCAGACCACGTCCTCCGTGGTACTCACTCCTGGGGTAATGACTTGAGCGGACAAGCCTTCAGCAATGATGTAATGGGCCAACTCTTGAATATGCTTATAGGTAGCCATTTCGGATGGGGTACGAGTTTCCAACCAGCGAACGGCCAAGGTCTGAGCTGAAACCAGCTTGTTATGCTGATCTTTTGGTAAGTATTTTTTAAATTCTTCGTAATCAAAATGGGTCAATCCATCGGCATGTCCATAATCTTTGGAAAAATTGAGAGCGATTTTTTTGGGATTTAATTTTTGAAGGAGGTCCATCAAGGCTGCCCATTGGTCCGGTTGTACTTCCGGATTCCAGGCTTTTTTAAACGATTTTCCAACATCATAGCGAGCGATGGCATAGGTCTCCACTGGGGACTCTGTATGGGCTTGGTACATGACCAATATAGTTCTTCTTCGCGCTGCATGCCAAGTTGCCGGCAAAAGTGTACGGATTACTGGATCTTCGTTGTATTCACGAGACATGACAATCCAACAATCAATCCCTGTTTCCTTCATTAATGCAGGTAGGAGATGTTGGATACGATCTTCTAGCCATGCATCCACGACTTGCGCTTGATCCCGAGTAGAAAGGACAGCCGGTGCTTGGGCAAAGGTGAGCTGATAGAAGAGAATAAGGGAAAGAATAAATACGTATCGTTTCATTTCTGGGAGTAGATGTTATGCTAAGATACAAGTTTCAGAGAAGATCCTCTTTGAAAAGAAAACAAAAGAAAACCTACTAGGCCATCAGCGCCTTTACCTTGTCTTTACTGAGTCGATGAAATCTATACAAAAGGAGGATAGCAGTCACACTCAACCCAATTACCAGTCCTACCCAAATTCCTCGTTCGGCGTATCCAAGAGGAAATGCAATCAGGTATCCCAAAGGCAAACCCAGTCCCCAGTAAGCAAAAAAAGTAATCAAGGTGGGAACTTTTACATCCTCTAAGCCTCTATGCACCCCCAAGCCAACCACTTGAATTCCATCAGAAATTTGAAAAAATCCTGCAAGAACCAATAAAGAAGCGGCCAAGGATATCACTTCTGGATCTTGGATGTACAAGGAGGGAAGAAAAAACCTAGCTCCAAAAAACACCAGTGCACAGCAAAACATAAAACAGATCACCATGCCAAAAGCGACCATACCAGCTTCCCGCATTCCTCTAAAATCTCCCACCCCAACAAAATAGCTCACCCGGATCATACCCGCCGTAGCCAATCCAGTAGCCATCATGTAACTAATGGAAGCTAAATTCAAGGCAATCTGATGCCCTGCCAATTCCTTTACTCCTATCCAACCCATCATGATGGCTGCAGCGCTAAATGCAGAGACTTCGAAAATAAATTGGAAACCCGTGGGGATTCCGATTTTTAAAATTCGAGTAGCAATTGCCAAACTAGGTTTGGTTATCCTCAAACTAAAGTGGTATACCTCAAACCTCTTGGCATACAGCAAGTAGCCTCCCATTACTACCATCATCACCACTCTAGAGAGCAAAGTGGCCCAGCCAGCTCCATTCAATCCCAATTCAGGAAATCCCCAAATACCCCAGATCAGTAGCCAATTAAAAAATACATTCACCAAATTTCCAAAAAGGGTAATGACCATGGCTTGCTTGGTCATGGAGAGTCCCTCTGCCACTTGTTTGAAAGTTTGAAAAATCATCAAGGGAATCAAGGATGCAGAGATAATCAGCAAATAGGGCAAGGCCAACTCGGTCACTTCTTCGGGCTGGTTCAGGACGGACATCCAGGGAGTAAAGCCAAGAACAAACAAAAATAAAAGGATACTAGAAAGTACATTGATCCAAAAGCTATGACCAAACAAGCGGGTAATTCTACTTATTTTTTGCTTGCCAGCGGCTTTAGAAACCAGAGGAGTCACCCCCATGGAAATTCCAATGCCAAACATCAGGGTTACAAAAAAAATACTGTTGGCCAAAGAGGAAGCAGCCAAGGGTAGCGCTCCCAACCTTCCTACCATCATGGAATCGGCAATCCCCACAGAAACTTGCCCCAGCTGACTCAACATCACCGGATACGCCAAGAAAAAAGTTGCTTTAAGTTGATTCCGTATGGCCATAAAATCAAAGCCCTAATTTTCTAGCAACCAATAAAATACCAATTACACTCAAGGAATCTGTGATTTTTCCGGAAATTACCCATTCTAGTGCCTCAGTAAATGGGATTTTAAGGATACTTATGTCCTCGGTATCCTCAAATTCAGGTTCGCCCATTTCCAAATCTTCTGCCAAAAAAATATATCCTGTTTCGTCTGTGACCGAATTGGAGGTATGTATTTCTTGAAGCAGTGTCCAGGAAGTAGCTTTCAATCCCGTTTCTTCTTTAAGTTCTCTGCGGGCTGAATCGAGGACATCACTCCCCAAAGGGCCTCCACCCATGGGAATCTCCCAAGAAAACGTGTCGAGCGTGTAGCGGTATTGACCTACCAACCAGGTGTTGCCCTCCTTGTCTACGGGAACAATAGCAATGGCCTTATTCTTGAAATGGGCCTTTCCATATATCCCTTCCTTTCCTGAGGGGTTAATTACCTCGTGATGCTCCACTCGAATCCAGGGATTTTCATAGACAGGAGTAATTTTTTTTGTTTGCCAAGGGTTTTCCATGATCAAAAATTCAAAAAAAAAGGTGGCTTAGCCACCCTTCTAGTGTGTACTTACCAAATTACGCGGGAATCGGAAGGACTTTTGAATCCTTAAAAGTAGATAATATGACCATGGATTGCATAGAATCCACCTCCTTAATCTCAGATACCTTTTCTAACATCAATTTTTGGTAGGCCGTAATGTCTTTGGCTATAATTTTTAAAATAAAATCACCAGTACCTGTGATATGATGGCATTCAATTACCTCAGGAATCAAGTTGATTTCCTTCATGAAGGCATCAATATTGCCTTTGTTGTGTCCAATTAGGCTTACCAACACAAAAGTGCTTACACCCAAACCAATTTTTTCAGGATCAAGCTTGGCATGGTAGCTTTTGATAATACCAGATTGCTCCAATTTTTTAACTCGCTCTAGGGTAGGCGCAGGAGAAAGACCAATATCCTTAGAAAGTTGGGCATTGGTAATTTTTGCATTGCCTTGAAGGATTTCAAGGATGCTGCGGTCTATCTTATCAAATTTAATTCGAATGTTGCTATCCATATTTGTTCATTTTACGAAATTTTATAAGATGCAAAATTACAAAAAATGCTTAAAATTCTATATTTCGAGAAAGGAATTTTACCACTTATCCAAAATTTTGTAGAAGTGAATAGGTATTTCAACAAATAATCCATTTAATTTTTGAATTAGAGTCTCACTCTATCAAATTATCTCCTGTGTAGAGTCAAGAATCTCCTATTCAGTGTCTCAAAGTTTGTTCTTCTTTATAAACGCCCTCGCTTCTTCATGAGCAGGATGCTTGCGTTTGGCATACCTCTTCAAGGCATTGAAATAAATTTTAGCTTGTGCTTTGTTTTTTTCAGCTGTAGCGATTTTACCCAGTGCAAGTAAGGAATATAGGTAATAGCCGCTTTCCTGAGATTCGGATTCTTCACCAAAAGTCACTGTCCTTGCGTAGTATCTTTTTGCTTCTGCAGTATTTCCGATTCTGCTGTAATATTCACCCAAGTAAAATCCTGCATAGCGACCGCTTGTGGCCTCGTAACCAAATTGTTTTTTATCAATCCGATCTAAGATTTCCAAAGAAGCCTCCATGGCTGTAGTCCACTTGCCAATCGTATACAGATAGCGGGCATAGGATCTATGGAAATAGGGATTATTGGGAAATTTTTCATGCAAGTATTCTGCGATTCGTAAGGCATCTTGAGGCCTTTTTTCCTCTGATCCATAAAGTCTAAAAAGAAAGTTTTGCGCCTCTACTCGGGTATAAAATGCATTTGAAGCCACAGTTTCCAATTGTGTGAGTCCTAATTTTTTATTTCCCTTAGGAAAAAAAGCCAAAATGGGTTTGAGTAAGGGGTAATTTTCTGGTATCCAGACGGCGAAATAGTTAAATAAGGCATCCCCTAATAATAACTCAGGGTTAAACTCTGCTTCCCCTCTACTCATTTCCATATAACTCAAAGCATTTTTCCCAGCAAATGTGGCCTTGGTCCAATTTTTCCTTTCGCTATACAACCTTCCTTGAAAACCGTATCCAGCCGCTAAGAAAAATGCAGCCTCCCTTGTTTTAGGATTTGCATCCAGCATTTTTTTTGCCTTGGAATTGGCCCGATCTAAGTATTGAATAAATATATTGTCGTAGCGCGTGTTGGTGATATCTACTTCTATCCTCCACCAGTATCCTAGTGCCATTAAAAAGTCTGGAAGAGGATGCTCGGGGTACTGGTACATGATGACCGAAAAATCCCGTTCCGCTGTCGCAAAATCGAAATTGTACATGCTGTTGATGGACTTGGTAATTCGATACTGCAATCCTTTGTCCAAAAGTAAATAAGGTGAAGTAGGTGTACCCGTAGTCTGTGCCGTGAGCAAGGTTGCTAAGGATAGCAACCCTCCGGTAATGATAAAAAAAACAGCCATCTTCAAGCCCTCACGCATGGTAATACTTCCGTTTGTCTAGCAAATCTACGGTGAAATGAAAACAAAGTTTTAGCTTTAGGTGTAGAAAAAGCGAAAATGGCAAAAGTCCATACCCCCATAGCTCAAAAGATAGAAGAAATTCTAGATTTCGATAAAAGGCTTTTTTTTCTGGTTATCGTACTCATTTTCATCTGCATCCGGTATTTGACCAATACCTTGATCTTAGAAGCTATTCCAGATAGTCAAAGATTGGATGCCCAAGGCGACCTTATTTTCTTTCATATTTTCAATACCTTAAATTACGTATGGACTCCTTTTGCCTTGCTTTGGAAGTGTACCGTAATCGCATTTCTGTTTTGGTCCATTGGCTTGGCGGTTGGCTATAAGGTCAGGTACAAACCTCTTTGGCAATTCGCTTTGGTAGCTGAGGCCGTGTTTATTATACCAGAATTGATACGATTTCTAGTTTTTCTCAGTCCATCCCCCTCTACCACTTATTTACAAATTCAAAATTTCGAACCCTTATCTGCCTTATGGCTTTTAGGAGCCGATCAGGTGGACCTTCGTTACCACTATACATTATCCCATCTCAATACTTTCGAAGTATTGTATATGGCTGCTTGGGTTCTTGGATTTCATACCCTAAGTAAAAGAAGTATACGAGAATCTAGTGTTGTAGTTCTTCTGGCTTATGGGTTTCCCTTACTGTTGTGGTTAGGTTTTTATATCGCTGCGTATCGCTAAGCTTTGTTTTTTTTCTTAGACTCCCCTCTACAGCGCTCAGAGCAATAGCGGACTTCTTCCCAGTTTTTTTCCCATTTCTTCCTCCATGAAAATGGTCTTTGACAATGGATGCAAATTTTGGAGGGCAGGTGTTGTTTTTTCATAAAATGAAAAAATGCTACTTTAAAAATAAAATGAACCCCTTTTTTTGATAGTTAAACCTTTAAGCCTGCTTTAAAGTTTTAAAAATATGAGAGATATCCAGGAACTAACTGAACTTGAAATAGATCGTATCGTGGAGATGGCCTGGGAAGACCGCACCCCCTTTGATGCCATTTACGGCCAATTTGGCATTACGGAGTCTCAGACCATAGACCTCATGCGAAGAAATATGAAATCAAGTTCATTCCGCATGTGGAGAAAGCGAGTGCAAGGCCGTAGTACGAAACACAGCAAAAAAGCCCCAGAAGACCTACTCACCTTCAAATCCAGAATGCAAAGGGGAATTGCATTGAATAAAATGCCCAAGCGGTAAATGAAAATCAGTTTTTTTTAGTGAGCTATTCGCTTAGCTAGCTTTATTTTTCTTGCTCCATGGATAGGTGATTTGCCGCCAAAGGGTTTTGGGAAAGGCCTCTACCTGATCAAATCCCAAAGGTTCGTGTTCATTTTGATTCGGCAGGTAAGCAGTTCCAAAGAGGTAATCCCAAAGGCTTAGGGAAATACCAAAGTTGATTCCTTTACTACCCTCTGGGACTTGTTTGGCATGGTGCCACAAATGCATCACGGGATTGTTAAGTACGTACTTTAGCGGCCCATAGGTAAGCTTCAGGTTGGCATGATTGAGATGACCTATTAAGATCGTCACCATGTGCAGCACAAAAAAATCTGATAAGCCAAAGCCAATCATAGCTAAGGGAATGTATTGAACAGATTTATAAATGACTGTTTCCATCCAATGAAATCGTAAATGGGCTGCAAAACCCATTTCCTCCACCGAATGATGAACCTTATGAAATTCCCAAAGCCAAGGGTTAAAATGAAGCCATCGGTGCACGTTCCATTGAATAAAATCGGCCAATACAAACATCAACACAAATTGAGTCCAAATCGGCCAAGAAGATACCTCTAAGGCCACTAAATTTTCTATGCCTATCCATCTCAAAAAATCACTAAAAGCCTCTACAGCTACATTGGAAATCGCATTGTATCCAATCAGAGAAAAGAGAAAAAAATTAAAAAACATGTAAAAAACATCTAACCAAAAATCTTTTCGAATGGCTGCTTGATCTTTTCGCCAAGGAAATACAAGTTCCAATCCCCATACAAACAATGATATCGCTACAAGCCACCAAAAATAATTGTTCCAAGAAGGGTATAGAATTTCTGAAATGAGGTAATTCCAATACCCCTGATACCCCTCTCCCAAAATGCGTATGTATTCCTGCATAGTGTACGTCAAACAGCACTCAACTCCATGGCAATTATACTAATTCCCATAAGTAACACAAACCAACCAAAGGCTGTTTTAAGAATTTTTTCATCAAGGCTTTTGGACAAGGTACTACCTATAAAAATACCAAGTATAGATATTAGCGTGAAAAGCAATAAAAACGGCCAATCGATATCTTGGGTGGAAAGATCTCCTAAAAATCCAATAAGAGATTTTGCTGCAATAATCACCAAAGAAGTACCAACTGCAATTTTCATGGGCAATTTTGCCAAAATTACTAAAGCTGGAATGATCAAAAATCCTCCTCCAGCCCCCACCACACCAGTGATCAATCCTACTATCACCCCTTCTCCTGCAATCAATGGAAAATTAAATTGAGGTTTCCCTGCCTCCCCCTCATTTCTAGGTTTTGGATTTCGGATCATAGCTACCGAAGCGGCCAACATGATACAAGCAAAAAATATCATAATTCCCAAATTTTTCGAAACTGCGAATTCCCCCACATGCAAAAGTGGATCAGGTAGGGAGGGAACCAAAAATTTACGTGTTAAGAATACTGCAGTAAAAGAAGGTATAGAAAAAACAAGCGCAGCTTTATAGTCGACTAATTTTTTATTCAAATAAGAAATCGTTCCAACAAGGGAGGTACTACCCACCACAAATAAGGAATAGGCAGTAGCTAAAATTGGATCAATACCTAAAACATAAACCAAAACTGGCAAAGTCAAGGTAGATCCCCCACCACCTATGAGGCCTAGAGTAATTCCAATAAAAAGGGCCGCTGAAAATCCTAAAATTAGGTGAAGTTCCATTCACTAGTACATAGTTATTAGAAATACAAAATTAAATTCATTGGGCACTATTCGCTGTGACAAAAGTTACACCAGCAGATGAGAAAAAAAGCCAAAAAAGAGGCGATTTCATTTTTCAAATTAAATGTACCAGTAAGCGCAACAAATCCTTTCAAATTGGAGTAAAAATCAATGAACATTTTTTAATTCATATGACTATCCTCGTCCCTATTGATTTTTCTGCTTGTTCTATCAAAGCCTTGGAAATGGCACTTTCTTTGGCTAATAAAGAAAAAGATGTCCTTTTAATGGCCCATGTGATTGAGCCAGTCTATGATTTTGCAGCTCCTGCTGCAATTAGCGTCGCTAAAATATCCCAAGAATCAAAGCTTCAAGCAAAAAAACTGTTAGCAGCTTATGAAAACTATGGAGTAAAAATGCGTTACTTTCAAGAAGAAGGTCACGTTGCTCTTACCATCCACAAAATAGCCAAGAAAGAGGAGGTAGATCTGGTAGTAATGGGTACTCAAGGTGCTTCAGGTCTCAAAAAATCATTGGTGGGCTCGGTTACAGTTAGCCTGCTTAAGGAGTTGGATTGTCCTGTACTCGTAGTCCCCGCTCAAGCTTCTTCCTCCAAAAGGAAGGATTTTACCTTCGCAGTAGAATATGCAGATCACGAATCCGACCCGCTAAATAAAATAATTTCTTGGGTTAGCGAATGGAAAGGAAACCTTAGCTTACTCCATGTGGAGGCGGTAGCTGGACCAGCATTTACCGAAGAGTTGATGACCCTAGGTCTACAACGATACCTGACTAAAAAATTTCCCAAAAATTCATACCCACTAAAAATTTTTAAGTCCGATCAAGTATTGGAGGGGATTTTGACCTATATGAATCAAGAGCAAGACCAGATTTTGGTGATGGCCCATGCTCATCAAAGTATTTGGAAAGAAGTTTTTCAAAAAAGCCAATCCATTCAAATGGCATTTCACACGCACATTCCTGTGTTGATTATGCAGTAATTACTTGCTAATTAATTCTTCAAAGTCATCTCTTATAAAGATCACATTTCTTCCTAATTCTATCCACTTTTTCTTCTCTAACTGTTTTAATAAGCGGGAGATAACTTCCCTGGAAGTTCCTAATTCTTTGGCCACTTCTTGGTGTGTAGTATGCAATTCATTGGATTTCAACTGCTTCATCTTAGTAACAATGTAACGCATCAGACGCTCATCCATTCGCTTAAAGGCTACAGCATCCAATGCAGTGAGCAAATCTTGAAATCGATGCTGATAGGTGGAAGACACAAATTCTTTCCATCTTTTAAATTCATCCATCAGCTGTTCGTGGATTTGAATAGGAATAAACAGTAGGGTCATTTCATTTTCTGCAATCGCTCGGATTTCGCTTGGCTTAGACGCTGTGCAACAGGTTAAAGACAAGGCACAAGTTTCCCCCTCTTCTAAATAATACAAAAACAACTCATTACCCTCCGCATCGGTACGCAAGATTTTAATTGTGCCTGCTAGAATCAATGGAACGGATTTAATAAATTGACCAGGCTCCATAATGATTTTACCTGCAGAAAAAGTTGCAAGCTGACCTAGTTCCAAGAGTCTTTTTTGAAGCTGTTGATCACCAAGAAAAGAAAGTGAAGGAGAGAATTTTTCTATGCTCATGATTCAAAAGTAAGCTACTTACGTAAAAAATCATCTTAAAATTATTGGAGATCAAGGAGGTTCCCTACGAGTAATTTCTCATGATTTCAATGGGAAAGAGAAGGCTAAAGTGGTACTGAACAATTGTATTACCATTCAACCAAAAAATGGAGGTGTAATAAAGAACTATCATTAATTTTGTTTCCTTTACCTCTTCTATGACTCGAAAGTTTCTTTTTCTTTTTATCGGAGTTTTCCTAATAGGCAGTTTAGCCTTTAGTCAAGAAATTCAAGTTCAGGAACTAGAGCATAAAAATCCTTTAGCTGGAGTACAAATAACGGTCAAAAAATCAAAAGAAAGCATTTTTACCTCCAGCGAAGGGAAAGCCAATCTTTCCATTTTTACGGAAAAAAACGATTTGATTTTAAGTTTATCTGGATACCAAACCCTGGTGCTTACTTGGGATCAATTAGAAGCAAAAGATTACCTCGTTTTCCTTGAGCCTAGTCCCTTTACTCTTCAAACCACGGTCATATCTGCCTCTAGATGGAATCAAAACGCACTGGACGTACCAGGAAAAATAAGAGGCCTTGATAGGCAGGAATTATTCCTAAAGCATCCTGTTACTACTGCCGACTGGTTAGGGGGATCTGGGGAAGTTTTTGTCCAAAAAAGCCAATTGGGTGGAGGAAGTCCAATGATTCGTGGCTTTTCTGCCAATCGACTCCTCTACTCCATTGACGGTGTTCGAATGAACACCGCTATTTTTCGAAGTGGCAACCTCCAACAGGTGATTTCCTTAGATCCATTTGCTATCCAGAATACGGAAATACTTTTCGGACCTGGTTCTGTCATGTATGGATCGGATGCCATTGGAGGAGTTATGGTATTTGAAACCCTGAGTCCTGATTTAGAAAATCAATCCTTTCAAGGAAATATACTTACCCGCTATTCCTCAGCCTACGCTGAAAATACCTATCATTTGGATTTTAGCTTTGGAAAAGGAAAATGGTCTTTTTTAAGTAGTGCAAGTTATTTTAACTACGGAGATCTGATCATGGGGAAAAATAAAGGCCAACCCTCCTACCTGCGTGAGCAATTCCTTAGAAGACAAAATGGGGTGGATGTAGAACTTGCCAATTCTAATCCAAGAAAACAAGTAGGCACTGCCTACAGTCAGGTCAATCTGATGCAAAAAATTAGGTTGCAAATTTCAAAGCATGTTCAATTAGACTATGCTTTCCATTATTCCACCACCAGCAATGTTCCTAGGTACGATAGACTTATTGAAAAAAGAGACGGTAAACTTCGGTTTGCTCGTTGGGATTACGGACCTCAACGATGGATGATGCAGCAATTGGCCTGGAAAATGACTTCAGCCACACCTCTCTACGATGAAATTAAATTGAGTTTGGCCTATCAATATTTTGAAGAAAGCAGGATAGAAAGAAGAGTGGGTAACCCTATTGAATTTAGACGAGAAGAACAAGTACATGCCTTTTCCATCAATGCTGATTTTTTAAAAACTATACGAGATAAAAACTTTTTGAGCTACGGTATTGAAGCAGTGAAAAATCGGGTATCTTCTAATGGAGAGACTACAAACATCACTAACCTTGCTCTATCTCCTACTTCTTCCCGCTATCCAGAATCCATTTGGGACTCTTGGGCAGTGTACAGCAATTACTCTGCCGAGCTATCTACGCAAATGAAAATGCAAGGGGCCTTGCGGGTAAACCTTAATTCCTTGGAAGCAGACTTTACGAAAAACCTTTCCTATTATCCTCTTCCGGTATCTTCCTATAGGGACCGGTATTTTTCCCTAACTGGAAATCTAGGAATTGTATTTCAAGCCCATCCCAACTTTTCACTCTCCCCACTAATCTCCACAGGGTTTAGGGCACCTAACGTAGACGATATGGGAAAGATTTTTGATTCAGCCCCAGGTACCGTACTGATTCCCAATCCTTCCCTTGGACCAGAATATGCCTACAATGCAGAATTGAACGTGCACCAACAAATTGGAGGAATAGTTAAAGTGGACATAACCGGATATTATACCCTCCTGGACCATGCCATGGTCAGAAGAGAAAGCACCTTAAATGGACAAAGCCAAATCGTGTACAATGGACAGCTCAGCAAGGTTTTTGCACTTCAAAATGCATCTTTTGCAGAGATAAAAGGCCTGCAAGCTGGAATTGAGCTAGCTCTTCACAAACACCTTTTATTCACTTCACGATACAATTGGCAAAAAGGAAAGGAAGAATTGGATGATAAGAGTACAAGTCCTTCTCGACATGCTGCGCCTGCTTTTGGTACCAGTAAATTGAGCTTCAAAAAAGCCAATTTTCAAATAGATTTCCATGCTCAATATAGTGCAGAGGTTCCCTTCGATCAAATGCCTCAAGAAGAACTTAGCAAACCAGCCATTTATGCTACCAATTCTCAAGGCAACTTGTACTCACCATCTTGGATTATTTTTTCATTGAGCGGACAATTCCAGCTCAGTCCAAGGATTTCTCTAGCAGGAGGAATTGAAAATATAGGTGACCTTCAGTACCGTCCCTACAGTTCTGGTCTAGTAAGCCCTGGAAGAAATTTTCACTTGACTTTAAAAGGCAACTTTTAAGAATAAATGGATTTATTGCAGTTAATAAGGCATTAAGATGAACTAAAGCTGTCCAAGTATCCTACTTAATTAATACCTATAAAATTTCTTCCTCTTTTTTTCTTTAGATTGATTCCAAATACCACTATTTTTGAATTCAGGTTCGCCTATTTTCATGACTGCAGATCAATTGTCACTAAATCAATCGGGAAGAATTTTGGAAGTTTTTTCCTCCCCATTAAAAATAAATTTGATGGAGCTGGGTTTTCTTCCTGGAAAATTCCTTACTCTGCAGCATAAAGCCCCTTCTGGTGGTCCCTTGGCCTTTCAAATGGAAGATACCCTGTTGGCCTTGAGAAAAAATGAGGCCGCTTTAATTCGGATTGAACTTATCTGACCCCATGGCGGCAACTTCCCCCTCTTCCCCAAAGAATACCCCTCCAAGAATTGCCATCATCGGAAACCCTAATGTTGGAAAATCTACGATTTTCAATTACCTCACTGGGCTCAATCAAAAAATTGGCAATTACCCGGGCGTAACGGTAGATAAAAAAATTGGATTCTGTCAGGTAGGAGGAAAAACGATTGAAATTTTAGATCTTCCAGGTACCTACAGCTTGTTTCCCAATTCTGAAGATGAAATCATAGTTCATCGGGTACTCAATAATCCCCAGCTGGAAAAAAAACCTGACTATGTATTGATGGTCATCGATTCTACTCAACTTTCTAGGGGGTTATTCCTAGCGACTCAGTTGATTGATTTAGGTTTACCACTGGCCATTTTGCTCAACATGTCGGATTTGGCACAAGAGAAAAAAATTGAACTTAGGACTTTTGAATTGTTCAAGCACTTAGGAGTACCCATCCTTCAAACAGACGCTAGAAATCAGAAAGGATTGAGCGAGGTGAAGGAACTAATTCACCAACGAAATTTTTCTATAGGTACTTTCTTCGTAGATATTACTTCAATTGTTCCCGATGCTTTGTTAGAAGAAGTAAAAAACCGATTCTCACTTGAAAATAAGTACCAGGCCTATCAAATGATTCGGTTTGGCTCCAAAGATAAAGCGGTATCTGAACCTGATAGATCTTGGCTTGTAGATACCCTTTCCGGTACAACTTTTGGCTTGGAAGAGGCGCAGTTGGAAGAGACAAAGATCCGCTACAAAAAAATTACCGACATGGTAACTAGCGTGTTGGTAAAAAAGACAATACCCAAACCTAAGTCAAGTTTAGATGCGGTGTTTTTGCACCCAGTTGCGGGATATTTCATCTTTTTTGGAATTTTACTTCTCATTTTTCAAACTCTCTTTTCCTGGGCTTCCTATCCTATGGATTGGATTGATGGCTTTTTTGCAGACCTCAGTAGGCGTGTGGTCGACCTCCTTCCCCCAGGGCCTTTCACTTCCCTGCTTGCAGAAGGAGTGGTACCAGGTATCGGAGGTATCGTCATTTTTATTCCCCAAATCGCTCTTCTTTTTGGCTTTTTAGCCATCTTAGAAGATACGGGCTACATGTCTAGGGTGGTATTTTTATTGGACCGCTGGATGCGCCCCTTTGGATTGCACGGAAAAAGTATAGTACCCCTAGTCTCTGGAGTAGCCTGTGCCATTCCTGGGGTAATGGCCACACGTAATATCGCCAACTGGAAGGAAAAAATGATCACCATTTTGGTCACCCCTTTGATGAGCTGTTCTGCACGATTACCCGTTTATGTGATCCTAATTGGTATTTCTGTTCCGAATGAAACCGTAGCTGGAGTGATTAGCCTCCAAGCTTTGGCCTTATTGGCCTTGTATATCTTAGGAATTTTAGGAGTTTTGGGAACGGCCTACCTGTTAAAAATTATCCTAAAAACGGATGAGAAAAGTTTTTTAATTACTGAGCTTCCCTCCTATAGGATTCCACGTTGGAAAGACGTAGGACTCACCATGATAGAAAAGTCAAAAACCTTCGTTTTTGAAGCAGGTAAGTTAATTTTAGCCATTTCTATCGTCCTTTGGGTACTTGCATCCTATGGTCCCCCAAGTAAAATGGAGCAAGTCCAAACCGAAGGACTTATTAAGCTAGAGAAAATTACAGATCCCGCAGAACGAGAGAGGATAGAAGCAGAAACGAGTTCTTTGCTTCTAGAAAATTCTTTTATTGGAATTATGGGAAAAGCCATAGAACCCGCTATTCAACCCTTAGGTTACGATTGGAAAATTGGAATCGCCCTTATTACTTCTTTTGCCGCGAGAGAAGTCTTTATTTCGACTATTGCTACGATCTACAGCATTGAAAGGGATTTGGAAAATGATTTAACCATAAGAGAAAAGTTAAGTCAACAAATCAATGCCTCCACCGGGGAAAAAACATTTACCAAAGCCACCTCCTTTTCATTATTGGTATTTTATGTGTTTGCTTTGCAATGCATGAGTACCTTGGCTGTGGTAAAAAGAGAAACGAAGGGATGGAAATGGCCTGTGATTCAAACCCTTTATATGAGTGCTCTGGCCTATGCTATGGCATTTATTACTTTCCAAATTTTTTCTTAAGATGTGGCAAGAAATAACACTAGTCCTTTTACTCCTCGCATCGGTGGGCTACTTAATTTGGAAGTTGGTCAGAAAACCCAAAGCCTCTGAAGGCTGTGACAAATGTGCTAAATCCTAAACTCCTTAGGGAGGCTATGGAATTCCCAATTTTTTTATTGAATATTCGTCCATGAGTAAAATAGCATATCAAAGCATACAGACTACTATTTTCTCGTACATAGGTGTGGTATTGGGCTATATCAATGTATTATGGCTCTTTCCTTATGCCCTCACCTCTACCGAATTAGGAATCTTTAGGACCATTCAAGACCTAGGTATCTTATTGGTCCCCTTTGCTCAATTAGGTGTAGGCCATGGAATTACTCGGTATTTTCCCAAATTGGAATCCAATCAAGCCGCCCTACTTACCTATAGTTTGGGGTTTTCTTTGTTGGGACTTGGCTTAGTATCCTTGATTTTTTTTGGAGGAAAGAGCCAAATCGTATCCCTTTTTGCCACCAACTCCCCGCAGGTAATTGATTTTCTAGGTATTGTCTTACTGGTTGCCCTATTTTCCGTTTGGAGCAGTGTCCTTGATGCCTTTGCCAGATCTTACGTAAAGGTGGGGGTGCCTACTTTTTTTAGAGAAGTGTTTCTTCGACTCCTCACCTCGATGTTGGTGAGCTGTTATTTGCTAAGCTGGATTACTTTTGATCAAGTTATGCAAGGTCTAGTTTTGGTCTATGGATTATCTTTCCTGGGAGTTTGGGTGTATTTGATTTGGCTTGGTGTCTTCAAATTTAATTTTTCCTGGACCTCCTTTCCTCAAGGGTTTACACGCTCATTTTTACAGTACAGCTTGGTGACTTTCCTAGCTACTGCAGCTTCTACCCTAATCATGAAAATTGACTCAGTGATGATCAGTGCTATGGTAAGTTTGGAAGCCAATGCCATTTATTCCATCGCTTTTTACATGGCTTTGGTCATTGAGTTGCCTAGAAGAGCCATTTCTCAAGTTGCTATGCCTCTCATTGCTTCCCATTTTGCGAATGATCAGGTGAAAGAAATCAACGTTCTATACAAAGAGTTGTCTAACAGACAGCTTTATGTGTGTTTGCTTTTGTTTGCTCTGGTTTGGACCAATATTGATCAAATTTATTCCTTTGTTCCTAACCCGGAAATCTACCAAGCAGGTAAGTGGGTGGTATTAGTAATTGCTTTAGGAAAATTGGTAGATGTCGCCTTCTCAGTCAACAGTGAAATATTGGTGTTTTCTTCTTATTACAGGTTTAATTTGATCATGACCGTGGGAATGAGTTTGCTCCTCATAGCAACCAACTATTGGCTAATTCCAATCTATGATATAGAAGGCGCAGCCATAGGTTCGGCTGCCGTGATGCTGGCATTCAATGCGGTAAAATACTCTTTCCTTAAAGCCCGATTAAGGCTAGATCCATTCAGTAGAGAAACCATCAAAATTCTTGCTTTAGGTATCCTCACCATGGCTGCTCTTGCTTTTCGACCTAGTTTTGAATTTCCTATCCTCAACATTGTTGTGAGTTCAGTCATTGTTGTAGGCCTTTTTGTAGGAGGTTCTTTCCTTTTAGGATTGGGAAAAGAGGAATGGAAATGGATAAAAAATAAAATAATCCGGGCTTAAGAGTGTTACGAAACCTCTAGTAGTGACAAGATTTGAGCTGCCTTAAATTCGCAACCTTCCACTGTTATCCTGCTTTTTGAGCGAGGCCCCAATGAGTTGGGGTGAGGCCTGATTTTGAAAAGGGCTTTACTCGGTATTGCTTTTTAATTGTGAAGTTCGAACAAGTCGACAGCCCGGATCACATAAAGATACAAAGGATAGAGAAATAAGCCCTATGTTAAGGTGGACTCAAAAAACTTTTTCTTCAGCAAAACCAAAACCTAAGAGAAGGATTAATTTCCGTTTTTTTTAGTGAGAAATATTTTTTTTTGTTTTTAATGCGAATCAAGTCCAATATTTTCTTTTATACTTAGGCTTTGAATTACAGGTAAAATAAGCCTTATACTTTCAAACAAGTGGATCATGCTTCCAATAAAGAAGTTGCTCGTGTGTCTAGATCTCACCTCCCTTGATCAAACCTTGATCACCTATGCTGCTTTTTTAGCCAAAGCCAATAGGGTGAAAAAAATTTACTTTACACACATCATAAAAAATCTTTCCTTACCCGCAGAAGTTTTGGAAAAATTTCCAGACCTCATGGATCGCATGCTGCAGGAAAAGAAGGAGGAAATGATAGAAGAAGTAGGCAAGTATTTTCCAAAGGGAACTTCCGTAGAAATATCCTATGTGGTAAAAGAGGGGAATCTTTCTAAAAAAGTATTAAAACTAGCCGCATCAAAATCCATAGACTTGATATTGATTGGCAAAAAAGAACTTCTACCGGGCACAGGAGTAGCTTGCCAGCGTATGGCAAGACGGGCTTCATGCTCACTTTTCATCATTCCCGAACAAGCAAAAGTGAAGCTTACTAAGTTGATTGTTCCCAGTGATTTTTCTGACTTTTCAAAAAATGCATTGGAGGAAGCCATTCAAATAGCCAAAAATAATGGAGATAGGTCTGAAATCATTTTTCAAAATGTTTTTACCATTCCATCCGGGTATCATTTCACTGGAAAAAGCTACGAAGAGTTTAGCGAAGTCCTCCAACAGCATGCAGAAGCTACTTTTAAGAAATTTATTCGAAAAATAGATACGAAAGGCGTTCCTATCACACCCATATATACCAAGGACAATGACGACAATCCAGTGCATGAAATCGTAGAAGCCGCTGTGTTACATCAGGCAGATGGAATCATTATTGGAGCCAAAGGAAAGACCGCATCCACCGCCTTGCTCATAGGAAGTATGGCAGAGCGACTGATACAATTCAATACCCGTTTGCCACTTTTACTGGTAAGACCCAAGGGAAAAAATGCTGGAATTTTAGATTATCTAGTTGAAATCTAGTTTTTTAGGGGGAAAAACGAAACAAATTAAACCTCACGTAGTAAAATCCATTAGATTAAACCCCTGTCTGTGTTTATGGTCTAATCCCTAACTATGAAGGAAATAGATCGTCAAATCCTAGATCGAATTCAAACCCCCCTTACCAGAGAATTGGGATTCAGGCAATTGATCGAAACCTACCAAAGGCCAGTTTACCAACTTATCCGCAGAATGGTACTCCTCCATGAGGATGCCGATGACCTTACGCAAAACACTTTTATCAAAGCCTACAAGGGCTTGGATAAATTTGAAGGCCACTCTTCTTTATTTACCTGGCTTTATAGAATTGCCACCAACGAGACCCTTACTTTTCTGGAGAAAAAGAAAAAGAGATTTGTGGTTACTTGGGACGACTACCAAGAAAAAGTGGCCAACTACCTGGATTCAAGTGATGCTCTCAGCGAAGATGAAATTCAACATAAACTTCAAAAAGCTTTGGTTAATCTTCCTGATAAACAAAGGCTTGTGTTCCTTTTAAAATACGAGGAAGATCTTAGCTACGAAGAAATGTCCAACATCACAGGTACCAGTGTTGGCGCTTTAAAAGCGAGTTACCACCACGCCGTAAAAAAAATTGAAGAAGCCTTAAAACAAGAATAAACCCTCCGATAAATTATTGGTCTAATAACGAAATGAAAACAATACCCCGACTACAGCCCCAACCTGTACCCGAAGGATATTTTGATACCTTACCTGAAAAAATTCTATCCAGGCAAAAAGGCTTATCCCTTCCCCCTAAATGGGGATGGGCTGCTGCGGCAGTGCTTTTGCTTGGCTTGGGGATTTGGCAAGGGCTTGATCAAAAACAGGAGCTTATACCACTAAGCGTAGATGAAGAAGCCTTACTCTACATTGAGAGTGGGCAATGGAGTACAGAAGATATTCTGAGCCTGTCAGATAATCCAAACGAAATACTAGATCAAATTATAGAAGAAGAATTTTCAAAAACAGAACCCCTATGGACAGAAGAAGAAACCTGGTACTAAGCACTACCAAACATGTATTTCTCCTAGTAATTTTTACCATGATTATTGGCACAGGGCATCTTTGGGCCCAAAGGTCCCCCAGGGACGTAGATCCTGAACGTGTGCAAGCCGCAAGAATTGCCTTTATCACCTCAAGAATTAGTTTGAAACCAGAGCAAGCGGAAAAATTTTGGCCCATATTCAATGAGTTCACTGAATTTAGAGATGCGACCATGAGAACGATGGGAGATTTGGGCCAAGGGGCAGAAACCCTGAGTGAGGAAGAGGCTAAATCTCGGCTGCAGCAAAGAATTCAACTCCAACAAAAACTTCTTGAAGAGGAGAAGACGTTTATCGCATCTTCCGCAAAGGTCTTGAGTTACAAGCAAATTTTATTGCTACAAAACATAGCTAAAGATTTTAACAGGCACATTTACCAACGCCAAAGAGGTGGAGGAAACTAAACCAATTCTAATATTACCCACTAAGCTCCTAGCCAAGGTTAGGAGCTTATTTTTTTTTAAGTAAATCCCTAATTTCCTCTAAAAGGTTTTCTGTTGGCGTTTTTTCAGGAACTTGAACAGGAGTTTCTTCATTTCGCTTGAAGGTATTCATGGCTTTTATGACAATAAATATGACCAATGCGATAAATGTAAAGTCCACCACATTTTGAATAAACATGCCATAATTAAGCGTAACCGCATCTACTACCTGACCACTTTGATCTGTGTAAGCCTCTTTCAAGACTAATGATAAGTGCTTCATATCTACTCCACCCACAAGCAATCCAAGAGGTGGCATGACCACATCACTGATGAAGGAGGAAACAATTTTGCCAAAGGCAGCCCCAATAATAACCGCTACAGCAAGGTCAAGGACATTTCCTCTGACTGCAAATTCTTTGAACTCTTTAAAAAATTTCATATTTCTAATGCTTTTATGGATGTGAATGAGTAGTAGAACTAGCCAAGTAGTTTCCTTTCTGAAAATACAAAAAATTTTGATCTTGCTTAGGACCCTAAACCAGTTTCTCAGATCGATCAAAAAAATCTATTAGCAACCGAAACCACATTCGCTAAAAGATATATTTCAAGTCTCGGAACTGCCTAAATTTTCTTATCCTTGTGCCTAATTTAATTTTCATGCAAGCACCCAAAGCCTCCCAAAAACCGAAACTTTTAGAAATTCATGGTCACCAAAGGATAGACCCATTCTATTGGTTAAACGAGCGGGAAAATCCAGAGGTCCTTGCCTATATCAACGCTGAAAATTCTTACCTCAAGGAGGTGATGCAGCCCACAACCGCTACGCAGGAACTTCTTTTCCAAGAAATGAAGGGGAGGATAAAAGAAGAAGATCAAACCGTACCCTATTTTAAATCGGGGTATTATTGGTATACCCGCTACGAAACGGGAGGCGAATACCCTATTTTTTGCCGAAAAAAAACCAAAGAGAGTAAGTATGAAGAAATACTTCTTGACATAAACCAGCTAGCAAAAGATAAGTCCTACTACCAAGTAGGTCAAACCTCCACGTCAAGCAATCAACAGATCTTGGCCTTTTCTGCCGATGAGGTAGGAAGGAGAATTTATACTCTTTATTTCAAGGACTTAATTTCTGGAAAAATATTGGAAGATCAAGTTCCAGAAACTACAGGAAATTTTGTCTGGGCGGAGGACAATGCTACCCTATTTTATTCCAAACAAGATCCTGATACGCTTCGGTCCTATCAAATTTACCAACACAGGTTAGGGCGGCCTTTCAGCGAGGACCTACTTATTTATGAAGAAAAGGACGAGGAGTTTTCTTGCACCATACATAAAACCAAATCAGAAAAGTATATTCTCATCCATACTTCCAGTACCATTTCTAGCGAGGTATGGATCATAGAAGCCTCGCAAGCTTCCCAAGAACCCCGACTTATACAACAAAGAATTCCAGATCTTGAATATGCTGTAGATCACTTTGAAGATCATTTTTACATCCGTACCAACGATCAAGCTCAAAATTTTAAATTGGTGAAGACACCGATTTGGGCTACTTCAAAGGAGCATTGGACGGATTTGATTCCGCATAGACCTGATGTTTTGCTAGAAGACATAGATTTATTTTCTAGGTATTTGGTGGTACAAGAAAGGTCCAATGGACTTACTCAAATCCACATCCATCCCTGGGAAGGAGATTCTTTTAGCTTGTCTTTTGATGACCAAACCTATACGGCCTGGATAGGTGCCAATCCAGAGTTTGATACAGATGTGCTACGATTTGGATACAATTCCCTGGTTATTCCCAGTTCGGTCTATGAAATCGATCTGCTTTCTAAAAAAAGAACTCTATTAAAACAACAAGAAATCGTGGGAGGATACGATTCCCAGGATTATGGCTCAGAACGAATATGGGCAAAAGCCAAGGACGGTACGAGCGTACCCATCTCTTTGGTGTATAAAAAATCGAGTTTCTCCAAAAATGGAAATTCTCCCCTGCTGTTGTATGCCTATGGGTCCTATGGATACAGCATGGATGCTTATTTTTCTTCCAACAGACTGTGTTTATTGGATAGAGGATTTGTTTTTGCAATAGCTCATATCAGGGGAGGCGAAGACTTAGGTAGACATTGGTACGAAGAAGGAAAGCTATTGAAGAAAAAAAACACTTTCACCGACTTTATAGCTTGTGCGCAATACCTTATAGAACAAAAATACACGCAAGCGAGGCATCTGTATGCGATGGGGGGAAGTGCCGGAGGATTATTGATGGGAGCGGTTATAAATATGGAGCCTGAATTGTTTCATGGCATTATTGCCAATGTCCCCTTTGTGGATGTGGTAACCACCATGCTGGACGAAAGTATTCCACTGACCACTGGGGAATTCCAAGAATGGGGCAATCCCAAAAATAAGGAATACTACGATTACATGCTTTCCTATTCTCCCTATGATCAAGTAAAAAAACAGTCTTATCCCCATCTATTGGTCACTTCAGGCCTACATGATTCCCAAGTACAGTACTGGGAGCCCACCAAATGGGTAGCCAAGCTGAGACACTTGAAAACCAACGATACCCTTCTCTTGCTTTTTACCAACATGGAAGCTGGACATGGAGGGGCATCAGGAAGGTTCCATGCCTTGAAAGAATTAGCCTTGGAATATGCATTTTTATTGCTCCTAGAGGATAAAATTTCTTCCTAAGGATACAAAAAGTATTTCCCATTCGAAGAGAATAAACTCGAAGCCGCAGGTAGGAGTCTAAAGGAACTTTATTGAGGAAGAATTGCTTGTATATTCTATGTATGGAAAGCACTTAAAGTTAAAATTTCTCTAACTTTGGATGCAAACCTAAAAAATCCTAATTCATGAAAATCGCCTTAATTGCCCATGACGGTAAGAAAGCTGACATGGTGCATTTTTTAAGTGGATTCCGTGATGCCTTGCAGAGCAGTGCTATTGACCTGGTGGCCACTGGCACTACAGGATCTCATATCGAAAAGGCTGGATTTAAGGTAGAAAGACTTCTCTCTGGCCCTTACGGGGGCGACGCACAAATCGCTGCTATGGCAGCCGAGAAGAAATTAGCAGCAGTTATATTTTTTAGGGATCCTTTAGACAAGCATCCTCACGAACCTGATGTGCAAATGCTCATGAGAATTTGTGATGTACACAATATTCCTCTGGCTACCAACCCTGCATCTGCTGCTCTTATGTTTAAAGCCTTGACTCAAACTTATGGAACCTAAATCAATTAAAAAAATTGGAGTACTCACCTCTGGAGGCGATTCTCCAGGGATGAATGCAGCCATACGCGCCGTCGTTCGGGCTGGATTTTACTACGGAATCGAAATGTATGGAATATACAGAGGTTACGAAGGCATGATTCAAAACGATATCAAAAAACTAGATTCCAAACACATCACCCAAATCTTAGAACGAGGAGGAACTTTCCTAAAATCTGCAAGAAGTGCAGAATTTAGAACTCCAGAAGGAAGGAGTAAAGCTTACGACAACTTGGTAAGTTATGGAATAGATGCTTTGGTAGTCATAGGAGGGGATGGATCGTTGACAGGGGCTCACCTATTCTATGAAGAATACGGAATCCCCTCTGTAGGTCTACCGGGTACCATTGACAACGACCTTTCCGGTACTGACTTAACGATTGGTTTTGACACGGCGTGCAATACTGCCATAGAGGCCATAGACAAAATACGGGATACAGCCACCTCTCACGACCGCTTGTTTTTTGTAGAAGTGATGGGAAGGGATGCGGGATTTATAGCCATCAATGCAGGAATTGGTAGTGCAGCTGCTGCCATATTGATTCCCGAACGGAAAACCCCTATTGAAAATTTAGTTGAAAAACTAAAAACGAGATCGAGAGCAAAAAAAACCTCCAACATTGTCATTGTAGCTGAAGGTGGAAAAAGTGGATCGGCTCAAGAAATTGCCGATCAAGTAAAAAGCATTTTCCCAAACTACGATATCAAAGTAACTATTCTAGGACATTTACAAAGAGGAGGTTCTCCTACCAGTTTTGATAGACTCCTGGCTTCCAAATTGGGAGTAGCTGCCGTTGAGGCATTACTCCAAGGCAAATTTGATGTGATGGCAGGAATGATCAATAATAAAATTGTCTATACCCCCATTGTAAAAGCCATCGTAGATGACAAAGAAATAGATGAAGAGGACTTGCGAGTGGCAAGTATTTTATCTACCTAAAAAAAAGGGGCCTAAGCCCCTTTTTATTTTTTATGCGCAAGTACCAAGCTAGCAAATGGGGCAAGTAGAACTCCCCCCTCTCCTACCTGGACTCCATCCGTGGCTACAAGAATTTCTTCAAATCCTTTAGGAAGAGGAATTTTTAAAGCTGTTTTTCCCACATGATGAAGGACTAAGAGCTCCTGATCATCAGATTTTCTCAAAAATGCCATCACTTCTTTGGGATAAGTTAAAGGAGAAGACTCCAATCTTCCAATGGCTAAAGCTGAATTAGAATTACGAAGAGCGATCCATTTTTTATAGTGATTAAATAAGCTATGGGGATCCTTCCGTTGCAAGGCCAATGGAGTAACAGTTTCATCCGTACTATTCACTGGCGCTATCCATGTGGCTCTGGCCTGGTCCAGCTCCTTTTTGTCCCACAAAAAGGGCTCTCGGATGTGTTCATCAGGCTTAAGCCCCAACATTCCGATTTCTTCTCCATAATACAGGTAAGGTGCCCCAGGAAAAGTCATGAGAATAGCGATGGCCTGCCTATATTTTGCGGGATCTTTTTGGAGGTCGTTGAGCAATCTGGGTTGATCGTGATTAGACGAAAAGGTGGCATCAATAAAATCGGGAGTGATGGCTTGATAAAAATCCAAAACTTCTTTCTGCTTCTCCACTAAGAGCTGACCATCTCCCGAATTAATGGAATTTATAAGGGTATAATGAAAATCAAAATTGAATAATGCAGGTAGGCCTGGTAAATAGGGCGCAACTATTTCCTTTTTGTCGTACACTTCACCCACCAAATATACATCCGGTTTTATGGCCTCCATTTTAGCACGAAACTCCTTCCAAAAGGCATGGTTATCCAAGGGCCGATCATCGGGAAAGATGTGTTTGGCAGCATCCAAGCGGAATCCGTCAACGCCTACTTCCTCCAACCAAAATCTACCTATTTCGTAGATCTCCTCTCGGACTTTTGGAGAATCAAAATTCAAATCCGGCATTCCTCCCCAAAAAAAGCCATAATAGTAATCTATTCCCTGACCGGGATCATGCCATTGGCGAATATTGTCCGAGTCCAGGGTTACGGTTTTTTTATTCAAATAAGAAGCAATGGTGTCCTGCTGAGCCCAAACGTAATACTCTCGGTAAGGATTATTTCTTCCCATTTTAGAAGCTTCAAACCAAGGATGGGAATTGGATGTGTGATTGATAATAAAGTCAATCACAATTTTAATGTCGCGCTTGTGGGCCTCTTCTAGGAGGCGCTTGAAATCCTCCATAGTCCCGTAATCGGGATGCACGGCTTTGTAGTTGGTTACGTCGTATTTGTGGTAGGTCGGAGAAGGCATGATGGGCATAAACCATATGGCATTGGCTCCCAACTCTTTGACATAATCTAAACCTTCGATAACTCCTTTAAAATCTCCTATGCCGTCTCCATTAGAGTCTTTAAAGGACTGAACAAAAATTTCATAGGTGATTCCCGCCTTGGGCCAATAGTTCTTAATCTCTTGGTGTTGCTTTTGGGCAAAAGCACTGCCTAAACCAAGAATCAGAAACAAACAAAAAGCTATGTTATTTTTCATAAATAAATTAGAAGAATAAAAAAGTCACTCGGAAAAGTGACTTTTTTGAGTTCAATAGGATAGTTGACTTCCCTAGGTCCCCTGTGGACCACAGGGATAATTAAATCTTAATTTCTTCCCACCGCATTGAGCATATCAAAGGCAAGTTCCAATCGTTTAACGAAATTTTCCTCTCCTTTTCTAAGCCAGACCCGTGGATCGTAGTATTTTTTATTGGGACTATCTGCTCCTTCTGGATTTCCCAATTGGCTTTGAAGATAACCTTCGTTCTTTTTGTAGTAGTGTAGCACTCCTTCCCACATGGCCCACTGCATGTCAGTATCAATATTCATTTTGATGGAGCCGTAGCTATTGGCCTCACGAA
>Ga0194122_10000562_pt1 | contig 53656 bp, 51 predicted proteins | sample TA2MahCa10mmetaG_FD_155487 | JGI IMG/M metagenome (GOLD analysis project Ga0194122, IMG submission 155487) | Freshwater microbial communities from Lake Tanganyika, Tanzania - TA2015021 Mahale Deep Cast 10m | ecosystem: Environmental > Aquatic > Freshwater > Lake | place: Tanzania: Lake... | reverse complement strand
TCCGCAGGGGTCTTCGATGCCTTCAAACCCCTATGGATATTGATGCGGACGAGCATCCGGGAGATTCGCACGCGCGGCTCAAAACGGAAATGTGGGGGTAAATCTTTCCTCCCTCAAGAAACAATGCTGGATCCCGGAGTTGCTTTGCCGGTCCATGAATTTCACCTGTTTGTGAAGGCGCGGCCGGCATCTCCGGACACCCATACTTGGTCTGTGGCGTCAGCACTTCTTGATACGCGGTTGCCCGCCATTGGGTCCCGTCACCAATCATGAGAACCGTCGTGTGCAAGATCTTCTCCGGGGCATCTCCGATGGCGGAAAAAAAGACATCCATATAGTTCTCGTACGCCAATAGTGCAACGTGGAGCACGCTGTTGGCACAGGGGCCGTCCTGGAAAGGATTTGGGCCTAATTCGAAGTTCGATGAAGGATCCTTGGCGCGTAGGAGTTGACCCAAGCGGGCCATTCCATAAAAATGGTCTCCCCGATTGAACATGCGAAGGTAGCTTTGTTTGGTGATTGCCGGGCGCATCTCAAAAGTGAGTCCGTCTACAGATTCGGCCGATTGTGTGTACTGGCCGTAGCCGTGGGACTGCAGCCATTGCCGTGCCTCAGCGGGCGCTTCGGGCTAACGCTAGCCTTCGGTCTAGAAGCGCATCACGATTTTTTTGTGTACGCTATCGACGTAGATTTCGGGCGAGGCCGCATGAGTTTAAGGTAGGCCAGGATTCGGTGGGGCCGGTTGCGAACGAAAGAACGCGGTCGCGGAAACGTTGAGCACACCTGGTTTGTAGACCTTCCAGGGGCCGCGCAACGAGTCGGCATAGGCCAGACGGATGAATTGCCCATTTATGGTGCGCGGAATACATGTATTAGCGGCCCACCGGCTTCTTGACCCAAGGCGGAACCCGGATGATCAAGGGGCCATTCACGTTATCACCGACCGAGGGGGAACCCGATACGGTCACCAGCGGGTTCTCAGAGAATCGAACAACGGAGATCGCTGCGCCCTGAAGAGCGCCCGCCAACAGAAACAGAACAGACAACCTGGAGTACCGACACATGATTGTTAGTTTTGCAGGGGTTCTCACGCGTCACTCGGAAATTGGCGTTCGCGCAACCGAGCGGTTTTGCAACAATCCGGCAACCTGCGCGTGTCCGAAGGTTTTTCGATTGCGAAAAGGGATTGCGTTCCGCCACGGAATGGCGATACCTCTCCGCAACGCGGTCCGGCTGCGCCGAGGGCCGGCGGCTGTGAGCGGACCCTCCTCGAAAAGGCGGATGCCGATGCAAATGGCCGGAGCGTTCACAGAGTTCGAACGAGCCCTGCTGCAAGAGCGAACCACGGCCGGGTTGGAGGCCGCCCGGCTGCGAGAAGTCCACCCGGCTACGGTCTCGCGGCTTCTGACCCCGGCAAGCTCACACGAGCCTCCTCAAACGTAGCCATTCCGGAATAAAGCGCGGCCGACGCATCGATCATCGGCATCAGCAACGCCGCGCCCGAGCCTTCGCCCAAGCGCATGTCGAGCGCCAGCGGAGGCCGCACGCCCAACGCCGCGCACATCGCGGCATGGCCCGGCTCGGCGGATGCGTGCGAGAACAGCAGAGAGTCCGTTACGGCCGGTGCGAACTCGCGAGCCACCAACGCCGCCGAGGTCGAGATAAATCCGTCGACCACAACAGGCAGGCGATGCTCCGCCGCGCCGAGGTAGAAGCCGCACATTGTGGCGATCTCGAAACCGCCCAGCGCCCCCAGGATGGCCATCGGATCCCGGGACGAAACGGCGTCCCGGTGGCGTGCGAGCGCGCGGCGGATGCAGTCCGCCTTCCGGCCCACGCCGGCGCGATCCAAACCGGCGCCGGGTCCGGCTACGTCACCGGGATTGGCGCCAGTGATCGCGCACAGCAGCGCCGTCGCGGGTGTTGTGTTGCCGATACCCATCTCACCCGCGGCGGCGATATCGAAGCGCCCGCTCCACGCACGCGCCAGGGCTCTTCCATTCCGCAGCGCGCGCACCGTCTGCTCCTCGGTCATCGCGCGGGTTTCGACGAAATTGGCCGTGCCCGCGCCCAGCCGCAAGTCTTCCACGCCGGGCTCCGGCCCGGTCATTACGCCGGTATCGACGATCACCGGCGTGATGCCGAAGTACCGGCACAACACGCTCACTGCGGCGCCGCCGGCCAGAAAATTCTTCACCATCTGCGCCGTCACGGCGCTGGGACAAGCGCTGATCCCCTCGGCGGTCACACCGTGATCGCCGCAAAAAACCGCCAGCCCCTTGCGCGCCGCGCGCGGCTCCGCCGTCCCTTGAATCAGGGCGATCCGCAGCAGCAGTGTCTCCAGTTGGCCCAAACTGCCGGGCGGCTTCGTCAGCGAATCCCAGCGCCGGCGAACCGCGCCGGCAACCGCGTCACCGCCAATGGGCGGAATCTCAATCTCAAATCGCAATGCTTCGTACCTCCGTGTATTCCTGCATGAATTCCATCGCCGTGCCGGCCCCGGCCAGTTCCCACAGCGCCGCGTTCACGCCCAGGTGCGCCACGACGGCGCAACTGGGGAATTGGCGAATCTCCTCAAACACGGCCTTCACCCGGCCGGCGAACTGGGGCCACGGCTCGCCGTCCGGCGGCGTAAACGCCCGCCAATCCGCAAGCGCTTCCTGCGACTCAGCCGGCCACAGGCGTTCAATCTCCGCCCACGCCAGACCGTCCCACTGGCCCATGTCACGCTCGGCCAGCGCAGGGCGCAGTTGATACTCGCGGCCCGGAAACATGCGCTCGGCCGACTCCACGGCGCGGCGTAATGGGCTCACATACACCACGGCGGCGGCCAGTTCGACCTGCCTCACAACCACGTCCGCTAACGGCGGATCCGTGCGTCCGAGCAGCACGCCCGTGATCGCCGGTTCGGCGTGGCGGATGAGATGGATCACACCCACGCGAACACCGCCAGCGTCAGCGCTTCGGTCATCTGGCAGGCCGCGCCCAGGCAGTCGCCAGTTACACCGCCCAGCCGCGCGGCAAACCACGCACGCAAAACGGCCAGCAGGACGAGGTTCGCGGTTGCCACGGCGAGCCCCGCGGGCCAACCGCACGCCGCCGCGGCCAGCACGATTTGCGGCAGCACCGCGAAGAGCGTCCATCGCGGGATGCTCTCGATGAATGCGCGGCCCAAACCGTCGCCGGCCGCCGGACTGCTGACGGCAAGCAGGACCATCGCCCCTCTTGAAATCGCCAGGGCCGCCGGCAACCGAAGCCAAGCGTCGCCGTGCATGGCGGAGAGCGCCTGCCACCGCCATCCAAGCGAGACGGTCAGCGCCAGCGCACCGTGAGCGCCAATGCGGCTGTCTTTCAGTATGGCCAGCATCTTTTCGCGGGAACGTCCCGAGCGGAGGCCGTCGAACACGTCGGCCAGACCATCCTCATGCAACCCGCCCGTGCATAGGGCCAGGGCCGCCAGCGCCAGCATCGGCCCCATGGGCCCGCCAAACTTCAGGCAGCAGGCGGCCAGCAAGCCCAGCAACGCGCCCACGGCCGGGAACGCCCATGCTCCCCGGCCGGGGGGGCCGAACGGGGCCGGGACTGGAAGGACGGTCAGAAACTGAAGAGCCTGGCGCATGGAGCCGCTTTACTTCAACCGTACAGGGTAGCCAAAGGCCATCCAGTACGCCTCCTCCGCCAGCGCCGCCGCTCGCTGATTGATGGTCCCGGCGAGGTCCCGGAACTGTCGCGCCAGCGCGTTGTCCGGAACAATGCCGCAGCCCACTTCGTTGGTCACGGCAATCACCGGCTTCGTCACCGCGGCAAGCTGATCCAAAATACCCGGCATTTCGTTCTCGCGCCCGGCGAGGAGCATATTCGTCACCCACAACGTCAGGCAGTCAACCACCGCGCAGTCGAACTCCGCCGCCTGCAGCGCCCGCCCGATTTCGAAAGGCTCCTCGACGGTCTCGAAATCCCTGCCCCGCTCCTCCCGATGCCTGCGGATCCGGTCGCTCATCTCGCCATCCAAGGCCTGCGCGGTCGCCAGAAAGAGCTTGCGCGGCCCGTACCGTCTGGCCAGTTCCAGCGCGTGGCGGCTCTTGCCGCTGCGGCTACCGCCGCCCACAAACAAGATGGGCATTGTCCGCTCCTCTCACCGGTTCGAACCACGAAAAACTCGTTCCGCCAGGCATAACAGTGGTGCCGAGTACCGTGGCGATCGTCCCGCTATGCGCCGCCGCGACACCGGCCGCCGAACGGACATCCGGCCGGGCCAGCAGGCGGTCCCAGCCGGGACGCGGGAAGCGGCGGCGATGAATCGTCGCGCTCGCCGAAGCCACGCGGCCCAATCCGGCCAGATCCTGAGCGGCGAAGGCGTATCGCGCCGTTTCCAGCAGCCTCTCGAACTCGTCTAGCTGGTCCGGCGTGTAGACGGGTCTCTCCATTTCGTGAGTGTCGACGGCCGGACCGCCCAAATCAAAGGCCGTAGCGCACAGGGCGGGCCACCCGCCATCCAGCCGCGCGAGTGCCTCGCCGCGCTCGGGCAGCCATATAATCGGATCGCCGCCGAACATGGTGGAATCGCACGCACCCTCGGCCCGCACCGCAATCCCGGCGATTTCGGCCGGCGGGCATGGTACACCCGCCAGGGCGGCCATCGCGCGAATGGCGGCCGTGCAGTCCGCGGTGGAGGATCCGAAGCCCCGGCCCACCGGAATCGGGGATTCGATTTCGACGGACGCCGCGCCGATCCACCCCCAATGCTCCGCGGCGAGCCGCGCCGCGCGCAGCGCCTTCGTCCGGTCCACGGGTCTTACGCTCCAAGAATCGGCGGCAGTCGCAGATGCGCGGGCGATCAGAGTCGGCGCGGGTATCGTAATCAAGAAAGGTTCCACGGACCCGCGCAGGCGCAGCGCCCCCTGGACCAGTTCTCCCGCGTGGCCGATCGCTTCACCGTGACCAGAGCAGCCAAACAAAGAAGGGCCCTCCCATAAGTGCGGTCACGACGCCAACCGGAATTTCGACGGGTGCCAGAACGGTGCGCGAAACCGTGTCGCAGATGACCAAAAATGCGGCGCCGCAGAAAACACACGCCGGTAACAGCACGCGGTGATCGGGCCCCGTCACCCGCCGAAGCAGGTGCGGCACAATCAGGCCGACGAACGCGATGGGGCCGGTCACCGCCGTTGTCACTCCGGCCAGTATCGCTCCGGCGGCGAAGCCCTTCCAGGTCAGGTCCGCGCAGTCGATGCCGCGGCCCGCCGCCCATGCGTCGCCGTAAGAGATTACGTTGATCGAGCGGGCGGAGGCCAGAATCCAGATCAGCGGCGGCGTCACGGCAATCGCCAGGCACGCCAGCACCGGGTACTCGACGGCGTCGATGCCGCCCATCAACCAATGCGTAATCTGGAACGAGCGGGTAATGCCCGCGAGACTGTGTAACAGCAAGACCATCGAGGCGCAGATGCCATTGATGGCGATTCCCGACAGCAACAGCGTAATGGGAGTGAACCGGGCGCTGGCGCGCAACGCGGCGACCAGCGCGATGACCACCGCCGTTCCTCCCAACGCGAAGATCCACACCACCGGCCATCCGGTCTCGTCGCCGGGCAGCAGCGCGATGGCGATCACCGCTCCCAGGGACGCGGCCGAGGAGACACCCAGATTCGAAGGTGTGGCGAGCGCATCCCGCAGCAGCGCTTGGAAGAGCGCGCCTGCCGTGGCCAGGGCCGCGCCGGCGATAAGCGCGAGGATCGTTCGCGGAATTCGCAGGCTCAGCAGTATCTGCAAGTCGGGTCCTTCCTGCCTGGACAAGTTGCCGAAATCGAGCGAAGTCCCTCCTACGAACGGCGCGATCACCGCAACGGCAATCATAAGCGCCAGGGAGCTCCAGAGCGCGGCCTTTGCCCGCGTACGCGGTTCATTCGCCATAGCTTAGGTAGACCCTTCCCACACGATCTTCCAACCTGTGAAACGGCACTTCGTAGACCTCGCTCAAACGCGCGGGGTCAAACGCTTCGGCCGGGGCTGAGTCGGCCGCCAATTCGCCGCACCGCAATAGCCAGACGCGGTCGCTGTGCCGGGCCGCAAGGCTCAGGTGATGCGTGACGACGATTACCAGACAGCCTTCGTCGCGAAGCTCGCGCAGCAAAGTCCAGAGCCAGGCCTCGTTCTTAGGATCCAGATGCGCGCCGGGTTCGTCGAGCAACAGAATCTCCGGCCTCTGGCAAATGGCGGCGGCCAGCAACACACGCTGTTGTTCTCCGCCGCTGAGCGTCGAAAACCGGCGTCGGCGCAGGAAATCTGTTCCAGTGCGGCGTAGCGCCTCGTCCGCCGCTCGCACGTCCTCGACGGTGTCGAACAGGCCGAGGCCGTGGGGCGTGCGGCCGGTCAGAGCCACCTGCTCCACCGTGTACGGTATCCCTTGGGGTACCTGCTGCGGCACATGGGCGGTGAATCGGCAAAACTCGGCTCGCTTGTAGGAGGCGGCCGGCCGGCCCTTCACCTCGCATGTTCCGTCGCTGGGCCGCTTCAGCCCGGCCACTACGTCGAGCAGCGTCGACTTGCCGGAGCCGTTCGGACCGGCGATCGAGATCACCTGCGGCGAGGCAACGTCCAGCGTGATGCCGCGCAGCGCTTCCGCCGATGGTCCGTAGCGGAACCGCACGTCTCGCAGCGACAGCAGCGTCACTTGGTGCTCCCAGGCCGGAGCATGCGCGCGAAAGCTTCGGCCGCTTCCACCACGCGCGGACCGGGCACCACGAAGATGTCGGCCGCCACGGCGTGGACACTTTTCTCCTTCGCCGCGCGCACACCGGACTGCGCCTCCCAAAGCCGCACCACGCTGTCCATATGTTGCCGTGTCACGCCCTTGGTCACCGCCATGTCGCCCATATCAACGATGACATCCGGGTTCAAACGCAGCACCCCCTCCAGCGAGATCCTTGGATAGGCGACCGGCGAATCGTCCAGAATGTTCCGGCCTCCGGCGATGCGAATGATCTCGTTCAAGAACGACCCTTTGCCCACGGCGATCATGCCGTCCAGCCGGCCCGGTGTCCTTCCAACCACGAAGAGCAGCGTGCGGCGCGGCTGCCCTTCGGCCCGTTGCGAGACGGCTGCGAGCCTGGCCCGCAGGTCCCGCTGCAACCGGACGCCGTTGTCCGCCAGGCCGACCGCGTCGCCGATCTGGCGAATCGACGTGAGCATATCCTCCAGCGTCGTGTTGCGAACCGCCAGCACCGGCACGCCGGTACGCCGCAACTGGTCGACGGCCTGTTTCTGTTCGGCGTGAACCAGGGCCAGCGACGGCTGCAGCCGGACGATCGCTTCGACATTCGGATCGAGATAGGTCCCGACTCTGGGGAGTTTTTCCACCTCCGGCGGAAAGTGGCAGAACTGCGAGACGGCCGCCACGCGGGGGCCGGCGCCCAGCGCAAACAGGGTCTCCGTGAAGCCCGGCGCGGTGGAGACAATCTTGCCGCCCGCCTGCCCGTTGGCGGCGGCCGAAAACAGCAGGAACGTCCCGAGAGCTAGGCGCATGAGAACTCCTGAAAAACGCGGACAAGAATTTCGTTCTCCCAGCGGCGGCGCACGGCGGTGCGTACGCCTTCCACGGCCAGGCCCGGCCAGCCACGGCAATCTCGAATCAGAACTCCCCGTTCCAGCGCGTGCGCCGTTCGCTCGGCGGCGCTGCCGGTTTCCAGGAAAAGGTAGTTGGCCGTAGCGGGCCAGATTCGCAGACCCGGCACTTCCGTGAGCCGCTCCCGCAGCCACCGCGCCTCCTCAGCAACAAAGGCTCGGGTCCGGCTGGCGTGGGAGGTGTCGTCGAGGGCCGCGAGCATCGCTTCCTCCGCCAAGGCATTCAGAGACCAGGGCGGACCCTGGGCCTGGATCTCTGCCACCTCGCCGGCCAGTGCGCCCACCCGCAGTCCGGGCAGCGCCCAGAACTTGGTGAGGGACCGGAGGACGAACAGGTTGCCGCATGCATGAGGCAGCAGCGACTCCGCCCCGTCGACGAAGTCGAGGAACGATTCGTCGACGAGCACCGGATCGCGCCGCCCCCGGGCAAAGGTCAGCACCGTGGCGGCATCGACCACGGTTCCGGTGGGATTGGCCGGCCGGGTAATGACGGAGGGTCCCAACGCGGGCCAGGTGGCGGGATCCGCCAATTGACATAGCGGCGCCCCCGGCCAAGCCCGATGGAACTCGCTGAAGGCAGGCGCGGCTATGGTCCCCGGGCCCACGTGACGGCACCAGGCAAAGAGCAGGTCCGTGGCGCCGTTACCCACCAGGATGCGCTCCGGCGGCAGTTGCCACTCTTCGGCCAGCCGGCGGCGAAGGCGCAGGCCGGCCCGGCACGGATAGTGCGCGATCCGGTCCACACTGGCCAGAATCGCCTCCCGGGATCTGACGGAGGGTCCCAACGGGTTGATGCTGGCGCTGAAGTCGAGAAGCTGCTGCCACTCAACACCCCGCGCGCGCGCCACGCCGAAAATGTCGCCGCCATGCGTTACGCCCACGCCCGGACCCCCAGAATCGCCGCGGCGAACAGCAGCGAAGCGCCGAATAGCAGTACGCGCATTTCGCCGTAACTTCGCCATGTGAGGGCATTACGCTCGTCGCCCAAGTACTGTTTTTGCGTCACGACGCCCCCATAAGTGTTGGAACCTCCCAAGCGGATACCGAGGGCGCCGGCCGCAGCGGCTTCCGGATACCCGGAGTTTGGGCTTGGCTGTTTGTGGGCGTCGCGCAGGGTAATTCGCACGCTCTCCGGACCGTTCATCCCGGGCCAGGCAAAGGCCACAAGCCAAAACAGCGCCGCAGTCAGGCGCGCCGGTATCCAGTTCGCCCAGTCGTCGGCGCGGGCCGGCCACCAGCCGAATTCGCGGTACCGGTCGTTTCGGTAGCCGAACATGCTGTCCAGCGTGTTGACCGCTTTGTAGGCGGCCATGCCAACCGGACCGGCTATACAGAGCCAGAATAGCGGCGCGATCACGCCGTCGCTGGTGTTTTCCGCAACGGTTTCGATCAGCGCACGGGCGACCTGCGGCTCGTCGAGGCCTTGGGTATCCCGGCCCACCATCCAGCCGACCGCCTCGCGGGCCATCGGCAGGTTGCCTTCCCCCAGCGGACCGGTGACGGCCATCGCATGCTGGTCCAAACTCCGCAGCGCCAGGAAGGAGTAGATCCAGTAGACGTCAGCCAAACCGAAGGGCACCAGCCACAGCGTAACCGCCACGGTGCAGCTGGCAACGCCGACGATGCAGAGCCAGGCCGCAGCGCCGGCCCAACGAAGAGCCAGGCCGGACGAGCGCCACCAGGTTTCCTGGATCCGCGCCCAGCGCCCAATGGCCACAACCGGATGCGGCAGCCAGCGCGGATCTCCCGCAAGGAGATCAAGCGCAAGGGCCGGAAGGAGCGTGGCGGCGAATGCGTTCAAGCGATGAGTTCCTCCAAAACGTCGTGGTTTGAATACTCTTCCAGCCAGGCGGCCAGAGCATCGTAAGGATCGCCGGGTTTTGGCGGACGAACCGATACTCCAAGATACTCCTCCGCCACCGCGGCCACGTCGAAAACGCCATGCAGGTAGGTCCCGGCAACGCCCCCTAGGACGCACCCATCGGCTTCCCCAGTATCCAAGCGGGCGAACGGCGCCTGGGCGGCTGGCACGACTGTGCGGCCCATGTGAATCTCGTACCCTTGGAAACTCGTTCCGGAAGGCGTGCGAGCGCCGACTACGCGGGTTACCTTCGGGGATCGGAGCGTTGTGGTCACAGGCAGCAGCCCCAGGCCCGGCGCGCGCGTTTCGCTGGATTCGATACGCTCCGGATCCTCCACCCATTCGCCCAGCATCTGGTAGCCGCCGCAGATGCCGATGACTTTCGCGCCAGCGGCCGCCTGCGCCCGGATCCATTGATCGAGATGCATCCGCCGCAGCCAGGCCAGCGCGGCAATCGTGTTTTTCGTGCCGGGAATTACAACGGCGCGGTAGGTGTGGCCCACCTGCGGCGCGGTGATCCAATCGACCGGTTCCAATGAGGCGAAATCGGTGAAGTTTGAAACTTGCGGCAGGCGGACAACCGCGATCTCCAGGCCCCTGGGAGCGGCGGCGGAGTCCAACGCCAAGGAGTCCTCCTCCTCGATCCGGATCTCCCGCGTGTACGGGAAGACGCCCAGGCACGGTATACCCATTCTGGACTCCAGAAATCGGACCCCTTCGTCGAACAGTCTACGGTCGCCGCAGAAGCGATTGACGGCAAAAGCGCGAACCAGTTTGCGCTGGCTATCGGGCAACAGATCCAGCGTGCCGGCCAGCGCGGCGAACACGCCGCCGCGCTCGATATCGGCCACCAGCAGGGCCTTCGCGCCAACGGCCTCCGCCAGTCGCAGGTTCGTGATGTCACGCGGGAACAGGTTGACCTCGGCGACGCTGCCGGCGCCTTCGCAGACTATGCGATCAAAAGCGCTTTGCAGGCGCCGATGGCTTTCCAGCGCCTTTGCGAACAGAAACTCGGAATGCGCTCCATACTCCAGCGCTTCCACATTCGTCCAGACGCGGCCCTGGACAACGACCTGGGAGCCGGTAGTGGAACACGGCTTCAGCAGCACCGGATTCATGTCGGCCATCGCGGGCAGGCGGCACGCCTCCGCCTGAACGGCCTGCGCGCGGCCGATTTCCCCGCCCTCAATACATGGGTACGAGTTATTCGACATGTTCTGCGCCTTGAACGGCGCAACGCGTTGGCCGCGATTGCGCAGGAGGCGGCAGAACGCGGCGGTGAACCAGCTCTTGCCAACATGCGATGCGGTGCCGCCGATGAACAGGGAGCTCATTTCGCGTTGCCATGCTCCTCGACCCAGTCGCGAATTCCCTCGGAGACGGCCTGGTACACGGCGCGCCCCGCGGCCGCGCCGATGGCGGTGTGTTTACCCGCAAACGGCGCGCGATCGCCCTCGCCGGGCCAGGCGATGGCGATGCAATCGGTGCCAGTGCCGGTGGCGGGCGCGCCGGACCGGCGGCTCGGCACGTTCGCGTCGAGCATGGCCGCGGCCTTCGCCTCCGACGCGAGCGCCAGGAGCTCCAAGGCCGCTTCAGCCGTGAGCCCATGCGAACAACAGACAAGCAGGTTGATCGTACCGGCGTGCACTAGAGCGCCGGTAGGGTCGCCGGCGCGCAGAGCGTTGCTGAGGCCAAGCGTGACCACCGTCCAGCAGGCCGCGCCTGGTTCGGCGGCGGCGGATTCCACCCAGGCATGCTCGCGCCGGCTGGTTAAGAATGCGGCGGTGTGCGCCAACCCCGCCTCGCGCATCCGCGCCATCATCCAGTCTTTGGGAGAATCGACGCTGGCGATCTCATTCGGTTGCAGAAAGAGCCACGAAACGCCTGCCGTTCTCTGAAAACCACCGTTCACGAGCGTCCAGCTCAACACATTCCAGGGCCGGGCAAACTCCGCAATCAGCCACCTTGGGGCAGTCCGAAGGAGATAGGGTTTCTCCATCACCATGCGCGCGACCACTTGGGACCCGGTGTGCGTTCGTCGCGGAGACGCGAATCGACACCGGCCTCCTGCTCCAACTGTCGTCCATAGAGCCACAACAGATCCGAAAGACGATTCAGATAGCGAACGGCGTTGGGCTGCACAGGCAGGCCATCTTCGATCACGCGAACCACCAATCGTTCGGCGCGCCGGCAAACGGTTCGGGCAACGTCAAACGCGGCGGCTGCCGCATCCTCGCCGGGAAGCGACCAGTCATTCAAAATCCCTGGAATCGCCTCGATCCGGTGCACGTACGCGGTCAGCGCATCCACCATGGAGTCCTCAATCGGCGGAACCCCTTTCTTGCTCTCGGGCGGCGTGGAAACGGCCGAGGCAACACGGAACAGTTGCCGCTGAATCTCCTTGGCCTCCGCGCGGAGCGCCTGGTTGCCACAGATCGATCGCGCGAATCCGATCGTCGCAATCAACTCGTCGATGGTGCCGTACGTCTCAACGCGGTCCGAACCTTTGGAAACTCGCACGCCGCCCACCAAGCCAGTGGTACCGTCGTCACCGCGCATCGTTGCAATCGACATGGGATTCTCCTCGAATTCGCTCGAAGGAGTTTAGCCCGGACCAGCATACGCTGAGCGTTGGCATCAGACCTCCCTTCGAGGGTGAAGCTAAAGATACAGCCGAATGCCGGCTGTTTCCAAGGCAGGTCTTCGGACTCGGGGACCGCCTACTCTTCGCGACTTCCCGGCCTGGTGGCCAGTGTCTAGCTGCGAATTTCGTTTCCCATACCGCTGCGGGGCAGTTCCGGGCTCTAACCGGATTTCCTTTTCATCACCCGGGAGGGCGAACCATTGGAAACCGTAGTGTAACAGGTCTCTCAGCCGGGGAAGAACGGCTCGTCCTTGACGAGTTGGGAGCGAAGGTAGTCCAGATCCAGATTGAGGCCGAGGCCGGCTTCGACAGGCACTCGAAGCTGGCTATTCGCAACCGCGGGTGGAGCGCCCTTCAACATTCGCTCGACATGGCGGGTGGGGCGGCCCAGCGCGCTTTCGCTCCGGTAGAAATTGTGAATAGCGCTGCCGAAGTGCGCGCTCGCATACGTCAAAACAATCGAGCCCACGTTGTGCAGAGCCACGGGAGTGCGGAACTGGTAAGCGTAGTCGGCGATCTTCCGCGCGCCGGTGATACCACCGCAAAAGGCAAGATCCGGGTGAATAATGTCGCAAGACTGAGTATCGAGAAACGGCTTGAACCCGCGCACCATCTCCAACTTCTCTCCGGTGAGAATTGGCACGCGCGTGGAGCGCTTGAGGCTCGACCAGCCCTCGTGATGGGGCACGTTGATGGGGTCCTCGAGGAACAGCGGGTCCATCGGTTCGATCGCTTTGGCGATGGCGATGGCGCTGGGCGTGTCGGGCTCGTTGTGACAGTGGACGGCGATATCGATCTCGCCGCCCACGGCTTCGCGGACATTCATGTACGCCTTGGCGACGTTGCGAATCTGCTGTCCGGTGAGCGTGGCCGCATAGCGGGCCGACGGCACGCCGAGGGTCTGGTCGATCCCGATCTTGAACGTGCTGAATCCCTCGGGAGCGGCCTTGATCTTCTGCGCCCAGGCGCGGCAGGAGCCTTTGTCGAGCATGTCGAGTTCACGGCCATGGGAATACATCGGAATCGCGTCGCGGAACGGGCCGCCGAGCAGCACGTTGACAGGCCTATCCAGAAGTTTTCCGGCGAGGTCCCAGAGCGCAATGTCGATGCCGCTGATGGTCGGAATATGCGCCATGTAGGTGTGCATCAACGTGGTGAGGTTGTGAAAGTGCAACTCGATCGCAAGCGGGTCCTTGCCGATCAGATGCGGCTCCATGGTCTTGATCCGGGCCCGTGCCATGGGCCCGGTGGCGCCGGCCTCCCCGTAGCCTGAAATTCCGGCATCCGTGTCGACGCGAATCAGGCAATTGCCGGCGATGTTCTGGATCGCCATGGCGTGAATCGCCGTGATCTTGACCTTGCCCTTGACGGGCGCAGCGGCGCGGGCTAACGCCGGGAAAAGCGGCAGCGCGAGGAAATCGCGGCGAGTGATCGACATAGCCTCTACTTCGCCGCGTAGCTCAGCGCCATCGAGGCCCAGCTCATCCCGGCCGCCGAAATCCATTGATCCTGCGCGTAGGGCAGGCCGCTCTCGAAGTAGGGTTGAACGGGCAGGGCGCGCGTACGGACGTGCCACGTGCCGTCGGCGGCCTGCGTCCGGAGCAGATAGCTGACGCCCTTCTTATAAACAGCTCCAGCCACCGGCATTCTTCCCGCGACGTGGAGCGCGTAGAGCGCTTCACCCGTAGCGTACGCGTCTGTCTCCATGGCGGGGAGTTGCGGCCAGCCGCCATCGGTTCGCTGCGTATCGGCCAGTGCCTTTGCCGCCCGTTCGATGACCTTCGCGTCCGCGCCGGCCCAATGAAGACCCAGCAGGTGGAAAGCGCGTTCCTGCGTCGTAACCGGTTGCGCGGCGGCGAGCCAGCGGGCCGCTTTCTGAAGCTTCGGCTCGATGACGCCCGGTTCTCCGTAGTGGCGAAGCGTGTAGACGGCCATGGCGGTGGTAATGAAATGGTCGTAGGTCAACGGCGGACGGTTGCCGGTGGTCTTCCAATGGCCTTCAGCCGTTTGCATCAGGGCAACGTAGCGGGCCATCGAATCGGTATATTCGTTGCGCGGGACCTTGTTCATGCCGAGATCGAACATCTCATAACCGACGCTATTCACGCTGTTGACCGTAAAGTCCATCACGCGGTCCGCGCTAGTTTCGCGCATCTCGTTGGAAATTTTGAGGATCGCTTTTGGAGCGGGAACGCTCTTCTCACGCGCCAACGCAACCGCCGCGGAGGGCAGATTCTGGTTGTGGCAGGAGTTGCAGCCGCCACGCTTGATGAACGTGGGGCTTTGCTTTTCGAGCTGCTCCAAGGCGACGGTGATGGCAGCAGCCGCACTGCGGCTGCCGGTGGCGGGATGCTCGACCTTGAGCGGCGTGGCTTTCAACAGGCGAGTGACCTCCGTATCGCCGCGCTTGGAGGCCAGCGACTGGGCGGTCTCGCCTTCGCCGGTGCAATCCAGATCGACCCCATGCGCGAGCAGGTCCTTCACGATATTGGCTGGCATCGCTTCGGAATAGGCCGCATACATCAACGTCGAATACCCGCGCTCGTCCTGACCGGTGGGCTTGGCGCCCTTGGCCATCAGGAACCGGACGATATCTTCGGAGCCCTGCATGGCGGCATTGCTCAAAACCGAAAGCTTGCGCTTGGTGAGGGAGTGAACATCGGCGCCGTTCTCCACCAGGAGTTTCACGGCCGCCAGACTCCGGCTCAACGCCGCGCCGTGCAGCGGCGTGGCGCCAGTGCTGGCCACGGTCTTCGCATTCGCCCCAGCCGCCAGGAGGAGGCGCATGGCGGCCACGTCTCCGCGCCCGGAGGCTAACGAGAGCGGCGTGAATCCGGCAAGATTCTTCTTGTTGGGATCAGCGCCGTTCGCCAGCAACGTTTGGATTACTTCGAGGTTGTTCTCAATGAAACACGCCTGATGCAGCGCCGACCGGCCATCGCTGATTGCGGCGTTCGGATTGGCGCCGGCGGCGAGCAGAACTTTTACTTTGCCGATATCGCCGATCGCCCAAAGCAGGGGCGTGGACTTCCGGCGGTTCTCCGCGTTGACGTTCGCGCCGTTGGCGATGAGGAAACGCATAGTCTCGACCGTTCCGAAACCGGCTGCGTGGTGCAACGCCGTGGAGCCGTCGGCATCGGCGGCTTTGGCAAGCTGGGGGCTCGCCTTGACGGCCTTGTCGTCCTTGGAACGAATGGCCTTGAGAAACGCGGCCGTGGCAGGGTCAACGGGCCGCGGCTTATGCTCTTCAACAATTGCGACGTCGCCGTACTCCCCGCCCTGGTCGATCCAAGCCTTGAGCGTGGCGATCTCGTCGTCTTGCAGCTTTCCCGTGGGCGGCATGATCAATCCGCCGTCTCCGCTGACGAGCTTCTTTATCAACCGGCTCTCCGCCGATTTGCCTTGCACGATCACAGGGCCGTAGTCGCCGCCGCGAAGGGCGTTCTGCCGTTTGTCCAGCCGGAGGCCAGATTGCTGGACGGCCGCGCCGTGGCACGAAAAACATTTGGTCGAGAGGATGGGATACACGTCCTTCTCGAAATCCACGCGCCCCTGTCCAAGCGCGGTCAAAGCAGAAGCGAATAGAACGGCATAACGCATAAGTAGGCCTCCAAATGTCTCAGCGCACTTGCCCGCCCCAAAGGGCCATCGTCTCAACAACATTTTGCGCGTTGATACTTCGCGCGGAAATGCTCCGTTTGAAAATGGCGGTACTCTTCGGCGGAATGTACCCGGTTGTGCACCCGGAGGTGGCGCTGGTAGGCGTTCTCATCTCCAAGCTCTTTGAGGATACGCCAAATGATCGTAAAAAACCGCATGGCTAGACCTCTTCCGGTTTCAACGTCGAAAGTACGAACGGCGTTTCGGTGCTGCGGCTGGACTGCGTACCCCCCAAAATGGCGAACCACTGGCGGGCCGAATCGATAAGAATTGTGGTGACGAGCACCAGAAACAGGCCGCACACGGCAGCGTCCAGATAGTTATTGAAAATCAGTGTCTTGGTCATTTCGACCTGCTGCGCGCTCAGAGTACCGCCGCCGAGCTGTTTCTCCAGCGCCGCCGCGCCGGCCAGGAAACCGATGCGGGGATGTTCGCTGAAGATCTTGGCGAGGGCCGAGGAGAATGTGACGGTGGTCAGCCAGCTCATGGGCAGAAGCGTGATCCACAAAAACTTCTTGCCATGCATCTTGACCAGAATCGTCGTACCCAGGCACAGGGCGATGATGGCGAGTAGCTGATTCGCGATGCCAAACAGCGGCCAGAGCGAATTGATCCCGCCAAGCGGATCGCGCACTCCCTGATAGAGAAAGTACCCCCAGCCGAGGACGATGGCGGCGCTGGAAAAAACCACGCCCGGCATCCAGCTTGTGCGGCCGAGGGGGGCGTAGAAATGGCCGAGCAGATCCTGCAGCATGAATCGCCCTACCCTGGTGCCGGCGTCGATGACGGTGAGAATGAACAGCGCCTCAAACATGATGGCAAAGTGATACCAGAAGGCCAGGAGCTTTTCACCAACTCCTTTAGCGAAGATATGCGCCATGCCGAGCGCCAGCGAGGGCGCTCCACCGGTGCGGTAGAAGAGCGTCTCTTCGCCGACCTGTTTTGCAAGATCGCTCATCTGCCCGGTAGTGACGGGGAAGCCCCAATTGCTAATGGTCGTGACCGCGGCATCGGCGGTGGCGCCAACCACGCCGGCCGGTGAGTTCACAGCGAAGTAGACACCCGGGTCCAGGACACAGGCCGAGACCATGGCCATGATGCCGACGAAGCTCTCAAGCAGCATGGACCCGTAGCCGACGGGCAGCGCGTGCGACTCCTTCGCGATCATTTTCGGAGTCGTCCCCGAAGAGATGAGGGAGTGGAAGCCGCTGATAGCCCCGCAGGCGATGGTGATGAAGCAGAACGCCGGCAAAGACGGGACCTGTACCGTCTGTGAAGCGGGTGAGCGCCGGCATCTGCAGTTGCGGTTGCACGAACAGAATGCCGACGCCCAGGAGCACAACGACGCCGAGCTTGACGAAGGTGCTGAGGTAGTCCCGGGGTGCAAGCAGCAACCAGACCGGCAGCGCGCTGGCGGCGAAGCCATAGACGATGACACAGAGAGCGAGCGCCACGCCGGACAGCGTGAAGTAGGGCGCCCAGACCGGGTTGTGGGCCACCCATTCGCCGGCGAAGATCGAACCCAGCACGAGGGCGAAGCCGATGACCGAAATTTCCAGCACGCGGCCCGGGCGGAAGTAGCGCAGGTAGAGGCCCATGAACACGGCGATCGGCATGGTGGCGGCGATGGTGAAGGTCCCCCAGGGCGAGCCCTTCAGCGCGTTGACCACGACGAGCGCAACCACTGCGAGCAGGATGACCATGATGAGCAGCACCGTGACCAATGCGGTGAAGCCGCCCACGCGGCCGATCTCCTCCCGCGCCATCTGGCCGAGCGACTTTCCGTCGCGGCGCATGGAACAGAACAGCGTGACGAAATCCTGCACGCAACCGCCGAGCACGGCGCCAATCACGATCCAAAGCGTTCCGGGAAGATAGCCGAACTGCGCTGCGAGGGTGGGCCCAACCAGAGGGCCCGGGCCGGCGATGGCAGCGAAGTGATGCCCGAACACGATCCATTTGTTGGTCGGTTCATAGTCGTGCCCGTTGCGGAGGCGTTCCGCTGGGGTGGCCCGAGTATCGTCGAGCATCATGACCTTGGCAGCGATCCAGACGGCGTAAACGCGATACGCAAAGATGTACGTGCAAACGGAAGCGATCACAAGCCACATGGAGTTTACGGGCTCGTGCCGGTTGATGGCGATACCGGCCAGAGCTAGAGCTCCAAGAATGCCGAATGCCGCTGAGATCAGGTGGCGCATTAGAGAGATTGTACCGGTGTATGATTCCAAATGCGTATGAATGCGGTTGACAAAGCGACAGAGACCCAACTGAAGAACATCGAGGCCAAGACCGGCAAGTCCCGAGCAGAGCTTCTTGCCCTGGCCCGCGGCTGCGGATTGAGCAAGCACGGCGAGATCCGGGATTACCTGAAAAAATCGCTAGGACTTGGGCACGGCGACGCCAACACGATTACCCATTTCGCGACGCAACCGGCAGCGCCGGCGGCCGGCGACGATGGCATCTATACGGGCGCCAAGGCGGGACTGAAGCCGGTTCACGAAGAGTTGATGGCGAAGATCGCGAAATTCGGAGAATTCGAAATCGCGCCTAAGAAGGGATATGTAAGCCTTCGGCGCAAGAAGCAATTCGCGATGATCGGACCGGCTACGAACTCGCAGATCGAGGTAGGACTGAACGCGAAGAGTCTGGTCGGGGGCGAGCGACTGAAGGCCGTACCGCCCGGCGGCATGTGCCAGTACAAAGTTCGCTTGGCATCGAGGGCGGAGGTGGACGCCGAGTTGATGAACTGGCTACGGACCGCGTTCGACGCCGCGGGCTAAACGTTAGAACGTCACGCGCAGCGCAAGTTGGATCCGGCGCGGCTCGCGCGCGGACGCGATTACTCCGAACGCCGGCGTGCCCCTGGTGGCGCCCGGCTGACCGAAGTTCGCGGTGTTGAGCAGGTTGTAGAACTCGCCACGGAACTCGGTCTTCCACCGTTCCGTAGTAGGGAAGGACTTGCTTAAGGAGACATCGATATTCGTGATGCCGGGGCCGCGCAAGATGCTGCGCCCGGAGTTCCCAAAGCGGAACGGCGCCGGCGCGGCGAACGCGGACGTGTTGAACCATCGATTCAAGTTGCGTTCCGATTCCGGCAGCGCGGGATCGCCAACAAGACTCGCCCGCTGCGTGCCGGCCGGGAACACGTTGGTATCGTTCGTGTTGTTGAAGATCGTGAACGGCGGCCCGGACTGCGCGGTGGCGATCACGCCCGCCCGCCAGCCGCCGGCCACCCAGCGAACGACGGTTCGCTTGAAGTCCGGAATGGCGTAGACCAAGCTGCCCAGGATTCGATGCCGAACATCGTTGCCGCTGATGCCTTTGTCGAGTCTGCGATTGTAGAAATCCATGTATCCACCGGCGTTGCCGAATTCGCTGAACGATTGAACATCGTCAATAAACTTGGCGAAGGTGTAGTGGCTGAGAAACGTAAGGCCCGAAGAGTAACGCCGCTCCCCCTTCACGGTAAAGGCGTGATAGGTGGAGTTGCCGATTGGAGGATTAATAACGGACACGCCTGAAAATTGCGGAAAGGGGCGGCGAATCTGGGCGTTGCCGGGGCCGGCGTCTTCGATGCGAATCTGATTCAGTGACAGATCATTCGCCGTCAGCTTGTGGCTCACATTGGCGATGTAGCCGGCTTCCAACAGAGTGTTGGCGGCCATTTCGCGTTGAATATTGAAATTGTATTGGAGCGAGTAGGGCGTGGGGCGGGAGCGTTCAAAGAACTGCGGCGCGGTGGTGGCGTTCTGGCCCGCGGGGACCGCGCCGAATCCGGCGCCGAGTTGATCGACAGGAACACGCGGTACCGTTGGAAAGCCATTCCGGAGCAACATTGCGGAGGTAATACCGGGTTGCGGGGAGACCAGGTCCACATCGGTGGAGAAACCCAGAGCAGCCGCGGTGCCGATGATATTCGAGACGATTTCCCCAAAGAAAACGCCGCCGCCGGTGCGAATGACGGTGGTTCGTTTTCCGGGCGCACGCCAGGCTATGCCGAAGCGGGGGCCGAAGTTGTAGCGGTCCGGATCGAACGCCGTGCGCGGTTCGCCGTCGCGGCCTGCAAAGCGGACCACACCGGGAGTGCGGGACACGGGGTTGATTGTGTTCAGAGCGAACGAGTTCATCCGGTCGTTGTCTTCGGTGCGGGGGTTGTTCAGCTCCCATCGAATGCCGAAGTTGAGCGTGAGCCGGTCGCTGATCCGGAAGTCGTCCTGCGCGTAGAACGCCCAATACGATGAGCGCGAGTTGATCACATCCGGACGCTGGGTGCCCGCGGAGTTGACTTCGCCCAGCAGGAAGCTGGCGAACGCGTTGCCGGAGTTCGCCACGCCAGGCTGGCCGGTGATCAGCGGAGTGAACCCGAACTGACCAGAACTCGAAAGATCGCGATCGTCGTTAAAGTAGCCCCTGCGGTACTCTCCGCCGAATTTCCAGGCGTGCTTGCCGTTGAACCACGAAAGCGAGTTCTGATACTGCATGTCGTCCGGCGGACGGTTGTTGCGTCGAAACGGTTCGCGCCCCAGCGTGGCGAACCCCGTGATGTTCATGATGGGAAACCCTTGATCGGAAACCCCGCGCAGTCCGATTTTCTGGGCCTGGTTTTGGCCTAGGACGGTTGTGGTGGTTCCGCCGAAGCGGCGCAGGCGCGTTACCCGCGCGTCGTTGATCAACTGCGGCGAGAAGGTGTGCGTGTGGCTGGCGAGCCAACTGGAGTTGTTGTTTGCGCCGATTGTCGCGCTCGGGTCGCTATCCGGCCGCCGCCATGCGCCGGGGTTTTCCGACTCGTTGCCGTTGACATAGTAGCGAAGAGTGATCTGGTCCGCGGGGCGAAACTGGTGATCCAAACGCGCGACGAAGATGTCGCGGTCAAAAGCCGGACGCGTGTTGGCAATGAAGTTGTTCGCTCCGGTGGCCGTGCCCTCACGGTTCGGCAGAGGATACGCGTCGCTCGCAGCACGCGCGACGGGATCAATGCGGGCGCCGGGAATAACGTTGTTGGGGAACGGCTGGCGAACGCGGTTCACGGTGGTGGCCGGATCAAAGATAGGAATGGCACGCGTGGCCGCGAAGTCTCCGGCGCGATTGGCCGCGGTTGGAAGCGTTTGAATCGCGGTTCCACCGGTGATCTCGCGGGTCTGCTCCCAACTGGCGAAGAAGTGGGTTTTGTCTTTCCGGACCGGTCCGCCAAGCGCGGCGCCAAACTGATTGAGCCGAAGCGGCGCCTTGGTGGCGGCGAAGAAAATGCGAGCGTCCAAGGCGTTGTTGCGCAGGTACTCAAAGACGGAACCGTGGAACTCGTTGGTTCCGGAACGCGTGGTCATCGTGATGACGCCGCCGGCCGAATGACCGAATTCGACGGAGTAGTTGTTTGTGATTACCCGGAACTCCTGCATCGCTTCCATCGGTACGGCGGCCTAATTCTGCGGAACGGCCAGTCCGGTGATATTCGTGACGTTGCCGCCATCGAGCGAGAATTGCTGATTGCGCGCGCGGCCGCCCCCGACCGAGAAAATGGGAAGATTCTCGCCGCCGCTGCCGGGATTGATAATCGTCGCGGCGGGAGAGAGAACAATCAGCGCGGCGGCGGAACGGTTGGGCAACGGCATGCCCTCGATCATGCTGCGCTCCACGAGCTGCGATACGTGACTGGATTGCGTGTCGACCACCGGAGTGCGCGCCGAGACGGCGAGAGTTTCCGTGATTGAGCCCACGGTGAGCGTCTGGTCTGATTGCAGCGATTGGCTAACCTGCAGAACGACGCCCCGCTGGACGGTCTTCCGAAAGCCGTTTGCCTCAATCTCCACGCGGTACGTTCCGGGGATCAACGGAGTGACGCGGAACAGCCCCGCCTCATTCGTGACGGAAGTAGAAGCGGCGCCGGTCTCCTCGTTGACGACGCGAATGGCGGCGGCCGGCACCACGGCATTCGACGCGTCGGTCACGCGTCCTCCAATGGAAGATGATGCGCTTTGTGCCAGCAACGCGATTGAGGAGAGCAGCAGATGCAACATGGGCCCCTACTTTCGGTGAGTTTGTGGCAGTTTTACATCAGACGATTGGGTCAGCGCGATTTCTCGAGCACGGCGGCCTCAAAGGCGTCGAGCGAGCCCGCGAAGAAGTGATCGGCGGCTTCGATAAAGACCAGTTCCGGCGGCCCAGACAGTTCGGCAACCACAGCCTGTAACTCCGGCATTGGACCGAACTCGTCATTGGTTGAGTGGATAAACGTGCGCCGAACCTGGCACGGCTCCAAGTAGCTTCTGTCTTTATAGACGGTGGGGAAGCCCGCGGCAATGGCGAACTTCAATTCCGGGCGCTGCGACGCGATCCGAAGAGCGATGCGGGATCCGAAACTGAAGCCCGCGATGGCGGCGGGCAGATGCGGGTAGCGTTCGCGGAGCCAGTCCAGACACGCCACGGCGTCCAGGGTCTCGCCGGCGCCATGGTCGTAGGACCCTTCGCTCAAATTCACGCCGCGATAGTTGAAGCGCAGAACCACAGCGCCCGCCTTACGCAGGCCGCGCGCCAGGCGATAGACAACCTTGTTGTGCATGGTGCCGCCGTGTTGCGGATGCGGGTGACACACAAGTGCGGCGAAGTGCGGAGCGGTGTCCTCCGGCTCCTCCAGAAGCGCCTCCAACTTGCCGGCGGGGCCCGGTATCGCCAGCGTCTCGATTCGACGGGGCACTAGCTGGACCGGTAGTTGGTGAACTGCATGTCGATGCCAAAATCGGCGCCGCGCAAAAGGGCGATGATCTCCTGCAGCGTATCGCGATCCTTGCTGGAGACGCGCACCAGGTCACCTTGAATGGAGGCCTGCGCTTTTTTCTTAGAGTCCTTTATGAGCTTGACGATGTCTTTCGCCTTCTCCATGGGAATGCCCTGCTGCAGCGTAATCTCCTGCCGGACGGAACTGCCCGCGGCCGCCTCGATTTTGCCGTAGACCAAGCCCTTCAGCGGAACGTTGCGCTTATGAAGCTTCGACTGGAGGATATCGATCACCGCCTTGAGCTTGTACTCATCGGAGGACGCAAGGAGGATCTTGTTCTCCTTTTCCTTCAGCTCAATCGACGACTTGGAATCCTTCAAGTCAAAACGGGTTCCGATCTCCTTGACCGATTGTTGAATGGCGTTGGAGACCTCTGGAAGTTCGATTTTCGAAACAACGTCGAAACTGTTATCCGGCATGCACCTGTCAGTTTACTTCGACTTCAGGGCGCGTAGTACCTGCCGGGTCACTTCATCGACGATTTTCGGCATCGCGGCGTCAAGGGCCAGTGTGACCGCGGCGCGAATTTTCTCGTCCTGCGCCAAGGCAACCGGCGTAGGTTTTGGCTCCGCGGGCGTCTCGACTTTCGGCTCGACGGGGCCGGCGGAGAACTTCGGCTCTTCGCCGGGCGGAGGCGGCGGGGGACCGGCAGGCCGAAGCTCGCGGCGCTCCGCAACGACAGGCACTAGCGGGTTCAGCACGGCGTTGAGTGCCTTCGCCTCGAACGGCTTCTGCAGCCTTCCGTCGGCGCCGGTCTCCCGCACTCTCGCGTCGTCGACAGGGTCGGCGAGAGAGCCGGTGAGGAAAACGGCTGCGTGCCGGTAGAACGTGGAGTTTTTGACGAAACGGGCGATTTCGTAGCCGTCGCGAATTGGCAGGTTCGCGTCGAGAATCAAGAAATCCGGATCGATGTCGCCGAGACGGGCGAAGACCTGATCGCCATTGACGAGCGTGATGACTTCGTGGCCCTCGTCCCGCAGGAGACGCTCGCCCATGCGTTGCGCATGAGGGCTGTCATCGGCAAGCAGGATGCGGCTCATTTGCCGGATTTCTTGGGAGGCTTAACCTTTTTGTTGTTCTTGATGGGCTGCCGGTTGGTTGGCGGCTGAACCTCCGCAGGCGGTTGCGCGGCCGCCGCTTCTCCGTTGGCCTGATTCTGCACGCTCTGACGAGCGTCCGGCTTGTTGTCCAGATCGCTATTTCCGGTTACGACGGTGCCGCCGACATCGGTGACGCCGCCCGCGGCCGCCGGGACAGGAACGCTCACCGGTACGGCCGGGCGCAGAGACGTCATGGCCGGCGTACCGCTCTTTGCGGCGAGAGTGGTATCGGGAGACTTCTTGAATACGCCCCAGAAGTCGTGCATCATTCCAGTCTTGGTTTGGTTTTCCTGCTCGTACTTCATGCGCGCCAACGCGACCGGATCGGACTCCGGCACATCGCCTTCCAACTCCTTCAGGCGCTGCTTGGCTTCGTCCACATACGGCGAGAGCGGATAGTCCTTCACAATTTTCTGATACGACTTGACAGCCTGCGGGCGGAAGCGCTGCCCCATCTTCGTGTAGGAATCGCCGAGCAGCCACAAGGCTTCGTCGGCCGACGAATATAGCGGGAACTGATCGGTGAGACCCTGCAGGCGATTGGCCGCCGCGGGATTCGAACCCTTGCCATGGTAGAAACGGCTGACGCGCATCTCGCCCTCGGCTTCGATTTCCTGAATGTTTCGCAGGATCTGCGCCACGCGGGGAGCGAATTTCGAATTCGGGAACTGCACAAGCACCTGCCGGCATTCTTCCTCAGCCTTAAAGGAATGCTTGGGATCGCGATCCGGCTTTTCCATTTGTTTGTAGTGGATCATGCAGATTTTCTCCTGCGCTTCGGCCGACTCCTCCATCGCCGGGTAGAACAGAATGAAATCCTTATACTCCGCCTCCGCCTGAGCCAGGCCGTGCGAACCGCCCTCGCGCATCCAGCTATCGGCGATAGCGAGTTTCGCCTTAGCGAGGAACTCGGAGGTGTCGTAGGTGTTCATCAATGTGTTCAGCGTAATGCGCGCCACTTCATAACGCCCGCGTTCGATATCGTGAACGGCCTTGTCGAACAGCACTTTGTCCGGCTGTTGCGTGTCTTTGCCGATCGGGTTCTCATACTTCTTTTTGCCGCAGCCGGTGAAGGCTAGGGCACAGGCGGCGAACACGGCGATTTGAATACGAAACTTCATTGGGCTCTCTTCTGACTATGCAACGGGATGCAGCGCTTCCCGCGCGGTCTGGCGCAGGGCGCTAAATGCGGCGCCGGGATCCGGCGCGCCAAAAATGCTATTACCGGCCACCAGCCATTCGGCGCCGGCCCGGACAATATCGACGAGGTTGGAGGCTCCAACGCCGCCGTCGATTTCGATCGGAAAGTTAAGGTTCCGCCGGTCGCGCATTTCGGCAAGCTGGCGAATTTTCTGGAGCGAATTGGGAAGGAACTTCTGACCGCCGAAGCCGGGATTCACACTCATAATGAGAACGAAATCCACGACATCGAGAACTTCGGTGAGAGTGGAGACAGGCGTGGAAGGATTGAGAACCACACCGGCCTTGGCCCCTCCGCTTTGAATCAACTTGAGGGTGCGGTCCAAATGCGGGCAGACTTCCTGATGCACGGATACGCTGTCGGCGCCCGCTTCGATAAAGACGGGCACGAACGCGTCCGGGTTGGTGATCATCAGATGCACGTCGAGATGGTTTTTGGTAATTTTTCGAATCGATTGAACGACAGGGGTCCCCATCGTCAGGTTCGGCACGAAGTGGCCGTCCATGACGTCGACGTGAAGCATCGACGCGCCGGCCGACTCAACTTGAGCAATTTGCTGGCCAAGCCGCGCGAAGTCCGCGGAGAGCAGAGATGGCAGGATTTCCACCATTTGGACGCTGTTTTTCATGCTAACACGGCATGGAAAAACCCATCACCCTCGTCGCGGCCGGGAAGCCGGTGTGTCGTGGACTGGACACGGTGTGCAAAATGGGAGACAACTTGCTCATTTTCTTCAGGTTCGAGAGAGCAGGTGGCGTAGACCAGGCGCCCGCCCGGCTTTAAGGCGTCGAGCGCGGACCGAAGAATTTGCAACTGTCGCTCCGCGTGAGCGGCGATTTCGGCCTCGGTGAGCCGCCACTTTATCTCCGGATTGCGGGCCAGCGTGCCGGTGCCGGAGCAGGGGGCGTCCACCAAAATGCGGTCAAAAACGGGGCCAAACGGCAGCGGTTGGGCGGCGTCCAATTGGACTTTGTATCCCAGCGGCACTTGTTCCAGCCGTTTCCGGGTGCGGTCGCAGGCGACGATCCGGTCCGTGTGTTCGGCCAGTTGGAGCGTCTTGTTGCCGGGCGCGGCGCAGAGATCTAGCGTCAAGTGGCCGCTTGCGGCGTCGAGGGCCGGGACGATTTGTTGCGCGCCAATGTCCATCTGGCGGCCGTTGCGCGAATAGCCTTTCGGCTTCGACATGGCGTGACGGGCGATCCGGGCGGCAACCTCGGCGCCGTGATTTTGCCGCCAGCGCCGAAGAAGCCAGTCTGGAACGTTGAGCGCGACGGCTTCGTCCGGAAAGTCGACGGGATCGCGATTCACCTTACGAAGGACGGCGTTCACAAGCGAAGCCGCGGAGCGTTTCCGCGCGCGCTTCGCCAGGTCCACGCTTGTCGAAACGGCGGCGTGCGGTGGAATCCGGTCCAGCATTCGGAGCTGGTAGATACCGATTTGAAGAACGATGCGGACTTCGCGGTCCAGCTTCACCGGGCGGCCCGCGTAGTGGGCAATTAAGAAATCGATCTCCGATTGCCGGCGAAGGATTCCGAAGACGAGTTCGTTGGTAAGCGCGATGTCGTCGATCGAAGGCGCGGCGCGGAGAAGATCGTCGGCGAACTTGTTATGGGACACGATTTCGGCCAGGATGTCGAAAGCCAGTTCGCGGGAGGAGGGCATGCCTGAAAATCATGGTAGTGCACAACGGCGGCTGGACGCGCGGAATCCGGCGTACAATAACGATTTGCAGCCGCCTCGGGTCACTGTCGCCGTGCCGACGCTCACCGCCGATGGACCGCTCTGGGAAGCCATCGAGAGCCTGAGAAGCCAAACATACCGGAATTTGCATATCGTCATCGTGGACAACAGCGGGAGTGAGCGCGTGGCGCGCAATTGGCCTCCGGGATTGGCGCGAGAGGGCGTGAAGGTTTTGCACCCGGGTACGAACACCGGCTATGGCGCCGCGGTGAATCTGGCCCATCGCGACTCGCCGGCGGATTACGTAGCCGTCCTGAACGACGACGCGGTTGCGGCGCCGGAGTGGATCGCGGCGATGGTCGAAGCGCTGGAGCGCCGGCCGGCCATGGGCTCAGCGGCCGCGCAGGTGCGGCTATTCGACAATCCGGCGAAGCTGGATTCGGCGGGGATGCGCATAGCAGCGGACGGCACGAGCAAGCAGCGAGGCCACGGCAGCCCTTGCGCAGACTACGGCACGGAGGAAGAAGTTCTGCTGGCCAGCGGCTCCGCGGCGATGTACCGCGCGGCGATGCTGGAAGACACCGGCGGCTTCGACGACCGCTACTTCCTCTATTGCGAAGATACGGACCTGGGCTTGCGGGCGCGCTGGGCCGGCTGGGGCTGCGTGTACGTGCCTTCGGCGAAAGTCACACACCGTTACTCCCATTCCGCCGGGCGGGCGTCGAAGCTGAAAGCGTATTATGTGGAACGGAACCGTCTGCGGACAATCGTGAAGAATTTTCCGTTCGGCCCGCTCGTGCATTCTCCGTTCGCCACCTACGAACGCTATTGGCATCACCTGGAAGCGATGCGCGGCGGAAGCGGCGCCGCGGCGCAATTCACGAAAGGCGGATCGAGCGCGGTGTATCTGATCTGGTGCGTTGTGAGAGCGCATCTGTCGTTGCTGTGGTCGCTGCCGGCCCTCCTGAGGCAACGGCGCGCGATCCGGCGCGAGGCGAGGATCGGCCCGGAACAGTTCATGAAGGCTCTGGAAGAGTATTCGATCTCCGTGCGCGAGGTGGCATGGCTGTGATTGCGCCGCGCGGTCCGGATTCCCTGCTCCTTTTGATTCCCGCTTACAACGAAGAGGGCGCCGTGGCCAGCGTCATCGAGGAGATCCAGCGGTATCACAGCGACCTGCCGATTCTGGTGCTGGACGACTGCTCGGCCGATGGGACGCGCAGCGAGGCGATCCGCGCTGGCGCGGAAGTAATCACGGTGCCGCATCACCTGGGGCTAGGCGGCTGCGTGCAGGCGGGCTACCGGCTGGCCTACGATCTGGGTTTCGACTATGTGATCCGCCTGGACGGCGACGGACAGCACGATCCCCGCTATATCTCTTTGCTCTACGAGACGTTGAAGACATCGGGCGTTCAAATGGTGATCGGCTCGCGGTATGTCGACGGCAGCGGCGAATACACATCGGCGATTCGCGGCCTTGGCGTCGTTTTTTTTCGCTGGTTTTTGAGTCTGATCCTGTCAAAGCGAGTTCACGACCCCACATCTGGCTTCGTGGGCGTAAATCGCCAGGCGCTGGAAGTGTTCGCGCGCAGTTTTCCGCTGGAGTACCCGGAGATCGAGGCGCTGGTGGTTCTGAAGCGGCTGCTGTTTCAGTTCGAAGAAGTGCCAGTTAAGATGCGAAAGCGCATGGCCGGCCGGAGCACAATCACGCCGATCCGGTCGCTGTACTATGTGCTGCATGTACTCTTGGGCGTCCTAGTGAATATCCTGAAGTACCAGGGAGGGAAGCGATAAGGATGGAACGGCTGCTAAGCGTGATCGCGGGACTTAGCCTTCTGTTGATGGCGATGGTTCTCTTCAACATCCGGCGGGCGCATGTACGCGTGGAGTACTCGGTGAGTTGGCTGGCCGCGGCGGCGTTGCTGCTGGCACTCTCTCAGTGGGAGTGGGGCTTGATGAGCTTCGCGCACCTAATGGGCATGAACGATCCGCCGGTTGTGATGTTGTTAATCGTTGGAAGCGTGTTTGTCGCGGTCTTCTTCCGGTTCTCCGTGGTGATGTCCGACTTAAAAGACGCCAACATCGCGCTGACTCAAAAGGTGGCGGTGTTGGAGTATCAATTGAACTGTCTGCATGAAAAGCTCGAAACAACTACCGATGGAAACTAAGGCGCCCTGGTGGCCTTACGCGCTGGGATTTGTGCTGGCCGCGCTGGCGCTGCTCGAGATCTACCGCCCCGCGCTGGGCGGGCCTTTCTTATTCGACGACCTGTATTTGCCGTTTCTGGTTCCAAACTTCGCCGCATCCCCACTGCGATCGTGGGTTGTGGGCGTGCGGCCGACGCTGAACGTGAGCTATTGGCTGAACTACCGGATGTTCGGGCAGGAGCCGCTCTACTACCACTGGATGAACCTGGGGCTGCACATCGCCTGCGCGTATTTCGTCTGGCTGGTGGCGCAGAAGATTACCGGGTTCGTGCTTCAGGAACGGGCGAAATGGTTTGCGGTTTTCGCCACGGCCGTGTTTGTTCTGCACCCGCTGCAAACCGAGTCTGTCAGTTACGTGGCGAGCCGCTCGGAGATATTGAGCGGCCTTTTCTTTTTGGTCGCGTGGACTGTGTTTCTTTACCGAAAGGAGGCATCGATCCGTTTCTCAGAGGCGGCATTGGTTATGCTGTTCTTTCTGTTCGCGATCACATCGAAGGAACACACCGCCGTGCTGCCGGCCGTGCTGCTGCTCACCGATTACTTCTTCAATCCGGGCTTCACGCTTCGAGGCATCCGGGACAACTGGCGGTTGTACGCGCCGATCCTGCTTGGGGCCGCGCTGGGCGTTTATGTCGTGTTCACCCGAGTGTTGGCGGGCGCCCGGACGGCAGGCTTTGGGATGAAGGATCTGACACCGGCTGATTATCTGTACACACAGTTCCGTTCCGTCGTCACATACCTGCGTCTATTTGTTCTACCGGCAGGGCAAAACGTCGACCACGGCGTGGTGATTTCGCGCTCGCTGGGCGATGAGTTGTCATGGCTGGGCCTGCTGATACTGGCTGGTCTCGCCGCGGGAGCATGGATCAAGCGGCGCGAATATCCGCTCGCAGCGTATGGCTACTTTCTGTTCCTGGTGCTGCTGGCTCCGACGTCGTCGTTCGTTCCGATCCAGGACGTGCTGGTCGAGAGGAGGATGTACCTCCCGGTATTCGCCTTGGCCCTATGCTTGGTGGACGTTTTGCGGCGGCGTGAGAAGATGCCGGCGGCGGTCATGGCAGGAATTTGCGCCGTGCTTGCGTTTCTTACCTGGCAACGCAATCATGTCTGGTCCAGCGGCGTCGAATTGTGGAAGAATGCGGTGGCGGGATCGCCCGCGAAATACCGGCCCAGATTTCAGCTAGCCTACGCGTACTATCAAAGTGGCCAATGTGCGGACGCTACGCGGGAGTACGCAGCCGCGTCGAAGTTAGCCGCGCCAAGTTACGAATTGCATGTGGACTGGGCGCTGGCGGCCGATTGCGCGGGCCGGACCGAAGAGGCCTTGGGCCAGTTGGAAACCGCGGCGAAGATAGAGCGCAACGCCCACGCCTACGCGTTGATGGGAATGGTGCACGGAAAACGGGGCAGCTACGACCGGGCGTTGGAGGCGCTTGGGGAGGCCGAGAGGATCGACCCTCGATTCCAAACGACTTTCGTGTATAAGGGAAACGTGCACATGGCTCGCAACGAATGGGATCCGGCAGTGGCCGCGTTTCGACACGCGATATCGATAGAACCGCAGGAGTCGTCGGCTCAAGCGGGGCTGCGTCAAGCATTGGCCGGGCAGCGGCGCGCGGGGCAGGGCAAGCAGTAGTTATGCCGCTACGAATCGGCGTCAATGCGCTGTACCTGATTCCAGGCGGCGTGGGCGGAACGGAGGTCTACCTCCGGAATTTGCTTCGCGCCATGGTTGCCAAACCGCGCGGACACTCTATATTCCTCTTCACGAACCGGGAGTTCGGCCGCGACGTTGGATATGAGTCGCGAGCATTGACCGTGGTGGAGACCGGCGTGAGCGGAACGTCGCGGCCGATGCGCTTGCTCTATGAACAGACCGGATTGCCTTGGCAGGCGCTGCGGGCGGGCGTCGACGTTATGCTGAATCCGGGATTTACGTCGCCGGCGCTACTGACCAAGCCAAACGTGACGATGATTCACGATTTGCAGCACCACCATCATCCGGAGTACTTTAAGCCGAATGACCTGAAGGCATGGCGCCTGATGGTTTGGCTCTCGACCAAGCGGTCGGCGCGTTTAATGACGGTCTCCGAAGCTTCGCGCGAAGATATTCATGCGGTCTATGGCTACCCGCTGGACCGGCTTCAAGCCGCCGAACCCGGCGTGGAGCCGGAATACTATACGTTGGAACGAAAGAACGTCGAACCGCTGGTGTTGTGCGTCTCGACTCTGCATCCGCACAAAAATCTGGAGAGGCTGGTCGACGCATTCGCCGAGTTTCGTTTGAAACGCAAAGAGTACAAGATGGTTTTAGCCGGTATGCGCGGATTCCATGCCGACGCCGTGGAGCGCCGTATTGACGAGGCCGGTGTGCGGGAGTCCGTAACGGTAACCGGGTGGCTCTCCCGAGCCGGCGTGATGGCGCTCTATGCGCGGGCACGAATGGCCGTGTTTCCCTCGACGTTCGAAGGGTTCGGGATGCCTGTCATCGAAGCGATGGCCGCCGGAGTCCCGCTCATCACTTCCGATGTCCGTCCAATGAAGGACACGACGGGCGATACGGCACTGTTGTTTCCTCCGGAGGATACGAAGGCGCTGGCCGCCACCATGGAGAAACTCGCCGCGAGCGAGACGGTCCGTAACACGCTGGCCGCGCGGGCCAGGAAACGCGCTGCCGTTTTTACGTGGGAGCGCGCGGCCGCCATCACGCTGGACACGCTGGAAAAGGCCGCGCGCGGCAATTAGGGGAACAACGTTTCGCGGGCTTCATTGGCCACGAGCATGCACCGGCCGTTGTGGCCGCAGTTCGGGACAGGCACCAGCTTGTGCTTGGCGCCGTATTTCGAATTGATGTAGGCGTGATAGTCCCGTCCGCGCTTCAGCCGGTTCGGTCCCTGCGCCATGGCGCCGCAAGAGGAATCAAAGCCAAACTGGGGCGTAACATCATATTCGCCCAGCAGATAGACAACATCGCGCCGGACGAGGTTCTGTTTCATTCGTTCGTCCGGGACCGCGGCCGCGTAGCCGGCCCGATCGTTCAAGCCGTACTTCCACTTGTCGTAGTCGGGGCAACTCTGCACAGGCCCCGGCCGTGACGCGTCCAGATACAAGTAACTCGACGGATTGGAAATCACATACCGAATGGCGGCGCCGGCGGGCTCAGCGCTGGATGCGGCGGCATAGCGGCTCAGAAACTGCCCGCCTGCCGAGTGTCCGAATAGAACGATGTATTTGACGTTTGGGTACTTCTTTTTATCCGAGAAACGGCGGATGAGTTCATCGATTACGCCGTAGGTGGTCACGGCCGGCTGGTCGACGCCGGGGCCGCCGCCGCGCCAATCGTTGTCGCCACTGCATCGGAACGCGATCTCGCCTGGGGAAAGCGGATCCTTGCAATTGGCCGTGCCGCCGCCAGCGAATCGCGGCGCCACGACAAGCGTGTTGGCCAGCGCGCCCGCGAGATAGGCACCGCCCATCGCCGAGGGGAAATAGTCGTCCGCGTTCCGGCCGGCGCCGTGGATGGAAACGAGAACGCGCGTGAACTCCTTGCCGCCTTTGTCGATCGGATGGGACCGGTATACCGACACGAACCGGCCTTTATCGCCCATCTGGAGTTTGTCCAGGCAGTTCGGCGTGCCGGTGGAGCAGGGCTCGGCGGCGTAGATGGAGGCGGTTAGTACGAGCAGGAATTTCATCGGAGCAGGTCTTCGAGTTGTACCTTAGCGCCGGTCTTGGCGTCGCGATACTTGACTATGACTGGAGTATAGAGCGAAATGCCCCATTCCTTGCCCGGCCCGCTCGTGACCGCTCTCGATCCGGCAACGACAACGGCGCCTTCCGGGATCACCAAGGGCTCGTCATCGGTGGCGCGAATCACGGAACCGTTAACGAGATCGTAGACGGGCGTCGAGCGATTCAGGATCGTTCCCGTTCCCAGCACTGCGCGTGTTTTTACCACAGTTCCTTCGTAGACACCGCAATTGCCACCCACGAGGACATCGTCCTCGATCACGACCGGCAAGGCCCCAACTGGCTCCAACACGCCGCCGACTTGAACGGCGGCCGAAAGATGAACCCGCGCTCCGATCTGCGCGCAACTGCCCACCAGCGCGTGCGAATCGACCATAGTGCCCTCGCCGACGTAGGCGCCCACGTTAATGTACATTGGGGGCATGCAGGTCACGCTCCGCGCTACGTAACAGCCGTCCCGGATGGACGATCCGCCGGGCACGATTCGCACACCACTCGAAGCGTCGAACCGTTTGACGGGGTACGTTGCCTTATCAAAGAAAGGCTGCCGTTCCGCATCCACCGACATGTCGACGATGGAGCCCAGGCGGAAGCCGAGCAGAATTCCTTTTTTGACCCATGCATTCACGTGCCACCCGGTTCGAGTCGTGGGGTCCGGCTCCGCAGAGCGGATTTCGCCTGCATTCAGGGCGCTTTTGAACTCGGCGAACAGCCGGAAGTGTTCCTCGCCATAGGCGGCCGGCTTGTTGTCGAAGGCATTTTCAATTCGTTCAGCGAGAAGCAACGGCGCCCTCCGCGGCCAGCAGGCCGCACTGTTCCAAAATCGCATCGATCTTCTTCTGATTCGCCTCGGACGGCGGCACCAGCGGCAATCTCCAAACCGGCTCCAGAAGCCCCATACGTGCCAACGCGTACTTAACGGGGCCTGGATTCGACTCGCAGAAATTCACCTCCATCAGGGGGAGGTATTGGCGCTGCAGTGCGCGCGCACCGGCGAAGTCGCCGTCTAGCGCCTTTTGCGCCAATCGCGACATTGGCCCGGGAATCTGGTTGGAGACGACCGAAATGATGCCGCGTCCGCCAAGTGAGATTAGGGGTATCGTGATGGAATCGTCCCCGCTCAACACGGCGAACGATTCGGGCACGTGATGAACCACCGCAGCCATCTGCGAGATATTGCCAGACGCCTCCTTCACACCCACGATGTTGTCGATCGCGGCCAGCCGCTTTAGCGTGAGCGGCTCAACGTTTATGCCAGTGCGCCCCTGCACACTGTAGACGACAATCGGCAACCGGGTCGCGGACGCAATCGCTTTGTAGTGGTGATAGAGACCCTCTTGCGTGGGTTTGTTGTAGTAAGGGGTGACACTCAACAAACCGTCCGCGCCGATGGCCTCGATCTCCCTGGCCAATTCGACGACCTCCGCGGTGTTGTAACCGCCGGCGCCGGCCATGACCGGCACTCTGCCCTTGGCTTCCTCACAGGTGATCTCGACGACGCGCAGGTGCTCCTTGTGGGAGAGCGTGGGGCTCTCGCCAGTCGTCCCGCATGGGACAAGAAAGTGAATGCCGTCCGCGATCTGCCGGCGCACCAAGGCGCGCAGCGCCGCTTCGTCCAGCGATCGATCCTGCTGGAATGGGGTGACTAATGCGGTTCCGCAACCTTGAAACATACCGTACCTCATTTGTAGTTACTGAAATAGAGTTTCGCTGAACTCGTAGAATCCTTTTTTTCCGGCGATCCACCTGGCCGCCTGGAGCGCGCCACGGGCGAAGCCTTCGCGGCTCCGGGCCGTATGCCGCAGCGTAATCGTGTCGGCCGCCGAGTCGAAGCCGACTTCATGAGTGCCGGGAACGCGCCCCGCGCGATTGGAGGAGATATCGATCGTGCGCGAGTACCCGGCGTGTTTCATGTCCTCCACAAGTTTTAGCATCGTGCCGCTGGGCGCGTCCTTTTTCGTATCGTGATGAATCTCCCACGCCCAGGCGCCGTATTCCGGCTGGTTCGCCAGCAAGCGAGCGGCCTCCCGAAGGAGCCGCGAAAAGACATTAACGCCGACCGAGTAGTTAGGGCTCCAGACAGCGGCGGAATCGTTCGATTCCACCGCGATGCGCACGGCGTCCAGGTGCTGAAGCCATCCCGTGGTGCCGATTACGACCGGAACCTGAATCGCCGCGAGGCGGGTGGCGTTGGCTACGGCGGCCTCGGGCGTGGAGAACTCGATCGCTGCGTCGATGCCTTGGAAGTTCGCCTTGTGAATTCCTTCGCCGCCGGCATTGTTATGCACGTCGAGAATGAGCGCCACGTCAAAGCCGTATTCTGGAGCGAGTTGTTCCAGCATCCGGCCCATCTTTCCATAGCCTGCCAGCGCGAGTTTCATGCGTCAAATACCTTATCATCGAGCGTCGAGAAAAACTCACTGTGTAACGCGGCGACGGCAGTTCCGAGATCCGTGTCGGCAACCAGCAGGCTCAAATTCAGTTTGGAAGCTCCCTGCGCGATCATGCTGATGTTCACGTCCTTCAGCGCGCCAAAGGCCCGCGCACCGAGTCCCGGCGTATCGCGGATATTGTCGCCGACAAGACAGATGAGCGACTGGGAGTTGCCTGTGGAGACTTCGGCGATCTTGCTCAGTTCCGCCGTGATTTCGTCGAGATACGCGGTATTGTCGATGGTCAACGACACGCTGACCTCGGATGTAGTGACCATATCCACTGAAGTTTGAAAGCGATCGAACACGTCGAAAATCCGTTTCAGAAAACCGTGCGCCATTAGCATCCGAAGGCTCTGCACGTTGACGATTGTGATGTTTCGCTTGCACGCGATCGACTTGACGGGATTCGAGCAGGGCACGGTTTCGGCGACGATGCGAGTGCCCGGATTCGCCGGGTTACGCGAATTGAGAATCAGGACCGGAATGTTCTTTTCAATCGCCGGAACAACGGTCGCCGGATGCAGCACCTTCGCTCCGAAATAGGCGAGTTCGGCCGCTTCGCCGAAGGAGATCACCTTTACTCGATGGCCGCCCGGCAGTATGCGCGGGTCGCAGGTCAACATTCCATCCACGTCGGTCCAGATCTGAATCTCCTCCGCCCCGATGCCCGCACCGACTATGGCGGCGCTGAAGTCCGAGCCGCCACGGCCCAGCGTGGTTGTAAATCCGTCCTGTGTAGAACCGATGAAGCCGCCGAGCACGGGGATTTCGCCCCGCGCGGCGATGGGCCGGACGCGCTCCTCCAGCTTCAAATAGGTGCGCGCATAGAGCGGTGCGGCCTGCGTATGGCGGCGATCTGTGACGATGACTTCTCGCGCATCCACGTGCACCGCCGGCATTCCGAAGTAGCGGAACGCGCAGGCGACAATTTTCGAGGAAAGCCGCTCCCCGTAACTTGAGACGAGATCCACATACTGGGGCGGGAACTCGCCAAGACCCGCTAGTTCGTCGAGGAATGCGGAGAGCTCCTGAAAGTGGGAGTCGATGAAATCAGAGAGTCCGGCCCAATCCTCGGCCCGGCACACGGGCCGCGCCTCAGTGATCGTATACGCCGCGAGTTCTTCGAGCAAACGGGCCGCCTCCGCGCGATCACTCGCACACGCCTTTTCGGCAATGGCCAGAAGTCGGTTGGTCGTCTTTCCCATCGCCGAGACAACGACGGCTGGCTGGCGGTCCTGCCGCGACTTCACGATGGAGGCGACGCGCTCGATGGCGGCGGCAGATTCGACCGAGGACCCGCCGAACTTCATGACGATCATTTTGCGGATTCTTCCTGAATGAGTTGGGTAACCAGTTGCGTATAGAGTTCCGTGGCCTGTAGAAGTTGTTGCTTTGGCACGCGCTCCCGGCTGGTGTGGGCAACGTGTATCGTGCCGGGACCCAGCAACAGCGGCTTTCCCCATTTGCCGTCGAAGGCGGGAATATCCGTGGTGTATTTCATGACGCCAGTGGCAAAGCCCTCGCGGGCCTCCATGAGGATCGCGGGAATGCAGAGAATTTCCTTGGCATCGGCCAAGCCTTCGCAGGCCTGCAAAACAGCCGCCCGGACGGGCGCCGGATCATCGACGAGGCGAATAAGCAACTCCGCCTTGGCCTGGTCGCTGACGACGTTCGGGGCGCGCCCGCCTGAGATCAAGCCGATGTTTAGCGTCGACGGGCCAAGGACCGGGTGTGAGGGCCACTCAATTTTGCGAATCTTTTCCAGCGCGTCGAGCAGTTTCTCGATTGCCGATTCACCGAGCTCCGGATAGGCCGAATGCGCCATTCGCCCCGTCGCGGATACTTCGTAGCGCAATGCGCCTTTCGAACCCAGCGCAAGTTTGCACTCGGTGGGCTCGCCGTTGATCAGGTACTTCGATCCGCGTGGACGCTTGGCCATGAAGTAGGCGCCAGCCGAATTCCGTTCCTCACCGACAACGAACAAAAGCGCGAAGCCGCGCTGGCCGTTGGCCAGCAGCGTTTCGGCCGCCTGCACCATGCAGGCGATGATTCCCTTTACATCGCAGGCGCCTCGCCCATGTATGAACTCGTCGTCTTCGGAGGATGCGAAGAAGGGCGGAACCGTGTCCAGGTGCGTTGACATCGTCACGATTGGATCGCCCCACATCGCGAGGATGTTGTTCCGGTCAGGCTCGACCTCGATCTTCTCCAAGCTCCCGCCGTACTTGATCACGAGGGGCTGCAGATGGCCGTGGAGCCAATCGCCGACTTTTTTTTCGTTGCCGGTGATGGACTCCAGGTCGATGAGGGCTCGCGTTAGCTCGAAGACGTGCATGAAATTCCTTACTTCGAGTAGAGGCCGCAGGGAGGGCACGAGTGCCATCTCCGTAGCGCGCCATCTGGACGCCGATTCACATTTCGCGATTCGTCCGAATGACAGTGAGCCGGTATTAGCCGAACTCCCCAACGCTTTCCCTCGCCGCCGAGGCCAATGCGTTTCGGCGAAGCTGCCCTTTTGAACCGTCTTCCGCGCGGCGGAAACTGCGTACGGATTCTTCGTGGCCTTCGCTCCTCTACCGAGGTTCCTAACAGGGTAGCGAATGGGTGTAAGAGGCGTCAAACGCGAGGAGCGGCGGGATAGTCGATATAGCCCTTAGCGCCAGGAGTGTAAAAGGTGGAAGAGTCCGGCACGGCTAGCGGAATCGAATTCCGAAATCGCGCCGGCAGATCCGGGTTCGCGATAAAGGGCTTTCCGAAGACTATGGCCCCGGCACCGCCCGAGGCCAGTTCCCGTTGTGCGGATTCGTAGTCGTAACCCCCGCCAAGAAAAAAAGCGCCGTTTGTAAACGCAGCCCGCAAAGCCGGCGCGATCTCAAAGCCCGGAACCCGCATCAGGTGCAAATAGGCCAGGTGTAAAGGGTTGATGGAACGGGTCAAAGCGGAATAGGTCTCGTGGGGTGTGTCGTCAGAAATGTCGTTGAACGGCATGGCGGGACTCAGCTTCACGCCAACCCGCTTGGAGTCGCCCGCGGCCGCCACCATCGCCTCCAGTGTCTCCACCACAAACTTCAGGCGGTTGGTTCCGTAGGCGTCCGTTCGTCTGTTGGTGCTCGACGAAAGGAACTGCATGTGCAGATACCCGGAGGCCGCGTGAAGTTCAACACCGTCGAAGCCAATCCCGATCGCGCGCCGGGTGGCGGAGGCGAACTCCTCGATAACGGCTGGTATCTCGGCGGTCTCAAGCGCGCGGGGCGAATCAAAAGGCTGCATGCCGAGTGTATCGGTCCAGACGTTGCCCGCGGCCGGAATCGAAGAGGGGGCAACCGGCGGGCCATCGTTTGTCCGATTCGCCAAATGGGAGATCCGGCCGACGTGAAAGAGCTGCAGGAAGATCCGGCCCCCCGCCTTGTGAACCGCGTCTACAATCTTTTTCCACGCCGCCGATTGTTCGTCGTTGTGCAGACCGGGCGTTCTGGCGTAGCCTTGGCCGGTGGGACTGGTCTGGGTGGCCTCCGTTACGAGTAAACCCGCCTGAGCACGAGAGCTGTAGTATTCGATTGCAAGTTCAGATGGGACGCCCTGCGCACTGGCGCGGCTGCGCGTCATCGGAGCCATGACGATTCGATTGGGCAGCGTGATGCGGCCGATCGTGAGCGGTTCAAACAACTTATCCATACCCCAGGTTCAGATGATTCGGGGAGGGAAAGGATTCACCGCTTTGGAATCCCCAGGGCATCCAACTCGCCGTGGAGGGCCGCCTTCAGTTCCTGGGTCAAATTCGCACGCGGGGCCCGCGTGAAGCCGCAGTCAATGCCCTGCCACGCCAGCATTTCTTTCGTTGCCGCGTGTGCTGGGAATTTCAAGCCCAGCTCGATGACGCGATTTACGCGAGTCTGCAGTTCGCGGGCCTCGTCCCATTTCCCTTCCTTCGATAGTCTATGAATCCCGCAGAACCATTCGGGAACGACATTGTAGAAGGTACCGATGCCACCGTCGGCGCCCATCGAAAGGCCCGCCACGAAAATCTCGTCGAAACCGTTGAAGATGACCGCGCCTTCCCGCTTCAATTTCCAAAGCGTGAAGAGGTCGGTGCTGGTGAACTTCAGGCCGGCCACGCCGGGAATTGCGGCAAGCCGCCGCAAATCGTCGAAGCCGCTGGGTCTGGCGGCGAAGCCGGGAAAAAAGTAGATAAACAGCGGCAGGCCAGTCGCGTTGGCGATCGCTTCGTAGTAGGCGTGGACCTCTTCGAGCGAATACGACCCGGCCGGTGGCAGCGCGCTTATGGACTGGGCGCCAACCGCTTCGGCGTGGCGCGCCAGGATGATTGCATCCTCCGTAGCGGGCGCACCGATGTGGGCCATCACGTTTTTCCCAGCGGGCGAATTCTTCACGACGGCTTCAACAACACGCTTTCGCTGTTCCACGGGCTGCTGCAAGCCCTCACCGGTTTGTCCGCAAACGTAGAGGCCGTCGATTGGCGTCGAGTACAGCGCCGCGCAGAGCCGTTCCATCGCAGCGGGGAGAAACGCGCCGTTCGAATCCATTGGGGTAAGCAGTGCTGGGAGTACGCCGCCTGTGATTTGAGCCATTGGGTGTATCTTAGAGAGTCTACATGGTGCGTCGCAGAGAATTCCTGGGTACTGCGTTTGCCGTTACGGCGGCGCCCCGCGGCTACACGATTCCGGTTGTCGACATTTCCGGCGAGTCGTCCCGGCAGACCGTCGTCGATCGCGAAGCCGGCCAATATCTAGGCCATCCCACGACGGCGTTGTTGCGAGACCGGCGAACGATCCTTTGCGTTTATCCGAAAGGCCACGGCAAAGGCGCCATTCTGCTGAAACGCTCGCCGGATGGCGGCAAAACGTGGTCCGAACGGTTGCCGGTTCCCGAAAATTGGGCCACTTCGCTGGAGACGCCAACGATCCATCGGGTAGGTCCCAAACGATTGATACTCTTTTCCGGACTGCACCCTATTCGTATGAGCCGGTCCGAAGATGAAGGCGCCACTTGGACGCCCTTGCAACCGATTGGCGCGTTTGGCGGCATCGTCGCGATGTCGGCCGTCGTCACCCTTCGTGACGGTGCCCTGGCTGCGTTTTTTCACGACGACGGAAGGTTTTTCGGGCCCGCCGATTCCGGCTCGCGCGCCTTTGTTGTCTACAAAGCTATCTCACGCAACCTTGGTTTGTCTTGGGACCCTCCGCAAATTGTGGCCCGCCATTCGCGCGCCCACCTGTGTGAGCCCGGCATCGTGCGATCACCGGACGGCAAGCAACTGGCGATGCTGCTGCGGGAGAACAGCCGGAAATTCAATTCGTTTGTCACGTTTTCGAACGATGAGGCCAAGACGTGGAGCGAACCGCGGGAACTGCCCGCGGCGCTAACCGGGGATCGGCACGCCGGGGTCTATGCGCGCGGTGGCCGTCTGTTCCTGAGCTTTCGGGACACAACCCTGGAGAGCGCCACGAAGGGCGACTGGGTGGGATGGGTGGGCACCTACGGCGATTTGGCCAATGGCCGCGAAGGCCAGTACCGTGTCCGGCTAATGAAGAACCACAAGGGTGCGGACTGCGCCTATCCTTCCCTGGAGCGCCTGCCGGACGACACAATCGTGGCGACCACATATGGGCATTGGACGGAAGGCGAAGCGCCCTACGTCGTATCGCTGCGGTTCCGGCTTGCGGATCTGGACCGGAAACGATGAATCAGGGCTGGGCGCTTGTCCTGCTGCTCTGGGTTGTCGCGCTGCTGAATTACTTGGACCGGCAGGTGATCTTTTCCCTGTTGCCGCTGTTGCGCGGAGAACTGAATTTGAGCGATTCGGAGATCGGCCTGTTGGGCGCGGTCTTCCTGTGGGTCTACGCGGCTTGCAGCCTGTTCGCGGGTTGGGTAGCGCAGAGATTTGGCCACAGGCGCGTCATTCTCGCGAGCCTGGGCGCGTGGTCAATCGTGACGGCTCTGACCGGCATAAGCTCGAACTTCATGACGCTGGGATTGACGCGCGCCGCGATGGGAATTACCGAAGCTTTCTACATCCCCGCGGCCCTGGCCCTGGTAGCGGCGGCGTTGCCGGATGCGGTGCGGTCGCGCGCGGTCTCCCTCCACCAAAGCGGAATCTACATGGGAATTCTGCTTGGAGGCGGACCGGGCGCGGCCATCGGTCAGGCGTTTGGGTGGAGGAACGTTTTCTTTCTTCTCGGCGCCATCGGCTGCCTCTACGGTCTGTTTCTGCTGAAGGCCATGCCGGCGCCGGGGGTTCACTCGGCGGCCACTCCGGACTACGGCCGCGTCGTGCGATCGGTCGCCGGCGCGCGCGGCTTTTGGCCGGTGTTTGCGATCTTCGCGGCCATCTCCTTCGCAAATTGGATGGTGGCGACCTGGATGCCTCTCTATCTCTACGACCGGTTTCAATTTTCGCTCCAGAGCGCGGGCCTTTCGGCGACAGTCTTCACACAGATTCCCGGGCTCGCCGGCATGGCCGCGGGTAGTTTTCTGGCGGACCGGTTAGCGCGGCGATCCAAGCGCGGACGCGCTTTTGCACAGGCCGTGGGACTGTTGACGGGCGGGCTGTTTCTGCTCCTGGGTGGATTCGCAGACACAGCGCCGCTGTTTCTCGGCGCGCTGATGCTTTATAGCTTCGGCCGCGGAATGTACGACTGCAATGTCATGCCGGTGCTGTGCGATGTCGTGGCCGGCGACGAACGATCGACGGCCTACAGTCTCCTGAACTTCGCTGGCACGTTCGTAGGAGGAGTGGCGGCGTACGGCGCAGGGGCTCTCCGATCCGGGATTGGACTTGAAGGCGCATTGATGCTGGCCGCCGTTCTCGTTTTGGCCAGCGCGGCACTTTCGAATAGAATCGCTAGTGAACGATGATTCTCCGACTCCTAGCCGGCGGTCTGCTCTTGCATGCTCAGGAAGACTTCCGCCTGGAGCATTTCGAGAAGAAGATTCGACCCGTCCTCGCCTCCAAGTGCTTTCAGTGCCACTCGGCGAAAATGAAGTCGCCGATGGCCGGCTTGGCGCTCGACACGAAGGACGGAACCAAGCGCGTAGTCGCGTCGGGAAAGCTGCTCGAAGCGCTGCGATTCCAGTCTCCGAATCTGCAAATGCCTCCGGCCGGGAAACTTCCCCAAGCTGTCATCCAGGACTTTGAGGAGTGGGTGAAGTCCGGTGCGGTTGATCCGAGGGAGTCCGCGGTCATCTCCAGCTCTGGTATCGATATTTCCAAAGGCCGGCAGTGGTGGGCATTCCAGCCGCTTCGAAAGTCGAATTCGTCAATCGATGAATTTCTCCGCGACGCGCTGCGAGCAAATGGGCTCAGCGCCTCCGCCGAGGCCGACCGCCGGACCTTGATACGGCGCGTATCGCTCAACTTGACGGGTTTCGCCCCGGACTACGAAGAGATCGAAGCCTTCGCGGCGGACCCCGACCCGATGGCATACGAAAAGCTTGTCGACCGCCTGCTGCGGGACCCGGGCTATGGGGAGCGATGGGGCCGCTACTGGCTTGACGTCGTCCGCTGGGGCGAGGACAACCCGACAACGGAAGCGACGAATCCGGGCTATCCCTTCTCGTGGCGCTTTCGCGATTGGGTGATTACGGCCCTGAACGACGACATGCCCTATGACCGTTTCGTAAAACTGCATCTGGCCGCGGACCAAATGCCCGGAACGCCAAGGAGCGACTACCGGGCGCTGGCGTTCCTTGGCGCCGGGCCGGTTTATCACAAAGATGCCCGGCTCTCGCAGGAAGTGATCGAGACCCTTGCTTCCGACGACTGGGACGAACGAGTGGATGCAGTCACACGCGGATTCCTCGGCCTGACGGTAGCATGCGCACGTTGCCACGACCACAAGTTCGACCCGATCCTAACCAAGGACTACTACTCCATGGCAAGCGTTTTCGCGAGCGTTTTGCCCACGAAGCGGCCGCTCACCGAGATCGACCCCGAAGTCGAGAAGAAGTTCACCTGGATGCAGGAACGCATTTTCCACGTGAACTATCTGGCGAACCTGATGAAGAACGAGCCGGGGACGAAGCCGGCCGAGGCAAAGGTGAAATCGGAGAAGTTTTTTGCCGAGCTGGAGCGACTCCGAAAGGAAATTCCAAAGGTCGATGCGCCTTTGACCCACGCGGTGATCGACGCCGGCTACTGGTACAGCGGCTCCGACCCGGACCTGACACTCAACGACGTGCGGATGGATCAGCCACGCGACCTGCCCGTCTTCATTCGAGGCAACGTGGCAAACCACGGCGAGCCGGCTCCTCGAGGCTTCGTCAGCGTTTTGTCGAAACCCGGAGCGGAGCGATTTACCAGGGGCTCCGGTCGTCTGGAACTGGCCGAGCGAATGTTTACCGACGCCGGGCCGCTGGCGGCTCGTGTGATTGTGAACCGCGTGTGGGGCTGGCACTTTGGAAAACCACTTGCGCCGACCACCAGCGATTTCGGCACTCAGGGTGAGAAGCCTTCGCATCCGGAGTTGCTGGATGCGTTAGCGGCTCGGTTCGTTGAGCAGGGCTGGTCACTGAAAAAGCTGCATCGTGAAATTCTGCTCTCCGCCGCCTATCGCCAGTCCAACGCACCGAACGCCGCCAACGAGGCAAAGGATCCCGGAAACAAGTATCTGTGGCGCATGAGTCCGCGCCGCCTGGACTTCGAAGCGTGGCGCGACAATGTCCTGCGCGCCTCCGGAGCGCTGTCCCCGCTGATCGGCGGACCGTCGCTGGATTTGGAAACGGGTGAGTCGCGACAGGCGTTTAAGACGAGTGGGCAAGCGGAGGAGACACCCGCCCGGCCAAATTACCGGCGTACCGTCTACGCGAAAGTCAATCGGTCCCGCTTGAGTTCGCTCTTGAAACTGTACGATTTCGCCGATCCGAATCAGCACAGCCCGGCGCGCGATGTGACAACAACACCGCTGCAGCAGCTCTTTGTGATGAACGGTCCGTTTCTGCAGGAGCAGGCCGGAGTCCTGGCGCAATCGGTGGACGGCGCGACCGACACGGACAAGATTCGGGGCCTGTACCGGCGGATCTTCGGCCGCGCCCCCCGGCCGAAAGAGATCGACCTGGCCGCCAGTTACCTGAATAGCGCATCGTTACCTGCATACGCGCACGCGCTCCTGTCAACGAACGAAATGATGTTTTGGCCATGACACCCACTCGACGCAAGTTTGTACACGACCTTTGCGCAGGCTTTGGCGGCTTCGCCCTCGCGGACCTGCTCGGAGCCGCGCCTCGCGGCCCGCACTTCGCCCCGAAGGCAAAGCACGTCATTTTCCTCTTCATGGCCGGCGGGCCTTCGCACATGGACCTGTTCGACCCCAAACCGGCACTTTTGAAATACCAAGGACAACGGCCCTCGAGCGTCGACCTGCGAACCGAGCGGGTGACCGGCGGCCTGCTGCCGTCGAAATTCGCGTTCCGGAAGCATGGCCGCAACGGCATCGAAGTCAGCGAGTTGCTTCCTCGCATGGCCGCGGTGATCGATGATGTCTGCGTGCTTCGCGGCATGTACACGTTTAATCCAACCCATACTCCGGCGCGGAGTCTGATTCACTCGGGCAATATCGCCGCCACGCGCCCATCGATGGGAGCGTGGATCTCGTATGGTCTTGGCACGGAAAATCAAAATCTACCTGGCTTTGTAGTCATCAGCCCCGGAGCCAGCGCGTCCTTGTGGCGCTCCGGCTTTCTGCCTGCCGAACATCAGGGCACGCTATTTAATCAGGCGGAAGCGGACACAACCCAGTTGATCCGCTACCTGCGCAATTCGAACATGAACCCGGACGCGCAACGGAAGCAGTTGGACCTTGTCCAGGCTTTGAATGCGGAGCACAAGAGCGGATTCGGCGAAGATGCGTTTCTGGATGGGAAGATCGCGGCCATGGAAACCGCGTACCGGATGCAGTTCACCGCGAGCGACGTTTTCAATCTCAAATCGGAGCCGGAACAGACACGGGAACTCTACGGCACCGGCAAATACGCGGACGCCTGCCTGATCGCCCGGCGCCTGGTGGAGCGTGGCGTGCGGTATGTCCACGTTTACTATGGCGCGGGTCAGGTTTGGGACGACCACGCGAAGATCGAAAAGAATTTACGGGAACGGTGTCCGGACATGGATCGAGCGTCAGCAGCGCTGCTCTCGGATTTGAAGCAGCGGGGCTTGCTGGACGAAACTTTGGTCGTCTGGGGCGGCGAGTTCGGCCGGACGCCCGTGTCGGAAAGCGGCGACGGGCGTGACCACAATCCCTACGGATTCACCATGTGGATGGCGGGCGGCGGGATCAAGGGCGGCATCGCCCACGGCGCTACGGACGAATTCGGCTTCAAGGCCGTTGAGGGCCGGGTGAGCGTTCACGACCTGCACGCCACGATCCTGAATCAGCTTGGGCTCGATCACGAGAAGTTAACCTATCGCTACGCCGGACGTGACTTCCGGCTCACCGATGTCCACGGCAATGTGGTTCGCGAAATCCTCGCCTAACGAAGGAAGAGCCGCTCCACCGACCAGTACAGACCAGCGGCCATGATGAGCAGCGAGCCGATCCTCACGACGGGTTTCCGCTGATGGCGAAACCGTTTGATGAGAGGGACCACCAAGCCAACGATAGCGAGTTGGCCAACCTCCACTCCGATATTGAACCCTGCAAGCGCCCAACCCAGCGCGTGACTGGGCAAACCGGCTTCGCTCAACGCTCCGGCGAAACCGAATCCGTGTACGAGTCCGAACCCCGCGGCGTAGAGCGCGCGAACTCTCACCCGGGTTTCCCCTTTCGAAAGCAAATTTTCGCCTGCCGCCGCCACAATTGAGAGCGCAATAATCCCTTCGACAAGCCAGGAGACCGGCGTCACGATGCGAAGAACCGCCAAGGCCAGCGTCACGGAGTGGGCGAGTGTGAATCCGGTGATAACGGCAAGCAACGACTTAAAGCGTCCACCGGGCAGGAGCAGGGCGAGGAGGAAGGCGATGTGATCGGCGCCCAGCCAGATGTGCTCGATCCCGATGGGAATGAAACGCCCCAGCGCTTGGCCGAAAGTCTCGCCAACCGCCGCCGGCCCGGAGTTGGCGTCCAGTACCGTCTCGCCAAACGGCTGGCCGTTTCGAACGACGGTCACGAGAGTCTTTTCCGATGGATGTTCGGGAAACAGCGGCGCGTCGATGGCGACGGTCTCGGCCGTCCCCTTCTTGCGGCCCTCCCACACCAACACGTCGTTCAGGCCTTCGGGAACGATTCGGATCGTATCCGGAGCAAACGGTACGTTGTCCAGGCGCAATTTCAAGCGCTTGGTAATTTCGGCCTGCGGTTCGGTGCGATGAAGCAGGATGCCGTGTACCTGCACGCGGACGAGAGTTTCGTGCGCGGTCAGTTCCACGTGAACGCCGGTGACGCCGAGATCGTGCGCATGCAGCGCAAGCGATGCGAAGAGTAGAAATCTCACAATAGGATTTGGAACAAGAGCCAGGATAACAGGGCTCCGGCCACAGTCATCGAGAGGCCCCAGACAAGGAGCTGATTGAATAGCCGCCGGCTCTCGGCCACCGGAACCGCCGCTACACACAACGCACCGATCGTCGAAAGCGGCGAGACATCCACGAGATGTCCCGCCACGCACATCGTCAAGGCGATTCCGAGGGCGTCCCCGCCGCCCAACTTCGCGATCAGGCTCGGTATCAATGGGAGAAACGCCGGCAAAACGACGCCAGAGGTGCTGGAATACGCCGAGATGAGACCGATCATCGCCGCCAAAAGAGGAATGACGGTTTCAGGCGTCGAGACACTGGCAATCAAGCCGCTGAAGATCTCCAACCCGGCCGTTTTTTCGAGGAGCGCGATTAGAATGGAAACGCCGCACACCATCAGAATTGTGCCCCAAGGCATTCTTCGAATCGCTTCTTCCTCGTCCGCGGCACGCAGCAAGCTGAGCAACACGGCGGCCGTAAACGACGCGAGGCCGATATGAACCTTGAGTGCAACTACGCTGAGCACGAGGCCCGCTATGACGGCGATGGTTGTCCAATGCGTTCGCGTCAGGTTGGCTTCCGCCTCCTGGGCGGCTACGCGGTCGTTCCGCCGGAGCAGCGCAACACCGCCGAAGGCCAGGTAGCCGCCGAACGCGACAAGTGCGTGCGCCAGAACGTTGTAAAGCCAGATTTCCAATGAGTGCCCTGATAGAGAAATCCTGGCCATCAATCCGTTCGCAATGAGGCCGGTTGGAGCCAATGGCGAGAGCGAACCGGCGTTCGCACCGTTGCCGACCATGATCGCCATCAGGAAAGGCGGAATGCCGCTGCGCGTCGCGGTGGCCATTGCGACGGGAGAAAGCAACCCTGCGGTGGCGATGTTCCCGGGACCGCAAGACGCCAGAACGGCACCCAGCGCAAAAAAGAGCACGGGGATCAGTCCGGCACGGCCTTGACACAAGCCGACCGCGCGCCTGGATAGGCGCTCCAACGTCCCGTTCACGGTGGCTTGGCTAAACAAGAGCGAAACGCCGGCAAGCGTTAGAAACAGGTCCACCGGAAAGCCGGCAACCACTTCCTTCACAGGCTTTCCAGCGACGTAGACGCCGAGTATCCACGCCATGGCGGCGGCCAGCAACCCAACGTTCAACCGGGTGAAACAACTGAGCGTCACGGCCAGCGCCAGCGCGCCCAAAGAGAGCCAGCCCAGGTTCATCTTGCAAGCAGGCTTTCTAATAGCTGCGCGGGATGCAGCGCGCGAACTCCGGTGAAGTCGTTCACCTGATGCCGGCACGACGTTCCGGCCGCAACCAGCACGCTATCCCGTTTAAGCGCCCGGGCGGCCGGCAACAGGCGCCGCTCGCCGATCGCTTTGGAGACTTCATAGTTGGACTTGGCGTAACCAAACGAACCTGCCATGCCGCAGCATCCCGAGTCCAGCGCCGTCACCTCGCATTCGGGAACGCGGCTGAGCAGCGCGACTGCGGGCGCCTGCAGGCCCATCGCCTTTTGGTGACAGTGGCCATGAAGAACGATCTGTTTGGGCCCCGGCCGGAGGTTCAGGTCCATGTCCGCCGCGAACTCCTCGAACAAGCGCGCAACTCCGGCCACTTCTCTCGCCCGTCTCTGCTCTTCGCCACGAAGCAGGTCGGGCGCATCCTCTCGAATCGCGGAAAGGCAACTCGGTTCGCAGAATACGATTGGCACACCCTTCTCCGCGGCAGAGTGCAGCAGGACCGTGTTCTTTCTCGCCAGTTCCGCGGCCTCGGCCAGCAGGCCCTGCGAGATCAGCGGCCGGCCGCAGCAAACGTTTGGCGCCAGTCCGCAAGAAACACCGGCGCTTTCCAGCACGCGAATGGCGGCGATGCCGATTTCCGGATCGTAGTAGTTCGTGAATGTGTCGGCGAATAGCAGTGCCTGAGGGCTAGTAGCCGCGCGGTCCGCAAACCAGCCGGTCAATGAACGGCGGCGCCATGCCGGAACGGGCCGGCGCGCGTCAATTCCGAGGATCAACTCGTTCAACGCCCTTCCGAGCGTTGAGTTGGCCACCCAGTTGGAGACCGGTGCAAGTGCGCTTCCCAATGCCGCCAACCGGCGGGCGTTACCCAAGACCCGGCTGCGCAGCGGCGGTGGCTGCGTCCGCCAGCGAGCGGCCAGAAACTCACTCTTGAAGCGCGCCATGTCGACGCCAACCGGGCACTCCGTGCGGCAAGCGCGGCACTCCAGGCAAAGGTCCAACACCTCCTTTACGCCATCGGCGTCCAACCCGGATTCGCCCAACCGGCCAGACATCGCCAGCCGCAATACGTTCGCCCGGCCCCGCGTCGAATGCCGCTCGTCGCGCGTCGCCATGTAGGACGGACACATCGTGCCTTCCATCTTTTTCCGGCAAGCGCCCAGTCCGCTGCACATCTCTACCGCGCCCGCCCATCCGCCAAACGTGGAGTAGTCAAAATGGGTCTCAGGCTTCAGAGCTTGATACGCAGGGCCGTAGCGCAGGTTCGCGGTGAGCGGCGGCGCGTCGACGATCTTGCCCGGATTCAGCAGGTGGTTCGGATCGAAGGTCCGTTTGATCTCCCGGAACGCATCGTAAATTCGGTCGCCGAACATCCGGCGGATAAACGGACTGCGCACCATGCCGTCGCCATGTTCGCCCGAAAGTGCGCCGCCGAAGGAGAGAACAAGCTCCGCCACCTCATGGGCCAGACTTTCGAACTTCCGGATGCCCTCTTCGGTCTTCATGTTGATGACCGGCCGGACGTGCAGGCAGCCGACAGACGCATGCGCATAGATCCCGGCTCGCGAGCCATACTTACTCACGAGTCCCAGAAACCGTTCGATATAATCCCGCAGCCGTTCCGGCGGCACCGCAGTGTCCTCGACAAAGGACCACGATTTGTTGTCATCCTTCATCGCCATGCTCAGCCCGAGAGCCGCTTCTCGCAGCCCCCAAATGCGGCCCTGCGTCAATGCGTCCAGCGCGTGAACGAAGCGGTTGCCCAGGTTTCGCCGCCGCAAATCCTCCTCACATCGCTGCAACCGCGGCGCCAGCGCGGCGGTTGATTCGTCATAGAACTCCACGCAGAGCAGTGCGCCTGGCTCTCCCTCGATGAACGTCTGCCGCTGCCGGTGCAGTGCCGGATTCTGCACGGTGTGACCGAGAATGAAGCCATCCATGACCTCGATCGCGGAAGGACCGTGCGTTAGGATATGCGGCGTAGCGGCAAGTGCATCCAACAGTTCCTCGAACTGAATCGCCAGCACCGCCTTCGCCTTCGGCAACTCCACCAGACGAAGCTTGGCCTCCAGCACGACACCTAAAGTGCCCTCCGAACCCACCATCAACTTGGTCAAATCGAATGGTTTCGACGCATTCACAAACTCGTCCAGGTTGTAACCCATTACGCGCCGCAGCACTTTCGGGAAACGAGCGTCCACTTCCGCCGCAAGTTCTGGACCCATCCGCCGGAGCAAGCGATATCCCTGCGCCGCGATCGACGTTCCTTCGCATTCCCGGTCCAACTCCGCCGCATTCAGCGGCCGCAATTGCCGGATCTCGCCGTCGGCGAACAGGACGGTCTGTTCCAGCACGTGATCGATGGTCTTGCCGTACAGAACGCTCCGCGCTCCGGAGGAGTTGTTGGCCATCATCCCGCCGACGGTGGCGCGGCTGGCCGTTGAGATATCGGGCGCAAAGCGCAAGTTGTGCGCCTTCAGTTGGGCGTTCAATTCATCCAAAACAATGCCGGGTTCAACGCGGCACCATTTCTCCGCCGCGTTGACTTCCAGCACTTTGCACAGATGTTTCGAAGTATCGACAATAATGCCTTCGCCGATCGCCTGGCCCGCTTGGGAGGTGCCGCCGCCGCGAAGTGTGACGGGGCAGCGGTTGCGCAAAGCGATGCGGACCGTCTGCACCAACGCGTCCCTGTGAAGCGGGACAACGACACCAGCGGGCCGAATCTGGTAGACGCTCGCGTCGGTTGAGTAAAGTGCCCGCGAGACGTCATCGAAACAAACCTCTCCCAGCTCCGCAGCCTCCAATTCGCGACGAAGCGCGGCGGCGTCAAAGCCGATGGAGACGAGGCTCACCGGGGCCACACCTCAACAATCTCGCCATTCCGGTGGGCGTACATGTACTGGTGAAGGTTGACGGTCGGGTCGGTATGCGGCGTAATGAACTCAACCTGCCGGCCGATTTCCGGCAGGAACTCACCGAATACGATGCCATGCTCGTCGCCCGCCCACTGCCACTCCGCCTCCGGAATTCCAATCGCTTCCGGACCGAATGGGCGGTCCGTGGAAAATGCTTTAAACCCGGCGTCGACAGTAACCCGATCCCTGTGCGAAGCGCTAATCACGGTGGCCAGCACGGTCATTGAAACCGCGAAAGGAACATCACCGATTCGCCGGTACGCAACGTCCATGAGCGGATAGGAACCCGCCTGCAACTCCGTGAACTCGGGAATCTCGATGTCGATATTCCACGTCCCGGTAGACCCCCCGGTCAGCCGTGTTGCATCGAGACCAACGCGAAGCAACTCGCGCTGCACGGCAACGGCCTGGGCTAAGGCATTCCGTGAATGTTGGCCGCGCTCCAGCAGCCCCACGGTGTGGGAACCGGAGACCGAGTACGCCTGCAACCCGCCGAATCGCAAAGCGCCGTTCGCGTCCACAAGTTTCGCGAGCTCCACCGCGCGCTCGTCGCACGGCACGCCCGTCCGATGGTCGCCCACATCCAAATCGACCAGCGTGTCCAAGACGATTCCGTGTTTTCTCGCCGCCTCGGCGTACAGGGAAACCTGCACGGGGCTGTCCACGACGACGGACACGTTCCGTGCCGCCGCGATGCGTTCCGCCTTGACCGGCGACGCGGCTGGCGTCGTTAGCAGAACATTGATTCCGGCGGCAGTGAACATCTCCAGTTCACCGAGTGTCGCGGCGCAAACGCCGCACGCGCCGGCCTCCATTTGCCGCTGCGCGATCGGCACCCGCTTGTGCGCTTTGCCGTGCGGGCGAAGCTTCTTTCCCCTGGCCGATACGGCCGCCTGCAGGGTGGCGATGTTCGCCTCCAACTTGTCGAGATCGACCATCAGCGCGGGCGTCGGAATTTGAAACTTCATAGCGTTGCCAGTCCGGCGCGAACGCGGCGCAGGCCTTCCTGCAACGCGTCTCCACCGGCCGCGAACGACACACGCAGGGTGCCTTCGCCACCAGGACCATATGCCGCTCCGTGGATCACCACCACACGCTGCTCGTGCAACAAGCGGCGGCGAATTTCGTCCGACGGTATCCCGGACCGGCGAACGTCGACCATCGCGAAGAAGCCGCCCTCGGGCGCCATCGCGCCGTAGGGTCCCAATTCTCGCAGCACCAGGTCGCGGCGCCGCGAATACTCCTCAATCCCGGGTCTGGGTCCGTCCAGCGCAACCGCCGCGGCGTCTTGAACGAAGGTCGCTGGACCACGGCTGGATTGCTGCAGCACCAGAAACATCGCTTGAATGAGCGGTGCTGGCGCCGCGACGTAGCCGGCGCGCCAGCCGGTCATCGCATACGTCTTCGAGAGAGCGTTGATCAATATCGTCCGCTGGCGGACCTCATCGGAAAGGGCTGCGGGCGAAACGTGCTCGAAACCGTCATAGACAATCGCTTCGTAGATCTCGTCGGAGATCAGGGCAATGCCGTGCCGGCAACAGAAGTCGGCAATCGCAGCAAGTTCGGTTTTTGAAAACACGGTCCCCGTAGGATTCCATGGGGTATTGAGCAGCAACGCCTTCGTGCGCTGCGAAACCGCCGCCTCCAATGCGTCCAGCGGCAACACGAATCTTCCCGCTACGATCGACGACGGGACGGGAACGGGCTGCCCCCCGGCCAGCCGGATTGGCGAGAGATACGCGTCATAGACCGGATCTGGCACAAGGACTTCGTCCCCCGGATTCAACAGCGCCATCAGCGCGGCATGGATTCCAAAGGTCGCACCCGGTGTCACCAATACTTCGGTACCAGGATCGTAGCGCAAGCCATTCTGGCGTGCTAGCTTTCCGGCAACGGCCTCGCGCAGCCGTATTTCGCCGCGATTGTCCGGATAGCCGGTGCGCCCGCCGGCCAGGGCCTTTTGCGCCGCCTCGACAATGTGGAGCGGGGTTTTCAGGTCCGGCTCACCGCGCATCAGCGAAACGACCGGCTCATGCAAGGATTTCACTTCAGCCAGGATCGAGTTGACCGCCGTAGGACGGAGAAGGTCGAGCCGGCCGGATACAGGAAGACTCATGGGCAAAAAGGCATCATCTCACGGTACACTGGTACATTGCGCCCCAGTCAGGGCAGCCCACAGTGCTAGGAGGTGATTGATATATGGCTGAAGTGATCGTCCAAGAAGGCGAAACACTGGAAAATGCGCTACGCCGTTTTAAGCGCAAGGTCCAGCAGGAGGACATCATCAAGGAGATCAAACGTCACTCCTTTTACCTAAAACCCGGCGAAAAGAAGCGGGTCAAGGAAGCACTGGCTCGTAAGCGGAACCGAAAGAAGCGCCGCAGCGAACCCGAATAGATCGACACCACGAAGGGCGCCGGCAACACCGGCGCCCTTCGTGTCTTGTACACTGCGATGGATGAAGACTCGCCGTGTATTCCTGGGAGCGCTGAGCGCTTCGGCCCTGGTGGCGCAGAACCGGTTTGACGTCGCCGTCAACGGCGGGCGCGTGCTGGATCCGGAATCGGGCCTTGACGGCATTCGGTCGCTGGGTATTCGAAATGGCATGATTGCAGCGATTTCCGCTGCACCGCTAAGCGCCAAAAAGGTCATCGATGCGAAGGGACTTGTCGTGAGCCCCGGCTTTATCGATCTGCATTCGCACGGTCAGTCCGATGAGAACTATCGTTACAAAGCGCGCGACGGCGTTACCACGGCATTGGAGCTGGAGGTCGGAGTCTCTCCAATGAAGAAGTGGGTGGACGAGAGACGGGGCAAGTCGCTGATCCACTACGGCGCTTCTATCGGCCACATCCCCGCACGAATGGCCGCGATGGACGACACCAGCGAATGGCTGCCCGCCGGACCGGCCGCGACGCGCGCGGCCTCCGATCCGGAGCAGGTGAAAACACTGGAATTGATCCGCGCTGGACTCCGCGACGGGGGCGTGGGCATCGGCATGGGAATCGCCTACACGCCGTTCGCCAGCCGCTCGGAAATTCTCGACGTGTTTCGGGTCGCGGCAAACGCTGGAGTGCCGATTTTCGTCCACATGCGGG
>Ga0194122_10000560_pt1 | contig 53876 bp, 54 predicted proteins | sample TA2MahCa10mmetaG_FD_155487 | JGI IMG/M metagenome (GOLD analysis project Ga0194122, IMG submission 155487) | Freshwater microbial communities from Lake Tanganyika, Tanzania - TA2015021 Mahale Deep Cast 10m | ecosystem: Environmental > Aquatic > Freshwater > Lake | place: Tanzania: Lake... | reverse complement strand
CCATCGAGGGTTATGTCAACCACCAGGTCGACGTCATCACCCGTCGCTCCGAGTACCGGCTCGGCAAGGCCAAGGATCGCCAGCACATCCTCGAAGGCCGCCTCAAGGCGCTCAATGTCATCGACGCAATCATCAAGTTGATCCGGGCCAGCGACGATGCGGCCGCGGCCAAGGACAAGTTGATGAAAAAGCCCTATGGCTTCTCCGAGCGCCAGGCCATCGACATCCTCGACATGCAATTGCGCCAGCTCACCAAGCTCTCACGCATCGACATCGAGACTGAGATCGAAGCCCTCAACACCAAGATCCGGGAACTCGAGGAAATCCTCAACAACCCCCAGGTGCTGCGTGCGCTCATCTCGAAGGAACTCGCCGAGGTGAAGAAAGAATTCGCCACGCCACGCGCCTGCAAGATCGTCGCCGACTCGGGCGAGATGAGTATCGAAGATCTCATCGATGACAAGGAACTTGTCATCGTGATGACCCAGGCGCAGTACGTGAAAGCCGTCAGCGCCAGTTCGTTCCGCACACAGGGCCGCGGTGGCCGTGGAGTCGCCGGTGCGAAGTTGAAGGCCGACGACATCGTCCGCCATGTCATCTTCACCACGGCACACGCCTACCTGCTGTTCTTCTCCAACAGGGGCCGGGTTTACAAGCTTCGCGCCGCCGACATCCCCGAACGTGAGCGCACCGCCAAGGGCATACCCATCGTCAACCTACTGCCACTGCAACCGGGTGAGGTCGTGCAGGCCATCATCGATACCCGCGAGTTCCCGGGCGAGCGCTATCTCTTTTTTGCAACCAAGCAGGGCCAGGTCAAGAAAACCGCGTTCGGCGAATACGACTCGTCACGCCGCGACGGCATCATCGCCCTCAACCTGCGACCGGGTGACGAACTCAAGCGTGTCATCGAAACCAACGGCAACGACGACATCTTCATGGTTGCCCGTAGTGGACAGACCATTCGCTTCACCGAAGAAGACGTGCGTCCGATGGGTCGCGCCGCCGCCGGTGTCCGCGGCATGAAATTGAGGGCCAACGACGAAGTCGTCTCCTGCGACGTCGCCAAGGACGACTCGGCGATCCTCATCGTCACCGAGGCCGGCTACGGCAAGCGCACGCAGATCGACAGGTTCAACCGCCAAGGTCGCGGCGGCCAGGGCGTCATCGGCATCAAGCTGACCGGCAAGAAAGGCCGCGTCGCCGCCGCCTTCATGGTGGGAATCGAAGACGAGATCGTCGCCATTTCCTCGGGAGGGGTCACCATTCGCATGCCCGTCAGGGAAATCAGCAGTCAAGGCCGCGACGCCACCGGTGTCCGTGTCATGTCCCTCGACGAGGGACAAAGCGTCGCCTCCGTCGCGCCGATTCTCTCCAGCGACGAAGGGTAGGAATACGCACACACTCGTTCGTGTTCGGATTTCTCACCACCGCAGTTCTCTGCATCTTCCTGCTGCAGGGTTTTGGGAACAACGCACACAAACAGGTCTCGGTGTTGCGCGCACAAATCGCCGCTGATGCAGCCGCACTCGCCGCCGCGTCGAACAGCGACGTACTCGCTCGAACTTTCGCCGTGCGCAACGGTGCGGAGATCGTGGCAACCCGCCGCTTCGGTGACGACAACGAGTTCATCGAAGTAACGGTGCAGGTCAACGGCATGCGCGCCTCGGCTGTGGCCACGGACTCTTGGTGAGCAAGTAAACTAGACATTCGATGGGCACCGAGTCCTCTTCGTATGCGGACTATCTGGCACGTGCAGAAGGCCGGCGGTGGAAGCGGATGTTTCAGTTGGTCGATCCCTACCGTTGGCACATCCGAAAACTGGTCGGAGATCAGCGGGTGCTCGACATCGGGTGTGGTGCGGGCCGCAATCTGCGATTCCTCGACCGACTCGACGCCGTTGGAATAGATCACAACGAATTTGTCGTCGAGTTGTGTCGCAAAGCCGGGTTCAATGCGTTCACGACCGACGAGTTCCGCGCGAACAAGAACTTCGGGCACGGATCTTTCGGCGTGCTTCTGATGTCGCATCTCCTGGAACACCTGTCATTTGAAGGTGCCACCCGACTGGTTTTGTCGTATCTCCCCTATCTCTCTGAATCGGGAACCACGATCATGATCTGTCCGCAAGAAAAGGGCCAAGCCCACGACGACACACACGTGACGTTCTTCGATCGACCGAAACTCGCCGAACTGTGCCGCTCGGTCGGTCTCGAACCCACCGTTCAGCGCTCGTTCCCCTTGCCGCCGCGCGCGGGACGTTGGCTTTACTTCAACGAGAACGTCGTGGTTGCGCACCGCCGCAGAGGCGACCCGTAGTTCCGCCATCGACAAGGCCTGAACTCGCGGCCGTAAACTCACCCCGTGCCCCGCAATGCGCTACAACCCCGTGTCCGACGCGTCACCCGCGTCGTCCGCGACATCGACCCGTGGAGCGTGTTCAAGGTGATGATCATCTTCCACTTCGCGGTGTATCTCGTCGTTCTCGTCGCCAGCGTGCTGCTATGGAACGTCGCACGCGCCACGGGCACCATCGACAACGTCGAGCGCTTCATGGAGTCGTTCGGCTGGGAGACCTTCACCTTCGACGGCGGTCAGTTGTTCCGCAACCTCTGGGTCATCGGTCTGCTGCTCGTGTTTCTCCTCACCGGTCTTGCCGTCCTCGTCGCAACCATCTTCAATCTCATTGCCGACCTGGTTGGCGGCATACGGGTGACCGTCCTGGAAGAGGAAGTGGTCCTGCGGGTACAAGACCCCACGACCTCACTCCCGGAGAGTTCGGTTGAGGGCGGTGAATCCGACCGTTAGGCTTCCTCACCTGCAGTGAACACTGCGGGGCTATAGCTCAGTTGGTTAGAGCGCATCCCTGATAAGGATGAGGTCCCAAGTTCGATTCTTGGTAGCCCCACCATGAAGTTCATCCGTCGGGCTCTCCTAGCGTTGGGCGTCGCTGGTGCCATTGCCGCCGCGTTGCGGGTCAAGGGCAAGGGTGGCGTGCCGCCCCAGCAGGGTGGCTGGCGCGACATTGCTTCGCCCAAGTAGGCACCCGTGATCGTCGTTGCCGGCACCGGCCTGGTGGGAACCCACGCCGCCGACCAATTGCGTCGCCGCGGCCACGAAGTGCGTTCGGTGTCGCACAACACCGTGAACGAAGTCGACCCGGTGCTCACCGAAGTGGTCTTATTGGCCCATGCGGGTGACCACGTGCGCACTGCACGGCGTTTCCTCGAAGCGGGTTGCCACGTGGTGTCGGTGAGCGACGACACCAAAGACGTGCTCGCACTGCTCGACCTCCACGGCGACGCGCTCGCTGCTGGCCGCACCCTCATCGTCGGTGCGGCGTGCTCACCGGGATTGTCCGGGCTACTGGTGTCGTACCTCGGCGCCAAGTTCGAGTCCTTCGACGAAGTCCACATCGCGGTGCACGGCACGGGTGGCCCCGAATGCGCCCGTCAGCACCACGAGGTGTTGTCGGGAACCGCACTTGGCTGGCACGAAGACGACTGGCTGCGCCGCCCCGCGGGCAGTGGCCGCGAGTTGTGTTGGTTCCCCGAACCGATTGGCTCGCGTGACTGCTACCGAGGCGACCTTGCCGACCCGTTGTTGGTGAAACACGCCTTCCCACACCTTGGCCGCATCAGCGCGCGCACCTCAGCCACCCGTCGTGACCGTCTGACCGCACGCCTGCCGATGCTCACCCCGCCCCGCGTGGGTGGCGACATGGGTGCACTGCGGGTCGAGGTGCGCGGTGTGCGTGCGGGGGAGCGCGCCGTCGAAGTGGCCGGCACCGCACACCCCATGGCACAGATCGCGGGTTCGACCGCCGCCTCGGCCGCACATGAACTGCGTCGTCAGGCCCACTTCGGCACACCGATTGCACCCGGCGTCCTGGCCCTTGGTGACGCGGTGTTGCCGAACAACGACATTCTCGACGACATTATGCAAACCGGTATCCGCATTCAGGTTTTCCAAGGGGTGCACTAGTGAGCGAACTCGACGATGTGGTGTTGGCTCGGCTCGTCGCCTCCGATCAGCGTTATACCCCTGCGCGCCGCGCACTTGTCGCCGCGTTGCGTTGCGCCGGCGGGCCGGTGTCGATTCAGGAAATCCAAGGCCTCACCGACGACCTGCCGCAGAGTTCGATCTATCGCAATCTGTCGGTACTGGAAGCCGCAGGTGTGGTGACGCGCATCGTCGGCAACTACGAATTCGGTCGTTTCGAACTCGCCGAAGACCTGATCGGCCACCACCACCACCTGCTCTGCGAAGAATGCGGTGCGATGCTCGACGTCACCGTGCCGCCCGCCATCGAACGACAACTCGACGAAGCACTGGAGAAACTCGCCAAGCGCAGTGGCTTCACATTGCACCACCACCGTCTCGATCTCGTGGGAAGATGCGCCCAATGCAAATGACAAGGTGCACGTGAAAGCGAACAAGTGGCTGGTGCGCAACAGTGGACCCATTCCGTGGTTGCCCGAGGCGCGTCTCGTGGTGTTGCCCGACCGCGGCGAGATGTTCTTCCGTCATCACCAGCACCCCGATCCGAGCGCACCGACACTCTTGCTGCTGCACGGTTGGACCGCATCGAGCGATACGCAGTTCTTCACCGCCTACCAAGAACTCGCCGAGCACCATTCATTCATCGGTATCGACCACCGTGGCCACGGCCGGGGCCTGCGACCGAACCGCACCTTCAGCCTCGAAGAATGTGCCGACGACGCCGCGGCACTCGTGCGTTGGCTCAACATCGACAAGGTGATCACGGTCGGCTATTCCATGGGTGGCCCGATTTCCCTGCACCTTGCGCATCGCCACCCCGAGCTTGTTGCCGGCATGGTGTTGCAGGCCACTGCGATGGAGTGGCGCGCCACGCGCCGTGACCGCTTCACGTGGTTCTTCCAAAGCGCCGTGTCACCGTTGATGCGCAACGTCACCACGCCACGCGTTCTCAATGTCGCACTCAATCGAACGGTGCATCCGGACAGCCACGTCGCGAAATACATCCCGTGGTTGATCGGCGAGATTCGCCGCAACGACGGTTGGATCGTCAGTCGTGCCGGCCGAGCACTTGCCAAGTACGACTCGCGCGGCTGGGCCGGCACCCTTGGCGTACCCGCTGCGTATTTGCTGACCACGAAAGACCAACTGGTGGCTGTTCCACGTCAGCGCGAACTGGCAAAGGCAATGCAGGCCGATGTCATCGAACTCGACGGCGATCACTTCGTCACCCTCGGCAAGCCCGTCGAGTACTCGGCCGCTACGGCTGATGCTGTGCGTCGGGTTGCCGGCCGAGTCGACCGTTGATCTCGGCCACTTGGTCGCCCAGTCTTTCCAATTGGTCGCGCAGTTCGTCCATCGTCACCATGTCGGCCAACGCCAGACGCACGGCGGCCAACTCGCGAGCGAGGAACTCGGTGTCGGCCTGGGTACGTGAGGCAACCGACCGGTCGACCTCGCTTTGCTGGCGGTCGCGGTCCTCCTGACGGTTCTGGGCAAGCAGGATCAGGGGTGCCGCATAGGCAGCCTGCAACGACAGCGCCAGGGTGAGGACACCGAACGGGTTCGGGTCGAACTTCCAGTCGTCGGGCACGGAAATGTTCCATGACAGCCACAACACGGCAACCACGCTCTGGAACAACAAGAAACGAGCGGTACCCAGGGTGCGCGCGATCGACTCGCTGAACTGGCCGAATGCATCGGGGTCGTAGTGGACGCCGAAGCGCCGACGTCGACGCGGCATCGTCAAGTCTTCACGGCGACGCATCACGAAGCCGCCTGACGTCGACGCTGGCGCCAGTCAGTGGGAAGCGTGCGGTCGAGAACATCGTCGACGGTGATGGCGCCCAGAAGACGCCCTGCTTCGTCGCACACACCCATCGCCATCATGTTGTACGACGCCAACATTTCGGCGACCTCGCCGTCAGTGGCCTCGGGCGTGATCGTTGGTTCCTGGTCGAGGCACCGGCCGAGTTCCATGCTTGGCGCTTCGCGCAGCAAGCGCTGAATGTGCACCACGCCCAGGTAGCGGCCGGTTGGCGCACGGAACGGGGGATTGGTGACAAAGACCTGTGCGGCAATCGACACCAACCACTCGGGGTTGCGCACATGGGCCAACGCCTCGGCAACCGTGGCATTCGGGCCGAGCACGATCACATCGGGTGTCATCAAGGCGCCCGCCGTACCCGACTGGTACGAGAGCAGTTGGCGCATGACGGCCGCTTCGTCCTCGTCCATCTTGTCCAAGATGCGCGTGCGCTGATCACCCGGCATCTCGGCCAACAAGTCGGCAAGATCGTCGTATTCCATTTCGTCGAGAACGTGCAACAAACGCTCCATGTCGAGGCCTTCGATGAGGCGCAACTGGTCGTCCTCGGGCAACTCCTCCAGCAGGTCGGCCAAACGCTCGTCGTCCATCGCCTCGGCCAATTGCCGACGCTGCAACAGCGGCAGCGAACGCACGACACCCGCCACGTCGCTGGGGTGCATGTCGCGCAGGCGTGCGGCCTCTGCCGCGGCTTCGGTGGTGGCGGCGAACAACGCCGGCACCGCATTCCAGTCAACCAACCTGTACGTGGGCCGGCGGCGCAGCGCGTTACGGCGCGCGAGACGCACTTTCGCCACTTCCCATCCACCGCTGCGGCCGTCTTCGCGGGCCCGTAGCGCGACGTCCGACACCACCTCGTCGCCCACTTTTTGGTCGATGACGTGGACCCGCAACAGGCGTTCGCCGTCCTTGGCCTTGAAGGGGTGGAAGTCGATGTCCCAGCTGCGCAGGCGGGCACCCGAATTGTCGAGCGTGGCCACCCGGTTGGCGTTCACGAAAATGCGTCGGCGCTGACTGGTGGCGACAAAACCCAGCACCCGTGGGGCTGCGGCCGTGCGACCCGACACCACGACCACGTCCTCCAGCCGGCCAATGGAGGCACCGCCCGCGTCCAACAGCGGCAGTCTCATCACCCGGAATGCGTAGATGAGATCACCTGCCGTACAGGCGAGATTACCCCCGTTTTCGCGTGAACCTGTGGCGATTTGCCGCGATCACGCGGTACACGACGTCACCCACATGACGCACACCCCACACCGACAACACATGTCCACACGCACGCCACCACCATCGCCGCGACCTCTTCAGAATGCCTGCAACGGCCAACGCGCGACCTATCGGGCGACCCTCACCCACGAGCCACACGGAAGCATCCAACTCTTTGGCCGACAAGTCCGAAGTCGACCCCGGCACCAGTCCGACATCGGTGTTTCGCCCCACCCATCGCGCCGCAGCACTACACATGGCGCACGAGTCGTCGTACACCATGCACACAGAAGGAATCTCGGCGCCCCCAGGTGCAGGTGTTGCATCATCCTGCATCGAGAAATCGTCACCCACTGCGATGCTCCCTGTGTTTCGTCAACAGTGGTGAAAGGATCTCGCCCGCCAGCGCCACCGACTCGAGGTCGTGCGCATCGGGCAGGTTGAAAATCAAACCATCCAGGCCGGCCGCCATCAGGTTCGATACCTCTTCACCCACGGTGTCGCGGTCGCCGATGATCATCATCGCCTTCATCCGCTCCAGGCGCTCGCCCTTCAAATCGTCCAACGACGACACGCCGTAACGCTTGGCGATGCGCATCAAGGCTTCTTCCTTCGTACGGCCCACCACCAACGTGCCCAAACGCGTGCGGCAAATGTCGGCCGGGTTGCGGCCCAAACGCTCGCAGTGTTCATCGAGCACCGACATCAAGTGTCGGACCTGCGTTGGGTTGCCGAACACGTTGCACGCATCGCCGTACTGGGCCACCATGCGCAGCGTCTTCTTCTCACCGCTGCCGCCGATCAACACCGGAATGCCCTCCGACTGCACGGGCTTTGGAACGTTGAACGCGTCGGTGACCTTGAACCACTTGCCGTCGAACGTCGTCGAGTCGTTCACAAACATGCTCTTGGCAATCTGCAACGCTTCTTCCAATTTTTCGAAGCGCTGACTGAACGTGCCGAATTCATAGCCGTACGCGTTGTGCTCAAGTTCGAACCAACCCGCACCGATGCCCCAAATCGCACGACCCCGAGAAATCACATCCAGACACGTCACCGACTTCGCCACAAATGCAGGATTGCGGTATGTCACTCCGCCAACCATCGCTCCGAGGCGCACCTTTGACGTCACTGGAGCCAACGCCGAGAGAATCGTGTACGTCTCGAACATCGGTTCTTGCGGCTGGCCCAAACCGGGCAACTGGTAGAAGTGGTCCATCACCCACACCGAGTCGAACCCGGCCTTCTCACCGGCCTGCGCAATCGACGCAACGGTGTCGAACATCGTCGCCGACGTGCCACCCGGATACGTGAAGAGGGGAATCTGCAACCCCATGCGGATGTTCGGATTGTTCGACGTGTACTCGGCCATGCCCCCACCCTATGAGGAAACGGCACCTAGATTCTTCGGGTGAGTTCGCATACACAACCGACCACCACTGACTGGTTGCGGCTCATCACACCCGGCCTCATCTGGGGCACCTCGTTCTTCTTCATCGCCGAAGGACTCAAAGCCTTCCCCGCGATCATGATCACCCCGATGCGCATCGCATTCGGCTTCGCGGCTCTTGCCTGTGTTCCCGCATCGCGCACACCCATCTCGCGCAGTGCCTGGCCACGCGTCATCGCCCTCGCCGCGGTGTGGATGGCCGTGCCCCTCACCATGTTCCCCTTCGCCGAGGAACGCGTGTCGTCGAGTGTCACGGGCATGTTGAACGGTGCCACACCGCTTTTCGTCGCCATCGTCGGTGCTCTCGTCTTCAAGAAGAAGGCTTCGCGCTCACAGGTCAAGGGCCTGCTCGTGGGTTTTGCGGGCGTCATCGTCATCGCCGTCCCCTCCTTCGACGAAGGCTCATCCAGCGTCGTGGGCATCGGCCTCATCGTCGCCGCACTCACCTGCTACGGCTTCTCGCTCAATGTCGCGCTACCTCTGCAACAAGCACACGGTTCGCTGCCCATCCTCTGGCGCGCCCAGGCCGCCGCACTCGTCATGACCACACCCTTTGGCTTCAGCGGAATCGGCGACATCGACTTCGCCTGGCAGCCGCTCATCATGATCACCCTCCTCGGCGTCTTCGGCACCGGCCTGGCCTATGTCATGACCGTCTCCAACGCCGGTCGCCTCGGCGCCACCCGCGCATCAGTCACCACCTACCTCATTCCCGTCGTCGCCCTCGCCCTTGGTGGCCTCATCCGCGACGAATCCGTCGACCCACTTTCCATCGTCGGTTGCGCAGTCACCCTCGTCGGCGCGTATCTCGCGGGCCGCACCGCCTGACGGCGTTTCTCGGCGCAAATCGTGACGAAAATCGAACCTCGCTGCGCCGAAAACCCTTTCGCCGATAGAGTTTGGCGCGCCCTGCGGGGACGTAGCTCAATTGGTAGAGCGCCTGCTTTGCAAGCAGGAGGTCGTGGGTTCGATTCCCATCGTCTCCACTCGCTGTGAACACCACCGTGCTCCTCATTTCGTGCCCCGACACCTCGGGCATCGTGGCCGATGTGGCCGGATGGGTGTCGATGAACGGCGGCAACATCGTGCACGCTGAACAGCACACCGACCATCACAACCAGATGTTCTTCCAGCGTGTCGAGTTCACCCATGACGGCTCGCGGGATCTTCAGTTCTTCAAGACCGCCTTCGGCCCCATCGCCGCCAAGTTCGGCATGACCTTCACACTGAACGAGCTGCCGTGGCGACCCCGCACCGGAATCATGGTGTCGAAAACGGTGCACTGCCTGTCTGACCTGCTCACTCGGTCGCGTTACGGCGACCTGGGCCTCGACATTCAGGCCGTGGTGTCGAACCACAACGACAGCAGGCAACTTGTTGAGGCCTTTGGCTATCGCTACGAGCACATTGCAGTGGGCGACGGCACAAACGCCCGTGCCGAACAGGAGAAAAACGTCGCCGACCTTCTCGACTCGTTGAACCTCGACCTCGTCATCCTTGCCCGTTACATGTTGGTGCTGCCCCCTTGGTTCGCCGACAAGTGGTACGGACGCATGATCAACATCCACCACTCGTTCCTCCCCGCGTTCATCGGCGCCAACCCGTACCGGCAGGCACACGACCGTGGTGTGAAGATCATCGGCGCCACCGCGCACTACGTGACCAGCGACCTGGACGAAGGCCCGATCATCGAACAAGACGTGGCGCGAGTATCGCACCGCGACGACGTGGCCGAACTCACCCGCCGTGGCCGCGACCTGGAAACCGTCGTGCTGGCCCGCGCCGTGCGTGCACACGTGGAGCACCGCGTGTTGGTGTGGAACAACCGCACCGTCGTCTTCGGCTGACCGACATGCCACACTTCGTAGGTATCTACAACGCCGACGGCACGACTCTCGGCGAAGTTGCCTACGTCGCAAAGAAACTGCTCGGCCGAGGTAGTTGCGCACTGTGCGATATCACCCACGGCTGGACGGGCCGCCGCCGCGACTTCGACACCGCCTGCAGCAGCGCAGGCATCGAATGGACCCTGCTGCACCGCGACGAAGCGACACCCGAACAACTTGCCGCTGCCGGACCTTTGCCTGCCGTCATCAAGAATGACAACGATGCATGGTTGTTGGTGCTGGGCCCAGACGAGCTCGATGCCTGCAGCGGCGACCCCGCGGCTCTCGCGAGCCGTCTTGGGTCCAAGTAACTACTTCTTCTTCGCAGCCACCTTGTCGGGAATCAGCGACGCAAGCATGCGCAACAACAGTTTGCGCCACGCCTCTTGGCTGGGCATGTCGGTATAGACCGTCGCCAACCCGGTGCCGAGCGGCAACACTTCCAAGAAAAAGGCAAGGGCATGCGTGTCGACTTCCGGCGCGACGAGACCGTCTTCCTTCGCCTTTTCGATCGTCGCACGAATGCTCGACGACAAACGCTTTTGTGCCTGCACCAGCCGTTTGGTCAATTCGGGGTTGTAACGCGCTGCGGCCAACGCCTCGATTCGGTCGAGACGGAAATCGCGCCGCTTCTTGCTGCGCGGATTGGCGAAGTCGTCGATGATCACCTTCAACACCGCAGTCGTGTCGAGATCGTTCGACCCGACCTTGCGGGCCAGGTCGGCGATGTCGGCTTCGATGCGCGCCAGAAACTGTGCTTCGCGCACCGCGTCGATCAGGTCATCGCGGTCGTCGAAGTAGTGGTACAGCAAACCCACCGCCACGCCAGCGCGTTCGGCAACATCCGACACACGCAAACCATTCGGCCCCGACTCCTCGATGATGTCGCGTGCGGCCGTGAGAATGGCGAGGCCCGCCTCGGGCATCTCGGCAAGGGGAGTGGCACGATTCGGCACGCCTTCAATCTAGGTGCGAACCCCCCAGGCCACGTCAGCGAATGCCACAAACCGCCGTAATGTTGTCGCCGTGTCACACGTGCTGATCGTTGGTGCCTCACTGGCGGGCCTGCGGGCCGCCGAGACACTGCGCAACGACGGCTTCGATGGCACCATCACCGCAATCGGCAACGAAAACCGTGGTCTCTACGACCGACCGCCGTTATCGAAGAAGTTTCTCGCCGGTGAATGGGATGCCGATCGTATTGCCCTTCGCAAGAAGGAAGAAATCACCGCCCTCAACGTCGACTGGCGTTTCGGTACCACCGCAATTGCGCTCGACACAGCGAACAGAAATGTCACCACGACTGCGGGCAGTTTCTCCTACGACGCTTGCATCCTCGCCACGGGCGGTACTGTGCGACGCCTGCCCAACCAGCCCGCACACACCGGCATCCACACGCTGCGCACCATCGACGACTCCGAGGCCCTGCGCGACGACTTCGCTACCGGCAAGAAACTCGTCGTGATCGGCGCTGGCTTCATCGGTCTCGAGGCGGCAGCCACGGCCAGAGCCAGGGGCTGTCACGTCACCGTGCTCGAAGGCCTGACCGCACCGCTCATCCGCGGCCTCGGCGAAGCAATGGGACGCACCGTCGCCCGTGTGCACCACGACAATGGCGTCATCATTCGCTGCAACGTGCGTGTGGAAGAAATCCTCGGTGGCCCACACGTCACCGGTGTGCGCATCACCAACGAACACAACACGAGCGAAGTCGTCGAGGCCGACATCGTTCTCGTCGGTATCGGTGTCGCACCTGCCACCGACTGGGTTGCCGACAGCGGCCTCACCATCAACGACGGCATTGTGTGCGACCAACATCTGCGGTGTGCACCAAATGTGTTCGCTGCCGGTGACGTGGCGCGTTGGCCCAATGCCCTGTTCTCAGACATCGAACCCACCATGCGCGTCGAACACTGGACAACCGCCGCCGAACAAGGCACACACGCAGCCGCCAACGCCATTGCACTCCTGAACAACCAACCACTCACCCCGTACGCAGCGGTGCCGTTTTTCTGGAGTGATCAGTTCAACTCGCGAATCCAGTTCCTCGGTCGCGGCACCAGCACAACCGATGTGCGTATCGTGGCCGGCAACCCCGACGACGGAAAGTTCGCCGCCGCGTATTTTGCCAACGATCGCCTCACTGCGGTGTTGGGCGTGTCGATGCCAAAGGCCGTGATGCCGGCCCGCAAACTCCTCCAAGGACACACCTCGAGGGCACAGGCCCTTGCACACTTCGCGGAGACCAACCCATGAACGCTCCCGACACGACGCCAACAACCGCGATGCAGATCTTCGGCGAACTGCGCCAACTCGCCTGGGTGGTACCAAAGGGAACCTTTGACAAGCACCTCGACCACTGGATCAACTCACTCGGCGTCGGTCCGTGGATCGTCGTCGAACACCCACCCGTCATCAACGTGGAACACCGCGGCCAACCAAGCGCCATCGACTTCTCTTTCGCCGTCGCCCACATGGGCGCCATCCAGGTCGAGATCATCGAACAACACGACGACTCACCAACCACCTACAACGAATTCATGGCGGCCACCAACGGCGAGGGTGGCCTGCACCACATCGCTTTCTGGCCCGACGACATCGACGCCGCCCACGAACAAGTGACCAAACAACTCGGCTGGCAACTCGTCACCAAGGCTCAGATCGGTGACAACGCAAAGTTCCGCTACTACGACACACCCGCACCACTCGTCGGCATGCCAAGCGCCCCCGTGATGGAGCTCGCCCAGGTAACGGGGGCCACACGCGATTACTTTCTCAACGACATGGCGGCACTCAGCCGCACCTTCGACCCCGGCACCAGCGACGGCATCCTGCGCCGCGGAATGCGCAAGCAGTAGCCACGTGCAGCCCATCGACTACTCGCATGCCACCGGCTATTGGCACGACGGCTGGGCAGGCAACAACGTGGAGTTCACCTGCACACCACCGCCCGGCACGAAAAACATCCGTGTCATTTTCGAAAAAACCCCGCACATCGACAATCTCCTCGTCCACGTCACGGTCAATGGCCTCACCATCCGCCGTCAGGTGATGGCCAGTGAAATCTTCTTCGTCGACGTTCCACTCACCGGCGACACCCAAAGCGCGACCGTCAGTGTGGTCTCCGAGGGCGCCTTTGTTCCCAAGGAACAAGGGCTCAACGAAGACCCCCGCACCCTGAGCTACAGGTTGTGCGGGGTCGAAGCCAGATTCGCCGGTGAGTAGAGCCCCCACAAAGGGTGGGGGTAGGCTCATGCCCCTACCAGCAAGTAACTACTCATCCCCTGGGGGTACACCGTGACCACGGCAGTAATCGTTGATGCCATCCGTACGCCGCTCGGCAAGCGCAACGGCAAATTGAAGGATTGGCATCCCGTCGATCTCGCATCTGAAGTTCTCAAAGCTCTCGTCGACCGCACCGGCATCGACCCCGCCATGGTCGAAGACGTGGTGATGGGTTGCGTCATGCAGGTGGGTGAGCAGGGCGTGAACATCGCCCGTAACGCCGTCCTCGCAGCCGGTTGGCCCGAGTCGGTGCCCGGCACCACCGTCGACCGCCAGTGCGGTTCGTCGCAGCAGGCCGCACACTTCGCAGCACAGGCAGTTCTCTCGGGCGCACACGACGTCATCGTGGCCGCGGGCGTTGAAGTGATGACCCGCGTTCCCATGGGTTCGTCGATGGCCGACGGCAAGTACGGCTTCCCCTTCGGCCCCAAGGTCGGTGCTCGTTACGAGCCCCAGGGTGGCCTCGTTGGCCAGGGCATCTCGGCCGAACTCATCGCCGACAAGTGGAACATCAGCCGCGACGACATGGACCGCTTCGGTTGTCGTTCGCAGGAATTAGCCGCCCGTGCCACGAAGGAAGGCCGTTTCCAGGCCGAAATCCTTCCGCTGCTCGGCGCCGATGGCCAGATGATGACCACCGACGAAGGCCTGCGTGACACCACGATGGAGTCGCTCGGCAAGTTGAAGCCCTCGTTCCGCCCCGCAGAAGACGGCGGCCGCGTCACGGCCGGCAACTCCTCGCAGATCACCGACGGTGCGTCGGCGGTGCTCATCATGAGCGAAGAAAAGGCAAAGGCGCTGGGCTTGAAGCCCCGCGCCCGCTTCGTCAACTTCGCTCTCGCAGCCGACGACCCGCGCCTCATGCTCACCGCGCCGATTCCCGCCACGCACCGGGTGCTCGAGCGCGCCGGCATGAAGATCGACCAGATCGACCTCGTCGAAATCAACGAGGCCTTCGCTTCGGTCGTGCTCGCCTGGGAAAAGGAACTGCACCCCGACATGAGCAAGGTCAACGTCAACGGCGGCGCCATCGCCCTTGGCCACCCCCTCGGTGCATCGGGTACCCGCCTGATGACCACGCTGCTCTGCGAACTCGAGCGCACCGGCGGCCGCTTCGGCCTGCAGACGATGTGTGAGGGCGGCGGCATGGCCAACGCCACCATCATCGAACGCCTCGGCTGAGCAAACCGAAAACGAAACGGACATGCCCTCCTTCGGCACCATCATCTGGTGGGCCGGGGGAGGGCTTTTGTTCTACGGCATCTGGAAGGCCGGCCTAGCGATGCTCAAGTCGATGACCAGCCCCACACCCCCGCCCCCACCATCGGGGGAGATGCGGCGCATCAATGTGCGTTACCGCTGCAGCGTGTGCGGAGTGGAGTTGAAGATGACAATGGCCCCCGACGAGGACCCGCCCCCGCCCAAGCACTGCCTCGAAGAAATGGACATGATCGCCCCGATCATGGAGTGAGGGCGCAGCCCGAACGGAATCACGGAGTGAGGACTTCGGCCGAACGGAATTGTGTAGTGAGGGCTTCGGCCGAACGGAAGTACGGCGTGAGGCCGGCGGGCTTATCCCACTGAAACGAATGCAATCGCAGGACGCACAACTCCGCGATCGACCGTTGGTCCCGTCCCCGGAGAGGTTGGCGACAACGCGGCGGTCAGCGCACCAAGCGGTCGGTAGCCGACGTTCAGCATGGCAGCAACGAACGCAAGACAGTCGCTCGCCGCGGTTGCCGCCACGCCGGTGTGCGACACCACCAACAATCCAGGAGAACCGGTGATCCCCTTGCCCGACAAGTCGTAGGTGTGATCATCCCAATTCATGCCATCGCTGCCAGTGAATTGGTTCGCTGCGGTCACCATCGTGCCGGCAGCAGAACTCGACGTCTTGAACAAGATGCCACTTTCATTTGCAGCCTTGCCACCCGACGTCCGCTGTCCATCGGCGACGGCGACGTGGAAGCCCACCGGGCGTCCTGCCATGTCGGCACGGAGTGGTAGTGCGGCCGACATTTGACGACTTTCACCGTTCATCACACCGAGCCCGTCGGTGATGATGACGGACCCTGTGTTGATAACGCCGCGAATCGCTGACGAAACGAGAAAGAGTGACACTCCATCCACCACCGCAGATGTCGGCATGTCAATCGATACGCGGTTATCCGCCGCCAATGTCGTTGCAACCAATTGGACTCGGTAGGACCGCATCGGCGCCTTCGCACGACACGGTGTGTCGGAGTAGCCCGACTGCGTGATTTCTGCCTGATAGGCGCGACCGTTGACCGATACTGACCGCGGTGCGCCGCCTCGTGTGGAGAAGAAGAGATACGCAGCTTCAGCGGTACCCGGCGCAAACGCACCGGCTGCGAACCTGATCGTTCCTGTCCAAGGAGCCGTCGCCGCACTGCGGGTAAGTCCGACGCCCTGCGACATTGTGTTGCGTTTGCCAGTGAAGGTGGCGACGACATTTGAAATGCCGGATGTCGTGTCGAGTGGCAAAATGTTCGCGAGGCTGAGACGAGGCTTTGTCACCGTGCCCCCACTGCGTCCATCAGTCACCGACACACCTTCAGTGCGGAACATGTTCAGCACGGACTCGACGTTCATCGTCGGGTTGATTTGTCGAACGAGCGCCCAGGCGCCGGCGACCGTCGGTGCGGCCATGGATGTGCCGTTCTTTCCTTCAAATGTCGCAGTGTTGACAGCGGCACCACCGGCACTTGGCGCAATGATCGCGCTTCCTGCGGTGCTCCAGTCGCCGCCGGGAGCGAACAGATCGGTCCGTCCCGCGGAGACGTCCGCATACGAGGCAACGGTGTCTTCGATTGCGGTGCTCGACACCGAGACAGGTTCAGCGAGGCAACCGGGATAACTTCCGCCGCTCCTCGACGAATTGTTGCCACTCGCGATGATAACGGCAACATTTTGGGCCTGAAGAGTGTCGATGGCCGCAATCATCGCTGACGTGTCCATCCATGCGCCGTCGTCGGTCATCGTCGATCCACAAGCCGAGTCTGCATATATCGCGGGGGTTCCGACGCTGTAATTGACGGCTACGACATTGCGTGACGTCGCCACCGTCCCCAGGTCACCTGCAGCCGCAATGAAGTCGCTGTCCCAGAAACTCGGCCTACCAGATCTGCCTTGGTCTCCGAGGCGGTAGGCAAGAACGTTGGCCCCTGGTGCGACGCCCGCGTGCCACCGCGACGCCCCACTGCTGACGGTCGAACCGTCCGCTGCCGGACTTGCAATCGTTGACGTCGGTACGGAGGCACCGGCCGCAATGCCGGCGACGTGCGTGCCGTGGTCGCAGTTAGCGTGGAAGGCGCAAGGTAGTGCGCTGTTTACCGATGTATCCGAGGTGCCACCGTTCGCGCAGCTGGAACCAGCAGAAAAACAGCGTTGACGAACAACCCGCGCACCGAAAGCCGGATGAGAGGCGAGAACTCCGGTGTCAAAAATTGCGATGCTTGTTCCCGTTCCGGATGCCGCACCGAAGGTTGTCGATTCGTCTGAGCCGATGACCGGCATGCTTTGGTCGAGAAGTAGTTCCGCGTATCTGTCGATCGCGACCGAGGCGATGAGTCCCTTGCCCGCAAGATCTTCGATTTCTGCCGGCTTCAACAGCACACGAACAAACGGCGTTTGACCCAACTGTGCGACGAATGACGCCCCCGTGACCGGTTTGGCTTGGGTATCCGGCGTCTGCGACGTCGTCGGTTCGATCCCCTGATAGAGGTCGGCAGCGCGGAACATGTCGCGGGGCAGCACCGAACGCGTCTGCCACTGCCAGTCGGGCATCGAATCCAGGTAGTCCGACAATGCCTTCGTCGCCGTAAGGATCGCCGCATCAGTCGTGATCACCGGAATCTTGCCGACCTTCGGCCGTTCCGACAGGCCGTCGGTCGAGATGCCTTTGGTTTGGGTCGACGACAGTTCCGCAGCGCGCTTCACAGGGTCGTACACGACCGGTAATCCGACGATGACCGGTAGGAGTGGCACCTGTTCACCGACTTTCTTTAGGCGCTCGAGAACACTCGGGTCGAGACGCTTCGTCGTGAGGTCGAGCACCTGCGGTTTGTAAGCCGGTTTCGCATACTTGCTCCACGCGAGTGAAACGCGTGGTTCGATCACGCCACCCGTCTCACTTGCGAGTGGCGACGTCACTGCCGACAAAGCTGCGGACGCGAGTGTCGTCTTCGACGTCGCGGTTGTCGTCACCGCTCCCGAAGTGCCGGACTTGGCCGTTGTTGTCGTCGCGCCAAGCGCGGCATTTTTCGTGCGTGCGTCGGTATCCGACGACTCCGAATTTCCACAGCCGGCGGCGACGAGGGCACCAGCCACTCCGAGGGCCACGATGAATCTGCGCTGCAACATGACGGTCCTTCCCTTCGCACTTCGGTCCGACCGAAAGTGGCACAGTGAATGTACGTCAAATGCAATGTTGACTTCGGTCGCCCTGACCCAGGTGAACCGCAGGCAAAAAGGCAGTGTGTTTTCCCCAGACTGTGGAAAACCCCGTGGGTAACTACACACCTGTAATCCGACACTGGTGCCCCAAACATCACGCCGGTTCCAAACTCCGCCGGAGGATCAACGTTGGGGGCCGGGCAGGTTTTGGCAAGAAAAAGCGGCTCAGCCTTCACGCTGAATCCACAAACCCGCTGGGAGACGCTCAGCGGTATTTCGTGGCGCTGAAAAGCCCGCCCAAAACCAGGCCCAAACCGCCGAACAGGTACCAGTTCGACCGGCCACCGGGAACCGCACCCAGGTAGTACAGCAAGATCACCAGCGAGCCCAGGCCCAGCAGCACGAACATCAGAATCGGCACCCAGCGGGGGCTCTCGTAGTACGACTTGGGCGTGGGGGGCGTGTAGCGCGTGCTGGCCTCGACCGACGACGTGCCGTGCATTGCCTTGACATCGCTGTGGTCGAGAGCGTGGGTTTTGTGCACGCCACCGGGCTTGGTGCCCTTTGGCGTCACCCGACCACCCGTTTTGCGCTTTGGAGGTGCCACGAACGCCGAGTGTAGGCGTTCAGCACCCCCCCGAGGAAACGAAACCGTCCTACCTGTTCGACTCGAACTGGATGTCGATCCAGCGCGCTTTGGCCCCGTTGTGGCCCGCCTGAATGGTGAACCCCGAGGCCGAGATGCTGGCTGCCAACGCCGCCACCAAGACCACCTTGCTGACGGTTGCCAGCACCGGCACGCGACCCACCAACCGCTTGGCGAAATAGCCCATCACCACCAACACCGTCGTCACCACGCCCCACAACCGGGCCGACTCACTGGCCTTGATGTGTTCACGCACGAACGGCTCTTCACGCAAGTAACCGAACGCCTCAACCAATGCCTCACCACTCGACGATGCCAACAACAAACCCACACCCGCAATCAACGACAACACCACCGTAAACAGCGGAAAACCCTTCGGATACTTGCGAATCACCACCCACCACAGCAAGGCAAAGGTGACCACTGGCACCACAACCACGGGCACGTGCACCAATAATGGGTGTGCCGGCAGGTCAAACAGTTGCTCCATAACGCAAGCATACGAAGACATTCGTAATCTCTATGACCATGTGGAAGTTCTCCGGCCCAATTTTCGTCACTGCACTCGCCGGTATCACTTTCGCCGCGTCACCCGCACAGGCGGCCGATATTCCCATCACCGGAACCGACAGCCGCGACGAGGCCTGCAACGCAGCATTCGGCGGTGGCGGGAAGTGCTTCTATGTGAACGGGAAACTCACCGCGACCATCGCCAACGGTGCGGTCAGTGCCATCAACCCCATCACGGCGGCGGTCGGCGACACCATCACCCTCAACAACACCAGCGGCGTGCACAACATGGTCTTCTGCACCGAAGGTTCCACCATCAACGGATGGAAGTGCGGCGACCCCATCACCACAACCAACGACCCAGGTGGTGCACGCAGCAGCGCCACGGGTGCACCAAGTGCGATACCTGATTCGGGTGGAACACTCAAGCTCGACGCCGCAGGCAACTACTACTTCTGGTGTGGCATCGGCAGCCATCGCCTAGGCGGCCAATACGGCAAGCTCACCGTCACCGCCGCTTCGACCGGCGCCACGACCGCAACAACCAAGCCGGCAACCACAACAACCAAGCCGGCAACCACAACAACCGTCGCCGCGGTCACACCCACACTCAGCCTGAAAAAGGCCGCCGGCAAGATCACCGCCACGGGCAAGGCGACCGCAAAGTCAAAAGTGACCCTGCAAAAGCAAAGCGGCACCAAGTGGGTCACGGTCGCCAGCGCCACCGCATCGACCACCGGCACTTACACCATCAGCGCCAAGGCCGAATCGAAAACCACCACCTATCGGGTTCTCGTCGGCACGCGCACCAGTGCCCCCCGTCGCGCCTGACGAAAAACCACGGCGCAAACCCCGCATCGCGCTGGCAGGCTGAAAGTCATGGGGGTGAAGGTTCTCGTCATCGACAACGTCGACTCCTTCGTCTACAACCTCGTCCAATACCTGGGTGAACTTGGCGCCGAGCCAGTCGTGGTGCGCAACAACGAAGTCACCGTCGCCGAGGCTCTCGCCACCGAACCCGACGCCGTCCTTCTTTCCCCCGGCCCCGGCCGCCCAGAAGACGCAGGCATTCTGTGCGAGGCCATCACCGCATTCGCCGGCAAGGTTCCCGTGTTCGGTGTGTGTCTCGGCCACCAGGCCATCGGCCACGTGTTCGGCGGCAACGTCATCCGCGCACCCGAACTACTGCACGGCAAAACCTCCCAGGTTCATCACCACAACACCGGTGTCTTCGCCGGTCTGGAATCTCCCGTTCAAGTCACCCGCTATCACTCACTCGTCGTCGAATCCCACACACTTCCCGACTGTCTGGAAGTCACCGCCGCCACCGACGTCGGCATGATCATGGGCATGCGCCATCGCGAGTTCGATGTCGAAGGCGTGCAGTTCCACCCCGAAAGCATCCTGACCAATCACGGCCACAAGATGCTCGAAAATTTCCTCGCGCGCGTCTAGCGCCCCGCCAATCAAGCACCCGATGTTGGGGGGGCAGGAGTCAGCGCGGCGGTCGTTGGGGGTGCGACCGTCGTCGTGGCCGCAACGGCCTTGCCCACCGTCAACTTGATCGACGTGTTCGGGTCGACCATCGTCTTGAACGGCACGCCCTGCGAAATCACCTTGCCGTCGTTCAACGAACCAGCCGGGACATCGACGTAGATCACCTCAACCCCGAGACCGCGCGTGTTCAGCGACACCCGTGCCTCGCCTTCGGTACGGCCTTCGACGTCGGGTACTTCCACCTGTTGTGGGCCGGACGAGATGTAGATCACGATCGTGTCGCCCGAATCAATCGGCGCGCCGATCGCGGGGTCGGTGCGCACCACGCGGCCCTTTTCCACCGTGTCGCTGACCTCGGTCTGTACCGTCACGATGAAGTTGTACGGTGCCGACTTCAGCAACTTCTCGGCGGCCTCTTGCAACTGACCATCGATGCTGGGCACCGTGACCTGGCCCGCGCCACCCGACACCACCACCTTGACCGCCGAACCCGCCGGTACTTCGGCGTTGCCACCCGGGTCTTGGCTGATGATTTGGTTCAGTGGAATCGATGCGTCGTTTCTCACCTCGGCGATTGTCAATGTCAAGCCCTTGGTCAACAACAACGCCGTTGCGTCTTTCACCGTCAAACCCTGAATGGCCGGCACCACCACGGGTGCCTTCCTCGGGTTGTAGGTCAACTTCACTTCGTCGCCCTTGCGTAACACCACGTCGGGCAACGGATCCTGCGAATACACCACGTCGTCACCCACGCCGTCTTTGGCCACGGGAAGTGGAACCGGCGTCAACCCACGGTCGAGCATGACCTTGCTGGCATCGGCCAATGTCAGGTTCACAACGTTCGGCACCTTGAAGTCGCTCGCGGTTTCACCACCCGTCAACGAACGGAACAACGCAAAACCACCACCCAAGAGTGCGAGTACCGCAATCACCGCGGCGACCATGTAGCCACCACCACGTCGCGGACGATCATCTTCGTACGGCGGCAACACCGCACCCGGGGGCACTGCCACCTGCGGCATCACCTGCGTGCCGCCCGGCCCCGAAACCGGCACACCCGCCACCGGAGTCACCATGCCGCTCAAAGAATCATTCGCCCCGACCGTCGGCATGGCCTGAGTCGTCATTGCATCACCACGCGGGGTCATCGGCGTTGCTGCCATCACCGTGGTGGCCGCACCCAGCGACCCACCCAAGGCCTCGATCAACGCACCCACATCGGCGCCCTCGCGGTAGCGACGCAGGTCGTCACGCAGCGCATCGGCCGACTGGTAACGGATCGACGGGTCCTTCGCCAGGCACTTTGCGACGATCGCCTCGAAGGCACGCGGTATGTCGAGAACGATCTGGTTCAGCGGGCGCGGCTGGTCGTGCACCTGCTTGTAGGCAACGCCCACCGCGTTTTCACCCAGAAACGGCGGAGCCCCCGCCACTATTTCGTACAGCACGATGCCCAGGGAATACACGTCGCTGCGCGGGTCGGGCTGGCCACCCTGGGCCTGTTCGGGCGAGAAGTACGTCGCCGTACCCATCACCGCACCCGTCTGGGTCAGGTTTGCCTCCTGTGCGGTATCCACCGCACGGGCAATGCCGAAATCGGCCACCTTCACCGCGCCAGTGGAGCCGATCAAGATGTTCGCCGGCTTCACGTCGCGGTGCACCACACCGTTGCGGTGCGCGAACGACAGCGCAGTTGCCACTTCGCCAGCGATGTCGGCGGCCTGGGCACTCGTCAGGGCCTGGTCGGAGCGCAGAATGTCGGCCAGGGTGCGGCCTTCCACGTATTCCATGGCCATGAAGTACGTATTACCCACCCGACCCCAGTCGTAGACCGAGACGATGTTCGGGTGGTTCAAGTTGGCCGCGGCCTGGGCTTCCCGGCGGAAACGCTCGACAAAGGCCGGGTCGGTGGCGTATTCGGGGAACAACACCTTCACCGCCACCGGACGGTCGAGAAGCACATCGCGGGCCAGGAACACGTCGGCCATGCCGCCGCGCCCCACGCGCTGGACTATCTCGTAGCGGTCGTTGATGACCGCTTTCCCGTCGTTCGCCATAGGTGCTACGAAAGGCTAACGGGGTGGGCCCACCCCACAGGGTTCAAGGTGAGCGGGTTCGAATCCGAATGCTTACTTGGGAACAACCAACAAGGCCCGGTCGAGAAGAGTTTTTGCCACGGGCCCGGCCAGGGTGCCACCCGTTCCCGCGCTGATGGTGGCATTCACGCCCTTCAGCATCACCGCCACCGCCACCCGTGGGGCCTTGGCAGGGGCAAAGGCGGTGATCCATGCATGTGAACGCTGTTCTTCACCGTCGGCGTTCAACTGCGCCGTGCCCGTTTTCGCCGCCGCCTGCACATCCCGTGCCAGATTCATGCAGCACTTTGCCGTCCCTTCATTCACCACGCCCACCATCAACTGGGTCAACTGGTCTGCCACGGGCTTGGAAATCGGTGTGCGCCACACCTCGGGCGAGGTCTGCGTCAACACCGTGCCGTTGTGCGCCAGCGTCTTGTCGACCACGTAGGGCTTCATCATCCGCCCGTCATTGGCCACCGCAGCGGCGACCATCGCCATGTGCAGCGGCACCATCTGCACCCCACCCTGGCCAAAACCGTGAATGGCCAACAGGGCAAGTGAATCTTCGAACGACTTTGCATCGCCACCAAACGTCGACGACGCGGCCCCCGGCAAGTCGATCGGCACCTTCGATTCCAGTCCCCACGACCGCACGCCATCAACCAAGCGCTGCGGCCCCACATCAACCGACATTCGCGCAAAGGGAATGTTGCAGCTACGACGGAACACCTCGACCAAATCCCCGCCACACACCTTCTTGCCGTAGTTCTGAATCGGATTGTCGGTGTTCGGCGGCACCCATGCCGACTCATCGGGCCACGACGACGCACCCGACACCACACCATCACTCAATGCCGTCGCAGTGGTCAGCACCTTGAATGTCGACCCCGGCATGTAGCGCTCTTGGTATGCGTTGGCCAACAATGGTTTGCCCGTTGTCTCGTCGAGCGCAGTCAACGCCGCACCCGCGGCCTCGACATCGTGGACCGCCACCAGATTCGGGTCGTATGTCGGGTTCGAATACATTGCCAGCACCGCACCGCTACGTACGTCCAACACCACAACCGAGCCTTCGCGGCCCTGCAGCGACTGTTTCGCCAACGCCTGCAGGTCCGACCGCAGAGTCATCACTACCGACCCCGTTTGGTCTTCGCCCGAGAACGTTTGACCCACGGCCAACACCTGTTGCTTCGGTGTGTCGCCACGCAACACGTCGCCGTAGAGGTGCTCGAGTTGGGTCGAGCCATACGCATACGTGTGATACCCCGACACGTTCGCAAACAAGTCCTTGGTCGGGTACTCGCGCTGGTACCGGTAGTCGCCACGTGCCTCTAGCGGTGTCTCCACCGTTTCGGCCACCACCACACCATCGGCCGTCACAATCGGCCCGCGCGGCGCGTCGAACGTCCGAACGCTCTCACGGTTGTTGCGCACATCGGCCCGCAAGGCATCGCGCTTGCCTACCTGCAATACGTTCAGCTGCACGAACAGCACCACGTAACACAACAACAATCCAATTGCCAGCCGACGAATCACGCGGTTCACGAATCGACCTTGTTCATTGGGGAGCTCATTGCTCGACCTCGTGCAATCGCCGAGCCGATGAATGCGATACCGCAATCAACAGCGCCAACAACATGTAGTTCGCCACCAGCGAACTACCCCCGTAGCTCATGAACGGCAAGGTCACACCCGTCAACGGCAGCACCCGCAACACACCTGCCAAGATGATGAAGGCCTGCACACCAACGATCACCGTCAATCCAACGGCCAACAACTTCTCGAAGGCATTGTCGGTGCGCACCGCGGTGCGCAACCCACTGCCCACCAACAACACGAACGCCACCAACACCGCCGTTGCGCCAAACAAGCCCAGCTCTTCGCCAATTGCCGCATAGATGAAGTCGGTCTTCACCGCCGGAATACGCCCAGGGTCACCCAACCCCAACCCCGTGCCCGACAGGCCGCCTTCGGCGAAGGCGAACATCGACTGCGCGATCTGATAGCCGCGGCCGTTGTAGTGGCTCCACGGGTCGAGCCAAATGGTGAAGCGGTCACGCACATGGCCGAACAAGTTGTAGGCCACCGTGGCTCCCACCACGAACAACACGCCACCGAACACCACGTACCCCGTGCGTTCCGTCGCCACCCACAGCATCAATGCGAACAACGTGAAGAACAACAGCGACGAGCCCAAGTCTTTCTCGGCCACCATCACCACCACCGACACGCCCCACGCCAGCAACACCGGCAGGAAGGCCCGCGCGTCGGGCAAGGCAAATCGACCCACGCGATGCGCACCTGCGCGGATCAACTCACGCTGGTCCGCCAGATACCCGGCAAAGAACAACGCCAGGCACACCTTGGCGAATTCCCCGGGTTGGAAGTTGATCGGCCCCACCGACACCCAAATACGTGCGCCACCCGATGAAAACCCCACACCCGGAACCAGCGGCAACAACTGGAGGGCAATGCCCGCACCCAAGAACCACCACTGCCACCGCAGCAGGTCGACCACACGCCGTACCACCACCAACACCCCGACGAATGCCGATATCGCAACCAAACTCCACGTCGCCTGCAACCCCGCAAGCCGATCACTCAACCGCGCGATCATGACGTAGCCCACTCCGTGCAACAACGCAGCAACGGGCAGCAATAGGGGAGATGCACCCGGCGCCAATCGTCGCACCGCCATATGGGCCAGCAGCAAGAGCACCAGCACCGAAGCCAAGAAGGGCCCGATGCGCGCCGGAAGAGTTGCATTCTTTCCCAACGCGGCCAACACGTATGCCGCCCCTGTGATCACCGCGGCCAGCAACACCAAACCCAACTCGCTGCGCCGCCGCACCAACACGTGCGGACTTTTTGCGGTCACGAACCCAACGTTGTCGTTGTCGACTCAGCAATCGTCGACGTGGTGGATGTTGTCGTACTCGACGACGTCGTGGTCACCGGTAGCGGCAGTGTCGTCGTCGGCACCGGCTGCACCTCGTCGCGAATGCCGTTCACATATCGCTGCGCCGACACTGCATCACCAAACGTCGGGTTACCGAGGATCTCTATCGCCATATTCTCGGTCAGGTCTCGTTCCTTCAACGGAGTCCGCGCCTCGACCGTCGGGCCGAACCACAGCACACCACCCGGCCGCCCCTTGTAGATGACGACATCGCTGCCCTCGAACCCGACGAAGTACCCCGTTCGGCCGTACGCCGCGAACACAATCAGCACCGACAACACGATGGCCGCGAGTGCCGTCCAGAACAAGATGAAGCCCAGGCTCAGGCCTACCCTCGCCTTGGGCAGACCCGGTGCTGCGACAACATTGTCCTTAGTCACCGAACCGACGGCGACCGTCGCCAGGCTCTCGGAGGGCTCTTCTTCCTCACTCCGCTGTGCGGAACGTTCGTCAGAAGACCCTCCTGCGCCTGTCACCAATGACGGCTTATCGGTGACATCGACAACAATGACCGTCACATTGTCTCTGCCGCCAGCTGAATTCGCGGCGGTAACTAAAGCCTCTGCAGCTGATTGAGCCGACTCATGGCGGCCGAGAATGGCGCTGATTTCAGAATCCGTGACTTCGTCGACGAGGCCGTCGCTGCACAGTACGTAGCGCGCACCGATGGTCACGGGCAGCGTCGCGGTGGAGATTTCGACTTGGGCATCAATGCCCAACGCGCGGGTCACGATGTTGCGGCGAGGATGCACCCGCGCTTCCTCCAGTGTGATCACACCCTCATCGACCAGTTCCTGCACGTAACTGTGGTCTTTCGTGATACGTGACAGGTGGCCCTCATACCAGCGGTAAATGCGTGCGTCACCAACGTTGGCCACCACCACGGTGTCGTTGTCGGTCACCGCGAACACGGCGATGGTTGTACCCATGCCGTGGCGCATATGGTTCATCCTCGACTCGGTGTGAATCTCTTCGTTCGCCTGCTGCAACGCCGTCGACAGGGTCGCCTCGTCGACGATTTTCGTCGCGGCCCGCCGCAGGTTTTCAACGGCCATTTTGCTGGCTACCTCGCCGGCATTGTGGCCGCCCATGCCGTCAGCGACAACGAACAATCGCCCCTCAGCGAGGAATGCGTCCTCATTGTCGGTTCGCACCTGACCGGGGTGGGTCAGCGCCCCCTTATTCACATGAATCTGTACCACTAGTGCACCTCGAACACGGCACTACCGGTTTGCACCCGGTCATCCACGCGCAGCATCTGTGCAGCAGAAATGCGCACCGCATTGACCAAAGTGCCGTTGGTACTGCCCAGGTCTTCCACGAACCAATTGTCGCTGTCGCGATAGAACCGCGCGTGCTTCGTGCTCACAAACGGGTCATCAGCCAGCGTCACTTCACAGTCTGTGCTGCGGCCGACCAGCATTTCGTCGTCCAGTGACAATGTGCTGCCCCGCATCGATGGCGGTTCCACCATCAACAGCCTGGACGGCGCGGCGAGAGCCGCTTTCTTGCCCGAACGATGTCGCGAGCGTTTCTTCAGGCGGTCCGCAGTCAGACCCGCTGCCGACGGCACGCGAACCTCTGTCCACACCGCCCACAACACGCGGGCAAAAAAAAGATAGAGGAGGCCGACAAGGGCAACCTTGAGGGTGTTCAGCAACTGGTCGCTCACGCCGGCCTGCCCGTACGTGTCATGACACCTCGAAGCGCGCCGATGTACCACCGAACATCAGTGCATCGCCGTTCTTCAGCTTTTGATCACCGCTGATCTTCACGCCGTTAAGCATCGTGCCGTTGGTACTACCGACATCGCGCAGGAACCACTCGCTGCGGACACCTTCGCCCCGCGAGCGAATCTCGGCATGTCGACGGCTTACGTTCGTATCGTTGAGGGACAATGATGACTCGGCTGATCGACCGATCGACATGACGCCGAGCTTCACAGCCACCCTCGTTCCGTCACCCAAGACCAGCGCGGCTCTTTTGTCAAGTGGAGCAGCGGCAGGAATCGGAACCGACGGAATAGAGGGTGTCGCCACAGTCGGTGGCGTCACCGGCGCCACAGGTACCGAGGGAGCGGCCGTCGGAATGCTGGTTGCAGGCGGCGCAGCGGGCGCAGGGGAGACCGCTGACGAGCGGTCCGCTTCGCGGAGCGAGGAGGAGGCGCTCCCCGAGAGCCCGCTGCTGGCAGAGACTGACGCCCGCACCTCACACTTGCCCGCCTTCATCGTTGCGTCGGTCACCAACGACACCGCAATGTCGCCGACCAGCGAGAACCCTTCGTCGGCGACGTACTGCTTGGCTGCGTCGACCAGTTCGGTGATCAACGGCTTTTCGAGATCACCGAAAGTGCTGCGGTCGTTTTCGTTCAGATGGATCGAAAAAACGTTCGGTGCAGTGGTGCGACCATCGGCCCCGGTTGCACGTCCGGCATCGATTGAACGAACGAGTTTGCGACCGATCTCGATTGGCCTGATACCCGTTTTGGAGACGCTGCGGAACACGCCCCAACCCTACGTGGCGGACTCTCGTCCACCTTGGGATTGTGCAGGCTGAAAGTGGGGAATCGAGAAGCGAATGCCGAGCGGACCGCCAACCAGAACGCGGGCCGTAAAGCCGGCGGCCCTCAGGGGTCGGTTGCTTGCGATCCCCGCGACGCGATGTGACATTTCGGTGGGAACTTCGACCACGGTGTACCCCGACCTGGCGGCAACGATCAGTGCCTCGAATGACTCCATGTATTCCTGCGGGTAGTTCTTCGAGAACTCGATCAGTAACTCATCTGCGATGCAACGGAAGCCCGAGGTGGTGTCGGTGAGTGGGTGTCCAACGGCACGGCTGGCCATGGCGGCCATTCGCCGCATCAACCACCGCCGAAATAAACCGGCGTCGTAGTTGTTGCTGTTCAGGAAGCGGCTCCCGATGACCAGGTGTGCGCGGGTGCGTACCTGCTCGTCGAGAAGCACCCGAATGAGAGCGGGTGAATGTTGGCCGTCGGCGTCACACTGAACAACCCGGCGGTAGCCGTTTGCCACCGCCCAGCGGAACCCGGCCCGTAGCGCCCCGCCGATTCCCGTATTGAAGGGCATGCTGATGACGTGGGCCCCGGCCCCGCGGGCCTGCGCCGCCGTTGCATCGTGCGAGCCGTCGTCGATGACGAGACATTCAAACCCCGCGTGGAGGATGCTGTTCACCACGCCCGCCACCGATGCGGCCTCGTTGAGGGCCGGCACCACCACCAATGCGTCGTGGCTGGTGGCCGGCCGGTCGGTCTTTGCCCGTATGTCGAGATGGTCGGTCAGCAGGGCAACGGTTTCGGCCAAGTCGCGGATTCGCCGATGGTGTTTCGACTCCGACACAGTTAGTTCAACGCCGAGGGCCAAGGGGATGACAATGGCGATTAACAAGCCGAATGTGGCAGGCGTGATGCCAAGCGCATCGGAAAATGGGATGACTGTCCACACCAGCAGCGACCCGAGAAGGGCAACGAGCCCCAGTCCCAACCAACCCACGACGAACCGGAAGGCCAACTTGCTATGCCGTGCAAGCACAAGAATCACGGTGCAAAAAACCAGGCCAAAGAACCCGAGAATCAACGCTTGTCGCACAACCATCGACACGCCGACAGGATAGTGACGGTGCCGTGGACGCACGACGGATACCGTTTGTCGGGTGTCCACCCGAATCACGTTTGCAATGCCTTTCTACAGCGGGCTCGGGTACCTCGAATCCGCCATACGGAGTCTGCAGCAACAGACAGTCGCCGACTGGAAGGCTGTGGTCGTAGACGATGCCGGCCCGGAGTCGGGCGAAGAGTTGGTGGCAGGCTTCGCTGATCCCCGCATCAGCTATGTGCGCAACGAAGCGAATCTTGGCTTGGCAGGCAACTGGAACAAGGCATTGTCACTAGCCGACACCGAGTTCGTCACCATCTTCCACTGTGATGACGAACTGGAAACGCACTACATCTCGACGATGATCAACCTCATGGACCGCCATCCACTGGCTGTGGCTGGCCACTGTCGGGTTCATCTCATCAATGATCGAGGTCAAGCTACTCGTACCCTGGCTGACACGGTCAAAGGTTGGCTGACACCACGGTTCACCGGTGACCATCTCACAGCAGGAGACCGTGGACTGCAGTCACTCATGCGCGCCAACTGGATTTTTTGCCCCACGCTTTGCTACCGCCGTCGGCTACTCACACCCACCCCATTCGACGCGAACTGGCATTTCGTGCTGGACCTCGATGCCATGCGCCGTTTTCTCGTCGGCAACCAAACGATCGTCGGCACCTCCGTGACGGCCTATCGCTATCGCCGCCACGACAACAGTCAAACAGGGCGCCTGGCGGTCGACTTTCGTCGTCACGACGAAGAACTTTTCTTCGCTGAATGGGTGGCCCATGAGGCAGAGAGGTTGGGTTGGCAGGCGACTGCACGTACCGCACGTCGTGCGCTGATTGTGCGAGCCAACCTTTTTGCCGAATCGGCAAGGGCGCTTGCAAGCAGAGACATCGCCCGGTCCAAGGGCGCCCTCACCAGATCGATCCGAGGACTACCGTCATCGCAATGAATCGGGCCGACCATTCATCCAGAGTGCGTTCAGCACTGCCGTACATCGCAGTTTTCCTCCTTGCAATGTCGGTCGGGTGCCTGCACATGCTGCGCTATCGAACGGTGTCGCCGATCGACGAACTTCGTCATCTTGACTACGCGGTCAAGATCAGCAACGGCCAGCTCACCTACATCGGAGACAAGGTTGGTGAGATAGCAATGCGCGAAGAAGCGTGTCGTGGCATCGACCTTGTGGGCTGGCTGGCCCCACCGTGCGACACGCCGCAACTCGACCCACTCAGTTACCGGGACGACGGGTGGCAGACAGCCTCTCCACACCCCCCAACTTACTACTTGGGGGCCGGTATGGTCGGGCGAACACTACGGACCATCGGCATCACCTCTTCGTATCTCGAGGGAGCACGATTCTTTAGTGCACTCATCACGGCATTGGGCGTGACGTTTGTGTTCCATCTCCTCCGCAAACTGAAGACCAACACCTATGCCGCCGCAGGCTGCAGCCTGATGTTGATGGTGTTTCCCTCGGTGGTGCACTCGTCGGGAACTGTCACGCCCGACTCCGCCTCGATACTCGTCGGTGCGGTCGTTGCACTGACGACTCTCAGGTACATCGAAGCCGGGCTCGCACTGCGCTGGCTTGCCGTCGCAGGGATCGTTGCCGGCGCTGTCAAGTTGACCAACCTTCTCGCCGCGGCCGCCGCGGCGTTGTTCCTTATCGCATCATCCGATGCATGGCCCGAGCTTCGTGAGCGCAAACTCTCCGCCGAAACCAAGCGCAGACTCATCGGGTCAGCAACAGTTTTCGGATGCGCACTTGCCACGACACTTTTGTGGCTCATCATCGACTCGGCTCGTGCCACCATCGATCCAGCGATCATTCCACAGAACCTTCTGAACAAGTACAACGGCCTTCCACCCCTCGATTTCCTGATCTACCCCGACGTCTCGATGCGCTGGTTGCCCCCGTCTGACAACTACCTGCACGTCAATTTCTTGCCCGAGCCGATTCTTCTCTTGCGTTCGCTCACCACGACCCTCCTTGCCGGCGCGGCCATCGTCTGCTTGCTGCGCGCCAAGCGCACGGCACTCGCACTGCAATTCGGGGCCGTTGGCGGCATCGTTGCTCTCTTTGGTTCGCCACTCTTCTCGTTGGTCACCACTGTGTACACCGGCACGCTGGTACGACCCGAGGGGCGCTACGGCCTGTCACTTGCACCGCTCTTCGTCGTGGCCATTGCCGCGCAGGGTGAAACGAAAACAGGCCGTCGTGTCCTGGGCACCTACGGCCTTCTCGTTGTCGGTGCGGTCATCATCATGCTGATGATCGCCACCTCGGCACCGGTGCCGCTACCCCCGCCGGGCTGACGCAAAGTCGCGCAGACGCTTCGGCCGCCAGAATGGCCGCTCGGCCTCGGCACTTTGCCGTAACGGAGGTTGCGGACGATAGGGATCGTTTGCAAACACGGCAGACCACCGCTGCCTGAATGCTTTCGGTGCGCGTGTGCGGTACCAGGCTTCGTCGACGTTGTTCGAGAACTCGAAGAACTCGGCCCGTGGAGTAACGACAGAACGAAATCCCAACTCCCCCGCCCGCAAACAGAAGTCGACCGTCACCCATGGGTGCTCCAGCGACTCGTCGAAACCACCCAATGATTCGAAAAGGCTGCGCCTCACCGCCATGCACTGCCAGTCGACGGCCGATGCCTCGTGGATCGTCTCCAGCAACGCGCGCTGCCCACGATTGCGCCGCCGAATGCGGTAGTGCGACCGGTCGAGAAACGACCCATGCAAGTAGTAGCCAGCGTGTTCAACACGGCTGTTCGCCGTGTAGGTGAAGCCCGAGACAACACCCACTTTCGGGTCGCTGAACGGCTGCATCAATTCTTCCGCCCAACCCTCGCCGGTTGGCTCGAGGGCTTCGCTCATGAAAACCAAAATGTCGGCAGTCGAATTGCGTGCCGCCGAATTGAACTCAACGGCACGCCCACCTGAACCGGGCACCGCCACCACGTTGATGTCACGTCCCGGGGCTCTCGACAAGTCGGCAATCGTTGCGGCATGGTGCTGGCGGGTCACGCCCCACACGTCGGATTTGGCCCCGGTATCCGGCACGAAGACATCAACACCCGCATCAACGCTCACCCGCCGCGACAACCGGTAGTTGCCCGGGAACTTCAGCAGTCGTTCCACGGTTCCGTCAACGCCCGACCGTTCGAGGTGCGCTTCGATTGCTCGCTGGCCGGCGTCGTATGCGTACGGCTTCGCCGATGCGTTGTTGGCCACCGAAGTTGCGGCCATGCGCCAGTGATACAGCAACTTCGGCACATGGCCAACCTTCCGCGCGTTCTCTGTCACTCGGAACATCAGGTCGTAATCCTGCGAACCGTCGTAACCGGTGCGAAACCCACCCACAGCAAGCACCAAGTCACGACGAATCACCGACAAGTGGCACACGTACATCTGGTGGCGGAACCGCTCGGCTGACCAACCGGGTTTGTGGAAACGCTCGACAACCACACCCTTTTCCGTCATCAGGGTTTCATCGGTGTACACGTAGTCAATCTCCGCGTCCGACACCAACAGGTCGTTCACCAGTTGTAGCGCATCGGGTTCGATCACGTCATCGTGGTCAAGCAGCGCAACAAATTCGCCCTGAGCCATCACCAAACCATCGTTCGATGCCGCCACGATGCCGCCGTTCTCCGTGCGGTGCATCACCCGAATTCTCGGGTCAACAGCCGCCGCTCGAGCGAGTGTCTTGCGAACATGGCCCTTCGGCGACATGTCGTCGACCAGACACAGTTCCCAGTCCGTGAACGTCTGGTCGAGCACCGACGCAATGCACTCTTCCAAATCACGCCGATTCGTGTTGTACACCGGCGTCACCACCGAAAATCGCGGCGTCATTCCTCGCAACTCACAAAGGCGACCGTTTCGCCCGCACGCGGTCCATCAAGCCCACCACGAGGTGATACGGAAACAGCACCACTCTGCCAATCCGCCACGTCCACGACGAGTGGACCTTGCGCAGCCGACGACGGAGGCGCGCGTTTTCCTTGTTGAGAAACTTGACCTGCAACTTGTATTCGGCCGCACGCATCGCTTGGTTACGGGCGAATTCGCGACTTTTTGAGAAGTCCTCGTCACGCGCCGCCATGGCCCGATATTACGGGGCGTTGGAGACCGTCGTCTGTTTCGCTAGCGTCCCACTCGTCATTCGGGCGAGTGGCGAAATGGCAGACGCGCTGGCTTCAGGTGCCAGTGTTCGCAAGGACGTGGGGGTTCAAGTCCCCCCTCGCCCACTTTGACGTGTGTTCTAATTGGGGGTCAAAGTGGATGACTTAGTGATCTTCGGTGGCGGCGCAAGCGGGCTGTCTCTGGGGCTACTGACCGGCGCACAGATCGTCGAAGCATCACCTCATCCGGGTGGTCACGCAGTTTCGACGGTCGACCAGGGTTACACGTTTGACCGCGGACCTCACATCATGTTCTCAAGGTCAAAGTTTCTCCTTGACTGCATGGTCCAAAGCCTCGGAAGAAATGTTCATACGTGTACCCGAAACAACAAGGTCTATCTGAACGGATCATTGGGCAAATATCCGATTGAGAATGATTTGGCAGCTTTTGGGCCGGAGTTTGCGTCGGAAGCTCTCTTTGATTATGTGACAGGCCAAACAACCATCGCGAACAACACAAACCCGAAAAACCTCGCGGAATGGTTCAAAACCAATTTCGGTGCGGCCCTGACAGAAAAGTATTTTCGCCCATATAACGAAAAGGTTTGGAAAACTCCGCTTGAAGAGTTATCAATGACTTGGGCTGAGCGAATCCCGAAGCCACCGATCGAGGACGTGATTCGCGGCGCTGTAGGCGTGCCGACTGAGGGATATCTCCACCAACTCTTCTATCAATATCCAAGAATTGGCGGCTATTCGGCATTGATGAACAGTTGGGCTCGAGGGCTCTCAGACGGGCATCTGTTGTTGAATGCACCGATAACAAGGATTAGGCGACTCGATGCTCATCTTCAATACGAAGTCGGAGGACAATCGTTTAAAGCTGCCAAGATTGCATCAACTATCCCCCTCGCAAATTTGGTGAATCTCTTTGAAGGAACGCCTCAGGAAATCAAGCAGGCAGTCAATCGGTTACGTACAAACGCAACCGTCATCGTCACTCTTGGATTCCTTGGACAAGACATCAACCAGTGGACTGCGGTTTATGTTCCCGAGCCCGAATTTCTTCCGAACCGCCTGTCTTGGCCCGCAGTGTTTTCACCGTTGAATGCACCGACCGGAAAGTTCAGTGTGCAGGCCGAGATCATTTGTCCAAAGCTAAGTGACTTGTCCGATCTCTCAGACGAGATGCTGGTGCATCACGTACACGCGGGATTACTCAAACGAAACCTAGTTCCGCCCGATATTGAGCTAGATGTTGCCTTTGTCGAAAGATTCGAACTTGCCTATGTTGTCTATACAACTGGATACGAGCGTGATGTCCAATTAATCAGCGATTGGTATGCCAAGCAAGGCTTGCACATTCACGGTCGGTTCGGATCACATAACTACCTCAATGTTGACGGCTGTCTTGCAGAATCGATTAAACTGGCGAAAGCCCTGGGCTATCCCGTAGCTGAACACGAAGTTCTGCGGCGGTTTTCATCACTCGGGGGGTAAATAGTTGTGTTGACCTATGAAGACGTTGCCGTCGTCCTCATTACCCGAAATGAAGAGCGGGCGATCCGAAAGGTTCTCCTTGATGCGAAAGCAGTACTCCCAGGAGCAAAGCTTTACGTTGTAGACGATTCAACTGACTCGACACCAACGATCGCGCTGGAAGAAGGGGCGCACGTCTCGCGCGGGCCAGGTCAAGGTTTCGGACCCGCGATGCATCAGGCACTGCTTACTCCAACTGAGGACATCGTTCTGACTGTTGACGCCGATGACACGTATCCGCCAGAAGCATTTCCAAAATTGGTCACCATGATCCGGCAGGGCGTCGATGTTGCAGGAACCAATCGGCTTGGACGCCGCCGCCCCTCGTCGATGCCTCGATCGAATTATCTGGTTAATCGGCTGCTGTCATTAATTGCCTCGGCCCGCGCTCGACAGCGTGTGCGTGATGTGCACTCGGGTCAACGTGCGTATCGGCGCGAAGTCCTGCACTCAATTCAATGGGATTATGGATTCGAAGCCTTTCCCGTTGACTTGATACTGATGCCCGCAATTCTGGGTTATTCCGTCGAAGAGTTTGAAATCCCATATCGGGAACGAATTGGCGAAACCACTCTTCATCGTTGGTCAAGCGGTAAGGCTTCAATGAAACGCCTGCTGCGACGAAAGCGTGACATCGTGGCCCGACAACTCTTAATTCGCTGACGACACTAGATCGATGGGCCTTTTTCTTTTTTGGCAGGCACTTTGGATTCTCGCTCTTTACGGCTACGGCGATCAAGTCCGACGCCTGCTGAGAATTGATCGGTCTTCAGTAAATCCTGCGGTCGTTCTACTCCTTGGGATTTCTGGAATCGTCTTGCTTGGTGGCGCACTTCTTCACACCGGAATTGGAAATCCGACGATTTGGACCGCCTTCCTTTCCCTCGGCGCGCTAGTCGCGCTCATCACGATAATAAATCGCGCAGTTAAAGTCGAGGATCGCAAGATCAAGCGGTCATCAATCTTGGTCTGTTTTTCTGGAACTGTTGTCGTTGGAGCGATCGCGATCCAAAACGTTCTCGCTCGCAGTTGGAATCCATGTGACGATGACCCGGCGTATCTATACCTGGCGCGTCGAATTTGGATACTTGGAGACCTATCTGATTCATATAACAATAGACGATTAACAAGTCACGGCGCAGGCTCACTTCTGCAAGCACTCAGCATGGGGCCCAATCAAGATCTCACGCTCCATGCATTTGACGAAATAACCGGAGCAGCTCTGCTAATTGCGCTCTTAGCCTCAATGCCGTCGTTGCGGCAAAAGATCTGGGCGTTCATGATTATCGGCGCTGTTGTTCTTAACCACTCAATTCTCGCACTGGCAAATAGCAGTCCTAATTTCGTTGTAATGGCCATGTACGCCGCGGCACTGTTGCCGAGCTCAGACGTTAGGTGGCCGTCCGCAAGTCCGAGACAGGGTCCTAACGGGATCCTCCTTGTAACCGGTGTGACGCTGACATTGATTAGACCGACTGCGGGCGTGGTGATGTTGATGTACGTCCTGTTGCGCGCGATACGCCCTAGGCAGTCTTTCAAAACAATCATTAGTGCAAGATCGGCGGGTGCAGCGTTTGTCTTGGTCTCAATCTGGGCAATACTTCAGTACCGAGACTGCCGAACGCCTTTCTTTCCACTAATTGCCGGCGTCGCAAATGCGAAATTTCCACTCGGCGGAGCCATTTCTGAAGTCCCTTCGCTGCCGTCCCTCTGGAATTCCTTGCGGGAAATCTTGAATTCTCAAGTTGGTGCAACTGCCTTAGTGATCGCATTTATGAGTTGGAAACAGACCAAGGCACACGGCACCAGTCGAAGTTGTGTTGTCTGGAAAGACACACGCGCTCTGCTGGTCGTTTTTTTGTCCTTCTACGTTGCTATCTCGTGGTCGTTTCGCAGAACTGGTCCCCCTAGCAGCTTCCCCAGATTTTGGATGCCGATTCTCTTGGGCATTCTGTTTGCACTGGCGTTGGCTGAACGGTACGACGGTGAGGAGAATGACAAGCGCACACACTTGTGGCCGACCGCACCACTATTGGCAATTCTCGTCCTTGTTTTTCAAGCCACGCCGTACTCGCTCTTCGTTACAACCAAGAACGATCTACTGAGTTTGGCTCAGGGTCATCTCAATGCCCAAGTTACGGCTGACCGGTACTCCGCAGCACGTGCCACGTATGAACGAGTAGTCGACAAGATTCCATCAAATTCGAGACTGTTGATTGCCGTTGAGTTCCCTCACCTGCTGCTTGACCGAAGATTTAAGATCAGCACAATGGATATTGCTACAGCAAATGCTCCGAACGGTGACTTTCCAAAGAACTCAAATTTTGGGGAAAAGTTGAATTGGCTGGGTAAACAAGGCGCGGATTACATAATCCTTAACACACCAAATTCAAAGAGTTGTCTCTACGACCGCTCGTCGTGGGACAAGAATATAGGGGTGGCGAACACCTATGGAGATTGGACCCCGTTTGTCACCAGCTGGATTCGGTTTGCTGAGAAAGTGATTGAAAAGAGCGCACTCGAGTCCAGAGAGAATTTAATCAGCGCAGCCGTGCAGGAGATGTCGGTGGCTGGTGACACAGCAGAAGCAGTCTTTTTCGCGCCACCAGGGAAATGGGTCATTGATGGGAAATTCCTTCAGGGAGGCCGGTCAATCTCTTTCCAGTATGCCCTAGACGATCAGGCCTACGAAGATCCTGCAGCTGACGGCGTTGACTTTGTCATTCAATGGTCTAGCTCTGCGACAGAGCCCATGCGTGAAGCCTGGAGAGACTCAATTGTTCCCGCGATCGATCAACCCAACGAAGGCTGGAGACGAATGAACTTCATCATTCCGCAATCATTCAATCCCTCGGAGGACGAGCTCCAGATTGTCGTGGAACCTCGGAATAATCCCTCAACCGACTGGGCTGGGATAACAAACTTGAAAATCGATTATGGATCCGACCGCACGGACTCCGGAACCTCGAAATTCAGGAGCCCCACAATTCTTGAAGGCGACGTCGCGGCACTTCGAATCCCAGCCTTGCTGCAGACTGTTAGGTGAAGTCGTTGAATCCGGACCACCTTATAGTTGAGAAAGAATGTCAGTTAGAATGGTTTGGTGGTTAGTTCATCGCGATCGACAGCACGATCGAGATTTCGCTATGACAACAAGTGGGGAGTCCGAGAGCGAGTCTTGACTGTAACGAGTCGTCTTCTTAGTCAATCAACGAAACCGTTGTGGTATCTCGAGACCATCGTGCTCTCCTCCCGTTTCCTTCAGAAACTGTCAGCCGAGCCGTTCGCGGTTGGAAAACGTCAGAAGTCTTCGAATAGGTATCAACTGTGGGCTGATCATGTACAGCCCTACCTTCAGCGAAGCGGAAAACCAATAGTTGCACTTGAGTTCGGTGTGGCGTCGGGACTCGCGACTCGTACTTGGCTTTCTTTATTGGATCAATTTGAAGAATGGCATGGTTTCGACACCTTTGAAGGGCTTCCAGAACCGTGGAAACGTGGTGGAGTTGAAGTCATGAAGTCGGGGGTCTTCGCTCCTGAGGATCAGACGCACCCGTTTCCACGGATTGACTCATATTTGGATCCAACATGGCACCGAGGTCTCATCGCCGATTCTTTAAAGACATTCAAACGCCCGAGCGACAACCCATTGTTCGTGCTGATTGATGTTGATCTCTATGCTCCGACCGTCGACATTCTGAGTTGGCTTGAGATAAATGGTCGAAAAGGGGACTGCGTATATTTCGACGAAGCATTTGATCCTTTCAACGAAGGAGCGGCGCTTGACGAGGCTGTTGTGCGTGGGCTCAAGTTCAGGGTGCTTGCACATACCGGATCTGCGCTTGCGATAGTTTTGGACTGAGAACGTGCTGATTACTCGAACACCGCTACGTATTTCCGTCGGGGGCGGGGGAACCGATTTACCCTCGTACTATCGTGAGCATGGCGGTTTCGTCATCTCGGCAGCGATTGACAAGTACATCTACGTCGCGTTGAATCGGACATTCACCCCGGAGATCTTCCTCAAGTACTCAGAAATCGAGCGTTGCACGACTGTTGCGGAGATCAAACACCCAATTCTTCGTGAGGCGCTCAAGGCGCATGACGTGGATTCTTTCGTCGAGTTTGTGAGCGTGGCCGACATCCCAGCGGGTACAGGATTGGGGTCATCGGGAACTTTTACCGTTGGAACTCTGCGAGCACTCTACGCGTACAAGCGCGAGCACATCACCACTCAGGCACTTGCCGAGGAGGCATGCCATATCGAGATTGATGTCTTGGGGAATCCCGTGGGCAAGCAAGACCAGTACATCGCGGCATTTGGTGGTTTATCCGTCTTCACATTCAACGAAGATGATTCTGTCTCGGTTGAGCCCTTGCGCATGTCGGGAGACGATTTGCACGAACTCGAGGAGCGCCTACTTCTTTTCTTTACAGGATTCTCGCGATCGGCTAGTTCAATTCTCGATGATCAAGACAAGAAGACTCGGGAAAATGACGCCGACATGGTCGCCAACCTTGACGCGATTAAGGAAATGGGTCGTGAAATTCAGGCGTTGCTTCAAGCCGGCGATATCGATGGTTTCGGAAGAAAGATGAACGAACATTGGAAAAAGAAGCGCGCAAGATCATCGGGGATGTCAAATCCGCAGATCGATGAGTGGTACGACCTAGCCATGCGGAGTGGGGCCGTTGGCGGAAAGCTCGTTGGAGCTGGAGCAGGGGGCTTTCTGCTTCTTCTCGCCGATGATGTTGCGGGTTTGCGAACAGCAATGACCGGTGCTGGACTTGAGGAAGTCAGATTTAGCTTTGATCTAGACGGCTCAACAGTGATGACCCGAGGATAAAAGAGTGCAGTGTGTGGTATTGGCGGGGGGGCAAGGCACCCGCCTGCGCGGGGTTTTTGGCACAACTCCTAAGCACTTGGTGCCCGTTAATGGCCAACCCTTTGCCGACTTTCAGGTATCACGTCTGATTGATTTTGGCTTCACACGCTTAACGTACGCAGTTGGATTTGGGGCGACGGAAATCGTTGAGTATTTCCAAGATCGTGACTATTCAGGACTCGAAATAGATTTCGTCGTTGATGGCCCGACTCCTTTGGGCACTGGCGGGGCGATCCGGCAAATAAACGATCTTGGCTTGCTTGATGAAGTTTTCGCAGTTACCTACGGGGACACCCTTCTGGATCTTCAACCAGCGCGGATGTTTGCGCTCATGGAAACCAATCCAACAGCAGAAGGAGTGCTTGCGGTTTGGAAAAATAAGAACTTCCTGGGGGACAGCAACGCTTCGTTCGACGGCAAATACGTCGACCACTACGACAAGAGCAAGACGAAAGAGCACAAGTTCGAATACATTGATTACGGCTTAATGGTCTTGCGCCAGAACGTTGTTTCAGAACAAATACAAGCTGGTGTACCGACAGATCTCGCGAGCGTGATAACCGACCTAGCGTCCGCCAAGCAACTCCTTGGACTCGAGGTATTCGAGCGGTTCTACGAAGTGGGTACCCTTGATGCCATCCGGGAGACCGAGCAGCACGTACTGGGTCTACAACTCAAGAGTAGAGATAGGAACAACGATGGCGAGTAGTTTCAGCCGGGAATTTTTGCTGGAGACAGTTCAGATCATTGAGTCATTGGACGTCGACACGATTGAGGCTGTGGCAAGCGGACTTGCCAAGGTTCGAGATCTCAACGGTCGTCTATTCATTCTCGGGGTAGGTGGCTCAGCCGGCCACGCCGGCCACGCCGTCAACGATTTTCGCAAGATTTGCGGCATCGAGGCATACGCCCCCACCGACAACGTGTCTGAGCTCACGGCGCGGACAAACGACGAGGGTTGGGTAACTGTTTTCAGAGAGTGGCTGAAAATTTCACGCCTTTCATCAAATGATGCGATTCTGGTTTTCTCTGTCGGCGGTGGAAATCTTGAGAAGAATGTTTCTCCCAACCTCGTAGCGGCTCTCGAATTGGCTGCAACTGCGGGATCAAAAATATACGGAATCGTTGGAAAAGACGGAGGATTTACTGCTCAAGTTGCGGATGCCTGCGTCATCATTCCGCCCTTGAAATCAGAGCGGATCACACCGCATACAGAGGGTCTGTGCGCAGTGGTTTGGCACTTGATGGTGTCGCACCCGGTGCTGCAGATAAAGAGAACTATGTGGGAGAGCGTTGACGACGCGGGAAAGAAGTGACGTGCGGCCCACAAAAGTGATGGTTGTCGGTGGTGCCGGGTTCATCGGAAGCCACTTCGTGGACCGCCTGCTGGGCTCATTGAGCACGGAAGCAGTGTGCATTTATGACAATTTCACCTCAGGTCGTGAGTGGCATTTTGCGCAGCATGCCGACGACAAGCGGTTCACCGTCGTGCGAGGTGAAGTAGCCGACACGGCTCTACTCGCAAAGAGTATGAACGGATTCGATACGGTCATACATCTGGCGTCAAATCCTGACATCGCCGCGGCGATGACGAATCCCACCATTGATTTCATTGAAGGAACTGCGCTTACCCACAGCGTTGTTGAGGCAATGAGACTCTCTGGTTGTCATAATTTGCTTTACGCGTCCGGAAGCGGTGTCTATGGAGACATTGGTGAGGTTGAGGGTCTGGAAGATGTGACTCCTACGGTGCCGGTGTCCACTTATGGGGCAAGCAAACTCGCCGGCGAGGCGATGGTGTCCGCCTACGTTCATATGTTCGGTCTGCGCGGATTTGCATTTCGGTTCGGCAATGTTGTCGGGCCCCGACAAACCCATGGTGTTGGATTCGACTTCTTGCGTCGCTTGTTGGCCGACCCCACTGAACTCAGAATTCTTGGAGATGGATCACAAAGTAAGAGTTATATCCACGTGGAAGACGTGGTTAGTGCGGTTCTTGGTGTCGCGGAGGTTGAGACTGCTCCGTTCCGCACATTCAATGTCGCAACGTTGGACTACATCACAGTCACTGAGATCGCCGAAGTTACGGTCGAACTTCTCGGCATTGCTCGGGAAGACGTGAAGTTCATCTACTCGGGTGGTGACAGGGGGTGGAAGGGCGATGTTCCAATCGTTCGTCTGAACTCGGAGCGAATTCGTTCAACCGGTTGGTCAAATGGGCGCACATGTCGAGAGGCCATCCGAGATTCATTGGCACAAATGTTGCCAGATGCCCAAATTGGCCGGCTTTAGTCGTCCTGCGATGACGTCCCTGAGGCAAGCGGTCTTCTTTGACCGCGATGGAATCTTGGTTGAGGCGCCGGTCGTGGACGGTCATCCGAAGTCAGCAAGAACTGTTGAGGATCTCATCTTGATACCCGCAGCGGTTCATCTATGTGCAGAACTGGCCGGCGCTGGCGTCCTACTCTTCATGATCACAAATCAACCGGATATTTCGCGAATGAAAATTGATCCGCGAAGTGTGGATCAACAGAATCAGATTGTTGCGAAGGCGTGTCAACTAACTGCAGTTCGGGTCTGTCCTCATGACGATTCCTCCGGCTGTCACTGCCGAAAACCTCGTCCGGGAATGATCACGGATCTAGCGAAGGAATACTCAATTGATCTGATTCGTAGCGTTGTGGTTGGGGACCGCTGGCGAGACATTGAAGCTGGCACTCAGGCCGGATCACAAACCGTGTTTGTTGACTATGGATACGACGAGCGTCAACCTGCGGACCAGACTGCCTCTGTCAGATCGGTGGAGGAAGCCGCGACTATTGTTAAGGCTCTACTCAATTTTCCTGCGGCAATTTAGGAGTCATAGCGTGAAATTCAAAGTAAAAATCTTTGCTGATGGAGCTGATATCGCTCACGTAACTCGACTTGCATCAGATCCGATGATCTCTGGCTTCACCACCAACCCAACGCTGATGCGGCAGGCTGGTGTCGCAGACTACGAGTCATTTGCGAAGTCCATGCTTCAGGTCGTGGGGGATCGCCCAGTTTCTTTCGAAGTCTTCTCGGATGAATTTGATGAAATGGAACGCCAGGCCATGGTGATCGCGAGTTGGGGTACGAATGTCTATGTGAAGATTCCGATTACAAACACCAAACAGGAATCGGCGATTCCACTTGTGAAGCGTTTGTCAGAGAATGGTGTAAAAGTAAATGTCACGGCAATCTTCACGAAGACGCAGATCGACGACGCCACCGCAGCCACGATTCCCGGTCCTGGCGCAAATATCTCTGTATTCGCAGGACGTATAGCCGACGCCGGCATTGATCCCTGCCCGTACATCGTGCATGCTGTCTCGGTAAGCGACCCACACAAACATATCGATGTCATTTGGGCGAGCCCCCGCGAAGTGCTGAACGTCGTTCAGGCAGATGCACTCGGCTGTCAGATCATCACGGTGACCCCTGACATCTTGAAGAAAGTGCCAAACTTGGGCAAAGACTTAGGCACGTACTCGCTTGAGACCGTACAGATGTTCTACCGAGACGCGACTGAGGCGGGTTACTCGCTATGAGCCTTGACCCTGATGATTGGGACTCTCATTGGAGGAATCAGGCGGATGTCGCCCGGGGAAACCCTGCGAGCGCTTTCAGGCACAGACTCGTATTACAGCGACTTCTCAAAGTTTCGCCTGCAAAAATAATTGACATTGGAAGTGGGCAAGGGGATTTGTTGCAAACCCTCTCGAATTATTTTGATGAGAGTGCACTGGCTGGCATTGAGTTAAGTGCAGCTGGCGTTGAGGAAACAAAAGAGAAATTGCCAAATTCTGTTGTCCATCAGCAGAATTTACTGGACCCCAGCTATGAACCATTCGCGACAGATTTTGACTGCCTTACGTGTGTTGAAGTGTTGGAACATTTGGATGCGCCACAAGTGTTTCTTGAGGTCGCTTTAGAGCACCTTCGAAATGGGGGCTTTGCTGTTGTCACGGTCCCAAGCGGTCCGCGGACTGCTTTTGACATTTCTATTGGACACAGGCGCCATTTCAAGAAAACTGACTTGCGGCGACTGTTGCTAGATGCAGGTCTAGTTGACGTGCGAGTGCGGAGGGTGGGTTTTCCATTTTTTGATCTCTACAGAGTCTTGGTTTTTCTCCGTGGTCGAAAACTCATCCAAGATGTTGAAAATCAGTCTCTCAAGGACTCGCATTTGGCACGTGGCCTGATGTCGCTGTTTGATTTCCTCTTGCGTCTCAACCCAAATTTCTTGCCGATTGGGTCACAACTCGTCGCGACGGGGTACAATGCCAGATAGTCGGCCGTTCCAGAGCACTCCGCCACTTCAGTTCGACAACTAGCAAGAATCTTGAAGCAAGTAGACCGAGGCTGAGCCAAGGATGGTCTCTAAACGTCTCGGTTGCCTCAGCTCCACTTGTGAGGCCGAGGGAAAATTTGCCGGCTACTCTGCAATCCTTGGTGTTCTAGGGCTCATTCTTTGAGGTTTGCAGACCAAAGAGCCAGGCCGTCGCTAGGAAATCAGCGGATCTTTTCCTTTTTGCGACAGACCGCGAGTGTGTTCAGCCGAAACTTGTGTCGATGGCACGTGATGGCATGCGGTGGAAAGCCCGCACTCACCAGTAGGGGCCAAAGATCCTGTGGATCGTAGTAGCGCTTGTGATCGTCCATCTCTGTGGCTGGGCTCATTTTCAATTTGAACGCCGCAAATTCAAGTGCCAATTTTCCGAACCAACTTGGGACGTTAACTACGAGTGTTCCGCCGGGCGCCAATTTGCGGAAGAACAATCGCAGCATCTCCCGATCGTTCTCAACGTGCTCCAGCATAGAAATACAAAGGATCGTGTCAATCGATCCATCCGGGAGATGTTTGAGGCTTTCGGAGGCGTCACCGATATGCATGACCACATTTGGAATCGTCTCGAGGGCCGGACTCAGCGAGACATCAAATACATGAACGGTCTTGCACCGACTTGCCAAACTTGCACCCAAACGAGCGTGGTAGCCCGATCCAACGTCGGCCAGGGTCAAACCACCGGTGTCACCCAAGTGCCGCATGACGGATCTGCGTGAGAGCGCGGTGCCCAAGCGGTCGAGCATTGTCAAATTGTTTTCGGCGAATGATTTATCGCGCATCATGCTCAAATCTATCCGTTTCGATTTCGTTGAATCGGGCAACGATCGCGTTAACAAGCAACATGACAGCAAAAAGGAGAAATCCAGACGAAACGCAATACAAGGATGTGACAGCGAGACGACTTTCCGTGTCTGAAGCCGTAAGCCCCGACAAGTCACCCGAAAGGTAACTGATCGTGAAGGGAGTCCCGAGAGAGAAGCCTAGCAAGACCAAAAGAACTGATAAGAGAGTAGTTCTGTTGTAGTCCAAGACATCGCATATTTTTTTCCTCAGGGCACCCTTTACGTCGTAGATACTTCTTGAGAGCCAACCCAGGAGAACAAGTTGAGTTCCGAGAAGGCCGACAAAACAGAACAAGAGCATCCAATAGAGTGAAAACGTAATGCCGCCGATTGTGACCGACCCGAACGACAACATGAGAACACCGGTCGTTCCAATGGAGCCCAAAACGTATCCGGGCTTTATCAGGAAAAAATCAGCACCGTATATGAACATCGCGCGCAAGTTGATCCATGCCGCCGCAAATGGACTGAACCACCCGCTCCTCTTGTGGTGGCTCAGTCTTCCTTCTTGGTCTTTGTAAAAATGGACCGGGACCTCAAGTGTCCGCAGGCCGTAGTGGACAGATTTCAAGACCATTTCGCTTGCATACTCCCACGATGATGAGCTCAGGCGAATTCGTTTCAACGCGGAGAGGGTAATGCCTCGCATTCCGCAGTGAATGTCACTGAAGTCGCTCTTGAAGAGACGATTGAGAATCCATGTCGTTACTGGTGTGCCAAAATATTGATGGTGAGCGGGCATAGCGCCGTGCTCAATTGAGCCTTTCCAGCGGGATCCCATGACGAACTCGTAACCATCCTTAAATCCATTGATGAATTGCTGTAGTTCGCGAAAGTCATACGTGCAATCTGCATCTCCCATGATTACCCAAGCACCCCTGATGTGCGGGATCGCATCCTTGTAGGCTTGACCCAAGCCACGCTTCGGAACTTTCAACACTCTTGCTCCGTGAGCCAAGGCAAGCTCAGCTGTGTTGTCGATGGAACTGTCGACGATCAAGATCTCGCCGACAACGCCTGCTCGAGCGAGCCCTTCTTTGCACCATTTGACAAATCGAACAATTGTTGAAGATTCATTCATCGCTGGAATGACAATGGACAACACGGGTTCGGCGACATCGTCCGCTGGGCATGACAGAGAAGTTTGACTAGCGCGTTGAGAGACCATCCGCACATGCTATTTCGCAGTCAGCGCGACAACCGAAAACCCCCTAGGTCCCCAACACGTTGAAACGCCTTAAAACAACCCCACACATTGGGCTTCGAAAGTTCACAGGATTGCCGAATCCGTCGCAGGGTGAAACCAGAAGGTAGATCGAGGTCTTGGCCAGCCCCAATGCAAACAAGTGCTCCTCTGCCCAATCGGAAATGTTCTGACCGCCCTCTCGGAGATTTCAACTATGTGACGTTTGGACGCGTGATTCTCCTCGTCTCACTTGAGACGCTTGGAACTCATACGTACGAGGCTCGCGCCTAACATGAGACCATGACCCGCCTGAAATTCAGAGCAATAGTCTTTATCTGTACGGGCGTGAGTATCTGGTTGCGAATCATTGTGCCGCCATCACCGGGTTTTGGCTCAACACACGATGACGAACTCTTGGTGCGTCTCGCGGATCAGATACGACAAGGGAACTGGCTTGGCGAGTACGAGAAGCTCGGGCACTTGACCTTGTCGAAGCCACCGGGTTACTCGATGTTCTTGGCGTACACACATTTCTTGCCATGGTCGCCACTAATGACGGCCCACCTGATGCTCCTCACTGGAGCACTCTTGATCGCTCGCGAATTCAGGGCCCTTGGAGTTTCTCGGTTAGTCACCGCCGGACTCTACATTTCACTATCTCTGTTTAGTCAATGGTTTGGTGACCAGATCTCAAGGGTCTACCGAGAGTCGCTTCTGACTGGTCTCTCGTTCTTAATTATCGCCCTCAGCTTGACCATGTTTCGCTTGCTGCGCGATTTCGCACTTCAGCAAGCGCGTGCCAAAGTTGATCTTGCTCGGATTGGCCTCTGCTCACTCTCATTGGGACTCATAATTTCGTGGTATCGGATAACAAAGCCTGGTTGGTATCCGTTCTTAATCTTCATTGCCTTGACGTGTTGCCTCGCATTCTTCACGTGGAGGCGCGGAACAAGGATAAGAAAATTGTGCTGTGCCGGGGTAGCAGTTCTCATAGTTCTAACGTCCTCCCAATTGTTTGGCGTGTACGTCGGACGTCAGAACCAGAAGTTCTACGGAATTTCAGGAATTGATACTTTCAGCGAAGGGGCCTTCCCTCGCGCCTTGAATAGATGGGCTTCCGTGAAGCCAAAGTCATCAAGGATGTACGTGGTGATCGACGCGCGTCAGAGAGAAGCCGTCTACAAAGTGAGCCCGACTGCGGCAAAACTCGCCCCATTTCTTGAGCTGTCCGTCGGTTCCGGGTGGCGGGGCCAAGCTTGTCAACACATGGGAATTTGCGATGAGTCAACAGCATGGTTTCCCTGGGACCTTCGAGATGCGGTGCAGGCAGCCGGTCTAGGCAAATCGGCCGCTCAATTCGAAAGATCTTTGGACCGCATAGCTAACGACATTTCGATTGCGTGCGCCACGGGAAGACTGAAGTGTGGGCCGCATGGGCTCGGTCCTGGCGTCCAACCAGTAGATCGCATACCGAAACGTGAATTGTTGGATGCGATAAGTCTCGCTGCGACGACTCTGTTCCAGCCGGCCGACGTCAATACTGCCCGAGGTCCGTTTGTCGAGTTAAAGAAAGATTCCATCGACCTTTGGCAAAGAACAGTCAAAGGGCTTCCATCGTTGAGTTACCAATCGCCCTATCGACCTGGTGCCAGGTATTTGGTCAGCAGCGTGCAACTCATCGACAAGATACAAAAGACACTTTGGGCACCGTTGATCATCTTGGGGCTATTGGGGCTCTGTTGGAAGACTGAAGAATCGCGTGCAAGTAAACTGCAAAGGAGATTGGGCGTTACGTTTCTTGTGTCACTCGTGGTGTATATCGGTCAACTAGCGGTTCTCGAGGTGAGCTCAGGCACGTTCGTAGCAATTGGGGCGAGCCTGTATTTGCTACCTGTATACCCGCTCTTCATCTCCTCAATTTTTTTGGGTTTGTCACGACTTGAGGCCGGAATGAAGGGTCGACTCTCACGCCCTAGTTGAACAGTTGGTGACAAGCTCGACTTACTGTGGCGCTGCTCAAGATGGACGTATTCAAGTGCAAATTGGAGAGGTTCACAATGCCGTTCGATAGAAATAGACCATTTGGGGAGACGATTCACCGCGCGGTTCTCGGAGGAGACCCGATTCGGCGGACATCTGTGTACGGGTCTGGACCGCCAGTCGACGCAGTCTCATCGGAGATCCTTGGTCTCGTCTTGGAAAATGCGATCGGGAAATGTCTTGATCTCGGCTGCGGAATTGGGCCATATCTCGGCCACCTGACCAAAAGTGGATTCGAAGCAATTGGGGTTGAGTATTCGCGCGGGATTGTTCAACAGGCGGTGGCGCTGGGAAGGCCCGTGATCGTTGGAAGTGCGACGGAGATCCCCTTTCCTGACAAGTCGTTCGATACCGTCGTCATGATTGAAGCGTTGGAGCACATTCCTGATCCGCATGCGGCATTGCGCGAAATTGTGCGGGTCACGCGCAAGCGTCTTGTCATGACAGTGCCCAATTTTGGAGCCGTACCCCAGTTGAGTCAGGTCCAGATGGTGCCGTGGCACATGCTCGAGGCGACGCACGTGAACTTCTTCACCAACGAAATACTCGAAGCTGTTCTCTCCCGCTATTTCCAGCGCGTTGAGGTTTATTCGCTGGGGCACTTTTTCACGGTTGGAGACGAACCGGTCTACATGCACTGCGCGGCAGTTGCGGACCTCAATTGATTCGGCAGAATCTGTCGTTGTCGAAATAGCGCAACCAACGTCTCGCCAGGAGATTGAATTCGTGCTCGGGAACGGACGTGTCGCGCGTTATTGATTCGTAGTGAAAGAGTCGGGCATGGGGAGTCCAGATGATTCGGTAGCCCAACTCCAGCACTTTGCAGTTGAGGTCGACATCGTTGAAGCAATTGGCAAACCTCAGGCTCATCCCGCCGGCTTCTAGATAGACCTCTCGGCGCATGAGCATCGCCGCACCGGTGACGCCACTGCACTCACGGGAAATCGCGAGCATGCCGAAGTCGCCGGGCTGATTTGCCGAGTGACCGGCCCGAAAGTTGTGAGGACTCGGCGTATTTGAGTGACCTGCGCTCTGGATACGACCGTCTTCGAGAATCAACATCGGGCCGACAATCCCGACGTCCGGTTCCAAAGCCAACGGTACAAGAGTCTTCAGCCAATCGCCGCTGATGACTTCGGTGTCGTCGTTGAGCAAGAGCACAAGATCGCCCGATGAGCCGAGTACGCCAAGGTTGCATTTGTCGGAGAAGTTGAATGTCTTGTCGTAGGGGATGATGGTCGTGTGGTCGCGGGTTGCCAACTCACAGATGACGTTCTCCGGTGTTGCGGTGTCGGCAACGACGACAATCTCGACGTTGGGGTAGTGATCCCGATTGGCCAGGATCGAGTCGACAGATCGCAGAACCAATGACTTGCTCGAACCTCTCACTATTTTTGCGCCGCCGCGGGTGGGAATGATGACGCTGACAAGTGGCTGATCGGCCATTTGTCTCTCGACTTTGTGATAGCCGAATCCGGCGTCAACCACACGTCCATCAATACCCACCCGGTTGAGATGTTCTTGCACGGCACGTTGAGCAGCCACGAAGGCGTAGGGCTTTTCTTCGATTGATGTGGCCGTCGAACCCTCAACGGCCCGCCAGTGATAGAGAACCTTCGGGATGTGATGAACCTTGCGGGCCTCTTCAGTGACGCGAAGAATCAGGTCGTAATCTTGCGAACCATCGAAACCCGGGCGAAAGCCACCGATTGCTTGAAATAACGATCGGCGAATGGCGGAAAGGTGACAGCAGTAGTTCTGACCACGGAGACGTTCGGGGGACCAAGCCGGTTTCAGGAAGGTGTCGTAGCAGTTGCCGTTGCTGTCGATCTTGTCTTCATCTGTGTAGATGTAGTCAATGAGGCCATCGGCCTGAATTGCTGAATAGACCTCGGAAAGTGCTTCGGGGTCGAGCATGTCGTCGTGGTCGAGAAGACAGAGGAATTGCCCTTCTGCCATTGCGGCGGCATCGTTAGACGCAGCCACAATTCCCCCGTTCACTTGCCGGCGTGCACTCCGAATTCGAGCGTCCTGTGCGACTAGGGCATCCAAGACTTCGTGAAAGCGTGACGTCTCGGCAGCATCGTCAACGATGCACCATTCCCAGTCTTCAAATGTCTGACCCAGAACCGACTCCACGCATTTGGCGAACGGGGCATCGGGCGGATTGAAGACGGGAGTCAGAATGCTGAAGAACGGGGACTTGTCGCTCATCGTCGGAGAAGGCGCCGCACGATGCGCACTGGCACCATGAAGAAACGTCCAAGACGCCAAGTAAATGATGCATAAACCGCATTCAATTGGTACTCGGCCGCACGACACTTGATGAGTTGCTTCTCGGCTTCGTATGCGCGGGTCATTTCATTGGCGAGAAGTTCGGTTGTTTTGCTGACTTCTTTGTTTGCTGCGGCGAGGGCCGCATCCTTGTGGAGGAGGAGTGCGCGCGTTTCTCCAAGTTCAGCAAGGAGTCCAAGTGCGTAGTCACGCATAGCCAGATCCTCGCTGGCTGTCTTGATTGCAAGACCTTCGACGTGCTGAGAAAGGTTGGTGACTGCCACCATGATCTCTTTGGTTTGTTGCTCTACTCGTTCCATGGTGTGACGGGCCTCCTTTAGATCAACCTCAGAATTTTCGAGTTGTGTGGTGGTGTGTTCGAGTTGTGTGGTGGTGTGTTCGAGTTGTGTGGTGGTGTGTTCGAGTTGTGAAGTGTTAAATTGGAGTTCTTCTTGAAGTGACGTGAGCGCAAGGTCTCTGGCGGTTAAAGCGGTCTCGTAAAGCCCGCTGAAAGATGGTTTCAGCCCATCGTTCTTGTGTTGTGTTGTCTGAGGGTGGCTGCAGTATTCAATTGGTGTCGCTTTAACCACGTACTGATAGACGTTGCTGAGAGGGTCGCGCAGGACAACATCAATTGCGGCGCCAGGGATTGACCCAAGATCAGGCTTGATTTCTGTGGTGCCGACTGGAGTAGTTGACGCGAAAACCTCAAGGTTGTGGAACCCATTGGCTGTGAGAAATTCGATCAGAGTTTCTCTGGTGAAGAAAGTGCGGTGCGTGCGATCAAGTATTCCCACGTCGCGGTAGCGGAACTCACCATTGAGTAGGGCTAGCCGAACATCACCGTGTGCGATGTTGGGTACAGAGATAACGAGATAGCCACCGGGCTTCAGGAGTTGTCGAATTTCTTCGAGAATGAGCCGTGTATGAATTGTGTGTTCAAGTACGTCACCAGCAAGAACGACATCGAATTGTTCCCGTGCGACTTTGTCAATGAGGTCGAGGTCATCGAGATCGGTAATAACTACAGAATCAGTAATTGCTTCAAGTTCTCCGCGGAGAGCTTCTTCGATCTCGACAGCGACGACCGAATTGCCTCGCGCTTTGAGTTCTTTCGTGACGTGACCGTTCGCCGCCCCGAGTTCGAGCACACGTTTGTCCGTTCCGACAAGTTGCAGGGAAATGCCGTGTGCATCATTGGGCCGAGCGGCACTGACTAGGCTTTCGTAACGCGAAGGCACGACCAAACCCTACTAATTCTGGAGCAGAGATTCCTACGATGGTGATCGACGAAGTCAAGAGTATTTGGGCCTCGCGTGATGTTCTCTGGAATCTGACGTTGAGGGAGTTACGAAGCAAGTACCGGCGGTCGTTCCTTGGCTGGTCCTGGTCGATGCTGAACCCACTGGCAACCGTGGGAATCTTCGGTTTCGTCTTCGGCGTGATTTTCGGTGCCAAGGCACCGTCCGGAGACCCATCCGGAATCACGGATTTTACTCTCTATCTCGTCAGCGGGGTCATTCCGTGGGGTTTCTTTGGTCTCGTTACCAACTTGTCGATGAGCGCGATGTTGGGGAACGCGGGTCTCGTGCGGAAGGTCTCGTTTGCGCGAGAAACGTTGGTGCTGTCTCAGTCAATCTTTGCACTCGTCCAGCATGGAATTGAGATGACGATTGTCGTGGTCTTGTTGCGGATTGCAGGATCACCGTTGTTGCCTTGGCTCCCTGTCACTGTTTTTACGATTCTGTTGATGGCGCTGTTCGCTACCGGTATCGGGTTGATGTTGTCCGTGGCAAACGTTTACTTGCGTGACCTGAACTATCTCTGGTCGATCTTTCTTCAAATGTGGTTTTACGCCTGTGCAATCGTCTACGACCCCACAATCCTCGACGGCAAAGTGCCCGGTTTTGTCGAAGGAGTCGTGAAGTGGAATCCGATGAGTGTCTACATTCAGATGACCCGAGACACGACATTTCATGGTCGCGGGCCAACGGCAACACACGTCGCAGTTGGTGTTGGGTACGCACTTGTGGCGAGTGTGCTTGGCTTGATCGTCTTCCGCAAACTCAATCGTCGGCTCGCTGAAGAGATTTGAGACCTGTAGTTGGTCGTCAGCGTTGCTGACCTGACCATGAACACTCGAGATCGAGAACACCTTCGCTGAGCATGCTCTCCTGATGGACGTCGAAATGCAGACAGTCGCGCCAGTGGTTGAGCTCGCGTACTTCTTTACGATTTGTCATTGCGACCGATAGCGAATAGCGGCCCTCAAGAAGTGGGAGGCTCTTGATGCCGAGTTCAACGAAGAAGTTCCCTCCTTGATTTGCAACCTCAAAGCCATGACGTGCCGTGGATGAACTCCAAATCGGCGCGCCATTGAGGTGGTTGATCATCACCTTGAACGAGATATTCGACAGCGGTAGATGTGTCGTGGCATTGACACGAATTCGGACGGGATCACCTGAGTCAACTTTTGTCACCGGATGCCCGTTCGAGTCAACGAGTTCAACAGAGGTGATGATGCCCTCCCCGCTGCCCCAGCGTTCGCCTTGCTCAGTCTCGGCAGTCGTGACTCCTGCGTATGAATCACCCGTGTATTCGGCAATGACGTTGGCAGCCGGCCCGATGCGTCGAACTTCGCCCTTTTCGAGCCATACCAGCTGTCCACAGAGTTGCTGAAGCGAGCCGAGGCCGTGGCTGACGATGATGATTGTGCGTCCCTCTTGACGGAATTGTTCGATCTTCTCCCCGCTCCGACGTTGAAATGATTGGTCACCGACGGAGAGAATCTCGTCGATGAGGAGAATTTCGGGCTCGACGTGGCATGCGATTGAAAAACCGAGGCGAATGATCATGCCGCTGGAGTAATTCTTGACCGGTGTGTCGATGAATCGACCGAGACCCGAGAATTCAACGATGCTGTCGTAGCGCGCCACGATGTCGGCGCGTGACATACCGAGAATCGCGGAATTAAGAAAGATGTTCTCTCGTCCGGACAATTCAGGGTGGAAACCCGCACCGAGTTCGAGTAGCGCCGCAAGCCGACCACGGACGCCAACCGCACCTTTATTTGGATAGAGAATGCCCGCAAGGCATTTCAAGATCGTGCTCTTGCCGGAACCGTTCGAACCGATGATGCCAATTGTCGCCCCGTGGGGGACTTCGAAGGAAACATCCTTCAAAGCCCAGAATTCCTCGTACCGCGCCCTTCTACCCCGGAGAAT
>Ga0194122_10000555_pt1 | contig 54074 bp, 60 predicted proteins | sample TA2MahCa10mmetaG_FD_155487 | JGI IMG/M metagenome (GOLD analysis project Ga0194122, IMG submission 155487) | Freshwater microbial communities from Lake Tanganyika, Tanzania - TA2015021 Mahale Deep Cast 10m | ecosystem: Environmental > Aquatic > Freshwater > Lake | place: Tanzania: Lake... | reverse complement strand
GCCAAGCCACTCACGCTCCAACGCTCACCCTCATGGATGAGCCACTCCGGCCGCCAAAGGCGCTGCTCCGCCTGCCGGCGCACCAGCTCGGGTTGGGCAGCCGCAGCCGCAGTCCATTCCAGCGCCCTCAGCACCCGCGCCGCCAAGCGCTCCGGTTGGGCCTGGGGATGAAGCCGGCTGCCCAGGGCTTCCTGCAGGCTGATCGCACCAACCGGGGTTCGGTTCACGCCGTTCACGCCGACCCCGAGCTGGGCGTAGCGCACCTGAGCGCCGCGCCAGCGCAAACGCGGCAGGATGCCGGCCAGCTTGCGGCCATCGATCAACAGATCATTGGGCCACTTGATCTGGGGCCGCAACCCGAGATCCTCGAGCTGCAACGCCATCCCAACCGCTGCGGCCAGGGCCAGGGCAGCAGCCCCCTCCGGCTCGGCAGGCCAGGGCAGCACCGCGCTCAGCCACACCCCACCCGGTGGCGACTGCCACAGCCTCCCCTGCTGGCCATGGCCATGGCGCTGCTGAGCGGCCAACACAGCCACTGGCGGCACGGCACCACAGCGCAGCCTGCGCTCCAGCTCCAGCTCAGTGCTGGCGCACACCGGCAACACATTCAACCGCCAAGGCAGGGGCTGATCGCCAGGCAACCGGCGCAGTGCGGCAGCAATCCGAGCTGGCTTCAGAGCGCGCTCAGCCACGCCGCCATCCGCTGGGCGCCAGCCTCCAGCTGCTCGATCGGATGCACCAGGGCCAACCGCGCATAACCCTCACCGGCAGATCCAAAGCCATAACCAGGGGTGAGGCAGACCCCGGTGGCTTCCAGCAGGCGGGCACAGAAGCTCTCTGCATCCAGACCGGCAGCACGGGCCCGCTCAGGCAGCTCCAGCCATAGATAGAGCGCCATCGAGGGAATCCGCACCGGCCAACCGGCTGCCTGAAGCACCTGGACCATCCGATCGCGCCGCTCCCGGTAGATCGGCTTGATCCGCTCCGGCCAATCGGGCGCCTGCTCCAGGGCAGCGATCGCTCCAGCCTGCAGGGCCGTGGACTGGTTGAAATCCACAACACCCTTGAGCTGCCGCAGCGCCGTGATCAGGGGCTCGGCTCCGATGGCGAAGGCCAGGCGATACCCCCCCAAACACCAGCCCTTGGAGAAGGAGAAAAATTCGATGCCGCACTGCCGCCACAACGGCGAGCGCAGCAGCGCCGGCGCCTCCCCATCGAGGGCCAAATCCACATAGGGGTTGTCGTGGGCAAACACGATGCCGTGGCGCACGGCTCGCTCCGCGGCCGCATCCACCCAGGCCTGCTCACCGGTGGTGGCCGTGGGGTTGTGGGGAAAGCCCAGCACCATCAGCTTCAACGCATCCCATTGGCTGGCGGTGAGCTGATCGAAATCGGGCGCAAAACACGCCGCGGGATCGAGCTTCAGAAACTGCGGCTGGGCGGAGGCGAGGCGCAGCCCCCCGAGGTGCGACGGGTAGAAGGGATCGAGCAACAGCGCCTGATCGCCGGGGTTCAACACCGCCAGGGGCAGATGAGCCGTGCCCTCCTGCGATCCCACCAGCAGCAACACCTCCCGCTCCGGATCAACGGCCACCCCAAAGCGACGCTGCGCCCAAGCAGCCACAGCCTCTCGGAACGGCTGGGTGGCGCCATGAAGGCAGTAAGCAGCGCTTTCTGGGCGCCCCAGCTGCTCACGCATCGCTGTAATCGCCTGCTCCGGCGGCAGAAGATCGGTGGATCCAAGCGAGAGATCCAGCAGCGGCGGCAAACCCAGGGCCGCCCCAGAGGCGCGATACGCCTGCTTGCGTTGGTCGTTGCGGGCGAAAACGCCGCTGCCTAAATGCTGAACGCGCTCAGAGATGCGCATCCAGGAAAGCCTTCAGTTGGGGCTTGGCCATGGCTCCTTCGTGGCGAGCCACCTCCTCACCGTTTTTGAAGATCAGAAGGGTGGGCAGGCCCTGGATCCCCATCTGATCGCGAGCCGTGGGGTTGGGGTCGGCTTCCAGCTTGCCCACCGCAAGCCGACCGGCGTACTCACCGGCAGCCCATTCCATCATTGGCGCCATCAGGCGGCAGGGGCCGCACCACTCGGCCCACACATCCACCAGCACCGGCGTGGCGGCATCCAGCACCTCGGCCTGGAAGTTGGCATCGGTGAGGTGCAGAACAGACACGGCTGCGGGCTTGGCTGGAGGGATTGTATGAATCAGAGCTTGTCGATCGAACGCTTCAGCTCTTCCAGCTCGGCATCCACCTCCTCAACCTTCACGGGCTGAACCGCCTCACCGGCCGCCGGCAACGCCCCTGAGGGAGCAGTACCAGCCAGCTTGCCTTTGAGCACCGCCAGCTCGTCATCCACCTCGGGAGCACCCTCGAGGGCAGCGAACTGGCTCTCCAGATCAGCACCCGCCAGCTCAGCTGCTGCCTGACTGCGGGCCTCAAGGCTCTGCACCTTCTCCTCCATGCGCTCAAAGGCCGCCATGGAGCTATTGGTGCCGAGGTTGCCCACGGCGCTCTGCAGCTGCTCTTGGGCCTGAGCCGCCTGGGCCCGGGCCTTGAGCATGTCTTTTTTGGTTTTGGCCTCGGCGATTTTGCTCTCGAGCTTCACCAGGCTCTGCTTGAGCTGCTCCACCTGGCCGGCCTGGCTCTGCAGCTGGGTGTTCAGCGCAGTGGCTGTGTCTTGGCAGGTCTTACGGCGGCCGAGTGCCTCCCGCGCCAAATCCTCCTCACCCTTCTTGAGGGCCAGCTCGGCCCTCTCATACCAGGTGTTGGCCTGGGCTTCGGCCTGCTCGGCCTGATTCTGAATCCGCTTCTGGCTGGCGATTGCCGTGGCCACGGCCTGGCGCAGCTTCACCAGATCCGCCTGCATATCAGCAACGGACTGATCGAGGATCTTGGCCGGATCCTCCATGGCTCCCACCACGGCATTGGCGTTGGCACGCACCAGACGGCTCAGACGATCGAAAAAGCCCATGGCGTAGGGAGGGGGCAGGCGCCGAGGCTAACCAGAGTGCGCGGCAACAGCACAGCGTGATTGCCGCATCTCCCGTAGCGTTGGGCCATGCCAGCCGCCCCGCGCAATCAAACCCGGCGCCAGGGTGCGGTGAACCTGCTGGTGCCGCCGCCACGGCCGCCGGCCACGGGACTGCAAACCTGCCTCAATCAGCTGCAGGAGCACTGGCGGCGCGAGGAAAACCTGGCAGCCCTCTGGCAGGCCTGGCCCCGGATTGCCGGGCCGCAGCTCGCCCCCCACTGCCGCCCATTGCGACTGCAGGGCGGACGGCTCGTGGTGGGTGCCAGCCATCCGCAATGGCTCCAGGCCCTACGTTTCAACAAACACATGCTGCTGGGAGCGCTGCGGGGGGCTGGGTTTTCGGTGAAAGACCTCGTGCTGCAGCAGCACCAGCCCACGGCGCTGCCTCCCTTCGGCAGCGAGGAAGAGGCCCAGGTGTGGGCGCAGCATCCCAGCCGCGTCGATGTCTTCGGCATGGCCAGTTGTCCCCACTGCCAGCGACCCGCGCCCAATGGCGAACTGCAGCGCTGGGGGCACTGCAGCTTCTGCCAGCGCGAACGCATGGACAACGGCGTGGCGATGGGCTCTCCCAGCGAAGCCGCCGCCGATCAATAACGTTCTGGCCTGGGCAGCTGCCAATCAGGCCTCGGCACCCCCTGGCGCTGAAGATCAGCCGCCCAGCGATCCAGGGCCAAGCGCTGAACCCGCCAGAGGTTGAACAGGCCCTCGGTTGCCAACTGCTGATGGGCCAACCCGCGCCAGTGGGGCAGTAGGGCCGTGCGTTGGTCGATCACCAACAGCACGGTGCCAGCTTGCGTGGCTGCGCTGGGCTGCTGATCCTGGCGCCGCTCACGCCTGAGGCGGTCGTTGAGATTGAGCGGGCCGTTGGGCTGGATTCCCTCGTAGATCACCACCTGATCGGCATAGAAATGGAGGGAGGGCTTGAGGATGCCCACCATCGCCAGCGGTTCACCGCCGCGGCGCTCCGCCACCACCGCAGCGGCAATGCGGCGAACGGGCAGCTGGCGCAACCGATCCCCCAGGGCCACCAGGGGCTGCAACGCCGCCACCGCAAACGCCACCAACGCCAGCTGCTGAGCGAGCAGCCAAGCCCAGCGACGGGGGCCAGCCGCGCACCACAGCAGCAGCCCTGCCGCACCAGCAAACCCGAAACACACGGCTGCGCGCGTCAGCAATCCACTGATCAGCAGCTCAGCCGGCAGCGTGGGCAGCTCGGGTTCATTGATCAGCAGGACCCAGCGGTCGGAGACAGACAGCCCCACCGCAAAGAAGACCTGAAGGGAGAGCGTTGCCACCACCACAGCCCGGCTGCGGCGTTGGGAGGCGTTCGCAGTCAGCTGCTGAGCCGCCAGGGCCATCAACAGCCCAGCAGCTGGCGTGGCCGGAATCCAGTAGCTGGGCAGCTTCGTGGCCGCCAGGGTGAAAAAGCCGAGCACCGCCAGCAGCCAGCAGGCGGCAAAGCGCTGCAGGGATGCAGGGGGCGCCAAGGGAGTGCGCCAGGCGCGCAGGGCACTGGCCAGGCCTGCCAGCAGCAACGGGGTGAATGGCAACGAAGCCACCAGCAGCACGGGCACAAAAAACCACCAGGGCTGCAGGTGGTTGTTCACCACCCCGGTGAAGCGCTGCAGGTTGTGGTAGCCGAAAAAGCTCTCCACAAATGGCTTGCCCTCCACCAGAGCCGCCAGCGCGTACCAGGGGAGTGACACCAGGGCCGTGATCCCTAGGCCTGGCCAGGGATGCACCCGGGCAGCCAGCCCCCGCAGGTCGCGCTGCCACAGGCCGAAACCGATCAGGGTGATCCCGGCCAGCAACACCGCCACCGGCCCCTTCGCCAGCACAGCGCAGCCCAGCAGGATCCAGCCCAACCAGCTGCGACCGCCACCCGCATAGGCCTGCCAGAAGATCAGCATGGCTGCTCCCAGCAGACCATTGAGCAGGGCATCGCTCACGGAGATGCGGCTCCAGAGCAGCACCAGGGGCGAGAGGCCAAAGGCCAGGGCGGCACTGATCGCGGTGATCCCCTGCTGTGAGAGGGCAGGCCAGCGATCACCCCCAAGGGGCTGGGGCCAGCGCAGCAGCGTGGCCGCCAACACAAGCATCAAGGCCAGGGAGCTGAGGGCCGAAGGCAGACAGGCCGCCCAGGTGCCTAGTGGATCCCACTGCTGCTGACCAGGGAGCGCGTAGAGCAGCCCCATCAACCAGTACACCAGCGGAGGCTTGTCGTACCGGGGCAGTCCATTCACCCGCGGGATGAGCCAATCACCCGTTTGGGCCATCGCCCGGGCCGATGCGGCGAACAGCGGCGGGGTTTCATCCACGAGCCCCGTGCTGCCCAACCGCCACACGAACAGCAGCAGCCCACAGACCAGCACGGTGAGCAGCACCAGCGGCCACACGAACCTGCGCGACACCAGGGCGAGCTGCGTCAGGCTCGAACTTATCGCCTACGGCTGCAAGGCCTGATTGATCCAAGCCTCGATCCGCTCTGCCAGCACCGCCCTGGAGGCATGGCGCTCCACCCAGCGGCGGCACTCCGAACGCTCGATTGCCCTCACCTGAGCCACTGCCTCGGCCAGGGCCTCTACGTCATCGGGGGGGACCAGCACGCCCGTGAGGCCTGGCTGCACCAACTCAGCGGGCCCGCCGCGCCGGTAGGCGAGCACCGGCACACCGCAAGCCATGGCTTCCACCACCACGTTGCCGTAAGCCTCATTCCACTTCGGGGTGTTCAGCAGCGCCAGGCAAGAACCCAGCTGAGCCTGTAGCTGATCGGTGGGCAAAAAACCCTTCCATTGCAGGGTGCCGGCAGGCACTGAGGCCTCCACCGCAGCGGCGTAGGCGGGATCTTCCACCAACCCCCAGATCGCCAGCGGCAGGCCGGTGCGGGCCGCCGCGGCTGCTGCATCCTCCAGGCCTTTTTCCGGTGCCACCCGGCCCACCCAGCCCAACAGTTCCTGGGGCTCACCGCAAAACCGATAGGCGCCCAGATCGAATCCATTGCCTACGAGCAGAGGCGGCTGCGCCAGGGCGAAATCAGCGGCCTGAGAAGCGGTGTGAAAGGCAAGCCGGCGTTGATCCCACGCCGCCACATCGGCAATCACGGCATCCATCGCCGCCGTCACCGAACCCATGCTCACCAAGTGCAGGATCGGCAGTGGTGCCGTGGGGGTGAGCCAAAAAGGAAGCCAGTCGTAGCCGAGGTTGAGCACCGCATCGAAGCCGGCAGCAGGGGCCTCAGCCAGCACGCGCCGCCAGAAACGGGCCAGCAGCCCATCGGCCGGCATGGTGACGAGAGCCTCCCGGCCCTGGTGCTGCACGCTGGGCTGCGGTTCACCACTGCAGCTCCACAGCTGGGCGGCGGCACAATCCGCCGGCAACTGCGAGCCCTCGGAGGCCAGCACCGCTAGCTGATGCCCCCGCTGCAACAAGCCCGCCACCAGCCCGGCCAAGGTGAGCTCCACCCCGCCGCCGCGGCCACTCCCCAGGGGCCCCAGCGCCGTAGACACCACCAGCAGCTTCACGACACCAACTCCGCTTGCACCGGCTGCCACAGCAGCGAGCGCCGATTGATCAACAGCACACTCACCAGGGCCAGAACAGCACCAACCCACTGCAGCGGCTGTAGCTGCTCCTGGAGCCACACAACCCCGCAAAGCAGGGCAAACACTGGGGTGAGGAAGGTGAGCGAAGTGAAGCTGGTGAGATCGCCATGGTTGGCGAACCAGAAAAACAGTCCGTAGGCCAGGGCGCTGCCCAACAGCGCCGCGTAGGCCATCAAGCCCCACTCCACCGGGGTCCAGGCCGGCAAGAGGGGCTGAGACACCAGCGCAGAACCGGCGAAGAGGGGCAAGCCGCCCAACACCATGTGCCAACCAGTCACCGCCACCGGATCGCTATGGCGGCAAGCAAAGCGGCTGATCACCGTGCCCAGCGCCATGGCCAGGGCTGCCGCCAGCATCCACAGCTCCCCATGACTCCAGGCCTGAACGTCAAGAACTTCCGGACCCATCAGCCACCAATGGTTGAGCAGGGGAGCTGGGAGCCCGAGGCAGAGGATGCCGAGCAGGCCAATCAGCAGTCCCAACCAGCCGACAGGGTTGATCGCCTCGCCAAACAGGCTGCGCGCCAGCAGCGCCACCAGCAACGGCTGTGAATCGATCAGCACCGAACCAAGGCCCGCGCCGGTCCCCACGAGGCCACGGGCCAGCAGCGCCTGAAAGGCGGTGGCATCCACCAGGGTGAAGAGCAGTAGCCACCCCCAGTCGCGGCGATCCACACCGCTGCTACCGCGCCACAAACGGGCACCGGCCAGCAACACCAACCCAGCTGGCAGCAGGCGCATCCAGGCCAGGGTGAGGGGGCCGGCTTCCTGCAGGAGCGGCTTCATCGCCGCCATGGCCGTCCCCCACAACGCAAAGGGAAGAAGCATCAGCAGCCAGCGCACCTTCACCAGCACAAGCTGCCTAGTGGCTCCTTTTTAAGATCCAGCCACTACACACCGCCTCGATGGTCTGGCCCTGGCGCCGAAAGTCCCGCCGCAAACTGGCGCGGATCGCAATTGAAGGGGCGATTGCGTCCGGCACGCGCGAGCGGGTGCTGAAGGCGCTCCGGGAGGTGGATCAGCGGGAATTCCCCGCCCTGCTGCTGCGCATCGACAGCCCCGGCGGCACCGTGGGCGACAGCCAGGAGATTCACGCTGCAATCCGGCGCCTACGGGAGAAGGGCTGCCGCGTGGTGGCCAGCTTCGGCAACATCTCCGCCTCAGGCGGCGTATATGTGGGTGTGGCGGCCGAAAAGATCGTGGCCAACCCGGGCTCGATCACCGGATCGATCGGCGTGATCCTGCGAGGCAACAACCTCTCGCGGCTGCTGGAGCGCATTGGCATCCAGTTCGAAACCGTGAAGAGCGGCCTCTACAAGGACATCCTCTCGCCGGATCGGGCCCTGACGGGAGCAGAACGCCAGCTGCTCCAGGAGCTGATCGATTCCAGCTACAGCCAGTTTGTGAGCGCCGTGGCTGAAGGCCGGGGTCTCGAGGAAAGCAGCGTGCGCCTGTTTGCTGATGGGCGGGTGTTCAGCGGCGCCCAAGCTCTGGAGCTGGGGCTGGTAGATCAGCTGGGCGATGAGGAAAGCGCCCGGCGCCTGGCCTGCGAACTGGCCGAGCTGGATGTGGAGAAAACCCGGCCGGTGAGCTTCGGGCAGCCAAACAAACGCTTTGCCGGCCTGATCCCTGGCCGCAATCTCTTCGGCCGGCTCTTCGACGCCCTGAACCAGGAGCTGGCCTGGAGCGGCCAGCCCCTCTGGCTGCACCGCCCATGAGCAACGCCTCCCAGCTGCGGGCCCTGCGCGGCGCCACCACCGCCACCGCCAACACCACCGAGGCGATCAGCGACGCCGTGGCCGAGCTCCTGGATGCGCTTGTGGAGCACAACAGCCTCGAGGGCAGCCAGCTGTTGTCGGTCACGTTCTCGGTTACAGCCGACCTCGATGCCTGCTTCCCCGCCGCCATCGCCAGGCGCCGCCCGGGCTGGGATGGGGTTGCCCTTCTCGATTGCCAACAGATGGCCGTGAGCGGCGATCTGCCCCGCTGCATCCGGCTGCTGGCCCATGCCTGGCTGGAGAGCGATCGGCCGGTGCGGCATGCCTACTTGCGCGAAGCCGCTCGGCTGAGGCCGGATCTGGCCAGCTGAGTTGCATCTGGTCACAGCTTCCAGCCCCAGGGCCGGCACCCCTGCGATCCCTGCGACCAGCCCCTGCCACCAAGAATGGTGGGCACTAACCCTTTGCCAGATCCCACCCATGGCTGGTTTTCGTACTGCCGTCACCGGCACGGCTCTGGCAGCCGCCCTGGGCCTGGCCGGCACCGCCGCTGCCCTGGCACCGATGCTCAGCCCCTCTCCGGTGAAGGCACAGGGCACGCCAGGGCTTGTGGAGTTCCGCTGGGATTCCAGCAAGGACTACCGCAAGCTCTACTTCTTTATGACCGACACCCAGCGCTTAAAGCGCTCGGAGTATTACCTCATTCTCAAACCGAAGGACCGCAAAACTGCGATCCTCAAGCTCACCGTGGGCATTCCCAAGAGCTTTGACGTTCAGATCAATCCGAAGTTCGTCAAGCTCTGCTACATGAAGGAGGGCGGCATGCTCGCCCGCACCCGCTGCGAGAAGGACATCCGCGGCACGGTGGAAGTGGCGGCCGATGGCACCGCGATCGAGATCTTCCCGGACACCCCTGTGCCGGTGGGCAAGACCATCGGGGTTTACATCAACCTGTTCAATCCCTTCAACGCGGGCATGTATCAGTTCAATGCCCTGGCTCAGGCTCCGGGCGATGTGCCCGTGTCGGGCTATCTCGGCAGCTGGCTGATCCAGATCGATCCCCCCAGCAACTGACCAGACATGGGCTGGTAGGTTGGGCGATCGACGTTGAAGGCGAAGCCGAGCCGGAACCATGACCAAGCGCACCCTTGAAGGAACCAGCCGCAAGCGCAAGCGTGTTTCCGGATTCCGCGTTCGCATGCGCAGCCACACCGGCCGCCGCGTGATCCGCTCCCGCCGCAAGCGCGGCCGGGCCCGCCTGGCTGTCTGACGCCTAACCAGCCCCACTCACCGCCCCCGCCAGCCCGTTTCCGATGGTTCTTTCCCGGGAACACAGGCTGCGGGGGCGGTTTGTGTTTGATCGCCTCTACAAAAAGGGTCAGCGCCATCACGGCAAGCTGATGGTGCTTCGCAGCCTTCCAGCCCAGCCAGAGCTCCTCAAGCCCGATCCCCGCGATCCCAACCCCTTCAGCTGCAGGCTGGGGGTGGTGGTGAGCAACAAGGTGAGCAAGCGCTCGGTGCGGCGCAATCAGCTGCGCCGCCTGCTGCACGTTCAGCTCAGCGCCATCGTGCGATCCATCCCCGATCAGGCGATGGGGCGCTGGCTGCTGATCTCCCTCAAACCCGGCAGCGCCGAAGCCACGGATCAGGCTCTGCTGGGAGAATGTTCCGAACTCCTCGCCAAGGCAGGTTTACGCCCATGAGTGGTGCGCCACAAACACCTCCGGTGGCCCCCGGAGCCAGCATCAACGAAGACGTCTTCTATGCAGGCGGCCCGGCCAAGGGTGACCTGATCACCAACCTGCTCTTCGGGCTCACGCTGATCGGCATCCCGTTTGCGGTGGGAGCGATCGTGCGGGCCCTGTGGCTGCGCTTCCGCATTACCAGCCGGCGCGTTGAGGTGAGCGGTGGCTGGCTCGGCCGCGATCGCAGCCAGGTGGTGTACAGCCAGATCCGCGAGGTGCGCTCCGTGGCCCGCGGCTTCGGCTTCTGGGGCGACATGGTGTTGGTGCTGAGTGATGGGATGAAGCTCGAGATGCGCGCCGTGCCTCGCTACAAGGAGGCTGAAGCCTTCATCCGCGAGCGGATCAAGGCCAGCACGGCCGCCAAGGCCAGCACGAAATCCGGCTTCAACAACAACGCGGCGGCCTGAGCCATCCGCCTGACACACTGGCTCCACTTCCCTTCTCCCCGGACCTGCACACGCCGTGATCGGCTACATCTCCGACAACCTGCTGCTGCCGATCCTCGATTTCTTCTACGGATTGGTGCCGAGCTACGGCTTGGCGATCATTGCCCTCACGGTGGTGATTCGCCTGGCGCTGTTTCCCCTCAGTGCTGGCTCCATCCGCAGTGCCCGCCGCATGCGCATCGCACAGCCAGTGATGCAGAAGCGCCAGGCTGAAATCAAGGCCAAGTACGCCAACAACCCCCAGAAGCAGCAGGAGGAGCTGGGGTCGTTGATGAAGGAGTTCGGCAGCCCGCTGTCGGGCTGTCTGCCCCTGCTGGTGCAGATGCCGATCCTGTTTGCGCTGTTCGCCACCCTGCGGGGATCACCGTTTGCGGATGTGCCCTACACCCTCAACCTGAAGGTGCTGCCGGCCGAGCAGATTGCAGCGGTCGAACCCAAGCCGTTCAACAGCACCAGCCACTCGATCTTCGTGACCGCGACCAACCACGTGCCGGTGGTGGCCAGCCTCGAGAAAGGCACCAAGCTTGGCGTGGGCGACACCGAGACGGTGAGCCTGCACACCAAAGACGGCGCCACTTTTGCGTCCGTGCTCAGCGGCGTGGAGAACGGCAGTGCTTTTACCCCCACCTGGAGCGTCACCAAGGGTGAAGGCCTGGTGAGCGTTGATCAGAACGGCACCATCCACGCCATCGCCCCTGGTGATGTGACCGTGGAAGCGAAGATTCCTGGCCTAGCTGCCCGCTCTGGCTTCCTGTTCATCAAGGCCCTGGGCCAGGTGGGCTTCTACACCGATGGCTCCATCAACTGGGACATCGCGATCCTGGTGGCCGCCTTCGGCGCCAGCCTGTTCGCAAGCCAGATCCTCTCGGGCATGGGCATGCCCGCCAACCCGCAGCAGGCCACAGCCAACAAGATCACGCCCGTGATGATCACCGGCATGTTCCTGTTCTTCCCGCTGCCAGCGGGTGTGCTGCTCTACATGGTGGTGGCCAACATCTTCCAGGCCACGCAGACCTTCCTGCTCACCCGCGAAGCTCTGCCCGACAACCTGCAGGCGATCCTCGATCAACAGCTTGCCGCTGAGGCCAAAACCGTCACTGCCACCGTGAGCGGCAGCGAGCGCATGCCCTTCGAACCGAAGAGCAAGAAGTGAGTCGATGAGTCAGGCCCTGCCGCAACCCGCCGGAGACTTTCTGGAGCCGGTTCCACTCCAGGAGCTGCGTCTACTGGCCGAAGGGCGCCACTGGCAGGTGGATCAAACACTCAAAGAGCTCGAAAGCCTCACCCCGGTACGGGGTGAGCTCACTGCCGTGCATCGCGGCAACATCCTTGAGCTCAGCGGCGAAGCCAGCACGATTGTCACCCTCCGCTGCGACCGCTGCCTCCAGCACTTCAACCATCCCTTGAGCTTCCGCCACCAAGAAGTGGTGTGGCTCGGTGATCAGGCCCGCCTCGAGGGCATCGACGCCGAAGTGGTGATGGAGGGCGGCAGCGAAGTGCTGGAGCTTGATCCTGATGGACTCAGCGAAAGCATCGAGCCCAGCGGCGAGTTCGATCCCGAACACTGGTTGTTTGAGCAACTCAGCCTGCAACTTCCCCTAGTAAACCGCTGCGGCAGCGACTGCCCGGGCCCCGATCTTCAGCCCAGCGCCCAGCCTCCTGAACCGATCGATCCACGCTGGGCAGCTCTCAAAAAACTGCAGCCATGAGCCAGGCCTGGGCCGACCACCTCGATCTGCTGATCCGGGCGCGAACCCCCATCCTCTGGATCCGCAGCCAGGAGGAAGAGCGCATTGCATCTCTGCTGGCTGCTGCGGCCAAGCGCCTGGGCAACCGGGCACTGGCCCGCTGGGATTTCATCAGTGGACTGGCGGGGTGGCCCGGGCGTGATGGCGAAGCAGCCCGCAATCCGCTCGCGGCCCTTGAAAGCTTGGCGGCCCTACCGGCGGAGCAGCCAGCCCTGCTCGTCCTCCACGATTTCCACCGCTACAGCGAAGACGCCAGCATCTGCCGCAAGCTGCGCAACCTGGCCACCAGCCTGCGCCAGCAGCCTCACACCCTGGTGATTACCGCCGCGGAATGGCAGCTGCCCCGTGACCTGGAGGAGTGCATCACGCTGCTTGACCTCCCGCTGCCCGATCAGCAAGAAATTGAATCTCTGCTGCGCAGCATCGCCCAGGCCTGTGGTCAAGGGCTCGAGGGCGAGCTGCTGGAACAACTGAGCCACAGCTGCAGCGGCCTGAGCGAGCAGCGCATTCGCCAGGTGGCGGCCCGCGGTCTGGCCAGCCGCGGCCAACTGGGCCTGGCCGATCTCGAAGAGGTGCTGGAGGAAAAACGCCAGGCCATCGCCCGCAGTGAACTGCTGGAGTACTGCCCCACCGAGGCCACGCCTGCGGATATCGGCGGCCTCGATGCCCTCAAGCTCTGGCTGGAGCAGCGCCACATGGCCTTCAGCGATGAGGCGCGTCGCTACGGCTTGCCGCTACCGCGGGGCGTGTTGCTGGTGGGGCCGCAGGGCACGGGCAAATCGCTCACGGCAAAGGCGATCGCCCACAGCTGGGCGATGCCGCTGCTGCGTTTGGATGTGGGCCGGCTGTTTGCGGGGCTGGTGGGCGCCTCGGAAGCCCGCACCCGCGACATGATCCAGCGGGCCGAGGCAATGGCCCCCTGCGTGCTCTGGATCGATGAAATCGACAAGGGCTTCGGCGCAGCAGGCGATGGCCGTAGCGATGGCGGCACCAGCCAGCGGGTGCTAGCCAGCCTGCTCACCTGGATGGCGGAGAAGAGCAGCGCGGTGTTTGTGGTGGCCACCGCAAACGGCGTGGAGAAGCTGCCACCGGAGCTGCTGCGCAAGGGCCGCTTCGATGAAATCTTCCTGCTCGACCTACCGGATGCCGATGAACGCCGGGCCATCCTCGATTTGCAGCTGAAGCGGCGGCGCCCCCATCACCAACTGCCCCTGGATGTGGTGGTGGATCGCACCGCCGGCTTCTCCGGGGCTGAGCTGGAGCAGGTGGTGATCGAGGCGATGCACCAGGCCTTCAGCCAATCGCGGGAATTCGGCGAAGCGGATCTGATCAGTGCAGCCGCCCAGTTGGTGCCCCTCTCCCGCACCGCTCGCGAACAGCTGGAGGCATTGCAGCTTTGGGCCAGCAGCGGTCGCGCCCGCCCCGCCTCCACATTGCGCGGCGTAACAAAGGCCAACTCCAGGTAACAAAGGCCACTGGGCAAAGGGACGCAATGGCGAGGCACCCCCAAGCTGCTGGGCAGTCGTCTCGGCCCACCGTGGAACAGCGTCCCGCCTTCACCACTCAGCTGGCCGTGGCCTGTCTCGGCGCCGGCGTGATCACCAGCTTCGCCGTGGCCCAGGGCCAGAACCCACTCACCGCCCTCAGCATCACGCTGTTTTCAGCCGTGGCTGCTGTGATGGTGGGTCAGGTGATCTGATCCAACCGGATGCGCGAGCTCTGCCCCGCCCTCGCCAACAAGACCTACTTCAACTACGGCGGCCAGGGGCCGCTTCCCACACCAGCGCTTGAAGCAATCACCGCAAGCTGGCACCGGATCCAAGAGCTGGGCCCCTTCACCTCCGACGTGTGGCCGTTCATTGAGCAAGAAACGGCTCGGGTGCGTGGCCAGCTAGCGGCACTCTGTGGGGTTGGGCCCCATCGCCTGGCCCTCACCGAAAACGTGACCAGCGGCTGCGTTCTCCCCCTGTGGGGCCTGCCCTGGCAACGCGGTGACGAGCTGTTGATCAGCGACTGTGAACACCCTGGCGTTGTGGCCGCCTGCCAGGAGCTGGCGCGGCGGGAAGGCCTGAGCATCAGCACCCTGCCGGTGTTAGAGCTCTGTTGCGCCACCCCCCAGGCCGAGCTCGATACGGCAGTGCTGGATGCCCTCGAGCAACGCCTAACGCCCCGCACCCGCCTGGTAGCGCTTTCCCATCTGCTCTGGAACAGCGGCAGTGTGATGCCTATCCCTGCCGTAGCGGAGTGCCTGCGGCAGCACCCCCTTCAACCGTGGCTGCTGGTGGATGCTGCCCAATCCATGGGCAGCCTGCCGGTGCAGGAGGCCGCTGCAACGGCCGACATCTACGCGTTTACCGGCCACAAGTGGTGCTGCGGCCCCGAGGGGCTCGGGGGTGTTGCGCTCTCCGAACGACTGCTGGAGCAGGCCCAGCCCACCCTGATCGGCTGGCGCAGCCTGCGCCATGAGGCTTCAGCCGACAGCAGCTTCCACAGCGATGCCCGCCGCTTTGAAGTGGCCACCTCCTGTGTGCCGCTTTGCAGCGGCCTTGCCACATCCCTTGAGCGACTAGCCGCCGAAGGTTCGCCCGAGCAACGGCTGCAGCAGATCCAGAAGGGCAGCCTGCAGCTCTGGCAGGGCCTGCAATCCATCGGCTCCGCTCGCACCTTGCTGCTCGAACCGCCACCAGCCGGTCTGGTGAGCTTCCACCTGGAGGGGCACGCCACAGCCAGCGTGGTTGCGGAACTCGGCGCTCAGGGGATCTGGATCAGGCGTTTGGATGAGCCGGACTGCCTACGCGCCTGCACCCACATCACTACTACAGCCAACGAGATCGAGACCCTGCTCACGGCGCTGCAGCAACTGGCCGCCGCCTAACAGGGGCGCTCCCGCAGGGCCTTTTCCGCCTCCTCTCGATCATCGAAATGAACCTTGGTGCTGCCAAGGATCTGATAGTCCTCATGGCCCTTGCCAGCGATCAACACCAAATCGTGACCACCAGCTGAGGCGATGGCTGAGGCGATCGCCTTGGCGCGATCCCCTTCCACCTGCAAAGGCGTGCCCTCAGGGATTCCAGCGATCACATCTCGGAGGATCTGCTGCGGATCCTCCGTGCGCGGGTTGTCGGAGGTGACCACCACCTGATCGGCGAGGCGGGCCGCAATCGCCCCCATCAGCGGCCGCTTGGTGCGATCGCGATCACCACCGCAACCAAACACGCAGATCAGCTGGCCGCTCGCAAACGGCCGGCAGGCCTTCAGCGCGCTTTCGAGGCCATCGGGAGTGTGGGCGTAATCCACCAGCACTGCAGGCAGGCTGCCCTCGCAGCACTCCACCCGGCCCACCGCAACCCGCTCCATCCGCCCAGGCACCCCACGGAAACTGGCCAAACCCGTGAGCAAATTGGCCAAAGGCAGGCCCTGCTGAAGCAGAGCGCCCACGGCCTGCAGCTGATTCATCAGGTTGAAGCGCCCGAGCAAGGGCGAGCGGAATGTGCCGCTGCCCATCGGGCTCACGAGCACGCCCGTCACGCCATCAGAGCTGAACTGCAACTGCTCCATCCGCAACTCCGCATCGCTTCCCTCCTCAAGCGAGCAGCGCCAGCAATGGCCGCCCAAACGCTCCGCCAGCTGCTGCCCCCAGAGGTCGTCCACATTCACCACGGCTGTGGCCTGAACGGGCTTGAGCTCAAGAAACGCATCACTGAACAGCGATGCCTTGGCCTCGAAATAGGCCTGCATCGAAGGGTGGTAGTCGAGATGGTCCTGGGTGAGGTTGGTGAACACCGCTCCAGCGAAGCGGCAGCCGCTCACCCGCTGCTGATCGAGCGCATGGGAGCTCACCTCCATCGCCCCCACCTGGGCACCAGCCTCCACCGCCTGGGCGAGTTGCCCCTGCAACACATCAGCAAAGGCGGTGGTGTGCTGAGCAGTCACGCTATGTCCTGGCCAGCGGTTCACCAGCGTTCCAAACAAGGCCGAGGGCATGCCGCTGCTGGCCGCAAGGTGCTCGATCAAATGGGTGGTGGTGGTTTTGCCGTTGGTGCCGGTCACGCCAATCAAATGCAGGCGTTGGCTTGGCTGCTGCCAGAACTCAGCCGCCAGCAAGCCGCCCCAGCGCGCCACGGGATCCGCCACCACCAGCACCGGGTCGTGATCGGCGGGTGGGCGCGCCTCGGCCGCAGCCGGACCAATCACCGCCAGCACCGCGCCGGCCTGCAGGGCTTCCGGCCAGAAGCTGCCGCCATCCACCTTTTCCCCCGGCAGGCCCACAAACACCGTGCCTGGGCCCACCCGGCGCGAATCACAGCTCACGCTGTTCACCTCTGCATTCACCAGGCCGGGGGGCACCGCCAATCCGACCTGTCGCAGCAGGGGGTGGAGGCGTTCAGACATGGCAGCGAAGCTGATGCGCCCGTTTTAAACGGATTGAGCTGCTGCAACGTCGTCCCTGCGACCAGTCTTGTGAGCATCAGCCAAGACAGCCCCTCACAGGCACCCCTGGCTCTGCAACCAAGCCAGTAGCTGCTGGGGAGGCAGCCGGGGGGAGACCCGGGGCAGCACCTGCTGGCTCGAGCCCTCCCGCCGCAGCAGCACGGGCACCTCAAGATCGAAACGAGCCAGCAGCTGCGGGTCTGCATCCACATCGAGCCGCTCAAAGGGCACAGCCAGGGCCTTGAGCTTCTCCTCTAGGCCCTCGCAGAGGCAGCACCCCTGCCGGGTGATCAGCACCAGATCCGCCATCAATCGGGCACCGGATCGCAGCCGCAGGGGGTGAAGGGATGGCAACGCAGGAGCCTGCGCAGCGTGAGCCAACTGCCTCGCCAGGGGCCGTGGCGCTCAATCGCTTCCAGCCCGTAGGCGCTGCAGCTGGGGATGAAACGACAGCGGGGCGGCCCCAGCAGCGGCGAGATGAACTGCCGGTAAAAGCCGATCAGAGCCATCAGCGACCGTTGCAGCAGCAGGTTCATGAACAACAGAAGGTGGTGCCTGGGCCGAGAGATAGGATCGCAAACTGGCGTGGCATCAGCCCGCTGGCTGAGTTGCTTCCTTCGCGAGATTCTCGCAAGGCCGCTCACCGGCCTACGGCTCGCCGCCTCGCCCGACTGCCCAACCATCACGGTTTTCTATGTCTCGCTACCGCGGCCCTCGTCTGAGGATTACGCGGCGCTTGGGAGACCTTCCCGGTCTCACCCGTAAGTCCGCTAAGCGGTCTTATCCCCCCGGTCAGCACGGCCAAGCCCGTCGCAAGCGCTCCGAATACGCCATCCGCCTCGAAGAGAAGCAGAAACTTCGCTTCAACTACGGCATCTCCGAGCGTCAGCTCGTGCGCTACGTGAAGAAAGCGCGCGCCCAGGAGGGCTCCACAGGAACCAACCTGCTGAAGCTGCTCGAGAACCGTCTCGACAATGTGTGCTTCCGCCTCGGCTTCGGCCCCACCGTTCCCGGTGCCCGTCAGCTGGTGAACCATGGCCACGTGACCGTGAACGGCCGCGTCGTGGACATCCCCAGCTACCAGTGCAAAGCCGGTGATGTGGTCGCCATCCGCGAGCGCAAGCAGAGCAAGAAGCTGGCTGAGGGCAACCTGGAATTCCCCGGTCTGGCCAACATCCCGCCTCACCTCGAGCTCGACAAGAACAAGCTGGTCGCCAAGGTGATCAGCAAGTGCGAGCGCGAGTGGGTCGCTCTCGAAATCAACGAACTGCTGGTGGTCGAGTTTTACTCCCGCAAGGTGTGATCGAACGGCTGCTGGTTTCAGCAGCCCCGATCAACCCGATCAGCTCAGCAAGCCCGGCCAACCAGCCGGGCTTTTTTCATGGACTGCTGCTGATGGAGCGATCGCTGCTCAGCCGTTGATGAGCGTCTCAAGGGCAGCAGTCACATCCGGTTGGCGCATCAATGATTCGCCCACGAGCACTGCATCGGCGCCAGCGCTCTGCACGCGGTCGAGGTCGTCGCGCGTGAACAGCCCGGATTCGCTCACCAGCAGACACCCTTTCGCGCGGATCTGCTCGCCGTAGCGCTCCGTGAGGGCTTCGGTGGTGGCCAGATCCGTGTGGAAGGTTGCGAGATCGCGGTTGTTGATGCCGATCAACTGGACGCCATCGAGGGCCAAGACTCGCTCGAGCTCCGCCGCGTCATGCACCTCAACCAGCACGGTGAGACCTAGGGCCCGAGCCACCTTGAGCAGATAGGCCATGTCCGCATCACTGAGGATGGCGGCAATCAGCAGAGCAGCATCAGCGCCCGCCGCCCGGGCCTGATACAGCTGATAGGGGCTCAGGATGAAGTCTTTGCAGAGCAGCGGCAGATCCACCACCTGGCGCACCTGCACCAGCACCTCGAAGCCGCCCTGGAAAAACTGTTTATCCGTGAGCACCGAGAGGCAGCTCGCCCCGCCGGCTGCGTAGCCGCGGGCAATCGCCTCAGGATCGAAATCCTCGCGGATTACCCCTTTGCTGGGACTGGCTTTCTTTACCTCAGCGATCACAGCCGGTTTGCGGCAGGCTGCTTTGAGTGCCGAAAGAAAGTCGCGAGGGGCCGGGAGTTCGGCCACCTGCTTCTTGAGTTGATCGAGGCTGACGCGCTCGCGGGCGACAGCCACCTCACGATCCTTCTCCCACACGATCTTCTCGAGGATGTTGCGCGGTTCGCTCTCCTCGTGGGGGATGGCGTATTCGAGGTGCGCCACCTTCACCTTGGGATTGGGCGGCCGGCGACGGATCTCCATGGCTTCAGGCTCCCACGGCCATGGCGGCCTGCTTGTACGCCACTTCCACCACTTCGCTCAGGGTGGGGTGGGTATGCACCTCGTTTGCCAATTGCTTCACGCTCTGGCGGCGGGCCACGGCGTTGGCAATCTCCTGGATCAGATCCGCCGCGTGCAGTCCATAAATATGGGCACCAAGAACCTCACCGGTGCTCTTGTTGAACAGCAGCTTCATCAGGCCATCGCTCTCGAGCTCGGCCAGGGCCTTGGAGTTGGCCTTGAAGTAGCTGCGCACACTGCCCAGCTCAAAGCCATCTTTGGCGGCCAGCTCTTTGGCATCGGCTTCACTCAGGCCCACAGAGCTGATCTCGGGGTGGGTGAAGGTGGCGGCAGGAATTGAGCGGTAATCGATGGCGCGGGGGTGACCCAGGATGTTGTCCACCGCCACGGTGCCCTGAGCAGCAGCGGTGTGGGCGAGCATCATCTTTCCGGTCACATCACCCACAGCCCAGAGGTGGGGCACGGGAGCCCCGTTCACCAGCACCCGCAGCTGGTCGTCCACAGGGATGAAGCCGCGGTTTGTCTCGATGCCGCAGGCCTCCAGATTGAGGCCCTTGCTGCTGGGCACGCGGCCGGTGGCCACGAGCACGGCATCCACTTCGAGGATTTCCACCGGCTCACGGGTCTGCATGTCCACCAGTTCGATCTGAACGGGGGCACCGGGCTTGATCGATTTCGCCAGCACGCCGGAGCGAGCATCGATGTCGCGGCCGTCGATCAGGTTGCGGGCGGCGATCTTGGCGATATCGGGATCGAAGGTGGGCATCACCCGATCGAGGGCCTCGATCATCGTCACTTCACAGCCGAGGGCTGTGTACACGTCGGCGAACTCCAGGCCGATGTAGCCGCTGCCGATGATCGCCAGCCAGCGGGGCAGCCACTCCAGGCTCACAGCCTCATCGCTGGTGAACACGGTGCGGCCGTCGGTTTCGATGCCGGGCGGCACAAAGGGATCGGAACCGGTGGCGATGATCACGTCGCGGCCGGTGAGCACGCGATCCACACCATTGATCTCGCGCAAGCCCACTTTTTGGGGGCCTTCCAGGCGACCGGTACCGCGAATGATCGTGACGCCGGCACGCTCGAGGGTTTTGGTGAGGTTGCCGCGGATCGTGGCGACCAGCTGATTGGCGTGATCGGCGATCTTCTGGCGCTCAAAGCGCACCGGCGCCGCATGGATGCCGAACCCCTTGAGGTGCTCCGCATCCGCCAGCTCACGCACGCGGCCGCTGGCCGCCAACAACGCCTTCGAGGGCACGCAACCGCGATTCACGCAGGTGCCGCCCATGTCGCGGCTTTCGATAATTGCGGTGCGTAGTCCGTGATCGGCAGCGTGCTTGGCCGCATCGAAGCCGCCGTAGCCGGCGCCGATGACGATCACATCAAAGTCGAAGCTGCCGTCGCTCACCGGATGCCTGCACAGTTGGCGGGCATTCTCTCCTGTCAGGGCGCCGCGGTCGCGCTGCGCTCCTGCCGGCAACGCTCGAGCAACAACGGGGCGGCTGCCACGGCCACATTCAGCGACTCCACCGCAGCGCTGTGGGGAATCGTGACGCGGTGCGTGGCGAGTTTCGCCAACTCCGGATGGAGACCAGCACCTTCATTGCCCATGAGCAGCACGGTGGGCTCGGTCCAGTCCAGCCGCCAGTAGAGCTTGGCGCTGGGATCCACCACGGTGGCCACCACCTGCTGACCGACTGAGCGAGCCCGCTGCAGCAGTGGCAGCAACGCCGAGCGATCGGGCTCACGCAGCAGTGGCAGAGCCAAGGCAGCACCGGCCGAAGCGCGCAGCACCTTGGGCTGCAGCGGATCGGCGCCGCCACCAAGCCACACCTCGTCGACGCCGGCCGCCAGGGCGGTGCGCAGCAGCGTGCCGAGATTGCCCGGATCCTGCAGCTGATCCAGCGCCAGCACGAAGCGGCCCTGGCCCCGAGCTGCGGGCAATGCTTCGCGAGCCAAGGTGGCCACCACACCATCAGGGTTATCGGTGGTGGCGACCGCCGCCAACACCGCATCGCCCACTGGCTGTGGCTGCCAGGCGGCAGCTGCGATCAGAGCGCCATGGCGCTCTAACCAGGCCTCCGTAGCAAGCAACTGCTCTGGCCTGTGGCCGAGGCGCAACAGCTCCTGGATCTGGTGCGTTCCCTCGAGCAGCAACAGCCCCAGCTCGCGGCGCCCCTTGGGCTGATGCAAGCTGCGCAGCCGCGCCACCAGCGGATTGCGGCGGCTGGTGATCAGCTCCATCAGAAGGTTTTGTGCTGGCGAACGTGCAGGCCATCGCCCACCACCAGCGAGCTCTCCTGAAGATCCAGACCGCGCACCGCCGCCACCTCTCCCTTGAGCCCTTCGGCCGCGAGGTTCTTGATCAGTTCCTTAATCAACACGTCTTCGATCGTTTTCTGATCGAGCGCATCCGGCGTCAGGGCCCCGAGCAGTCGACCCAATTTGGAGGTCACCACTTCATGGGCATTGGTGATCTTGAGGACGAGCATGACGGGAGGATGCAGCGTGAATGATGAAAGCAGCCGCAGGGGCGCTGCCGCCGTGCCCTAAACCCTGACAACGGAGCGGTTGATCAGCAACGAATCGTCAATAAAAAAGCCCCCCTGCAATGAGGGAGGCTCTGTCAGTGCGGATGGGGAGACTTGAACTCCCACGACATTGCTGCCACTAGTACCTGAAACTAGCGCGTCTACCAATTCCGCCACATCCGCTTGGGCTGGCGATGCCGCGTTTGCGACCTCGGAAATGTACCCCATCAAGGGTGATCCCCAGAGCAGCAAGCCAGTTCCGGCGCCGGACGTCTTGCCGGTCTCAGTACAGATTGTCAGGATGAGGCCTCTAGGGGCGGGACGTCCGAAGCCATGACCGTGACCGTTGTCCCGTCTCAGCAGATTCTCAACCCTCAACTTGAGATTGCGGGCAACCGTCGCCTGGCTGGCGAGCTGCGGGTGAGTGGCGCCAAAAACTCAGCCCTGGTGCTGATGGCCGCCAGCCTGCTCACAGAAGATCAATTGCGGCTTCGAAACGTACCGCCACTCACGGATATCCAGGGTATGGGCGAGATCCTCGCCTCCCTCGGTGTAACGGTGCGTCGCGGCAACGACAGCCTGGAGATAAACGGCTCTGGGCTCAATCAATCCGCTCCGCCCTACGAGCTGGTGAACAGCCTCAGGGCCAGCTTCTTCTGCATCGGCCCCCTCCTGGCTCGCCTTGGCATCGCGCGGGTTCCACTGCCCGGTGGCTGCCAGATCGGCACCCGTCCGGTAGTGGAGCACGTGAAGGGCCTGAAGGCGCTTGGAGCTCAAGTCACCATCGACCACGGAGTGGTGTCGGCGGTGGTACCCGGCCGCGGCCATCGGCTCAAGGGTGGCCGCATTCACCTGGATTGCCCCAGCGTGGGGGCCACGGAAACGTTGATGATGGCGGCCGCCCTGGCGGAGGGCGAAACAGTGATCGAAAACGCCGCTCTCGAACCCGAGGTGGTGGACCTCGCCGGGCTGTTGCTGGCCATGGGCGCCAGGGTGCGCGGAGCCGGAACCCCCACGATCACCATTGTTGGTGTGGAGCGCTTGCACGGGGCTGATTACGCAGTGATCCCCGACCGCATCGAGGCCGGCACCTTTCTTTTGGCAGCCGCCATCACCCGCTCCACCCTCACGGTGGGCCCCGTGATCCCCGATCACCTCAGGGCCGTGCTCACCAAGCTTGAGGAGGCGGGATGCCGTCTCAACATTGATGGCACGAGCGTGACCATCAGCGCCGAAGAGATTCAGGCCGTCGACCTACGCACCCAGCCCTTCCCCGGCTTCCCCACCGACCTCCAGGCGCCGTTTATGAGCCTGCTGGCCACCGCCAAGGGCACCAGTGTGATCACCGAGAACATCTTCGAAAACCGCCTGCAGCACGTGGCTGAACTGCAGCGCATGGGCGCCGCCATCCGCGTGCAGGGCAGCACCGCCTTCATTGAGGGAGTGGCCCGCCTCAGCGGCGCTCCGGTGCAGGGAAGCGATCTGCGCGCCTCGGCGGCGATGGTGCTGGCCGGTCTGGCGGCGGAGGGCATCACCACCGTTCAGGGCCTGGAATACCTCGATCGCGGCTACGCCGATTTCGAGGGCAAGCTCAACCGCGTCGGCGCCTCGATCCGTCGCGTGGGCTGAGGGCTGGCCTTTACAGTCAGCAACGCGGGAGCGTGCCGGAATTGGTAGACGGACTCGACTCAAAATCGAGCGCCTTCGGGCATGTGGGTTCAAGTCCCACCGCTCCTATAACCCCGCCCCTTCGCACCACTCCCGCCCAATCGGCGGTGATGAACACTTACGGGCGCTTCCCCCTCGAACTGGTGCGAGGCCGAGGCGTCTGGGTGTGGGACCACCAGGGTCGCCGCTACCTCGATGGGGTCGCCGGCATCGCGGTGTGCACCCTTGGGCACAGCAACCCGGTGATGCGACGGGCGCTCGCTCGGCAGCTGCGCAAGCTGCAGCACGTTTCAAACCTGTATCGGATTCCTGAACAGGAGCAACTGGCTGCCTGGATCACAGCCAACAGCTGTGCCGATGCCGTGTTCTTCTGCAACTCCGGCGCCGAAGCCAATGAAGGGGCGATCAAGCTGGCCCGCAAGCACGGCCATCAGGTGCGCGGCATCAGCAGCGAGGGTGCTGGGCCTCTGATCCTCACGGCCCAGGCCAGCTTCCATGGCCGCACGCTTGCAGCAGTGACGGCCACAGGCCAGCCCAAATACCACCAGGGCTTTGAGCCGATGGTGCAGGGATTCCGCTACTTCCTTTACAACGACATCGCCGCCTTCGAGGCTCTGCTGACCGAGTGCGAGAAGGACGGCCCCAGGGTGGCCGCGGTGATGCTTGAGCCGTTGCAGGGCGAAGGCGGTGTGAACCCCGGCAACCGCGCCTTCTTCCAGCGGGTACGCGAGCTGTGCACCGAGCACAACATCCTGCTGATCTTCGATGAGGTGCAGGTGGGCGTCGGCCGTACGGGCCGGCTCTGGGGCTACCAGAAACTGGGCGTGGAGCCCGATGCCTTCACCCTGGCCAAGGGCCTGGGCGGCGGCTTCCCCATTGGCGCCCTCTGTGTGAAAGCGGCGGTGGATCACCTTCGCCCTGGCGAACACGCCAGCACCTTCGGCGGCAATCCTCTGGCCTGCCGCGCGGGCCTCACGGTGGCCGAAGAGCTGGTGCGCCGCAAGCTTCCGGCCCACGCCGAAGCGATGGGCCAACTGCTGCAGGAGCAACTCAGCGCCCTAGTGGCCCGCCACCCCTCGCTCGCCGAAGGCTCCCGTGGCTGGGGGTTACTTCAGGGACTCGTCCTCCGGGAAGACGGCCCCGCCGCCATCGATGTGGTGAAGGCGGCGATGAACCAGGGCCTCCTGCTGGTGCCCGCCGGCACCAATGTGGTGCGATTCGTGCCGCCGCTCACCATCCAGCCCCGCCACATCCGCGAGGCGGTGAAGCGGCTGGAGAAAGCTCTAATCGCGTGTCAGCCGCAGACCCCTTCAGCGAACTAATCGCTCCCTTCAGCCGCCGGGGCGTTGACCTCGGCCTCGACAGGCTGGAAGCCGCCTTGACGGATCTAGGGCATCCCGAGCGCCGCTTCGCTGCAGTGCAGGTGGCCGGCACCAATGGCAAGGGCTCGATCAGCACGATGATCCACGCCATCGCCACGGCAGCCGGGATTCGCTGTGGTCTCTACACCTCACCCCACCTGCTGAGTTGGTGTGAGCGGATCCGTCTGCCCGATGGCCTGATCAGCGCCGAGCATCTGCAACGACTGTTGCGCGATCTCCAGCCGGTGGCTCTGCGCCACGACCTCACCCCCTTCGAGCTGGTGACCGCCGCTGCCATGCAGGCGTTCGCCGAGGCCGAGGCCGAGCTCGTGGTGCTGGAGGTGGGACTGGGAGGCCGGCTCGATGCCACCACCGTGCACCCCAACCGCCAGGTGCTCGCTTTCGCCAGCATCGGCCTCGATCACACCGAGCATCTGGGCCCCACCATCAGCGCCATCGCGGCCGAGAAGGCAGGAGTGCTGCATGGCGCAGCCATCGCGATCAGCGGTCCGCAAGCTGGCGAAGCGGCCCAGGTGCTGACAGAACAGGCCCAACGGATCGGTTGCTCACTGCGTTGGGTTGCTCCATTGCCTGCCCTAAACGAGGGCGGGCCGGAACTAGGCCTGCGGGGAGATCTGCAGAGGCTCAATGCGGCCGTAGCAACGGGCGCGGCTGAAGCGCTTGGCGAGCTCGGCTGGCCAATCGATGCAGCAGCGATCGCGCAAGGGCTGAGACAAGCCCGCTGGCCAGGGCGGCTCGACCATCGGCTCTTTGAAGGCCAGCCTTTGCTGCTGGACGGCGCCCACAACCCACCGGCAGCAGCAGCACTCAGACAGGAGCTGGATCAGCTGCAACGTCCGGCCGGCGGCCCCACACCCCGGCGCTGGCTGATCGGGATGCAGCGCCATAAAGATGCGCCGGAGCTGCTGCGCACCCTGCTGCGGCCGGGAGATCAGGTGCGGGTGGTAACCCTGCCTGAGGAGCACAGCAGCTGGAGCGCGGCAGAGCTGCAGGCCGCCACGGGTCTTGCCATGGAGCAGGGCGAGGGCGACCTCTGCGACCAGCTGCACTGGTTGGTGCAATCCACAGCGCTGCCGGTGGCCTGCGGCTCGCTTTATCTGGTGGCGGAGCTTCTTCCCCTGCTCAACGCGACAGACTGAGCGCAGACGCCTGGGCCCCATGGAATTCCGCCGCCATCCCCATGGATCGGGCCGCTGGCTCACCCGTCTGCTTGCCGGCCTCTGGCTGCTGCTGCTCGCCCTGCCCGCCCAGGCTCTCGACACCAGCGCCGGAGTGGGGCTGCAGGATCGCGCCCTGTTCCAGGACACGGTGGATTACACCCTCACCAACCAGAGCGGCAAGAACTTCTCCGGCCAGCAGCTGGCCAACACCTCCTTCGCCGGCGCCGTCGGCAAGGGCGCCAACTTTGCTGGGGCGAACCTGCACGGGGCGATCTTCACCCAGGGGGCCTTCCCCGAGGCCGACTTCAGCGACGCCGACCTGAGCGATGTGCTCCTGGATCGCACCGACATGAGCCACACCAACCTGCGCAATGCCCTGCTGATTGGTGTGATCGGGGCTGGAGCCAGCTTCACCGGCGCCGATGTCACCGGCGCCGACTTCAGCGATGCCTTGATCGACCGGGTTGATCAGCGGCAGCTCTGCACCAGGGCCAGCGGCACCAACCCCGTGACTGGGGTAGATACGCGCGCCAGCCTCGGCTGTTAGCGCTCGAGCCAACCCCGAAGCTTCCCGGGATTCAGCAAACCCGAGGGGTCGTAAAGGGCTTTGGCCGCAACCTGTTCGGCATCCACGCCCCCCAAGCCTCCGTCCTCCACGGTGATCGCGTGGGGGTTGAACAGCAGGCAGCCGAGATCGCAGGCGTGCTCGATCAGGGTTTGCAGATGCTCGCGGCCGCGCCAGCGCACCAGAGGCAAACAGGCCAGCCGCTGCTGCCCCTGGGCGCGCACGGCCTCCAGATGCCAGAGGAGATCGTCGCCCCAACGCTTCCGCAAGGCCGAGAGCACCGGAGCCTCCGGCTGTGGCAGCAGCAACTGCAGATAGGTGAAGGCCGGATCGTGGGCGCGGGCGTGCAGGGTGGTGTGGTTCCAGCACAGCTCCCGCAGGGGAATGCCACGGCTCTGGCCCTGGGGCGCCTGCCAGATCAAGCGGGCACCCCAGCGGGGCAACAGCGCCTCAAGAGCCGGCAGAGCATCGGGGGCCGCCAGCACCAGCAGGCGGTGCCCATCGGCCGAAGCAGCCGGGCAACCCTGCGGCCAAGGCAACAGCCGGGCCACTGAAGCTTCCAGCGCGCACAGGGCATTGAGCAGCAGGGCCGTGGCCGGCAACTGCTGGGCTGCCTCCAGGGCCGGCTCCCAGGCTTGGAACTCCAACACCAGCTGCTGCCAGGGCACGGCGGCGGCGCTGGCCATGGTGACCGCGGTGATGATGCCGTTGCAGCCGTAGGCATGGTTCACCGCTTGGGCGGCGGTGGCATCGAGCTGCAGCAGGCGCGGCTCCGCCTCCAGCGTGACGATCTCCAGCTCCAGCAGATGGCCGGGGTCGCGCAGGAACCCCCAGCGCAGCGAGCCGATCCCGCTGGAGCCCCCGGCCAGGTAGCCCGCCAGGCTGGCGCTGCGCACGGTGCTCGGCAGCAGGCGCAGCTCGCGGCCACGGGCCTGCAGCTGCTGCTCCAGATCAGCCAGAAGGATGCCCGCTTCAGCGATGAACACGCCGGTGCCGGCCTCCACGTGCCGCAAGCGATTCATGGCACTCAGCTCCAGCACCAGCCCACCGGCCAGGGGAACGGCCTGGCCGTAGTTGCCCGTGCCGGCTCCCCGCAGGGTGAGGCTCACCCCATGACGCGCGCAGGCAGCCGCCACCGCCAGCACCTCCTCGCTGCTGCTGGCGCGCACCCCCAACTGCGCCCGCAGCCCGTTCAGCAACGGCTGCAGCACGGGCGAATACACAAAGGCATCGGCAGCGAGCTGCTCGAGCTCACCGCTGCTGCGCAATGGCATGAGCCCCGCGGCTCGCAGATCGGCGGCGAGCTGCTCCAGCTGCTCTGGGCTGGCCGGCTGCGGCAGGGGCTGGGGCAGAGCGCTGGGCAGCAACAGGGCCATCAGGGGCTCAGGGGACAGCAGGAAGCCCCAGGCTGGCAAGGCTTGGCGCCAGCTGCTCGGTGATCGCGGCCGGCAGCCACTGGCCCGCGCGCAGCACCCGCCGCTGCGGGGGGCGCGCCAGCAACTCGCTCCAACTGGCGGCGCTGGTGATCAAGAGATCCGCGGGTGCTCCGCGGCGCAGGATGCCGTCCCAATCGAGCGCGAGCATCCGCGCTGGAACCGTGGTGAAGGGTGCCAGCCCCTGGCGCTGCCAGGGGGGGCAGTGCGCCACGCGGCTGGCGAACCGCAACAGCTCCAACGGATCGAAATCACCGCCGGGATCCCAGGGATCCTGCACGTTGTCGCCTCCCACGGCCACGGCCACGCCCGCCCGCTGCAGTTGCCGCACCGGAGCCAGCGGCCGCTGCGCGAGATCCTGATCCCCGCGGCGGCCGAGCAGCCAGAAGTTGGTGGTAGGCAGAGCCACCACCGCCACCTGCCGCTGGGCCAGTCGTTCTGCCAGGCGCTGCTGCGCCGCCAAAGCAAGCAGGCCCATGCTGCTGGCATGGCTACAGGTGATCGGCACCTCAGGCCGCAGACGATCCAGCTGATCCAACAGCAGCCGAACGCCAAGGCCAGGGGCATCGCCGCTCTCATCCACGTGCAGATCCACACCGCATCCCAGCTCCGCCGCCAGCTGCAGCAGCGCCTGAAGTGCCTGCGGATCGCGCCGCCCCCGCGGATAGGGAGGCCCCAACACCCCACCCAACACCCCGCCGGCTGCAGCCACCCGGCGTGCCAGCGCCTGCCCCTCGGGACTGCTCCAGTGATCGAGTGGCACGAGAGCCACCAGCTGCAGATCCACGCGGCCGCACCACTGCTGCTGCAGCGCCAGTAAGGCTTCCCAACTGGGTTCCGCGGCCGGGCCGCCGCTATCTATATGGCTGCGGATCGCCCGCAGGCCGTAGCGCCAGGCTTGATCCAGAGCCCGTTCGCCCCGTTGGCGCACCTGTTCTGCGCTGCGCTGCTGACCCTCTTTGAGATTCACTTCAAGGGCAGCAGCCATGTCGCCGCTGCGATTGGGATGCCCAGCCCAGCTGAAGGCCTTATCGAGGTGGGCATGGGCCTCCACAGGAGGCGTGATCGCCAGTGGCAGCCCACGCGCAGAGGGCAGGGGGCGGATGGCTGCGATGCGCCCATCCTCTAGATCCAGCTGCACCGCCAACAAGCCATCGGCATCGCCGCAGGGGAGGTCCCGCTGAAGCGGATCGAGCAGCGCGCGCGGCAGCTGCACATGCAGGTTGGGCGGCGATTCAGCCCCCATGGCTCGATGCGCTGAGCATCAGCAGCTGACCTGCCGCCCCCAGGGTGAGAACGCTGTAGCGCGGCAGGGTGAGACCCGGAAGCAGGGTCTGTCCGCCCAGCTGGGTGCTGTAGAGGCTGAACAGGCCCGCATTGGTGCGGCGGCTGCCGGCCAAGGCCAACTGGCCCAGGGCAGCCTGCTGGCTCTGGATCAGTTCCGAGCAGTTCTGGATCAACAGGCGAGCCACCATCGGCAGGCCGCCATTGCTACAGAGCTCCTTGTCGGCGAGTTGCACCAACTGTTCGCCAGCGAACGCCTCGAACTCCTGCTCGCCAGGATTGGTGGCCACCAGGGCTCCGCCGAGCAGCAGCACCGCGATCCCCCAGCCCCATGGCCTGCTCGAACCGCCGCGCCAGTCCATCCGGAGCTTCAACTCACCTTGATAGGATCGCGCAGCCCTGGCGGGCGTAGCCAAGTGGTTAAGGCACCGGATTGTGATTCCGGCATTCGGGGGTTCAAGTCCCCTCGTCCGCCCCTGAACGAAGCCCCTGTCACTCCCTGAGTGGCAGGGGTTTCACCCTTTGGCGAGCACCGCATCCAGCAGGCCATCGGCCCCGGCACGCACGGGATCGAGAACCGGCAGGCCGGTTTCACTCGCCAGCCGGTGCACCTGCTCAGCGGCAGCTTCGGCATCAAACAACGCTGTATTCAGGGCAACGGCCCGCACCCGCGGCCGCAGGCCATCGGGACGCCCCAGGGCCGCCAACGCTTCGCAGGCAGCGATCAGCTCCGGCAGCGGCGGAATCGCCACGGGCTCTGCGCCAGGCCGAGTGCGCACATGGCTCTGGCCAGCCCGGTGCACCAGCAGCAAATCCGTGGGCTGACTGCCTCGCATCAGCGGCAGCGTGGCCGTGGAGCCGGGATGGGCCAAGGAGCCCTGGCCTTCGACCAACACCAGAGACTCTGGGCCAGCCCCTTCCGCTGCGGCAAGCACCGCCGCCTCCACAGCGCCACCGGCGTAATCCACCCGCACGGCATCCAGCGCCACCCCCTGGCCGCTGATCAGGATCCCGGCCTGACCGGTGCCCACGAAGCGAGCATCGATGCCGCGCCGCTGGGCCGTCGCCAGCAGCTCCAGGCAGGCGCTCATCTTGCCCACGGCCATATCCGAACCCACCGCCAACAAGCGGCGGCAGGGCAACTGGGCGCAACGGGCCGTGGCCACCTCCAGATCCGCCGGCTCTTGGCGCAAATCCCAGATCCACTGCTCTGGCGTCAGGGGCACCGAGGCGAACTCCGGATCTTCAGCCAGGCGACTGTGCAGCCCGCTGGCCAAGCTCACCCCAGCCCGCAGCGCCGCCACCACATCAGCGCGCATCTCCGCAGGTAGCCGGCCGCCGGATGGCGCCAAACCCACCACCGCCACCGCAGGCCCGTAGGCCAGGGCAGCGGCCATATCCGCCACCACCGGCACAGACCGTTCAATGCCGGTGATCGCCCTCAGATCGGCTCCGGCATGGGGAGGATCGATTACCGCCACGATCGGCCCACGGCGGTAGCGCAGCATCGCCAGGCCGGTTTTGCCCGAGAGGTTGTCGAGACCGCCGTGCTGCAGCAACACCAGCGGAGCGTTGGCGCTGAGCATCAGCCCACCTCCTGCAGTTGCTGAGTGCCAAGGCCTGGCAAGGCCGCTGGCTGGAGCACATCCCCGTGGCGCTCGGGGCCGGCGAAGGGATCATCAACCAAGTTGAGGTGGCTATCGAGATCGGGCCAGCGCACCAGTGGCAGCAGCTGAGCGGCTGCGCTGTTCAGTAGGCCGCCATCGGAATAGCAACCGAGCATCACCCCCAGCCACAGCCGGCGGGCCGTGCGGGCCATCAGCAAGCCCTCAGTGAGCCCACCGCACTTCACCAATTTGATGTTGATGCCATCCACGTGGGGGGCCAGACGCAGCAGATCCCGCAGATCCCAGCAGCTCTCATCGGCCACCAGCGGAATTGGGGCCAAGCCCTTGAGGGCCGCAAAACCAGCGGTATCCGCCTCGCGATCGTTTTGCGGTGGCAGGGGCTGCTCCACCAGCACCACCTCCTGATCCGCCAGCCAGGGGATCATCTGCCGGGCTCCTTCGAGCGTCCAGCCGCCATTGGCATCGATTTGCAGTTCATCCCCGGGGCACAACGCGGCGCGCACCGCCTGCACCAGGGCGCGGTCGTGGTCGAGGCCATCAGGAGATCCCAGCTTGAGCTTGATGCGGGTGGAGGGCAGCTGCAACCGCCAACGCTCGAGCCGCGCCAACACAGCCGAGGGCTCCCCCAACCCGAGGGTCACGCTGGTGGCGACACAAGCCCCCGGATCCAGCCCCCAGAGCCGGTGCAGCGGCTGCCCCAAGCGTTGCCCCCACCAGTCATGCAGGGCCAGATCAAGGCCGCAGCGCGCCGGTGGACTGAGGGCCGCCAGCAACGGCTCGAGGGCCTGCAGTGGCTGGGGATCAAGGCTCTCCAGCTGAGGCGCCAGGTGTTCCAACTCCGCCGCGATCGCATCCGTGCTGAAGGCGCGATGGCCTGTGTCGAAGCCGCCGGTTTCACCCCGGCCGATCCGCCCCTCGTGCTCCAGCTCCACCAGCAGATGCTCCACAGCCGCGGTCGTGCCCCGGCTGATTGCCAGAGGCACGGCCTTGGTCAGCGGAAAGCGATGCAGGCGAAGGCGCATGGCCCCTCGGCGCTCTCTTCAAGCTGGCACAGATCACCCGCGCTAGCAGCAGGGCGGCAACACCTATTGCACGCCGTCAACCAGCGATACCGGAAACTGGAACGATGACGGCGACACAACTCAGCACCCCCCCCGCACCGGTGGCGGCGGCGAGCGGGCGCGGCAGCTACTGGATCACCACCTTCGGCTGCCAGATGAACAAGGCGGATTCCGAGCGCATGGCCGGAATCCTCGAATCGATGGGCTACCGGGAAGCCCAGGCCGAACTCGAAGCCGATCTGGTGCTCTACAACACCTGCACGATCCGCGATAACGCCGAGCAGAAGGTTTACAGCTATCTAGGCCGTCAGGCGCAGCGCAAACGCAGCAACCCCAACCTCACCCTGGTGGTGGCCGGCTGCGTGGCCCAGCAGGAAGGCGAATCGCTGCTGCGGCGGGTGCCCGAGCTGGATCTGGTGATGGGCCCGCAGCACGCCAACCGCCTCGATGTGCTGCTGGCCCAGGTGGAGCAGGGCCAGCAGGTGGTGGCCACCGAAGAGCACCACATCCTCGAAGACATCACCACCGCCCGCCGCGACAGCACGATCTGCGGCTGGGTGAATGTGATCTATGGCTGCAACGAGCGCTGCACCTACTGCGTGGTGCCCTCCGTGCGCGGCAAGGAGCAATCCCGCCTCCCCGAAGCGATCAAGCTCGAGATGGAAGGGCTGGCCGCCCAGGGGTTCAAGGAGATCACCCTGCTGGGCCAGAACATCGATGCCTATGGCCGTGATCTCCCCGGCATCACGCCGGAGGGTCGTCGCCAACACACCCTCACCGACCTGCTGCAATTCGTTCACGACGTGGAGGGCCTGGAGCGGATCCGCTTCGCCACCAGCCATCCGCGCTACTTCACTGAGCGGCTGATCGATGCCTGCGCCGATCTGCCCAAGGTGTGCGAGCACTTCCACGTTCCCTTCCAGAGCGGTGACGACGAGCTGCTCAAGGCGATGGCCCGTGGCTACACGGTGGATCGCTACCGCCGCATCATCGAGCGCATCCGCGAGCGCATGCCGGACGCCTCGATCAGCGCTGATGTGATCGTGGCCTTCCCCGGTGAAACCGACGCCCAATACCGCCGCACCCTCGATCTGATCGAGGAGATTGGCTTCGATCAGGTGAACACCGCCGCCTACTCGCCTCGCCCCAACACCCCCGCCGCCGACTGGCCGAATCAGCTGAGCGAAGAGGTGAAGGTCGAACGTCTGCGCGAGATCAATGCGCTGGTGGAGCGGGTGGCCCGGGAGCGCAGCGCCCGCTACGCCGGCCGCACGGAGCAGGTGCTGGTGGAGGGCATCAACCCGAAGGATCCCGAGCAGGTGATGGGCCGAACCCGCACCAATCGCCTCACCTTCTTCCCCGCCGCCAACAGCGCGGGCGGCCACTGGCAGGGCGGCGATCTAGTGGATGTGCACATCGATGAGGTGCGGGCCTTCTCCCTGAGCGGCACTGCCATTGCCTAAAGCTCCAGGCCTGGTCAGGGCCTGAATCGCTGATACGTTTGGCCTCTCCTATCCGGTCCCGATGAGCTCCGAACCCACGCAACTCGGCCTGGTGTTCGGAGGGGTGTCCGGTGAACATGCAGTGTCGATCCGGTCGGCGAACACCGTGGCTTCAGCCCTGCGGCGCAGCGCTAACACCAGTCGCTACAAGCTGAGTTGCTTCTACATCGATCAATGGGGGCACTGGTGGCCTCCCGCCGTTGCTGAAGCCGTGCTGGCCAAGGGAACACCCGCAAGCCGCGCTGAACTTCCCGCCGCGCCGCTACGCCCTGGCTTCCAGGGATTCCCGGAAGGGGCCATGGATGTGCAGGTGTGGCTTCCGGTGCTGCATGGCCCCAATGGCGAAGACGGCACGATCCAGGGGCTGTTCAGCCTGATGCAGGTGCCCTTTGTGGGCTCAGGGGTGCTGGGTTCAGCCGTGGGCATGGACAAGCAGGCGATGAAAGCCGCCTTCGCTGCTGCCGGTCTGCCTCAGGTGCCCTATGCCTGCGTGAACGCTCAGGATCTCAGCACCAATCCCCAGGAGCTGCTGCTGCGCCTCGAGCAACAACTGGGCTACCCCTGCTTCATCAAACCGGCCAACCTCGGCTCATCGGTGGGCATCAGCAAAGCCACCAACCGCGGTGAATTGCTGGCGGGCCTGGAACTGGCCGCCAGCCACGACCCGAGGCTGGTGGTGGAACAGGGGGTGAATGCCAGGGAACTGGAATGCGCTGTGCTCGGCGGCCGCAGCATGCAGGCTTCGGTGCTGGGCGAGATCTGCTTCGACGCCGACTGGTACGACTACGACACCAAATACAGCGAGGGCAAAAGCCACACGGTGATTCCCGCTGACGTGCCCGATCAGCTCAGCGAGCGCGCCCGATCCATGGCAATCGCCGCCTGCAGGGCGGTGGCGGCCGAAGGCCTGGCCCGGGTGGACTTTTTCCTCGATCGCAACAGCGGCGAGCTCTGGCTCAACGAGATCAATACCCTGCCTGGCTTCACCAGCCAGAGCATGTACCCGATGCTCTGGGAGGCCACTGGGTTACCGCTCGAGGAGCTGGTGCACCAACTCGTGCAACTGGCGCAAGAATCGGGCCAACCAGCAGTCGGGAGGAGGGCTGAAGCTGCATGAGCCACGGGTTGCTTTGGCTGCCGCTGCTGGTGGTCTTCCCGTTGATCACCGCCCTGGGCTGGCTGGAACGGCGCCGGCAGCGCCTGTTTCGCGACTGGGCTGCCGGCGCCGAACTCTCCAAGCTCGACGACTGCGGCGGCGCCCGACTGGTGAACGGGGTGCTGGCGTGGAGCGTGTTCGAGTCGGGGAAGTTGCTGGAGAAGGGGCAATTCGAGGTGAAAACCCTCGAGAAGGTTGAGCTGCTGGCTCTCGGGTCCGGCGAAGCTCCCCTCACTGATGAATCTCAGGGCGCCTGCCGCCTGCGCCTGATCAGTGGCAGCGAGCACAAAGATGTGCCCTTTGCCGATGCCGATCGGGCCCGCGGCTGGATCGCCGAACTGATGGCGCGCTCGCGCTGCGAGCTGTGACCCGAAGCCCTGCACGCCCGGTCATTGCTCCAGAGCGGCGCCGGCAACTGCGGCAGCAACGCCGTCAGGAACGGCTAAGGCAGCTCTGGCGCATCAGCCTGTTCAGCGCGGCGGCAGCCGGCCTCGGCTACGGACTGCTGAGGGAGGGATGGGTGCTGCGCACCCCCGATCAGATCGAGGTGGTGGGCAGCTCCCAGGTGACCCGCGAGCAGGTGATCCGCGAAGCCCAGCTGCGCCTGCCCCAGCCTCTCCTCGGCCTCAAACCCCAGGAGCTCGCCCAACGCCTCTCCACCAGCCTTCCCGTGGAGCAGGTTCAGGTGAACCGGCTGATGCTGCCGCCACGGCTGCGGATCAGCCTGGTGGAACGGGAGGCGGTAGCCCAGGCTCAGCGGCGCGGCAGCCGAGGGATTGAGCGTGGCTACGTGGATCGGCTCGGCAACTGGATGACCAGCCGCCAGCAGCGGGGCAGCGGCACAGCGCGCACCCCCCAGGTGATGGTGATGGGGTGGCAGGAGCGGCTGCGCACCCCTCTTGCCGATGTGTTGGCGCAACAGCAGCAGCTGGGCAGCCCCTTGCAACAGGTCCGCTTTGAAACCAATGGAAGCCTCTGGTTGCGCACCGCCGCCCTCGGTGATGTGCACCTGGGCCCCCCCGATGATCGGCTGTCCCGCCGGCTGGAGGTGCTGCGTCATCTCTCCACCCACTTACCGAAACAGATCAAAAATCTGAAGATCCAATCGATCGACCTGAGCGATCCCGAGCAGCCCGAACTCGGCCTACCCGGGAAGGGTCGAATCAGCATCGCCACGCTGCAGCAAGCCACCGCCGGAGCGAACGCCCAGCGCACAAGCAACCGCCCAGCGCCCAATCGCACCACTGCAGCCCCAGCATCAACAGCAACGAACTCGGTCGATTGATTCAGCCGCTGATGACTGCCGTCCGTTGCCTTGAGCCCGGAGTGCAAACGGTGACAGGCCATTGCTTCGCCGATGTCGACCGGCAAAAGTGTGGAGATTCCTGCGGCTGATCGAACAGATCAACGACATAATGCTGCGCAGCACCACAGGCATGGGACCTTCTATGGAGATCGCAGCTGAAGGCCTCAGTGCCAGCAGCAACGGAGCGAGCGGGATCGTGCCCAGCCAGTCGGCCCGGATCGAAGTGATCGGCGTGGGCGGAGGCGGCAGCAATGCCGTGAACCGCATGATCGCTTCCGATTTGCAGGGAGTGGGCTATCGCGTGCTCAACACCGATGCCCAAGCGCTGTTGCAATCAGCTGCCAAGCAACGTGTGCAGTTGGGGCAGAAACTCACCCGCGGACTCGGTGCAGGTGGCAACCCTGCAATCGGTCAGAAAGCTGCAGAAGAATCTCGCGCTGATCTCGCCCAGACCCTGCAGGGCACCGATCTGGTGTTCATCGCTGCCGGCATGGGCGGTGGAACCGGCACCGGTGCAGCCCCCGTGGTCGCCGAAGTAGCCAAAGAGTGCGGTGCCCTCACCGTGGGCATCGTGACCAAGCCCTTCGGCTTTGAAGGCCGCCGCCGCATGCGCCAAGCAGAAGAGGGGATCGCCCGTCTGTCGGAACATGTGGACACGCTGATCGTGATCCCTAACGACCGTCTACGCGAGGCGATCGCAGGAGCTCCCCTTCAGGACGCCTTCCGTGCAGCCGACGACGTGCTGCGTATGGGTGTGAAAGGCATCAGCGACATCATCACCAAGCCCGGCCTGGTGAACGTTGACTTCGCCGACGTGCGCTCGGTGATGACCGATGCCGGCACGGCACTGCTGGGCTTGGGTGTGGGCTCCGGTCGCTCCCGCGCGACGGAAGCCGCTCAGGCAGCGATCAGCAGCCCCCTTCTCGAGGCGGCCCGCATCGATGGCGCCAAGGGCTGCGTGATCAACATCTCCGGCGGCAAGGACATGACCCTCGAGGACATGACCACCGCCTCGGAAGTGATCTACGACGTAGTGGATCCTGAAGCGAACATCATCGTGGGCGCCGTGGTGGATGAACGCCTCGAGGGCGAAATCCACGTAACCGTGATCGCCACGGGCTTCGAAGGTGGTGGCAGCTACCGGCCAGAGCGCAGCATCGCCAGCTTTACCACGGGTGCATCGGCCGCGCCTGAAGCGGATCAGTCCGGAGCATCGATCCCCTCGTTCCTGCTCAATCGCCAACGCGAGAGCTGAAGAACGGGGATTGGGGTGACCCGGAGTCCACGCCTGCTCGGAGCATCCCGTGTGGCTGCTCCCTTCCGGTCCTGACCAGATTTGGGCGTCCGGGCCGCATGGGTCCGAGTCGAGCAGATGCTAGCAATGGGCCTCGGCCACGAGGGCTCTGGGGTGCGACCTGCTGATCTGCTCACCTGCAAGCAGGAGGGCCGGCCCATTGCCGCCCTCACCGCCTGGGATGCGCTTTCGGCTGCACTGGTGGAGCAGGCTGGTGCCGATCTGATCCTGGTGGGCGATTCGCTGGCGATGGTGGTGCTGGGCCACGCCACCACCCTGCCGGTCACGCTCGAGGAAATGATCCTGCACACCCGTGCCGTTGGGCGCGGCCTGCAGCGCCCAGGCACCCAGCAACCGCTGATCGTGACCGATCTGCCCTTCCTGAGCTATCAGTGCGGCGTTGATGCCGCCGTAGCCGCTGCTGGCCAGGTACTCAAGGACAGCCCCGCCGCGGCGGTGAAGCTTGAAGGCGCGGAGCCGGAAACCCTGGCGGTGGTGGACCGGCTGGTGCGCAGCGGCATCCCGGTGATGGGGCACCTGGGGCTCACACCCCAATCGGTACATCAGCTGGGATACCGGCGCCAGGCCAATGACCCCCTCAGCCAGGAACGGCTGCGCCGCTCGGCCCGGGATCTCCAGGCAGCGGGCTGCTTCGCGCTGGTGCTCGAGCACGTCCCCGCCGAACTCGCTACAGGGCTCACCCAGGAGCTCACGATTCCCGTGATCGGAATCGGTGCCGGCGAGCACTGCGATGGTCAGGTGCGCGTCACCGCTGACCTGCTGGGCCTCACCGAGCGGCAGCCGCCCTTCTCCCCGCCGCTGCTTGCCGGGCGCAGCCTCTGCATCGAGGCCCTCAGAGGCTGGGTGGCGGGTCTGCAGCCCAAGAGTCCTGCTCCTCCCACCACGCCAGAAGCTCCCGCAGCACCGCATTGCTGAGGGCCAGCCCCTCGGGATCACTGAGCCGCCAGCGGGGCCCCTCCCGCAACAACAGCCCTTGCTCAACAAACGGTTGCCAGCGACGCTCCAGCTCCGCCGGAGCACTCAGGGCAACGCCCTCCCGCCGCCTCAGGCCAACGATCAAGCGCTCATCCAGGGGCATGCCAGCAGCGGCCCACTCGGTGGCTGACGCCACCTGCTGCGGAAGCTGCTCCACCCACAGGGCGTAGCCCTCACGGGTACGGGGCCGGGCCAGCCGCTCACCCCAGGGCGCGGAGGTGGCGCCCATCCCAAATCCCCACCAGCCACCGCCACTCCAGTACACGCGGTTGTGGCGGGAGGCGTGTCCTGGCAGGGCGTAATTGGAGATCTCGTAGTGGCCATAGCCCGAGGCCGCCAGTCGATGGGCGGTGAGCTCCATCAGATCCGCCGCCAGATCGCTCTCTGGCAGGTGCAGAGCACCGCGCTGCTCGAGGCGCTCGAACACCGTGCCCGGCTCCACGATCAGGTCGTACACCGATAGGTGGGGCGGCTCCAGCGCAATGGCCTGCTCCAACTGCTCGCGCCATCCCTCCAGGGTCTGCCCCGGTAGTCCCTGGATCAGATCGAGGCTCCAGCTCTGCAGGCGGCCACTGCGTTGAGCCTGTTGCAGCCAACCCGCCGCCTCCAGCAGATCACGGCAACGATGGCGGCGCCCGAGCTGCTCCAGCACCGCGTCGCTGAAGCTCTGGCCGCCCAAGCTCACCCGATTAACTCCCGCCGCCAGGTAGGCCGCCAGGCGCGCCTGATCGAAACTGGCGGGATCGAGCTCGAGGCTCACCTCAGCCCCAGGGGCCAAGCCAAAGCGCCCCCGCAGAGCCTGCAGCAACTCACCGAGCTGCGCGGCGCTCAGCAGCGATGGCGTGCCGCCCCCCACGTACACGGTGGAGAGAGGTGGGCCCTGAGGAGCTGCAGCGATCTCCCGATGCAGCAGCTGCAGGTAGTTCTGGATCGATGCACTGCCCGGAGCGCCAGGCTCAGCACTGGCTTGATCTCCCAGTGGCACCACCGGAAAGTCGCAGTAGAAGCAGCGCCGGTGACAGAAGGGAATGTGCAGATAGGCGCTGCGGGGCGGCCAACCGACCGGTGCACACCGGTTACCTCCCCGGGCCAAAGCCCCCGGGATCAGGCATGCTGCCTGACTGAAGCCTTCGGCAGCCACAGCACCGGTCATGGTGGACACCCTCATCCTGGTGCTGTTCGTGGTGTCGGGGGCCGCCGCTGGCTGGCTTGGGGTTGATCTGCTGCCGGAGCAGCAGCTGATCCAGATCCAAAACCTCGAACAGCTGAGCTGGATCCTTGGGGCCGGCGGCGCTCTCGCGGGTCTGTTGGCGGGCTTTGTGTTCCAGCGGCTGCGCAAGAGGCTGATGGAGCAGGTGCGCACCATGCCCACCGATCTGCTGGTGAGCCGTGCCGTTGGCCTGATTCTCGGTCTGCTCGTCGCCAACCTGCTGATCTCACCGATCCTGTTCCTCTCGCTCCCCTGGGAGCTGGTGTTGGTGAAACCCCTGGCCGCTGTAGCGGCCAACGTGTTCTTCGGGGTGTCGGGCTACAACCTGGCCGAGGTGCATGGCCGCACGCTGTTGCGCCTGTTCAACCCCACCAGCACCGAAGCACTGCTGGTGGCTGATGGGGTGCTGATGCCAGCCAGCGCCAAGATCCTCGACACCAGCGTGATCATTGATGGCCGCATCCGCGGACTGCTGGATTCAGGCCTGCTGGAAGGGCAGGTGATCGTGGCCCAGGCGGTGATCGATGAACTCCAGGCGCTGGCCGATTCCGCCAACAACGAGAAACGCAGCAAAGGACGCCGCGGCCTGAAGCTGCTGAGCAGCCTTCGCGAACGCTATGGCCGCCGGCTGGTGGTGAACACCACGCGCTACGAGGGCAATGGCGTCGACGACAAGCTGCTCAAGCTGGCGGCCGACACCGGCGGCACCCTGCTCACCGCCGATTACAACCTCACCAAGGTGGCTGAGGTGCAGACCGTGAAGGTGATGAACCTGAGTGAGCTGGTGATCGCGCTGCGGCCGGAGGTGCAGCCGGGTGATGAGCTCAACCTCAAGATCGTGCGCGATGGCAAAGAAGCCAACCAGGGCGTGGGCTATCTCGATGACGGCACGATGGTGGTGGTGGACGGTGCCCACGGCCGAGGCGGCGAGCGCCTGCCCGTGGTGATCACCGGCGCCCTGCAGACCCCCACCGGCCGGATGGTGTTCGGCAAGCTCGAGGGGGCGACCGGTGCCGCGGGCGCGAAACCCAAATCGGGCAGCAAGAAATCCGCACCCGCCAAAGGCGATCCGGGCACCGCCAACCCCCGCTAGGCTCCCGGCTCAGGCCTGCAGTGATCCGCGGATGTCGGTGTCAGCTCCCTACTACGGCGATTCCGCCGTAATGCGCACCCCGCCTCCCGATCTGCCCTCGCTGCTGCTGAAGGAACGGATCGTGTATCTGGGCCTGCCGCTGTTCAGCGACGACGATGCCAAGCGCCAGATGGGCATCGACGTGACCGAGCTGATCATTGCCCAGCTGCTTTATCTGGAGTTCGACAACCCGGAGAAGCCGATCTTCTTCTACATCAACTCCACGGGCACCAGCTGGTACTCAGGCGATGCCATCGGCTTCGAAACCGAGGCCTTCGCCATCGCGGACACGATCCGCTACGTGAAACCACCGGTGCACACCATCTGCATCGGCCAAGCCATGGGCACCGCCGCGATGATCCTGAGTGCCGGCACCAAGGGCCATCGCGCCGCCCTGCCTCACGCTTCGATCGTGCTGCACCAGCCCCGCAGCGGCGCCCGCGGCCAGGCCAGCGACATCCAGATCCGGGCCAAGGAAGTGCTGCACAACAAGCAGACGATGCTCGAGATGCTGGCGGCCAACACGGGCCGCAGCGTGGAGCAGCTCTCCAAGGATTCCGACCGCATGACCTACCTCACTGCCGAGCAAGCCGTGGAGTACGGCCTGATCGATCGGGTGCTCACCAGCCAGAAGCTCCCGAGCCCCCTGCCGGCTGGCGCAGGCATCAGCCCCGGCAATCCCGGTATCAGCTGAAACCGGCTGGGCCCCTGCATCGGCCTAGACCCAACCCCATTCCTCTTCACCACCGGCCACCCCCGCATCCGCCATGCCCATCGGCACCCCCAGCGTTCCCTACCGCCTGCCCGGCAGCCAGTACGAGCGCTGGGTCGACATCTACACACGCCTGGGCGTGGAGCGGATTCTGTTCCTGGGCTCCGAGGTGAACGACGCCATCGCCAACAGCCTGGTGGCGCAGATGCTCTACCTCGACTCGGAGGACAACTCCAAGCCGATTTACCTCTACATCAATTCACCGGGTGGCTCGGTGACCGCAGGCCTGGCGATCTACGACACCATCCAGTACGTGAAGAGCGAGGTGGTGACGATCTGCGTGGGTCTGGCGGCCTCCATGGGCGCTTTCCTGCTGGGCGCCGGCACCAAGGGCAAACGGCTGGCCCTACCCCACAGCCGGATCATGATCCACCAGCCCCTGGGCGGCACCAGTCAGCGCCAGGCCAGCGACATCGAGATCGAAGCCCGCGAGATCCTGCGCATCAAGGACATGCTCAACCAGAGCATGGCGGACATGACCGGCCAAGAGCTCACCAAGATCGAGAAGGACACCGACCGCGACTACTTCATGAGTGCCGCCGAAGCGGTGCAATACGGCCTGATCGACCGCGTGATCGCCCATCCCACCGAGGCAACAGCAGCGGCCTGAAGGGCGCGGCAGGCGCTTTCGTAAGCTCGACCCTTGCTTAGCGCTGAACCGAAGCCCCTGATGGCCAAGCTGTATTACGACACCGACGCCGACCTCAGCCTGCTGAACGGCAAGACGGTGGCCATCATTGGCTACGGCTCCCAAGGCCACGCCCACGCCCTCAACCTCAAGGACAGCGGCGTGAACGTGGTGGTGGGCCTGTACGAAGGTAGCCGCTCCGCCGAGAAGGCCAAGGCCGACGGCCTTGAGGTGCTGAGCGTCGCCGATGCAGCCGCCAAGGCCGACTGGATCATGGTGCTGCTGCCCGATGAAACGCAGAAGGCCGTCTACGACAAAGAAATCGCTCCCCACCTCAGCGCCGGCAAGGTGCTCAGCTTCGCCCACGGCTTCAACGTGCGCTTCGAGCTGATCAAGCCCCCCGCTGACGTGGATGTGGTGATGATCGCCCCCAAGGGCCCCGGCCACACCGTGCGCTGGGAGTACCAGAACGGCATGGGCGTGCCTGCTCTGTTCGCCATCCATCAGGACGCCACTGGCAACGCCCGCGCCCTGGCCATGGCCTACGCCAAGGGCATCGGCGGCACCCGCGCCGGCATCCTGGAGACCAACTTCAAAGAAGAAACCGAAACCGACCTGTTCGGTGAGCAAGCTGTGCTGTGCGGCGGCCTTTCCGAGCTGGTGAAAGCCGGTTTCGAGACGCTGGTGGAAGCCGGTTATCAGCCCGAGCTGGCCTACTTCGAGTGCCTGCACGAAGTGAAGCTGATCGTGGATCTGATGGTGAAGGGCGGCCTCACCGCCATGCGCGATTCGATCTCCAACACCGCTGAATACGGCGACTACGTGAGCGGCCCCCGCCTGATCACCGCCGACACCAAAGCCGAGATGAAGCGCATCCTGACCGACATCCAGGACGGCACCTTCGCCCGCAACTTCGTGGCCGAGTGCGAAGCCGGCAAGCCCGAGATGCAGAAGATCCGCGACCGCGACAGCCAGCACCCGATCGAGCAGGTGGGCAAGGGCCTGCGCTCGATGTTCTCCTGGCTGAAGGCCGCCTGATTCAGGCCTCTCCCGTCCCGCAGCCATGACGCTGCTGCCTTCAGGGGTGGATTCCTTCGCGGGGATCCACCCCTTTTTGCTGGTGATCGCTGCTGCCGGCCTGGATCGGCTGGTTGGGGATCCGCGCTGGTGCCTGCATCCGGTGGTGGTGATGGGCTGGTGGATCAGCCGGCTGCGCCGACGGGCGGAGCAGTGGGCCGGCGATCGCCCCTGGGCGCTGCGCCTGGCCGGTGGCTTGATCACAGCGCTGTTGGTGGGCGGTAGTGGCGGTGCCGGTTGGCTGCTGGAGCGATGGGCCCTGGGCTGGGTACTGCCCGAGGCGAAGCCTCTGGCCCTGCCGCTGTTGTTGATCGCCCTAGCCAGCGCGCTGGCGGGGCGCAGCCTGGAGCAGGCGGTGAAAGCAGTGCTTCAGGCGCTGCCCCCCAGCGGGCAGGGCCTGGCCGCTGGGGATGAAAACCAGCTCGAACCCGCCCGCACAGCCCTGAGCTGGATCGTGGGGCGCAGCACCGAGCAGCTCGATCGCGCCGGCATTCTGCGAGCCGCCGCCGAAACCGCCAGCGAAAACGCTGTAGATGGCTTGTTCGCACCGTTGTTCTGGATGCTGCTGGGGGCAACGCTCTGGTCGGCTGGCATCTCCGCCGCCCCGGGCCCCCTGGCCCTGGCCTGGGCCTTCAAGGCAGCTAGCACCATGGATTCGATGCTTGGCTACCGGGAGGGGCGGCTGCGCTGGCTTGGCACAGCGGGAGCACAGCTGGATGACCTACTGGTGTGGCTGCCCTGCCGTTTTGTGGTGCTCAGCCTGCCGCTGGTAGCAGGTGTGGGAGCACTCCGCAGCTGGCGGATAGTGGTGGCCGCAGAACGGGATGGCCGGCCCGACCCCTCCCCCAATGCGGGCCTCTCCCAGGCGATCTATGCGCACGTGCTGCAGATCCAGCTGGGCGGGCTAAATCGTTACGGCGATCAGCTCAAGGCCAAACCTTTACTGGCAGCTGGCTGCCCGGCGCCAACAGCCACCAAGGTGAAAACGATGTTGCTGCTCAGTCAGCGATTGGAGCTGCTGTGGCTGGTAGCAGGGCTCAGCGTGGGCTGGGCTGTGGCAAGCGCTCAGTAGGCACCGCGGTCCATCGGCAGCAGCACTACACCAATGGTGCGCAGCACAATCCCCAGATCCAGCCAGAAGCTGCGGTTGCGCACGTAGGTGAGATCGAGGCGAACCCGGGTGCGGTAGGTGAGGTTGTTGCGGCCCGACACCTGCCAGAGCCCCGTGAGACCGGGACGCACCGACAACACCTCATCCATGTTGCGGCCATAGCGGCGGAGCTCGTCCCACACGATCGGCCGGGGCCCCACCACGCTCATCTCGCCACGCAGCACGTTGATGAACTGGGGCAGCTCATCAAGGCTGGAGCGGCGCAGAAATTTGCCGAGGGGAGTGATGCGCGGATCGCGCTTGAGCTTGTGATCCCGCTCGAATTCAGCGCGCAGCTTGGGATCAGCCTCGAGCATTGAGGCCAGCACCCGGTCCGCATCGCGGCGCATGGTGCGGAACTTGAGGCAGCCGAAACCCTTGTAGCCGCGGCCAATGCGGCGTTGGCGATAAAACACCGACCCCCTCGAGCTCAACTTCACCAACACCGCCAACAGCAGAAAGAGCGGTGAACCAAGGATCAGCACCAACAGCGAAAACACGATGTCGCCCCCGCGCTTCAACACCCGCCCACGCAGAGACTGAGCCTCCAGCAGGCTGCTGGCCGTGGACTCAGCCGGGATGGAAATAGAGGACAAACGGGCCGTGATCACAATCCGGTGTTGGCCTTATTAAAGAAGTGCACGGCGCCGATCCGCCAGCTGCCGTTGATGCCGGCTCCACACCTGTTCGATCAGGGCGCTCATCCGTTGCCGGAACCGCTCCGGCCCGAAGCGCTCAGCCCAGTTGCGCAAAGACTCCGCCGGCAGCTGAGTCCACAACCGTTCCTGCTCGAAATGCTCCAGGGCCGCCACCAGCGAAGCCAACGTCTGCTCAGGGAATAGAAGGCCCGTGGGCTGATGGCAGCCGCTGCTGATGCAACGCACGCTGTCGAGCAGGCCACCCTGACCCAGACCAATCACCGGCGCGCCTGAGGCCATCGCCTCCACCGGCGCGATGCCGAAGTCTTCCAAGCCGGCGTACACATAGGCGCGGCAGCGGGCCAACCACTGATTCACCTCGGGCTGCGGCAAGCGGCCCAGCAGGCGCACAGTGGGCCCCGCCATGGCCTCCAGTCGATGCCGTTCGGGGCCATCGCCAATCACCACCAGCGGCAAGCCGGTGGCATTGAACGCTTCCACCACAAGATCGACCCGCTTGTAGGGCACCAGCCGGCATAGGCAGAGATAAACATCGTCGCGAGGCTGATCCCAGCGGAAGCGCTCGAGATCAACCGGTGGGTGCACCACGGTGGAGCTGCGGCCCCAGTAGCGGCGGATGCGGGCGGCAGTGAAGCGGGAGTTGGCGATCAGCGCATCCGGGCGCTGGGCGCTGAGCACATCCCACTGGCGCAGCCGGTGCAGCTGCCAGCGAATCAGGGAAGAGAGGCCGCGCTGGGCCAGGGCTGACTGGCGCAGGTAGGCATGCATCTGATCCCAGGCGTATCGCACGGGTGTGTGCACATAGCTGAGATGACACTGATCAGGGCTGGTGAGCACCCCCTTGGCCACCAGATGACTGCTGCTCAGCACCAGGGGAAAGCCAGAGAGATCGAGCTGCTCGATCGCAAGGGGCAGCAGGGGCAGGTACTGCTGCACATGGCTCACACCCCAGGGCAACCGCTGCACGAATGAGGTGTGAATGGAACGCCCTGCCAGCCAACTCGCGGCGCGATTGCTTTCGCCATCCACCAGAGCCGCTAGCTGGGGGCGCTCCAGCAGGGCATCAAGCTGTTGCACCACCAGCTCAGCACCACCCACCGAGCGAGGGGTGAACCACTCGTGCACGAGTGCGGCGGGGCCCGGAAGATGTGCCATCGCAGCCAAGCTAAGGGCGGGATGTTGAAGAAGGATTGCTCAACAGATCACAAAAACTCTCAGCTGATTGCGAATCCAGCGCCGGATCTCGATGCTGACGCCAGAGCCCACCTGCCATGGCGATCCGCGAGCTTCTAGAAGACGCCCTCGATGAACCATCTATCGGGCAAACCAAGCGATTTGTCTGGCATGCCACTCCGGTGGGCATCGCTGCCCTGTGGACCGATGGCAAGCCACCCACTCCACCACCGTTTGACAACGCCCTGGAAGAAGGGCTTCAGGTAGGACTCGACCTCAGCCGTGAAGAGCGCGAGTTTCACCAGGTGAGCCGCGGCCTGGTGCTGCTGTTTCACAGCTGATCGCGCGGAGCCCACCCCCTTCTGATCAACTCCTGGCGCCTATCCAACCAGGGAAAGATGAGACGCAAGAGAAAGGCTGAGCACAAAACTATTGGCAGCAAAAGTCAGGCCATGCAAGCGGCAACCATGACGCCATTCGCCACCGTTGCATAGGGATGCAACCCAATCAAAGCCGTAGAACTTGATGACATTCCAAGCGAGAGCCATCGCCGCGAAATAGCCCAGCAAAGATCAGTGAGCAGACGAACGCTCCATCAAGAGCCCGCAACGTCAGCAGCAAAGCAACGACACGGACCTTCAGGCAATCTTCCCCCTCAACGTGCCTCAGGGAACACCAAGAGCATTGGCTGCTCGTCAGCCTGGATCCAACGCATGAACGATCCGTGGAGCAGAACCAGCACGCACTGACCCCAACAGCGCTGCTCTGGGACTGCGATGGCGAACTGTGCCCTGAGGATCTGGACAACCTCATAGATCGCCTGCGCTTACAAACTGAAGCAAAAGAGAGCCTGCACTCGTTGCGATGGGCTGTCGGCCCAAGCAGCCGCGTCACTGGCCCGTAGGCAGAACGAGTCCCCGCAGAGTGCCCATAGGGTGTTGAGGAACTCGCCAACCCCATGAAGCGCTTGCTCCTTCTAGCTGTCGCCACCGCCTGTCTTCCTTCCGTTGCCTGCGCTCAACACAGCAACTCAGGTGCAGTTCCAGCGATGTATGCCACGAAAGCAGAGGCGGAAAAGGCAGCGTCCAAGTTCAACTGCACTGGCGCGCATCCAATGGGCGACAAGTGGATGCCCTGTGCCAAGCACGGCGACGCCAAAACCCATGCCCACTGAGGCCCCTCAAGGTTGCGGCAGCCAACCCAAAGCAATCGCCATCGGCATTGCTCCCCTGGGGATTATCTCGATTGGCATTGTCCCCATGGGCGTTGTGAGCATTGGTGTGGTGCCGATGGGGGTGCTCAGCATTGGCGCTGTCGGCATGGGCGTGATCAATGCCTGCGTCGTGGGGATGGGGGTCCTCATTGCAGGGGTCAATGTGATGGGTGTTTGGTGGTTCGGGATGGAGGGCATGGGTCCCAAACGCCTGGGCGGATCCAACGCCATCCACTCCCATCACCAGCAATCACTCAAAAGCGAAAACCTCTACGCGTACCCCAGCAAGCAGGTGGCACTGCGAAAGGCAGCAGAACTTGGGTGTGAAGGCGCTCATGCCATGGGCTCGCTGTGGATGCCCTGCCAGCACCACCCTGAAGACAAGAACAGCCATCACTGATCTTGGTCACCGGTGCGAACGCAGCGTCTTGAATCCATGAAACGACTGCACATCCTTGGCCTGCTGGCACTGGCGAGAAAACAGCTCAGAAGCACTACTGCGCTGAGCAATCCTGGCAACAGTCCGATGCCCAGTTGCGTCAGACCATTGGTCAGCACGTGATGGAGCAGTGGCAGGAAGCAACCAAGGCTCTGTGCTCAGCGGGATCTGCCCCTTATCGGGAGGGAACCATCTACCCGCAGTTGGTTGTGGGGTGCGATGACCGCCTCAATCGGGCTGTGTTGAAGGAGTTCAAACGGATGGACGAGCAATAGGGGAGAAATTCCATGGGGACAAGACTCCTTCTGATGCTCACAGTCACCGCGAAATAGTTCTGCACGCCGCAAAGCCTAAAAACAATCCCCACACCTTGATTGAAACGACGCGGATCGGCATCAGAACTTGCGACATTGAGCGAAGATGATGCGAGACGAACAGCGGGATCCCTGAAATCCAAACAACATACTGATGAGCGACAGTGTGATTACATCAAAATATAGAAAAAGTCCCCAAAAGCAAAAGTCCCACCACCGCAAGGGAAGTGGGACGTGAATGGTCTTCGCGGGACCTTCTGAAAACGGAGAGGGTGGGATTCGAACCCACGGAAGGTTGCCCTTCAAACGATTTCGAGTCGTTCGCTTTCGACCACTCAGCCACCTCTCCAGGCGACCAGGGCAGTGTAGAGACCGACTGGTCGCCCTCAGGCCTGGCGCCAACCGCTGGCTGAACCGGCAGCCGGCCACCAGAGCTTCTCGGGCGCCAGAGCAGGGAGCTGGCGTTGCTCAGAAGGCCGCGGGCTGAAGCCCAACCAGAGCCCATCCACCCGCTGGACAGTGACCGTCGCATGCTCCCGCCAGCTCCACCACGACTGGCGATCGGGCATTAGCCCCCAACGCAACCGACCTGCCGCAAGAACCAGCGCCTGGCTATCCGCCGCAACCGCCTCAACCGCCAGACCAGCACTCGCCAACCGCTGCCCCTGGGCCAGGACAGAACTGCCGTTCTGACCGGCCAACAGGCTGGGTGTGAGGGCCGCCCAGCAATCGGGTTGCTCTGGTGGCAGCGGATCCAGCAGAAGGGCCCAGTCGTAGCGACGGATGCCCAAACCCTGAGCCAGCTGAGCAGCGCGGCTGCAGCTCAGGCCATCGCCCCGGCGACTGATCAGGGCAGCGCGACCGGCGTGGCGGGCCACCAACCACTGGCGGCTGGCGTCATGCACAAGCAACAGCTGATCGGCCAACAGCAGGTGCATCTGAGCCGCTGCCACCACCCCCAGCAGCGCTGCTCCCCAGCGGCGCCAACGCCGGGTGGACGGCAGCAACCAAGGCGCCAAGGCAACAGCGAGCAACAACGCGAGCAGCGGTGACAGGCGTCCCAGCGGGCACTCCGCCAGGGGTAACGCCGCCAGCTGGCGCACCAGCCACACAAACAACTGCGTGAGCGGCACCATCAGCCAACCCAGGGCCACCAAGAGCGGCGGGCAGAGCACAGCCGCAACCGCCATGGCCATCGCCCCGAGGGTGAGCGGTGTGAGCAGGGGGGCCACCAGCAGATTCGATGGCACAGCCCAGAGCGGCAAGACGCCGAAGTGAAGGAGCTGCAGCGGCAGCGTCCAGAGCGAGGCGGCGACTGGCACCGCAAGGGCTCCAGCAGCCCAAGGCGGCCCCCAGCGCTGGAGCTGCTGCTCCAGAGGCCTGGCGCTGAGAATCAGGCCCGCCGTGGCGGCGGCGCTGAGCTGAAAGCCCACATCCAGCAACCAGGCTGGCCGGATCACCAACATCAGCAGCAGACAGAGCAGCATCACCGCCAGGGGACGACTGCAGCGTCCGCTCTCCCGCAACGCGAAGGCCACCGCCCCCATCAACACCGCTCGAACCACCGAGGGTTGCGGGCCGGCCAAGAGCAGAAACCCCGCCATCGCCCCCAAGGCCAGGGCCCAGCGCAGGGGCGCCACCAGGCCGCGGGCCACCAGCATCACGGCCCCAAGCAACACCGTGAGGTGGTAGCCGCTGGCCGCCAGCGCATGGGATAAACCCGCCGCCCGGAACGCCTCCCGCACCTCACTGGTCAATGGGCTCACTGCACTGCCGAGCACGAGGGCCGAGAGCACTCCACCGGCGTCTGGTCCACCGATCGCTTGCAGAGCCACCGCCATGCGGCGGCGCAGATCCGCCACGGGCGTGGCCGGGCGCTCCAACACCCGCCAGCTCTCAACGCGCAGAGCGCTCCAGGCCTCCAGGCGTTGCAAGCGCTCGGCCGGCCCCGCCAGCAGCGGATGGGGCGCTGGCGGCAGCCGGCGCAACACACCCTGCAGCTGCAGCCGCCAGCCCTGGCGAAACGCCCCACAGGGACTGAACTGCAGCTCGCTGCGACCACCGGCCAGTGCAGCCAATGCCCGGCAACGCTGGCCTGAGGGATCGAGCTGGGGATCCTCAAGCAACCGCGCCGTGACGGCAACGGATTGTTCCATGGCGTTGGCTGGAATCCGCTGCACAGGATCGTTGGCGCCAGGCCGGGGTTGGTTGAGCAGCCCCCACCCCCAGAGCAGCAGCAGCAGCAACACCAACGCGCAACTCAGGCGTGATCGCCGGCGGGTGAACCAGGCAACGCCACCCAGCAACAGGGCCAGCAAGCCGGCCTGGATCGGCCCAGCCAGTGGCAACATGCCGATGGCCAGCGCCAGCAGTGCGCCGGCCAGAGCAAAGGCACCCATCCGCACCGCAGCAACAGCAGTAGTGGGAGTGTTCCCCTAGGGTTCAGCCGCGATCTCGATGGCGATGCGGCGGCGGGTTCGGTGGCTAGCTCTGGGGTGCTCGCTCGTGCTGGCATCCGGTGCAGCGGCGCTGAGTCAGCCCCGCACGATCCAGGTGGTGGAAGGCGACACCCTTGAGCAGCTGGCGCTGCGTTATCGCGTGAACTTGCAGGCTCTGATCGAGCTGAATGGCATCAGCGATCCCACGCTGCTGCAGGTGGGCCAAGTGTTGAAACTGCCGGGTGCCCCCAACAGCCCCGCGAGCGCGGGGAGCAGCCAACTGGCGCCGCCACCGCCCGAGGGCAGCGGCGGTGAAGCAGCGGCAGCGCTCTTGCTGAGCCCAGCGGAGCGGCGTGATCGCGCCGAGCTGGAGTGGCGCGAACAGTCGGGCCAGGCGCGCTGGAAGTGGTTCAACACCACCGCGGTGGATTGGTCGGGCTGGAAGCTGCACCCCGGCGGAGTGCGCATCACCCTGGTGAAACCATCGATCAGCGATCTGGGCCTGCGGGGTTCCGCCGCCACAGCTGTGGCTGTGCAGTGCGAATCCCTGCGCCAGAACTGGCGTATTGATGGCAACTGGCAAGGCTGGGGCACTCCCGCACCGGGATCGGTGGGTCAGCGGATCGTGCTCGATCTCTGCAGCAACACCCTCGACGGCCCGGCCGTGCCGGTGCCGCCCGCTCCCTAACGCTCGAGCAACGGGAAACCCAGCGCTTCGCGCTCTTCGAGCCAGGCCTCAGCCACCTGACGGGCCAGGTTGCGAATGCGGCCGATGGTGGCGGTGCGCTCGGTGACCGAGATCACGCCGCGGGCCTCCAGCAAGTTGAAGGTGTGGCTGCACTTGAGCACAAAATCCAGCGCAGGAGCCGGCAGCTTCTTCGCCACCAGATCAGCCGCCTCGGCTTCGTAGATGGCAAACAGCTGCTTGAGCCGCTCAGGGTTGGAAGCCTCGAAGTTGTAAGTGCACTGCCCCTTCTCGAACGGCAGCCAGATGTCTCCATAGGAACGCTTGCCGTCCCAAGAGAGATCCCAGATGCTCTCCACATCCTGGAGATACATGGCCAGGCGCTCGAGGCCATAGGTGATCTCGATTGACACGGGCCGGCAGTCGATGCCGCCGCACTGCTGGAAATAGGTGAACTGGGTCACCTCCATGCCGTCGAGCCACACCTCCCAACCCACACCCCAGGCACCGAGGGTGGGCGACTCCCAGTTGTCCTCCACGAAGCGAATGTCGTGATCGGCGGCTTTGATGCCGAGGGCCTCCAGCGAAGCGAGATAGGTCTCCTGAATGCCGTCCGGGCTGGGCTTGATCAGCACCTGGTACTGGAAGTAGTGCTGCGCCCGGTTGGGGTTATCGCCGTAGCGACCATCCGTGGGACGCCGACACGGCTCCGGATACGCCACGGCCCAGGGCTCAGGACCGATCGCCCGCAGCACCGTATGAGGGCTCATGGTGCCGGCACCCTTCTCGGTGTCGTAGGGCTGCAGGATCAGGCAGCCCCGCTCAGCCCAGAAGCGGTTGAGGGTGCTGATGATGTCCTGGAAGTGCACGAGTTGCTCCTGAAGGGGCCGGCGTGGGCGCGCTCGGCCACCGATTCTGCCCAGCGGCGGTTCCGCGCTAGGCACGAGCACCTACTGACGCCACCAGCAGAGCGCCGCAGATTGAAAGCAGTTGCCGCTCTCAGATGGGACCCGATCTCGGACTCGCCATCCTGCTGCCCGCTGCCCTGTTCAGCCTGGTCACGATCATTTGTTCAGCGCGGCAGGAGAACGAGATCGAGCGACATCGCCACGTTCAGGCAACAAGCTGCAGCAATCCCATCTGGCCTCCGGCCAGCAACCGGTGACGCACGAGGCTGAATCCCGCATCCCGAGCCAGATCTTCCTGCTCTGAACCCGTGGGGAAGCGCTGCAGGCTGCGCTCGAGATAGGCGTACTGGTCCTCCAGCCCGGCTCGCCGGGCCAATGGCACCACCAGCTGGCGCAGATACAAGCGCTGAAAGGCAGCGGTGGCCCCACGGTCGTTGGGTGGACGATTGAAATCGAGCACCGCCGCACGGCCACCCACACGCAACAAGCGCCGCAACTCCTGAAGCCCGGCCGCGGGATCCGGCAGGTTGCGCAGGCCGTAGGCCATCACAGCGCCATCGACCCAGCCATCGGCCAGATCGGTGGCCGATGCATCACCCTGACGGAATTCCACAGGCAGCCAGGGCTGGCGCCGCGCCCGCTGGCGCGCCCGCTCCAGAGGGGCAGCGGCAGCATCCAGCCCGAGCACCAGCCCTCCCGGGCGGACTTTCTCTGCCAACACAAGGGCGAGATCACCCGTGCCGCAACAGAGATCCAGCAAACGCTGGCCGGGGGCTGGATCGAGCCAAGCCACAGCTTGCCTCTTCCAGAGACGATGCAGCCCGAGGCTGAGCAGGTCGTTGAGGTTGTCGTAAGCCGGGGCGATGCGATCAAACAGATCGCGAACCTGCTCAGGATCGCCGGGTTGAATCGACACTGGCATCCCAGGGCAGGGAAATCACATCGAGACTGACACCTCCAGCCTGGAGCTGGGCCTCAATGCGATCAGCGCTGGTTACGGTCATCACCATCACGGCAGCCAAACCCACGGCAGCGGAACACACCATGCAGCCCGCGAGCATTAAGGAAAACTCCTTGCGGTCCGCAGCGGCCTGCATGAGCTGCAGGGCCCAGGCCACCATGGCCACCACCACCAGCACAATCACGACCGCCAGGGCCGTGGAGTGGGACTGGAGCAGGGCAGGCACGGCCGCGGCTTATCAAGTCTGAGACAAATGTAACGGCGCGTAACGCTGCGGCGCGTCAGCGTGAGCCGCTCGCGCCGGCAGGCAGCTCCAGCGGGCGGATCGTGAGGCCGCGGCCCAGCAGATCCGATTTGATCTGTTCCACGGTGAGCACTCCGTCGTGCAGGAGGGAAGCCAGCAGAGCCGCCGAGGCGTGACCACCCTTCGGGCCTGCATCCAGTGCCTGAGCGATGTGATCAATACAGCCAGCACCGCCACTGGCAATCACCGGCACCTCCACCGCATCGGCCACCGCCCGGGTGAGCTCGAGCTCGTAGCCCGCCTGGGTGCCATCGCCGTCCATCGAGGTGAGCAAGATCTCGCCGGCCCCCAGCTCCACCACCCGCTGCGCCCAGGCCACCGCATCAAGACCTGTGTTTTCGCGGCCTCCTTTCACATACACGTCCCAGCCGCCTTCGCGGCGCCGGGCATCGATGGCCACCACGATGCACTGACAGCCAAAGCGCTCAGCGCCACGGGCCACCAGCTCCGGATCGCGCACCGCCGATGAATTGAGGCTCACCTTGTCGGCACCGGCGCGCAGCAGTTCGGTGATGCCCTCCACCGTGCTGATGCCACCGCCCACAGTGAAGGGGATCGTGACGGCTTCGGCGGTGCGGCGCACCAGATCCACCAACGTGGCGCGCCCCTGGTGGGAAGCGGCGATATCGAGAAACACCAGCTCATCAGCACCCGAGGCGCTGTAGCGGCAGGCCAGCTCCACCGGATCGCCGGCATCGCGCAGACCGACGAAGTTCACCCCCTTCACCACCCGGCCATCAGCCACGTCGAGGCAAGGAATGATCCGTTTGGCGACCATGGGAGAGAAGGAGCAGCCGTGTGTCCGGGGGCTAACCTGGCGCCACTTTTGTCGCGCTGGACATGTCCCAGGCTGCCATCACCGTCGGCTCGAAGGTGCGGGTCACCCGGGTGCGCGACCGCATCCCCGCTGATCTCGTTTCAGCCCTTCAGGCCGATGCCACCGGCACCGTGAAGGACTTCAAAGTGACCGACGGCAAAGGCATCGGT
>Ga0194122_10000550_pt1 | contig 54435 bp, 40 predicted proteins | sample TA2MahCa10mmetaG_FD_155487 | JGI IMG/M metagenome (GOLD analysis project Ga0194122, IMG submission 155487) | Freshwater microbial communities from Lake Tanganyika, Tanzania - TA2015021 Mahale Deep Cast 10m | ecosystem: Environmental > Aquatic > Freshwater > Lake | place: Tanzania: Lake... | reverse complement strand
GTCGGCGACCTATCGCCTCGACGAGTACGAGCAGGCCATCGCGCACGCCGCCGCCGCTGGCCGGCGCGGTGCCGTGAAGATCGCCTTCGACCTCCGTCCCCCACACCAGGAGACACGCTGATGCCCCGTCCCGGATTCGTTCTCGACGTCGACCGCTCCACTCCGCCGATCCTGTTCTGGCGCGGTGAGAACTTCTCACTCGAGAAGTTGCCGGCCGGTCGTAGCCGTGTGATCTACCCGCCCGAGCCGCTGCCGGCGATCGACGACGTCGACGGCGCGATTCGCCACGCGTTGCTCAACCCGATCGACCAGGATCCACTGCCGTCACAGCTCTTCCCCGGCATGCGTCTGACGATCGCTTTCGACGACGTGAGTCTGCCGCTGCCCAAAATGCAGCGGCCCGACATCCGCCAACGCGTGATCGAAGCCGTGCTCGACCTGGCCGCCGAAGCCGGTGTGGACGACGTGCACATCATCGCGGCTCTCGCGCTGCACCGTCGTATGACCGAAGCCGAGTTGCGTCACGCCGTGGGCGACCGCGTGTACGACGCGTTCGCGCCGCGCGGCTACCTGTACCAACACGACGCCGAAGATCCCGCGAAGTTGGAGTTCCTGGGCACCACTCCGCAAGGCGAAGAGGTGGAGATCAACAAACGGGCCGCCGAGAGCGACCTGCTGGTGTACGTGAACATCAACCTGGTCGCCATGGACGGCGGCTGGAAGAGCACGGCCACCGGCCTCGCGTCGTATCGCTCACTGCGCCATCACCACAACCCCGACACCATGACCCACTCGCGCAGTTTCATGGACCAACACCGCAGCGAGTTGCACAAGAGCAACTGGCGCATGGGCAAGGTCCTGCTCGACAGCGGCGTCAAGGTGTTCCAAGTGGAGACCACGCTCAACACCGACACGTTCCCCAAGCCCTTCGACTTCCTGTCGAAGCGTGAATGGGAATGGACCGCGCGCGACCGCATGACCTTCCTCGCCACTACCAAGGCGCTCAACCGCACCCCGCATCGTCTGGCCCGCGACATCTTCCACTCGATCGAGGCCCCGCACCAGATGACCAGTGTTCAGGCGGGTGAAGTGGAGGCCGTGCATCGCATCACCACCGAGCACGTGTACAAGCAGCAGCTCGTGGAGGTGAAGGGTCAGACCGACATTCTCACCATGGGCATTCCGTACATCAGCCCGTACAACGTGCACTCGATCCTCAACCCGATCCTGGTGCAAGTGATGGCGATGGGTTACTACTTCAACATGTACCGCGGCATGCCGCTGGTGCGTGAGGGCGGCGTGATCATCATGACCCACCCCTGCCGACCCGAGTTCAACCCGGTGCACCATCCGAGTTACATCGACTTCTTCGAACAGGTGCTGGCCGACACCACCGATCCGCACGTCATGTCGAAGAAGTGGGAGAAGCAGTACGCCGAGGACGAGTGGTACCGCCACCTCTATCGCACGGGCTACGCGTATCACGGCGTGCATCCGTTCTACATGTGGTACTGGGGCACCCACGGCATGCAGCACTGCAGTCGGGTCATCGTGGTGGGCGGCGATCAGAAGACCGTGCGTCGTCTCGGCTTCGTACCGGCCAGCACGATGGACGATGCGCTCGAGATCGCCAGCGACGTGGTCGGTCGCACGCCGACCATCACCCACTTGCACACGCCACCGCTCATGGTCGCGGACGTGAGCCTCTGATGGCACGCGATGACGCTCCGTGGCGGCCGAGCAATCTGGCCAAGGCGGCGCGAGCCGGTGACGTGGTCGAGCGACTCGCGACGCCGATCGTGAAGCGTGTGAAGAAGCGCGGCTTTCCGTACACCGCTCCCACCACACCGCGAGGAGTGGAGGTCCCGGCCGACGAGCCGAGCCTCGGCGCCGACTACGACACCCAGTGGGCCCGACGGGCACCGGCGCGGGCCGCCCGCCGCCTCATCGTCAACGGTCCGGTTCGTCTCCTGGTGCGCGGTGTCGCCAGCCCGAGTGTGTTCGGAACCGATCGACTCTCCGATCTGGCTCGACTCGACGACGCTCCCCCGTTGATCTTCACCCCCAACCACCATTCGCATCTCGACACCGCGATCATGGCGTCGGTCGTTCCCGAACCCTGGCGTTCGAAGATCGTCGTCGCCGCGGCCGCCGACTACTTCTTCGACAAGCGTTGGAAAGCCGCCATGGCCGCACTGTCGCTGAACGCGATTCCGATCGACCGCGAAGTGACCGGGCGCAAGTCGTCCGACCTGATCAAAGCTCTCGTGGAAGACGGCTGGAGTCTCGTGATCTATCCAGAGGGCGGACGCTCGCCCGACGGGTGGGGTCAAGAGTTCAAGGGTGGAGCCGCCTACCTGTCGAGTCGCACCGGAGCCGCCGTGGTTCCGGTGTTCATCGACGGAACCGGCTCGATCTTCGGCAAGGGAATGAAGCGTCCACGACCCGGCACCACCAAAGTGGTGTTCGGTCATCCGATGTCTGGTCTCGACGGCGAGAACACACGTCGGTTCGCAGCCCGAATCGAAAAGGCCGTCACCGCACTGGGTGACGAATCGCTCACCGACTACTGGAGCGCGCGCCAACGCGCGGCGCGCAACGAGAACCCCACGCTCACTGGTCCCGATTACACCGGCTGGCGACGTCAGTGGGCACTGTCGGAACGACGCGCCCTCGGCACCGCCGGCCAACGACGTCGACAGAAGCGACGCTGGCCCGATCTGGGCTGACCACTCGCGACCGCGCTACGGCTGAGGGTTCTTGGTGCGAGCCGGGATTTTGATCTCGTCACCGGGCAGGATCACGACACTCGAGTCGACCCATCCGTTGGCGGCGAGCAACGCCGACACCTCCACACCCCACTTGTCGGCGATGCGCGACAGCGAGTCGCCGGCTTCCACCACGTACTTGCCCTGACCGGGTTGCGGACCGGGTGCGGTGGTGTCGACCGGAATGGGCATACCGGGCAGGGTCGTGGTGACGTTGGCGGCGCCGGGCGGGATGAGGATCACTTGTCCGGGTGACAGCGGATGCAAGATGCCGTCGGCCCAGGCGTTGTAACTGGCGATGTCTTCGGCCTTCACACCGAATCGCGACGCGATGGCGTACATCGAGTCTCCCGCGACCACGGTGTAGGTGAGCGGCGGCGGCAACGTGTTGGCCGGATCGACCGTGACGACCACTGACGGTGGCGTGGTGGCGTAGTTGGTGGACGTGAGCGGGCGCAACGTGGTGGATGAAGCGTTGGGATCGCTGCCACAAGCGACCACACCGAACGATGCAGACGCGATCACGATGGCGCTCACGAGGGGTCGACGCACGGCCGACAATCTAGTTCAGACCATGGGGCGATCAGTGGGCAGCACCGGCGCCGGCAGCGTCGTTTCACCCATCAGATACGCATCCACACCCGCCGCGCACGCACGCCCTTCGGCGATCGCCCACACGATGAGACTCTGGCCACGTCCCATGTCGCCGGCCACGAACACACCGGGCATGCTGCTCATGTAAGCGTCGTTGCGGGTCACGTTGCCTCGCTCGTCGAGCGCCACACCCAGCTCGTCGAGCCAGCCGCCCTTCTCGGGTCCGACGAAACCCATGGCGAGGAACACGAAGTCGGCCGGAATCTCGCGATCGGAGCCTTCGACTTTCACGAATCGTCCGTCGCGCATCTCGACTTCGTGCACGAGCAGAGCCCGCACACGCCCGTTGCCATCGTCGACGAAGCGTTCGGTGTTGACGCTGTAGACGCGATCGCCACCTTCTTCGTGGGCTGACGACACGCGGTACACCATCGCGTACTGGGGCCACGGGTTGGCGCCGGCCCGCTCTTCGGGCGGACGAGGCATGATTTCGATCTGCGTCACCGATGCGGCACCTTGACGATGCGCCGTACCGAGACAGTCGGCGCCCGTGTCGCCGCCGCCGATGATCACCACGTGCTTGCCGTTCACGTCGATGGGTGACGCACCGAGATCGCCTTCTTGCACCTTGTTGGCGAAGGGCAGGTACTCCATCGCCTGATGAACGCCCTGCAATTCGCGACCGGGCACCGGCAGATCACGCCAGGCCGTCGCGCCACAGGCCAACACCACCGCGTCGTAGGTGGCGGTGAGGACTCCGATGTCGACGTTCTGGCCGACGATCGCGTTGGTCCGGAACTCAGTGCCTTCGGCTTCCATCTGCGCGAGACGGCGATCGAGATGACGTTTCTCCATCTTGAACTCGGGAATGCCGTAACGAAGCAGGCCACCGATGCGATCGGCGCGCTCGAGCACCACGACCTCGTGGCCCGCGCGCGTGAGTTGCTGCGCCACCGCCAATCCGGCCGGACCCGAACCGATCACGGCGACTCGCTTACCTGTCTTCACACTCGGCATCTGCGGCACGACCCAGCCTTCGTCCCAGGCCCGGTCGATGATCTCCACTTCCACCTGCTTGATGGCCACCGGATCGGCGTTGATGCCGAGCACACAGGCCGATTCGCACGGGGCCGGACACAGGCGGCCGGTGAACTCGGGGAAGTTGTTGGTGGCGTGCAGACGGTCGATCGCGTCCTGCCAGTGCTCGCGGTACACGAGGTCGTTCCAGTCGGGAATGAGATTCCCGAGCGGACACCCGTTGTTGCAGAACGGAATACCGCAGTCCATGCACCGACCGGCCTGACGCTTCAGAGCATCACGATCGAACGGCTCGTAGACCTCTTTCCAGTCGCGCAAACGCACCGGAACCGGACGACGCGACGGCGCCTCGCGGTTCCACTTGAGAAAGCCGGTCGTCTCACCCATTGTTGCTCTCCATCACTCGCTGCAACGTCTGCTCTTCGGAGAGGCCCTGACGACGTGACTCGTCCATCACGGCGAGCACTCGCTTGAAGTCACGCGGCATCACCTTGCGGAAGTGCGACACCTCGGCGTCCCACGCACCCAGGATCCGACCGCCCACCGCACTGCCGGTCTCTTCGGTGTGGGCCGTGATGGTGGTGCGCAGGAAGTCGACATCGGTCGTGTCGAGCGGTTCGAGGTCGACCAGTTCGTAGTTGACCTTGGCCGCGAACACTTCGTTCGGGTCGTACACGTACGCGATACCACCCGACATTCCGGCCGCGAAGTTGCGGCCGGTCGGACCGAGCACGACCACGCGCCCACCGGTCATGTACTCGCACCCGTGGTCACCGACGCCCTCGACGACTGCCGTGGCACCGGAGTTGCGAACGCAGAACCGCTCACCGACGAGACCGCGCAGATAGATCTCGCCACCGGTCGCGCCGTAGCCGATCACGTTGCCGGCGATCACGTTGTCTTCGGCCTCGAACGTGGCGTCGCGGTCGGGACGCACCACCAGTCGACCGCCCGACAAACCCTTGCCGAGGTAGTCGTTGGAGTCGCCTTCGAGACGCATGGTGATTCCGCGCGGCACGAACGCACCGAAACTCTGACCAGCCGAACCGCGGAAGTCGATCTGGACGGTGTCGTCGGGCAGACCCGCTCCCTTCCAACGACGGGTGACCGCATGGCCGAGCATCGTGCCGACCGTGCGGTTCACGTTGCGGATCGAGACCGCGAATCGAACGGCCTCGCCGTTCTCGATCGCCTTCTTCGAGCGAGCGATCAACTCGTTGTCGAGCGCCTCCGACAGACCGTGATCCTGAGCGACCGTCTGCCGGCTCGACTGGCCGTACGGGTTCTGAGCCGGCGCGAGGATAGGCGTCAGGTCGAGACCTTTGGCCTTCCAGTGCGCGACGGCCTGCACCGAGTCGATCACGTCACTGTGTCCGACCATCTCGGCGATCGAGCGGAATCCGAGCTGCGCCATGATCTCGCGCACTTCCTCGGCCACGAACTCGAAGAAGTTCACGACGAACTCGGGCTGGCCCGAGAAGCGCTTGCGCAATTCGGGGTTCTGCGTGGCCACACCCACCGGGCAGGTGTCGAGGTGGCAGACGCGCATCATGATGCAACCACTCACCACCAAGGGTGCGGTCGCGAACCCGAACTCTTCGGCTCCGAGCAACGCGGCGATCACGACGTCACGACCGGTCTTCATCTGACCGTCGGCCTGGACGACGATGCGGTCGCGCAAACCGTTGAGCATGAGTGTCTGCTGGGTTTCGGCCAGACCGAGTTCCCACGGTGCGCCCGCGTGCTTGAGCGACGTGAGCGGCGACGCGCCGGTGCCACCGTCGTGTCCGGAGATCAGAACGACATCGGCCTTGGCCTTGCTGACCCCGGCCGCCACGGTCCCGACGCCCACTTCGGCCACCAACTTCACGTGAACACGCGCCGACGGGTTCGAGTTCTTCAAGTCGTGAATGAGCTGCTTGAGATCCTCGATCGAATAGATGTCGTGGTGTGGTGGCGGGCTGATGAGGCCCACACCAGGTGTGGAGTGACGCGTCTTGGCCACCCACGGGTACACCTTGTGACCGGGCAACTGGCCGCCCTCACCGGGCTTGGCACCTTGGGCCATCTTGATCTGCAGATCGTCGGCGTTCACGAGGTACTCGCTCGTGACTCCGAATCGACCCGAGGCGACTTGCTTGATGGCCGAACGACGCTGCGGATCGTAGAGACGCTCGGGATCTTCGCCACCCTCACCGGTGTTGCTCTTGCCGCCGATCGAGTTCATGGCGATCGCCAGCGTCTCGTGCGCTTCGGCCGAGATCGAGCCGTAGCTCATGGCTCCGGTGGAGAAGCGCTTCACGATCTCCGACACCGGTTCGACCTCGTCGATCGGAACCGGCGTCCGCTGACCCGTCTTCAGATCGAAGAGGCCGCGCAACGTGGCGAGATTCCGCGACTGATCGTCGACGGCCTTGGTGTACTGCTTGAAGATGTCGTAGCGCTTCGCACGAGTGGCGTGCTGCAGGCGATACACCGTCTCGGGGTTGAAGAGGTGGAACTCGCCCTCACGACGCCACTGGTACTCGCCACCGAGATCGAGTTTGCGATGGGCCCGGTGCTCGGGGTTCTTCGGATGAGCCGTGACATGACGAGCCGACACTTCGGCCGCGATTTCGTCGAGACCGATTCCGCCCAGGCGACTCACCGTGCCGGTGAAGTACTCGTCGACCAGTTCGGAGCCCAGACCGATGGCTTCGAAGATCTGCGCACCGGTGTAAGACGCGACGGTGCTCACGCCCATCTTCGACATGATCTTCAGCACACCCTTGCCCGAGGCCTTGATGTACTTCTTCACGGCGGCGTGCGCATCGACTCCGCCCAGACCGTGCAGATCTTCACGGATCATGTCTTCGATCGACTCGAAGGCCAAGTACGGGTTCACGGCACCCGCGCCGAATCCGATGAGCAGAGCCATGTGGTGGACTTCGCGCGCGTCGCCGCATTCGACCACGAGTCCGGCCTGCGTGCGCTTCTTCTCGCGCACGAGATGATGGTGAACCGTCGCCGTCAACAACAACGACGGGATGGGCGCCAACGCTTCGTCACTGTTGCGATCGGACAGCACGATCACGCGAGCGCCGGCCTCGATGGCCGACGACACTTCGATGCGAATCTCGTCGAGCGCCGACTTCAGCGCCGCACCGCCACCCGAGACGCGATACAGACCCGACACGACGTGGGCGTGCAGTTCGGGGAAGGAGCCTTCGTCGTCGGCGTGGATGATGCGAGCCAATTCGTCGTTGTCGATGATCGGGAACGGCAGCACCAATTGGCGACAACTTCCCGGACCGGGCTCGAGCAGGTTGGCCTCGGGACCGATGGTCGATCCGACGCTCGTGACGACTTCTTCGCGAATGGCGTCGAGCGGCGGATTGGTCACCTGGGCGAACAACTGCTGGAAGTAGTCGAACAACAGACGCGGACGATCGGACAACACCGCGATCGGCGTGTCGGTGCCCATCGATCCGATCGGCTCGGCCCCGGTCTTGGCCATGGGCGCGAGGATGATCTTCAGTTCCTCGTGCGTGTATCCGAACACCTGCTGACGGCGCAGCACACTCGAGTGACTGTGCACGACGTGTTCGCGCTCGGGCAGATCGCCGAACGAGATGAGCCCCTCGCCGAGCCACTCCTGATACGGCTCGGCCGCGGCCAACTGCTGCTTGATCTCCTCGTCGTCGATGATGCGACCCTGGGCCGTGTCGATGAGGAACATGCGACCCGGCTGCAGACGACCCTTCTTCAACACGCGCGACTGATCGATGTCGATGACACCCACTTCGGACGCCATGACCACCAAACCGTCGTCGAGCACCCAGTAACGACTGGGGCGCAGACCGTTGCGATCGAGCAACGCTCCGATCAACGTTCCGTCGGTGAACGCGACCGAGGCCGGTCCGTCCCACGGCTCCATGAGCGACGAATGGAATCGATAGAACGCGCGCTTGGCGGCGTCCATGGTCTCGTGGTTCTCCCAGGCCTCCGGGATCATCATGAGCACGGCGTGCGGCAGCGACCGCCCGCCCAGATGAAGGAGTTCGAGGACCTCGTCGAAACTGGCCGAGTCACTTCCACCGGGTGTACAGATGGGGAAGGCTCGCTCGAGACCCGGAATGATCTGGCTCTTCAGCAACGCTTCGCGCGTGCGCATCCAGTTGCGGTTGCCCTGCACGGTGTTGATCTCGCCGTTGTGCGCGATGAAACGGTACGGGTGGGCCAACGGCCACGACGGGAACGTGTTGGTGGAGAAGCGGCTGTGCACCAGGGCCACCGCACTCTCGATGCGCTCGTCGGCCAGGTCGGGGTAGAACGCGCCCAACTGCGGTGTGGTGAACATGCCCTTGTAGACGATGGTGCGACTCGACAGCGACGGGAAGTACGTCTTCTGCTCGGCCGGCAACTCGTGTTCGATCCGCTTACGCGCCACGAACACCTTGCGATCGAGGGCGATCCCACTCGAACCAGCCGCATCACCGATGAACAACTGCTTGAACGACGGCATCACCTGGCGCGCACTCGCACCGAGACACGTCGGATCGACGGGAACCGAACGCCATCCGATCACGCGCAGGCCTTCGTCGGCCACGATCGACTCGATGGTCGCCTGAGCTTTCTCGGCGTACACCGTGTCGGCCGGCAAGAACGCCATGCCCACCGCGTAGGCGCCGGCGGCTGGCAACTCGAACGACACCACTCCGCGCAGGAAACGGTCGGGAACCTGGATGAGGATGCCCGCCCCGTCGCCGGTGTCGGCCTCGGCACCAGTGGCACCGCGATGTTCGAGATTGCAGAGCGCACCCAGGCCACGGGCGACGATGTCGTGCGACGCGCGACCATGAATGTCGGCCACGAACGACACACCACAGGCGTCGTGCTCGAAGCGCGGGTCGTACAGACCGTACTTGGCCGGGAGTCCGGCCTCGTTCAGGGGAATGTTCATCGTCATCTTTCTCGGGTCCACGAACACACTGGATGTGGCCCCCGGGACGACGCTGGCCCGAACGGCAAAACAAAGACTAGATGGAGGGTCGGGCCGACCCAACTGTTTTTCCGGCCCGATCAGGGGTGACGTGCGTCAGGACACGTCGACGAACTGGGCCGCCCGCTTCTCGAAGTTCGACATCACGGCCTCCGCCTGATTGGGTCGACCGATCAGCGAGCCGATCACACGACGTTCCTCGGCGAACTGAGCGGCCGCGTCGTGATTGGCCAAACGGTTGATCAGCACCTTGGCCCCGCGCACCGCGTCGGGGCTCCGCCCGGCGATTTCGGCGGCCATGGCCATGGCGTCGGCGTAGGGAGTGTCCGACAAGCGCGTGGCCAGACCCAAGTCGAACGCCTCGCGACCCGAGAACACCCGCGCGGTGAACACGAGCTCCTTGGCCACGTCGGGCCGCACCAGCTTCGACAGGGCGAGGGTTCCGGTCATGTCGGGAACCAGACCCCAATGGACTTCGCGCACCGACATCTGAGTCTCGGGATGCACGATGCGGATATCGGCTCCGAGCGCGATCTGGATACCGCCACCAAGCGCGTGTCCGTGCACCGCGGCGATCACCGGCACCGGCACCTCCTGCCACACCCACGACACCTGCTGGCCGAGATGGGTGATGCGACCTTCGGCCATGGTGCCCGGGCTGCCCTCGGCATTCGCCGCGTCCTTGCCACCACCGGCCATCTGCTGGAACGAACCGAAGTCGAGTCCGGCGCAGAACGACGAACCTTCACCCGACAGCACGACGACACGCAGACCCTTCTCGGTCTTCAGACGCTCGCCGGCTCGGGCCAACGCGAGGAACATCTCGTTGTCGAGCGCATTGCGCTTGTCGGCGCGGTTGAGACGGACATCGGCGATGCCCTCGGACAGAGTGATGGAAACGCGATTTTCGACGGCCATGAGATCATGTTGGCAGGTTCACGGGCTGGCAAACTCATCGTGTGCGCGTCCGATCAGCCGTCGACACGATCGCCGGTTCACTGGCCGCCCTCGGAGCGCTCGTCATCGCCGTCGTGCAGTTGCGTGACGGCGTGGTCCCGATCCTCGACACGGTCACGTACTGGAGCGGCACCGACGACCTCACCCGCGGCCACGTCTTCTCCACGACCTTGGCCCCGGCGTTCTCCAACTTCGACGCCATCGAGTTCCTGGCGCGGGGTGGGCGACTGCCGTTCGTCGACTTCCCGATCGGGTATCCGTTGGTGGCCGGTGTCATCGCTCTGGCGATCGGATCGTCGGCCGCCCTGGCCGTCCTCACGGTGATCGCGCTCGTTGCCCTGGTGGTTCTGGTCGTGCGCGGCGGCGGCATCACCGGGAGGCAACCGCTGCGAGCCGCGACGCTCGTCGTGGTGGCCATCGGAATCGTCACACTCCCCACCACTCGGTTGGTCACGCACGGAGCATTGTCCGAACCACTCTTCGCGGCCGCCGTCGTCGGCCTGGCGCTCGCACTCGCCTCGTACCGAACGAACGGCCGCTGGTGGCCGGTCGCCACGTTGGTGATCGTCGCATCGATGCTTCGTTTCATCGGCGGTCCCCTCGCCCTCCTCGCCGGCTGGGAACGTTTTCAGCGCACACGCCGACGAGGTGAGTCGATCGTCTGGACCATCGCTCTCATGGCACCCGCGCTCCTCAACATCGTTCTGGCTTCGACCGCGGGTGGCGGACACGATGCCGGTTGGCGAGGTGTCGAACGGCTCGACCTCGAACTCTTCGTTCGCTCGATCGGCGGTTGGTTCGATTCGTCGCAAGGTGATCTCACGCGCACCTACTTCGTCGATCGATCACCCGACTGGTGGTCGTGGCCACTCGCGATCGTGTGGATCGGTGCCCTCGTCTATTCACTGGCCGGTGTCATTCGGCGACGGAGCCGACTGAACGTCCGAGCCGAGTTCGCGTTGGCGGCGGCCGCGATCGTGACGGCCGGCCTGGTACTCGGTTTCCTCGGGTTCGATGCGTTGGTGGTCCCCGACAACCGACTCATGCTGCCAGCCGGCATCCTCACCATCTGCGCCCTCGTGTGGAGCGTGCCGAACACCACACGATGGGCAGCGGCGTCACTCGTGATCGCCCTCGGGTGGTTCGCCGTCGCCACGGCTCCCAGCGGGCTCGACCAACCGTTCACCGAACCATCGCGCACCGATCCGTACGACGCCATGATCGCCGGCTTCGACCCCGAGGCGATCGTGTCGAACGACGCCGACGGTATGCACTGGGCTACGGGCATCCCCGCGGTGTACGCACCGACTCCGGCGAAACCGCTCACGGGTGAGCGAGTCGACACCGCGCCGCTCTACGCCGAACTTCCGTGTGCGCTCGATCGGGCCAATGCGATCGTCGTGATCGTCGACACCGCCGAATTCTCGAGTGCCGATCAGGATGCACTCGACGCCGAAGTGGAAACCGGTCGCCTCGAATCGACCAGTCGGCCGGGTGCGACGATCTACTCGCCCGGCGCGATCGCCTGCGACTGACGACGAACCGACACGAGCCGGGTCATGGCCGTCGCGATCATCACCGTGGCGATCGGATCGAGCACGGTTCGGAAACGTGATTGCTCACCCAACTCGGCCACCGCGCCCACCAGAACCGTGAACACGACGATGAACGATCCGGTCAGATTCACCAGGTCGATCTCCCCGAGGCGACGGCGTCGCAACCACGTCACGAGCAAGACGAGTCCCCAGAGACCAATGCCGATGTACGCGAACGCGAGAGTCACCGAGAAGTCGGCCGGCGCGGCGAGCGATCCGTAGATGGGGGTTCCCCATCCCTCGGTCGACAGCACACCGCGATAGTCGATGCGGGCCACCGAGTACACGTCGTCGAGCACACGCATCACGACCGAATCGGATTCACTCGGCAACGTGGCCACCGCGATGGTCGTTCGCAACGACCACATCCGACCTTCCCACCACGCATCCGGATGCGCACGAATGACGGCCCACGCGTCGCGACCCGCTCGTTCGAACACGGGGATGTAGCACTCGTAGTTGAAGTTCGGGCTGGCGGCATCGGTTCGGCGCGTGGGTTCGGCCAGCGATCGGAACGAGTGCTCCGGCTCACAGGGCTCGACGTACGGGGCGTAGAGGTCGTAGGCACCGAATGGTCCGACCATCGCGATGTCCGACACCTCGCCGCGTTCGTACATCGATTCGAGGTCGTCACGATCGAGCACCGGGATCACCGCGCGCTGGAGGTTCATGCCGAACCAACTCGACAAGTTCGGCGTTCCGAACATGATCTGGTTCTTCACGATCCAGCCGCCGACGACGATGACCGGAACCAGTGCGATCAGCAACAACTGCCTGCGCACGAGGACCGAACGGAATCGCCACAGGATCGCCCCCAGGACGATCGCGGCGAACAGCGGGTGATAGAGACTGCGCGTCATCACCAGAACGGTCAGCACCGCGGCCAGCCACCCGATGCGGCGGGCCGGATTCGACGTGGTGCCCGCTTTGAGTGCGCTGGCCAGCGCGACCAGAACTCCGAGCAGCAGCGCGGCCACCGCGAGTTCGTAATTGGGTTCGAAGGCACCCTTCAACACTTCGGGGTGCAGCGTGGCCGCCACCGCGATGATCCACGCGGCCCGACGTCCGGCGCCAAGAATCTCGGCCAATCGCGCGGCCAGCGCGACCATCGCCAGCCCGATCACGAGCATCACGATCTGCAACGTGATCGCATCACTCCACGGCGACAACCAGGCCGGCACGCCGAGAACGAGATTCCACAACGGTGGCTGCACGTGCAGGTTCCAGGCACTGCGCAACGGATCGTTCGACAACACGTCCCACGGTGTGAGTTGCCAGCCGAATCCGAGATACGCGGTGCTGAACGCCACGCCGGTGAGAGCGACCACGAGATAACCCACCAGCCAGGTGAGGGCAGCCGGCACGGCCGCCGACGCACTCCACCACCGGCGGGCCGACGTCGCGATGCGATCAGTTGCCATGAACGGTCCGTATCGCGGCGTCGATCCAGTCGACCAATTCGGGTGCGTACTTCAGATCGATGTGCGCGCCATCGGGTCGCATCTTGGGCTCGAACTCGCCTCCCGGGTGAGCACGAACGGCCGCCGCGAAATCGGCGAACTCCACCCGATCGTCATCGGCGGCGATCGACTCGATTAGAGCGTTGTACGCATCGACGCGCACCCGATCGGATTCGTCGAACGGCGGCACCCCGGTTTCACCAGCCACGTACGGGGGGCGCACCGTCGGACTCGAAAACCACACGACTCGTGCTCCCGTCGACGCGACCACGTCGACGAACGACGTCATCTGCTCGGTGAGCCACCCGTCGTAGTCGGGCTCGCCGATGTGCGACCACCCGTCCGATCCCGGGAGGCGGCGATTCGAGAGGTCGGCGGTTCCTCCGACGATCACCACCAGATTGGGTTTGAACTTGGCGACGATCTGGGGCAACGCGTCACGCCATTCGGTGCAACCCTTGCGCGCGTCCTGTTCGACACCGAGGTACTCGATGGGCGTGTTCTCGCCGATACCGCAACCGACACCCGGGCTCGGCACCATGTTCACGCCGTTGGTCGCGGCCCACGACTCGAGACCGGCCGACAACACCCAACTCTGCGAGTCGCCCACCAGGAGCACGCGGGCCGGCAGCGACGGATCGACCGCCGAATCGGACGGCGCGTCGTCGGGAACCGCCGGGAGTTCGGCGATGATCGTTTGCTGCAACGCCAGGGCCGACTCGTCAAGGCTCGACAAGAGATCGCCGGCCTCGGCGCGTCGATCTCGGCCACCGATCACGACCGCCACACCCACCAAGGCGATCACGGCCAACCACACGTACAGGCGCCGACCCACCCACCGCACTCGGCGGCGCACCGGATCTTCGATGAATCGATAGATCGCGGTGACGATCAGAAGTGTGATGGCGGTCTTCAGGCAGAACGACCAGAAACGGTCGACGAGCACCCAATCGGTGCCGGGAACTCGCCACCGCGGAAACGACAAGTCGAGTCGCAGCGACTCCCACCACAAGAAGACCGGCCAGTGCACCAAGTAGATGGTGTACGTGGTGTGACCGGCCAGAGCGATCGGCCGCCACGACAGGAAGCGGCACATCCCCACGTTGGCGATGGAGTACGCGATGAGAACGAGAGTGATGAGGCCGTTCACCAGCACGGCCCACGGGAAGAAGCGATCGGCCCAGTCGTTGCGCCAGCCGACCTTCCACCACACCAGATAGGCGAAGGCCAGGAGCGGCCACGACGCCGCCGCGAACACCGGCTTGCGCAAGGTGTCGATGATGCGCGGGGCCATCTTCCACACCGACCAGAGCACCGCGAAGGCCGCGCCCAACAAGAACTCGGCCACCCGCACCTCGGTGGCGTAGTACGCGCACGACGAACCGTCGCACTGTGCCGAGAGGCCCGGCAACGCGTTCCAGAGCGGCCGGTGATCGCTGTAGTAGGCGCCGAGCGCGAAACCCACGGCCGCCAGCGACGACAGAACCGCGAAGAGCCGCCACACCGCCCGTCGATCGTGACGCGCCTTCATCATGAAGAGCACCAGCACCGGGAACACGAGGTACACCTGCTCTTCGAGCGACAGGCTCCACAGGTGCTGGAGTGGATTGCCCAGACCGAACAATCCGCCGTAGTCCTTGCCGGCCGCCTGCAAGTACACGTTCTCGAAATAGAAGAGTCCGCTCAACCATTCCCACGGGGCGAAGCGTCGACCCGAACCGGGGAACGCGGTCCATAGAACCGCGATGGCCAGCAGCACCACGAACGAGGCCGGGAAGAGTCGCCGCACACGTCGCTCGTAGAAGCTCGTCAACGAGACGGTGCCGGTGCGACCCCACTCGCCCACCATGAGTCGGGTGATGAGAAAACCCGACAGCGTGAAGAACATCGACACCGTGAGTTCGCCACCGGTGATCCACGTGATGCTGTGGTGATACAGCAGAACGATGAACACGGCGATGCCGCGCAAGCCGTCCAGACCGGGCAGGTGTTCAAGACGAGTGGACACCACACTCTCGGCCCGCACCGTCGACTGCTGCTGATTCATGCCGAGGCGAGGCTAGTTCTCGGGGCTGGAAGCGACCGCGAGGCACCCCGCTCCGTGACAGACTCGTGACGTGAGGGGTCACGTAGACGACGTCGATCTGACGACGCTCGAATCGGTTCAACGGCGCATTCTGTGGCTGGCCACGCGCATGATCGACCACGCCAACCACGATCGTCCGGCCGACGAGATCAAGGTCGGCGGCCACCAAGCGTCGTCGGCGTCGATGGTCTCGATCATGACCGCGCTGTGGTTCGCCCACTTGTCAGGTGAAGACAAAGTGGCCGTCAAACCGCATTCGTCGCCGGTGTACCACGCGATCAAGTACCTCACCGGAGAACTCGATCGTTCGTACCTCACGCGGCTGCGTCAGATCGGTGGACTGCAGGCGTATCCGAGTCGCACGAAGGACCCCGACGTCGCCGACTTCTCCACTGGTTCGGTGGGCCTCGGAGTCGTCGCGCCGCTCTTCGCCGCCGCCGCGCGGCGTTACGTCGAATCGCGCTTCGGTCCCACCAGTGCGACCGGCGCCCGGTTCATCGCCTTGGCCGGTGACGCCGAACTCGACGAGGGCAACGTGTGGGAAGCCATCACGGATCCGGCACTCCAAGGCCTCGGCAACGTCACCTGGATCGTCGACACCAATCGTCAAAGCCTCGATCGCGTGATCCCGGGTCAGAAGATCAAGAAGTTGATGGAGTTCTTCGACGGTGCGGGCTGGCACGTGGTCGAAGCCAAGTACGGCCACCGACTACGGACCGCTTTCGCTCGACCCGGCGGCGACGCGTTGCGCGCGCACATCGATCAGATGTCGAACGAGGAGTACCAGTCGCTCTTCCAGTTCACCGGAGCCGAACTCCGGCGACGCTTCCTCGTCGGTGCCGACCAGACCGTCGAACGATTCCTGGCCGACTACACCGATGGAGAAGTCGCTCCGCTCGTGCAGAACCTCGGCGGCCACGACCTCTCGTGTCTGATCGAGAGTTTCCGCGCTTGCGATGCCGTGACCGATCGACCCAGTGTCGTGTTCGCCTACACCGTCAAAGGTTGGGGTTTGCCCATCGCCGGCGATCCACTCAACCACGCCGCGCTGCTGAGCCGCGAGCAGATCGACGAGTTCCGCCGTTCGCTCGGACTCGACGCGACCATCGAATGGGACCGCTTCGATCCGAACTCGCCCGAAGGTCGGATGTGTGCGTCGACGGGTGGCGAACTCAACAATCGCCCGCTCGCCGAGCGACCGCGTTTGCCGATTCCGCACGAAGTGGGCGGTGGCGCAACCAAAACGGCCAGCACCCAGGAAACCTTCGGGCGCCTGCTCGTGCGCTTGGGTGAAACACCCGAACTGCTCGAACGAATGATCACCACCTCGCCCGACGTGAGCGTGAGCACCAACCTGGGCGGCTGGATCAACAAGACCGGCGTGTTCAATCCCGACGAACCGCAGGACTTCCTCGGCGAAGGACGTCTCCTGCGCTGGAAGCAGACGGCGGCCGGACACCACATCGAACTGGGCATCAGCGAGATGAACCTGTTCTTGATGCTGCACGCGCTCGGGCTCGGTCACGATCTGCACGGCCAACACCTCTTGCCCATCGGCACCGTGTACGACCCGTTCGTGTGCCGCGGGCTCGACGCCCTCATCTACGCGCTCTACAACGGTGCGCGTTTCGTGGTGGTCGGAACACCGGCCGGCGTGACACTCGCACCCGAGGGCGGCGCGCACCAGAGTTCGATCACACCCTCGATCGGCCTCGAACTGCCCGGACTCACCTACGCCGAACCCGCCTACGCGACCGCGCTCGACTGGTTGCTCTGCGACGGTCTCGCGCGTCTGGCCCAGGTCGACGGCGACAGCCTGTATCTGCGTCTGTCCACCCGTCCGATCGATCAATCACCGTTCGCCGACGCGAGCGCGCGTCTGGGTGCCGACGAATTGCGTCGTCAGGTATTGCGCGGCGGCTACCGCCTGCGCGAACCGCGACACGCGGCCGATGTGGTGATCGCGACCTGTGGGCCGGTCGTGCCCGAAGTGTTGCGCGCCGCCGAGTCGTTGGCCGACGAAGGTGTGGAAGCGGTCGTTCTCGATCTCACCAGTTCCGATCGCCTCTATCGCGAGTGGCGCGGTGGATTGCGCGACTCGGCGCGTTCGGCTCGTCGCGCGACGACCGAACATCACCTGGCCGAACTCATTCGCAGCGACGAACGCTCACTGCCGATCGTGACCGTGCACGACGCCGCCAGTCACCACTTGGCCTGGTTGGGCGGAGTCTTCGGTACCCGAGTGTTCCCGGTGGGCGTCGACGCCTTCGGGCAGTCGGGCACCATCGCCGATGTGTACGGATTGTTCGATCTGCAACCGGCGCAGATCGTCAATGCGGCGCTGTCGGCGCTCGCCTGATCAAGCGTTCGATCACTCGACCAGACGCAGACCCGATGGTGCGATCGAGGGTTCGGCCTGGGGGAGATCAACCACGAACTCGGTGCGGTGAGCCGGGAAGACGTGCTCGGACAACAGAACCGATCGACCCGATGTGTCGGTGGTGGTGCGCGAGCAACGCAACACCGGCGAGCCCAGCGGAATCTGCAACAGTTCGGCATCGTCGGTGGATGCCGCATCGGCACCGATCGTCTGCACCGCACCTTTGAGCGGCACGTTCAAGAGTTCGTAGAACGGCGAACGTTCGACGTCGGCTCGCGACAGGTTCTGCGCCAAATCGGCCCGACACCACACGGTCACCAACGCGAAGGGTTCGCCGTCGGCCAAGTTGAGTCGGCGAACCCGCAACACGTTGTCGGTTCCGAGGATCTGCTTCACGCGACGCGTGGCCCGCTCGAACGCGAATTCGAGCACCCGTCGTTCGGGATGAATGCCACCTTCGGCCAGTTGCGATTCGATGGTGGCCAGTCGGCCCAGACTCTGCTGCAGTGGTGCCGCGGCCACGAACCAGCCGAAACCCTGTCGAGCGTCCAACAGGTTCTCGTCGCGCAGGGTCTCGAGGGCGCGCCGAACCGTCACGCGACTGGCGTCGAATTCATGGCCCAGATCGGCCTCGGAGGGCAGCAGCCGACCGGCCGCGTAGGTGCCGTCGACCACGCGCCGACGCAGTTCGTCGGCGATCGTCCGATACCTGATCTCCCGCACACTTGTATCATACTTGTCCTATGAGCGCCGTGACTGCCGGGACCCCCATCGACCTCGTCAACAACGTGTACGCCTCGCTGTCCGAGCGCGTCGGCATCGGCCGCCAGCGCCTCGGACGGCCGCTCACCTTGGCCGAGAAGATTCTCATCAACCACCTCGTCGACCCGAAGACGCAGGAGATGGAGCGCGGTGCGAGTTACGCCGACTTCAATCCCGATCGCGTCGCGATGCAGGACGCCACTGCACAGATGGCGCTGTTGCAGTTCATGACGGCCGGCCTGCCGCGCACACTCGTGCCGAGCACCGTGCACTGCGATCACCTCATCCTCGCCAAGGTGGGCGCCAAGATCGACCTCGGCGTCGCGATCGACGACAACCGCGAGGTGTACGACTTCTTGAAGTCGGTGTCGGCCAAGTACGGCATCGGTTTCTGGGGCCCGGGTAGCGGAATCATCCACCAAGTCGTGCTCGAGAACTACGCCTTCCCGGGCGGCATGATGATCGGCACCGACAGCCACACACCCAACGCCGGCGGACTCGGCATGGTCGCCATCGGTGTTGGCGGCGCCGACGCGGTCGACGTGATGACCGGCTTCCCCTTCAACGTGAAGTGGCCCAAGGTCATCGGTGTCAAGCTCACCGGAACTCTCTCGGGATGGTCGTCACCCAAGGACATCATCCTCGAAGTCGCGCGCGTGCTCACGGTCGAAGGCGGCACCGGCGCGATCGTCGAATACTTCGGACCCGGTGCCGACAGCATCTCGGCCACCGGCAAGGCCACGGTGTGCAACATGGGTGCCGAGATCGGCGCCACCTGTTCGGTGTTCCCGTACGACCACAACATGGCTCTGTACTTGAAGGCCACCGGTCGCGAAGACATCGCCGATGCCGCCGACGAGGTGGCCGTCGATCTGCGTCCCGATGACGGCGCGCACTACGACCAGGTCATCGAGATCGATCTCGATCAACTCAAGCCGCTCATCAACGGTCCGCATTCCCCCGACCGCGCACACAAGATCGGCAAGGCGGTCGGCGACGCCGCGCGCGAGAACGAGTGGCCGCTCGACGTGTCGGCTGCGCTCATCGGTTCGTGCACCAATTCGTCGTACGAAGACATCACCCGCGCCGCGTCGATCGCCCGTCAGGCCGCGGCCAAGGGTTTGCGTGCACAGTGCGAACTGCTCATCAGCCCAGGCTCCGAACAGATCCGCGCGACCATCGAGCGTGACGGCCTGATGGCCGACCTCGAAGCGGTTGGAGCCACGGTTCTCGCCAACGCGTGCGGCCCGTGCATCGGCCAGTGGGAGCGCGCCAAGGCGGTCACCGACAAGCCCAACAGCATCGTCAACTCGTTCAATCGCAACTTCCCCAAGCGCAACGACGGCTCGGCCAACACACTGAGCTTCGTCACGTCTCCCGACACCGTGATGGCCATCGCCTTGGCCGGCCGCCTCGACTTCGATCCGACGGTCGACACCATCACGGCACCCGACGGCACGCACGTGAGGCTCGACCCGCCGGTGGGCGAAGTGCTGCCCAACCGCGGTTACGACCCGGGCTCGAACACGTTCACCGCTCCGCCGGCCGATGGCTCGGGTGTCACGGTCGCCGTGAGCCCCACCAGCGATCGTTTGCAGTTGCTCGAGCCGTTCCCGGCCTGGAACGGTCAGGACTATCTGGGCCTCCCGGTGCTCATGAAGGCGCAGGGCAAGTGCACCACCGACCACATCTCGGCCGCCGGCAAATGGCTCACCTACCGCGGTCACCTCGAGAACATCTCGGGCAACTTGTTCATCGGCGCGGTCAATGCGTTCTCGGGTGCGGTCGGCGAAGGCAAGGACATCACCGACGGCGGCACTCGCTCGTACCCCGACATCGCCAAGCGTTACAGCCAGGCCGGCATTCAGTGGTGCGCGATCGGTGATCGCAACTACGGCGAGGGTTCGTCGCGCGAACACGCGGCCATGGAACCGCGCTTCCGCGGTGGTGTGGTGATCTTCGCTCGTTCGTTCGCGCGAATCCACGAGACCAACGTGAAGAAGCAGGGGCTCCTGCCGCTCACCTTCGCCGATCCGAACACGTACGAACTCATCGGCGAGGACGACCGCATCAACGTGTTGAACCTTCCGCCGGTGCCGGGCCGGAACGTGAAGTGTCAGATCGTCAAGCCCGATGGCTCGATCGTCGACTTCGAGGCGCTCCACACGTTCAGTGACGAACAAGTCGAGTGGTTCAAGGCCGGTTCGGCCCTCAACATCGTTCGCGCGAAGGTAGCCGGAAGCCGCTGATGGATCTGCGCGAAGCACTGCGGTCGACCGCGGCCATTCGCGCCTTCACCGATCGCCCCGTCTCCGACGAGACGATCGCGGCCGTTCTCGATGACGCTCGTTTCGCGCCGAGCGGCGGCAACCGCCAGCCGTGGCGCATCGCAGTGGTGAAAGATCACGCGGTGCGTCGCTCACTCGCCGACGCCATGCAACCGGTCTGGAACGACTACATGGTGGCCACCGCGGCCGGCCACACTCCATTCACGGCCGTACCACCAGCGGGTTACACACCGCCCACCGATCGACCGCCGCACGCGCCCAACCCGCTGCTCACCAACATCGAATCCATTCCCGTGGTGCTGGCCGTGGCGGCCGACCTGTCACGCATCGCGATGATGGACAAGGACCTCGACCGCCCGGCCGTGGCCGGCGGCGCTTCCATCTATCCGTTCTGCTGGAGCATCTTGTTGGCCGCCCGTGAGCACGACCTCGGCGGCGTGATCACCACCTTCGCGACGCGTGTCGAGCCGATCACCGGTCCGATCCTCGGATTACCGGCCGATCACGCCTTGGCCGCCGTGATCTTCCTTGGTCATCCCGAGCGGCGACCCACCCGGTTGAAGCGTTCACCCGTGGTCGCCACGGTCGATCGTTTCGACGGACCCCCGCTCTCGTACGATTGATTCGTGCGCACGGGTCTGCTCTCCCTCGGTGATGTGATCCGTGATCCGATCACCGGCGAGCTGCGCACGCCTGCGCAACGCCACCGCAATCTCGTCGATCAGGCGGTGTGGGCCGAGGCGGCCGGCTTCGACACGATTCATTTCGGCGAGCACCACTTCAGCCGCTACATCATGTCGTCACCGCAGGTCGTGCTCGCGGCGGCGGCCGAACGCACCACCACTCTGCGTCTCTCCACCGGAGTGACGCTGGCGGCCAATCTCGATCCGGTGCGTGTGGCCGAGGATTACGCGACGGTCGACGCCATCTCCAACGGACGCATCGAACCGTGTTTCGGCCGCGGCACGTTGTTCCCCGACGTGTACTCCGAATTCGGCCAGGACGAAGCCTGCGCATCCGAACGTTTCGCCGAGAGCCTCGAATTGATCGTGCGGCTGTGGTCGGAAGAAGACGTCACCTGGACCGGCAAATATCGTGCACCCCTTCATCACGCCACCGTTCACCCGCGGCCGACACAAACTCCTCGTCCGCCGATCTGGGTCGGCGCTGGTCTCAGCATCGACAGCGTCGATCTGGCCGCCCGCCTGGGCTGCTGGCTCATGCTCCCCTCGGTGTTCGGCGTGTGGGAGATGTTCAAGCCGGCGGTCGAGCACTACGAAGCGGCCTGGACGAAGTACGGCCACGATCCGTCGCAACGGCGCATCGGTGCGATCTCTCACTTCGGAGTCGCGCGCACGTCACAGGAAGCCCACGCGCGATTCCGTCCGCGTTACGAGGCGTACTGGGGTGAACTCTCGAAGTGGACGAGCGAGAGCGCGCAGCGCGCCGGTCGCGAACCGCGCCCGTTCCCGATTCCGACGTACGACACGATGACGTCGTCGATCGCCATCTGCGGATCACCGGCCGAAGTTCTCGAGCGATTCGCGGTGGCCCGCGAGACTCTGCACCTCGACACGCAACTGGTCATGCTCGACATGGGCGGAATGCCCGACCGCGAGTTGCGCGATTCGTTCGATGTTCTGGCCAGCGACGTGTTGCCCGCACTGCGCGCAGCCTGAGGCGCGCCCACTGCGGAGATCTCAGTCGGTGCCGGGACGACGCGCGGTTTCCTTCTCCGGATCGCCCTTGTAACCAGGCGGATACGTGAGTCGGAGTTCGGTCTCCGACGGAACGCGCGTCATCCGCGCTTCGGCCGGCAGCAGCCCGCTGATCGCGGTCATGATCTTCTTGGTGGCCGGCGCCGGCGTCTTGCCGCCGATCTTGAACGGTTCGCCCACACGAATGCGGACGAGCGGCGGATTCACCACGTTCAACAAGTTGGGCAAGCGCGATGAGCGGGGCCACACCTTCTCGGTACCCCACAACCCCACCGGAACCACTGGCGCCTTCGTGAGGATGGCCAACCGCGCCGCACCCCAACGGCCCTTCAGCGCCGGATCGAAAAAGGCCGGTCCGCGCGGAATGGTCCCTTCGGGCATGATCGCCACGACTTCACCGGCCAGCAGAGCATCGGCCGCAGCCATGAGCGGTTCGTCGCTGCCGGTTCCGCGTTCGACACGAATACCGCCCAATGCAGTGGCGAGTTGTCCGATGATCGGTGCGTCGAACACTTCTTTCTTGCCCAGTGCGCGCACCGGACGTCCGGCCCGCGCGACCGTGACGGCCATGGCGAAGATGTCGAAGTACGAACGGTGGTTACCACAGATGATGGCCGGACCGTCGGCCGGAATGTTCTCGGTGCCTTCGATGTCGAACTTGGCGAACGGAATGAACTGCGGACGCGCCAACTCGAGGAGCAACTTCTGCAGTTCCATGTTGACCACGGGAACCTTGGCCACACCCTTGGGCAGATCGAAATGCAGAACCGGCCACCGGCGGGCCGCGGCCACGACAGCCAGACGCGGATCGGGGTTCACCGCGTGCGGGAAAGCAACCGCCGACAACAATGGAACGTCGAACACCGAGTCGGAATACGCGTACGATTCGCCGAGATCGACGTCGTTCTGGCCGGCCCATTCGCGAACCGCTTCGAGTTTTCCGCTGTTCCACACGAACGGTCCGTCGATGGTTCCGTCGTAGGTGCCGTCCTTCGACACTCCGTAACGCGTGGCAACGAGATCGTCGAACTTCAACAAGTCGGCCAACGGCTTCACCAAGTCGTACGGCGTCGTGGTGGCGATAACGAGTTTGCGACCAGCGGCCCGATGTTCTTCGATCACCTTCAACGCGTACGGCGGAACCATGTCGCGCAATTGCTTCGCCGCCACCTTGGCGGCCGCGCGCACATCGGCGCGCTTGCGTCCACGCGACAACGCGGCGGCCTGACGAGCCAGTGCCATCGACGGCAGCGTTTCGCCCACGCGGTTGAAGATTTCGAACAACGCCTTCTCACCGGGCAGAGCTCGCGACGTGACACCGGCCGCCCGCATCGCATCGGAGTACACCGCTCCGGACGCGCCCGTGATGAGCGTGCGATCGAGATCGAAGATGGCCGCCGCTGTCACGAGGCGAACGGTACCGCTGAACGGGAGAGGCCCCACGTGGGGGACGTGGGGCCTCTCAACCTGAGATCCCTGTGGCGCTGGGGGATGGCCACTGGGGGATCGTTCGCGTAGATGGGGGGACATCCACGTCGTATGTCCTAATAGTATGCACGTGAATAGGTGACCGTTCAAGCCGATAGATGAGATTGATAGTATCATTTTTAGAGATGGATCTGCGCCAGATCTCCACCCTCGTGGCCATCGCCGACCACGGTTCGTTCTCGGCCGCCGCCCGAGCCCTCTACACCGTTCAATCCAACGTCTCGGCCCATATCGCCCGGCTCGAGCGTGAATTGGGGGTCACTCTCATCGACCGGGCCTCGGGTCAGGTGACCGACGAAGGCGCCCTGGTCATCGAACGGGCCCGGCGCATCCTGCGCGAGGTCGACGACATCTCGGCCGACCTGGCCGCCCTCGACGACGTGATCTCGGGCGCCACCCGCATCGGCGTGATCGGCACCACGGCGCGCTGGCTCATGCCGGCCTTCCTCACCACGCTGCGTACTCAGTACCCGGCCGTTCGACCCACCATTTCCGACGGCGGAACCTCGACCCTCGTTCCTCGCCTCGTGGCCGGCCAGCTCGATGCCGCGATCGTCCACTTGCCCGTCGACGATCCCGAACTCACCGTCGAGCCGTTGTTCGCCGAAGATCTGATTCTCCTGGTGCCCAAAACGCACTCGCTCTTCGGTCGCGACGCGGTGGGCATCGTCGAACTCGCCGAGCACCCGATCCTGCTTCCGCCACGTTCGTCGCAATTGCGTCGCATCATCAACCGCGCCGCCGAATCGCACGCTGTCACGCTCTCGGCCCAGGCCGAGATCGACGGTGTTCGCCTGATGGCGTCGCTCGCCTTCGAAGGTTTCGGTGCCGCCGTGGTGCCGGCCACCGCGGTACCCAAGTGGTTGTCGGGTGATTTCCAGCGCATCGAGGTGCCCGAACTCCCCCGCCGCGTGGTGGGTTGGGTCCAGCGACGTCGACCGCGTCCCGGACCACCCACTCGAGCCGCGCTCGACACCGTGCGCGAACTCGTGGCCCGTCGCGGCAAGCGTCAGCCCGGCGTATACGTGGGTACCGACGCGTTCCCCCTCAAACCCACCTGAGACCTACGCTCACGGCGTGGGCCCGGTCGCGCTGATCTCTCGGATACCCGGAGCCGCTTGCGCCGAGGTGCGATCGCTCGGCGATCGACGTGTCGTGTGGGTCGACGTCACCTCCGAAGTGCACAAGGGTGCGCTGTCGTACGAAGCGTCGAGTGTGATCGAAGCGGCTACGCGCACCGCCACTGATCAGTTGCTTCCGTTCGTGGCCGTGATCGCATCGTCGGGAGCCGAGATTCGCGACGGGTTCTCGGCGCTGCACGCCTGGGGTCTGGCCGCGCGCGCACTCACCGACTGCTCGGGCCGCGTACCGACGGTCATCATCGTCGACGGTCCGGCCGTGTCGGGACCGGCTCTGCTGCTCGGCATCGTCGATCACGTGATCATGACCGAATCGTCGTACGCGTTCGTGTCGGGTCCCACCATGGTCGCCGATTTCACCGGCGTCACCGTCGACAACGACGAACTCGGCGGCACGGCCACCCACGGACGTCATACGGGCGCGGCCACACTGGTGGCGAGCGACCTCGACGCCGCGGTCGCACTGGCCGAACAACTCCTCTCGTACGTCCCCGATCACTGCGACGACGAGCCACCCACGTTCGCGACCGATGACGATCCGCAACGTTCGGTTCCCGAAGCCGGCGAGGTGATTCCGGTCGTGTCGACCGGCAGTTACGACGTGCGCAACGTGATTCGGGCCGTGTTCGACGATGGCGAATTCTTCGAATTGCGCGCGCGTTGGGCCGCCAACGTCGTGACCGGCTTCGCAACCTTGTCGGGACGACCAGTCGGCATCGTCGCCAACCAACCGATCGTGTTGGCGGGAACCCTCGACATCCCGGCTTCTCAGAAGGCGGCCCGGTTCGTGGCATTCTGCGATGCGTTCAACATTCCGATCGTCACGCTGGTGGACACACCCGGCTTCTATCCCGGCAAGGACCTCGAATGGCGCGGCATGATCCGCCACGGCGCGCAGTTGGTGTTCGCCTACGGCCGAGCCACCGTGCCGCGCATCTGCGTGATCTTGCGCAAGAGCTACGGCGGCGCCTACATCGTCATGGACTCCAAGAAGATGGGCAACGATCTGTGCTTGGCCTGGCCGTGGGCCGAGTTGGCCGTCATGGGGGCCGGTCAGGCCGCCGCCATCCTCCAGCGTCGCGCCACCCCCGACGAACGCGCCGCGTTCGAAGCCGACTACACCGAGCGCCTCCTCAATCCGTACGTGGCCGCCGAGCGTGGGTTCGTGGATGCCGTGATCGAACCAGCCGACACCCGGGCCGTGATCTCGGCTGCCCTCGACGCCCTGATCGACAAGCGCGAACGGCTACCTGGACGCAAGCACGACAACACGCCGCTCTGACCCGCGGTGACTCGCGGTGACCCGCGGTGACTCGGCGTGACTCGGCGTGACTCGGCGTGACTCGGCGTGAATCTCGGGCTGAATCCCAGGGTGAGTCCCGGCTCGTGCGGCTAGGAGCGAAACCCACTTCGGTGGTTATCCTCGTCCTTCGGGGAGAAAGCCCCACCACATATCCACGGTCCGAACAACGGACCTCACGATCAAGGGGACGAGCAAGGTGCCCGACACCATCACGATCATCGACGACCGTACTGGCAAGAAGGTGACGGTCCCCATTCAGGGTGGCACCATCCCCGCCTCGGCCGTTCGCGAGCTCGATCCGCAGCTCTTCATCTACGACCCGGCCTACATGCAGACCGCGGCCTGCAAGAGCGCCATCACCTTCCTCGACGGTGACGCCGGCATCCTGCGGTACCGCGGCTACCCCATCGAGCAGTTGGCCGAGAAGTCGACCTACCTCGAAGTGGCGTACCTCCTCCTCAACGGCGAGCTGCCCACCAAGGATCAGCTCCCGAAGTGGACGCACGACGTGACGCACCACACCTTCATCCACGAGAACATGCGCAAGCGTTTCGTGGACGGGTTCCATTACGACGCCCACCCGATGGGCATGTTCGTGTCGTCGCTCGCCGCCCTCGGCACCTTCTACAACGACGCCAAGGACATCGAGTTGAAGGAATCGCGCGACAAGCAAATCCTGCGCCTCATCGCCAAGACGCCCACGCTGGCCGCCATGGCTTACCGCTTCTCGGTCGGTCTCCCCTTCGTCTATCCCAACAACGATCTGTCGTTCCCGGCCAACTTCCTCAACATGATGTGGAAGGTCGGCGAGTACGAAGTCGATCCGCGCCTCGAGCGCGCGATGGACGTGCTCTTCATCCTGCACGCCGACCACGAGCAGAACTGTGGCACCACCGCCATGCGCGTCACCGGTTCGAGCCACGCCGATCCGTATTCGTCGGCCGCTGCCGCTGCTTCGGCTCTCTACGGTCCGCTGCACGGTGGCGCCAACGAAGCCGTGGTGCGGATGCTCGAAGAGATCGGCAGCGTCGAAAACGTTCCAGCGTTCATCGCCGACGTGAAGAGCGGCAAGGGCGGTCGCCTCATGGGCTTCGGCCACCGCGTCTACAAGAACTACGACCCGCGAGCCAAGATCATCAAGAAGACCGCCTACGAGGTCTTCGAAGTGACCGGCAAGAACCCGTTGCTCGACGTGGCTCTCAAACTCGAAGAGAGCGCGCTCAGCGATCCGTACTTCGTCGATCGCAAGTTGTACCCGAACGTCGACTTCTACTCGGGTCTCATCTACCAGGCGCTCGGCTTCCCGGTGGCCATGTTCACCGTGCTGTTCGCGATTCCGCGCACGGCCGGCTGGCTCGCGCACTGGCAAGAACTGCTCATCGACAAGGAGCAGAAGATCAGCCGTCCGCGTCAGTGGTACACGGGTTCCGAGACCCGCGACTACGTGCCGATGTACGAGCGGTGACCGAGACTCTCGAAGTCGATCCTCGGGCGCCCCGCGCGCCACTTCCCACCCCACCACGAATCGTCGGCGCTATCGCCGGCCTTCTCGCTGGCTTGTGCTCGGTGTGCGTGGGCATCCTCGTCACCGCCCTCGGCAACACCGCGTCGCCCATCGACACCGTGGGAAGTTCGTTCATCGATCGCGTGCCGCGCTGGCTCAAGAACCTGGCTATCGATCTCTTCGGTACCAACGACAAGACCGCGTTGCGCGTGGGCATCTGGATCGTGTTGGCCGTAGTGGCCACCGCACTCGGTACCACGCGACGGTGGTCGGCCTACGCGTGGGGAACGATTCTGTTCACGATGCTCGGTCTGGCCAGTGCGGCCGAGCGGACCGGCACCACCACGTGGTCGTACGTCGGACCCGTCGTCGGTGCGGTGGCCGGTATCGCATCGTTCGTCGTGCTCATGCAGTCAGGCACTCGCCACTGGTTCGCGCGCCGTCGGCCCACCGAGTCGGTGGCTCCGCTCGGATTCGATCGTCGACAGTTCGTGGGCGCCGCCGGTGCCGTGAGCGCGGTGGCTCTCGCTTCCGGTTTGGTCGGACGTTCGCGCCAGAACGATCGCGTGCGCCGTATCGAGTCGCAACGCCCATCGGCGCTACCGGGCGTCGACGACACCGTCGACGTGCCGAACACCGACGGCTTCCACCCCACCGAACCGTTCTTCACACCCAACGACGACTTCTACCGCATCGACACCGCGATGTCGTTCCCGACCGTCGATCGTGATTCGTGGTCGTTCACCATCGACGGTCTGGTCGAGACACCGCTCACGCTCACCTACGCCGACTTGCTCGCGTTGCCCCAAGTCGAGCGACCGGTCACGTTGTGTTGCGTGTCGAATCCGGTGGGCGGACCGTTCATCGGCACCGCCAGGTGGCAAGGGGTTCTGCTCAAGGATTTGCTCGATCGCGTGGGTGTCCTCGACGGTGCCGAGCAAGTGTTCAGCACGAGCCTCGACGGCTGGACGTGCGGGTTCCCGGTGGAGGTCGCGCTCGACGGTCGCGACTGCATGGTGGCCATCGGCATGAACGGCGAACCATTGCCACTCGAACACGGTTTCCCGGCTCGCCTCGTCGTGCCCGGGTTGTATGGCTACGTGTCGGCCACCAAGTGGCTGGCGCGCATCGAACTCGCCACCTGGGATCGCGAGGGCTATTGGGTTCCGCTCGGTTGGTCGCGCCTCGGTCCGGTGAAGACGCAGTCACGCGTCGACGTGCCACGGCATCGCGAGAAGGTGGCCCCCGGTCGCATCACGATCGCTGGTGTGGCGTGGGCGCAGCACACCGGGATCGAGAAAGTGGAAGTGCGTGTCGACGACGGCCCGTGGCGAGAAGCCGAGCTCGGCAACGACGTGAGTGACGACACCTGGCGGCAATGGATCATCGAATGGGACGCCACACCCGGGCGTCACGTGGTGCAGGTTCGCGCCACCGACAAGGACGGCGAGACGCAAACCGACGTGGTGCAAGACGTCGCACCCGACGGTGCCACTGGTTGGCACACGCGAACGTTCGAGGTCACGAACTGACGCGACAGGCCGACACGGCCAGGCGGCCATCGACCAAGCAGCCCGACGTACGCATCTCGTCGATGGTTCGGGCGTACACCTCACGAATGCGCGGGATCAACGACTCGCGGGCCAACATCTCGCCGAACGTGGCGTCGAGATGCGTGCCATCCGGACGTTGAGCACGTCCCTCGTCGGATATCGGGTCGGCCAGCAAGTCGGCGTACGGAACCACCGCCACCGAATGCCAACGCTCGTCCCACGCCCGCATCACTGAGTTCCAGGCCGCCCGCGGTTCGGCGGTGTCACCGTTCATCATGGGGTTGTCGCCCACGATCGGAGACTCGAGGACCAACACCGGCACACCTCTGAACGCCAGAACGTCGTTGACCTTCTCGATGAATCGATCGAGATCGGCCCGATACCGCTCAGTGCCCACCGCCACTCGCTCGTCGGAGTCGAGCGGTCGGTAGTCCCATTGGTTGGCCACGCTCACCACGATCACGAGCGCGTCGATGTCGGCGGCGTGATCAGCAACGGTCAGAAGGTTGTCGGGGCAGTACTCGGTGTCCTGGTTCTGGTCGATACGCCTGAACACTTCACTCACGTTGACGAGCGGACAGCCGATGACCGCGCCCGACACCACGCCCAGTCGGCCGTCGGCGCCGTTCGACAAAGCCAAGGCCACGTTCTCACCACTCGAGTCGCCGATCACCAGGAGGTTCTTCAGGTCACTTGGTGCAGCGGGAGTCGACTGGTCGGAAGTCGGCTCCCCCGAACTCGTCTCCGACGACGGAGCCACGGTGGACAGCACTTTGGGAACCACATCGATCGTGGCGGTGCCGGGTGCGGCCAGGACGACCAACGGGATCGTCACCGCGGCCGCCACTCCGGCCACGAACGATGTGAAGGCCACGCGCGAATTCACGAGCCGAGTGCGCTGACGAATGGGCATCTCGACGACGCGATACGACAGAGCGGCCACCGCGAACGTGACAGCCAAGCGCACCGCGAACAACGGCACCGGGTCGAGATCGAGACGATCGCCGTCGAGCCACACGTACACCGGCCAGTGCAACAAGTAGAGGCCGTAACTGATGCGGCCCACGTACACGAGCGGACGCCACGACAACACGGTGCGGAGCACTCCGGGCACGATTGCGCCGGCACACAACGCCGCGCTCGCCAGCGCCACCGCGGTGAGGCCGCCCGACACGAGCCACGCACTGTCGAGGTCGACGAACCGGCACAACGACACGAACGCCACCAGCGCGATCGGACCGACGATCGCTCGTGGTCGATTGATCGTGAGTGCCCACCGTTCGAGACGTGGGCCGAGCAAACAGGCCAACGCCGCGCCGACGAAAAGTTCGGACGCCCGGGTGTCGGTTCCGTAGTAGATGCGGTCGAAACCGTCGGATGCGATCGCGATGGCGAACGATGCGGCGGCACCGACGGCGAACATCACGCCGATTCCTCGGCGCCTCAACCCGAATCGAGCCGCGACGACCACCGCGATCGGAACCAACAGGTACAACTGCTCTTCGATCGACAGCGACCACATGTGTTGCAGCGGGCTGGCGTTGGCAAAGATCTCGGCGTACGAGTTGTCGGCCGCGATCGCTCGCCAGTTGGCGACGTACGTGGCCGCCGCCACCGCGTCGCCACGAATGCGACCCTGTTCGAGCGACGACGACAACCACGACGCCAAGCCGACCACGGCCACGATGGTGACGGTCGCGGCCGGAGCCAGTCGGCGCAGTCTTCGCGCCCAGAACGCGCGCAACGACACCGCACCACTTCGTTCGAGTTCGCTCACCAGCAAGTTGACGATGAGGTAACCCGACAGCGTGAAGAACAGTGAGACGCCCAGGAATCCACCCGGCAACCAACTCTGTTCGGCGTGGAAGACGAGCACCGCCAACACGGCCACGGCGCGGACTCCGTCGAGTCCGGGGTGATGAGCCAAAGCGCGTGGTCGGTCGTCGACGGCCATGGCTCAGGACACGTCGATGAGGATCTTGCCCGTGTTGAGGTTGGCCGCCATGGCCTCGTGGCCTTCGGCGATCCGGTCGAACGGATAACGACGATCGATGATCGGTCGCAGCGCACCGGTGTCGAACAACGGCAACATCTCGGCGACGAAGCGTTGCGTGACGGCGACCTTCTCTTCGAGCGGTCGTGCGCGCAGAGTGGTGCCGATCCAGCGCGCTCGCTTGGCCAGGAGCAAGCCGACGTTCACCGGAGTTTGTGCGCCACCCATGAGACCAACCTGAACGATCACACCACGCGTGGTGACCGCCTTCAAGTTGCGATCGACTTCTTCGCCACCCACCACGTCGAGGATCACGTCGAAACCACTCGGCACGGCCTTCATGGCGTCGCTCAACCAATCGTGCGGCGAACGCTCGAGCACGACATCGGCCCCGAGAGCACGAACCGCGTCGGCCTTGCCGGCACTGCACGTGACCGCGATGCGGGCACCAATGGCCTTGGCGATCTGGATGGCCGCCGTGCCCACACCGGACGCACCGGCATGAACGAGGGCCCAGCGACCCGACGTGAGACCGCCCTGGAGAACCAAGGCGTCCCACGCGGTCAGGAACACTTCGGGGATCGCCGCCGCATCACGCACGCCCACCGACGACGGCACGCGCATGAGTTGACGCTCGTGGGTGCAGATGAGTTCGGCGTACGCGCCGCCGGCGTCGATGGCCATGACCTCGTCGCCTGTTTTCCAGAGCGACACGCGCTCTCCCACGGCCCGCACCACACCAGAGAACTCGAGGCCTGGGATCTCGAGGGCCACACCACGACGCGGGTCGGGGTAGCCACCCATGCGTTGCAGAAGATCGGCTCGATTGAGCGCCGTCGTGCGAATGGCGACCAGAACCTCGTCCGGTCCGGGAACCGGATCGGGAACCTGTTCGAAGGTCAGGACCTCCGGGCCACCGTGTGCGCGCAGGACGACGGCTCGCACGCGATCACTTCATCTTCTGCTGCAAGCGACGATCGAGCGCCGCGAGGTAGTCCTCGGTGGTGAGCCAAGGCTGATCCTTCGAGATGAGAATGGACAAGTCCTTGGTCATCTCGCCACCTTCGACGCTCTCGACGCACACACGCTCGAGGTTCTCGGCGAACTCGATGAGCTGGGGATTGTTGTCGAGCTTTCCGCGGTGCTTCAGACCACCCGTCCACGCGTACACCGACGCAATGGGGTTGGTGGACGTCTTGTTGCCCTTCTGGTGCTCGCGGTAGTGGCGCGTGACGGTGCCATGCGCGGCTTCGGCTTCGACGGTCTTTCCGTCGGGGGTCATGAGCACCGAGGTCATGAGACCGAGTGACCCGTAACCCTGAGCCACGGTGTCGGACTGCACGTCACCGTCGTAGTTCTTGCAGGCCCACACGTAGCCGCCCTCCCACTTCATGGCGCAGGCGACCATGTCGTCGATGAGACGGTGTTCGTAGGTGAGGCCGGCCTTGTCGAAGTCGGCCTTGAACTCGGCTTCGAAAACTTCCTGGAACAGATCCTTGAACTGGCCGTCGTAGGCCTTGAGGATCGTGTTCTTGGTGCTCATGTACACCGGATAGTGACGGGCCAATCCGTACCGGAGCGACGCGCGCGCGAAGTCGCGGATGCTGTCGTTGAAGTTGTACATGCCCATGGTGACGCCGCCGTCCCTGCCGAACTTGGCGACATCGAACTTCATCGGCTCGCTGCCGTCGTCGGGCGTGTAGGTGATGGTGACGGTGCCGGCGCCGGGAACCTTGAAGTCGGTGGCCTTGTACTGATCGCCGTGCGCGTGACGGCCGATCACGATGGGCTTGGTCCAGCCCGGAACGAGACGCGGAATGTTGTTGCAGATGATCGGCTCGCGGAACACGACGCCACCCAAAATGTTGCGAATGGTGCCGTTGGGCGACTTCCACATCTTCTTCAACGTGAACTCTTCGACACGCGCTTCGTCGGGTGTGATGGTGGCGCACTTGACGCCCACGCCGTGCTTCAAGATCGCGTTGGCGGCATCGATCGTGACCTGATCGTCGGTCTGATCGCGGTACTCCATGCCGAGGTCGTAGTACTCGAGGTTCACGTCGAGGTACGGAAGGATCAGGCGGTCCTTGATGAACTGCCAAATGATGCGGGTCATCTCGTCGCCGTCGAGTTCGACGACCGGGTTGTCGACCTTGATCTTGGCCATGTTGCGCTACTCCTCGTCGGCCGCCCTTCCATCGGAGCGGCCCCACTTGTCTTGGACTTGTCTTACCCTAGCCCGTCCCGTCCCCCGACCAGCAACTACCCCAGCAACTAGCGTCGCGGCCATGGGGGATCTGCTCGAACTGTCGGCGCGCATCATCGATTCGGGTCAGGCCGACCAGCCCGTCAACCGCGTGACCAACGAACTCTCCGAGATCGCCGAGGGTCTGGCCCTGGTGGAGAGCTTCAGCCACGCCGCGGTCTGGGACGTGGGCGAGAGTCTCGTCACCTTCGACACCTCGGGCGCTCACACCGGCGCCGCCGTGGTCGAGTCGATCCGGAAGTGGCGTCTGCGCACACCGTTCACCCATCTCGTGTACACGCACGGTCACGGCGATCACGTGGGTGGCAGCGGATTCTTCGCCGCTAACGCCGAAGCACTCGGTCAACGAGCACCGCAGGTGATCGGACATCACAACGTCGACCGCCGCCTCGATCGTTACGAGTCGATGGCGGGCTGGAACGTCATGATCAACGCGCGTCAATTCGGCGGACTGCGTGGCGAACTGAATCTCACCATCGGCGACGGCGAGACGAGTGGCGCGTCGGTGGCCGTCAATCCGAACGCGCGGCGCTTTCTGCCCGCTTCGGTGTTACGCCCCACCACTCACGTGGACGAGTCGCTCGATCTCGACATCGCCGGCAACGGTCTCTCGTTGCGACACGCGGCGGGAGAAACCGACGACCATTTGTGGGGTTGGGTTCCCGAGAAGAAGTGGTTGTTCTCGGGCGACTTCGTGATCTGGAACTTCCCCAACGCCGGCAATCCGCAGAAAGTTCAGCGCTTCCCCATCGACTGGGCGGCCGCATTGCGCGACATGGTCGCGGCCGGACCCGAGTTGTTGATCCCGGCCCACGGACTCCCCATCGCGGGACGCGAGCGCATCGCCCGTGTTCTCACCGAGATCGCGTCGGCTCTCGAGAATCTGGTCAAGGAAGTCATCGACATGATGAACGCCGGAGCCACGCTCGACGAGATCGTGCACACCGTGCGCGTTCCCGACGACACCCTCGCCAAGCCATACTTGCGACCGTTGTACGACGAGCCCGAGTTCGTGATCCACAACGTCTGGCGTCAGTTCGGCGGTTGGTGGGACGGCGCTCCGTCGCGCCTCAAGCCGTCACCCGATGCTCATCTCGCGCGAACGCTGGCCGAACTGGCCGGTGGCGCCCTCACGCTGGCGCACCACGCCCAGACCGTGGCCAACGAGGGCGACTTCCGACTGGCTTCGCATCTGGTCGACTTCGCTGGCTGGGCCGCACCCGACGATCCGGACGTGCACGAGATCCGCGCCGATCTCTACATTCGCCGTCGCAAAGCCGAGTCGTCGCTCATGGCCAAGGGCATCTTCCTGAGCGCCGCGCGCGAGTCGCAAGCCGTGGTGGAAGCGTCGCGTCCGTCAGCGCCCGAGTGACACCAACGCCAATGCGAGTCCGGCCAACAACATTCCGATCACCTGACTGCGGGTGACTCGTTCGCGGTCGATCCGCATGGCCAGAACGATCGTGCTCACCGGATAGAGCGAGGTGATCACCGCGACGAGCGAGAGCAATCCCTCGCGCGTGGCGGCCAGGAACAGCAAGTTGGCACCCATGTCGAACACACCGGCCACCAAAGCCAGGAGCGGAACGCGTGTGGGGCTCGCACCAGCGGGCCGCGTGGCCAAGAGAACGACGGCTGCCAACGAGATGGACGCGATGCGCACCCCGAGCAGCGGCCACATACCCGAGTCGTCACTGGTGCGATCGAGACACACGTACAACCAACCGAACCCGGCGCCGGATCCGATGGCCACCAACAAGATGAACGGTCGCGTGGCCGTGCGCGGAGTTCGGATAGCATCGGTCACGAGCACCACACCGGCCAACGCCACGACCATGCCCACGTATGCGAGGCCGCCCGGACGTTCACCGAAACCGAGTCCGGCCGCCACCGGCACGATCGTGCTTACGACCGCGGTGAGTGGGGCCACCACCGTCATCGATCCGTTGGCGAGTCCGTAGTAGAGCAGCGTCAATCCGATGAATCCACCGGCCCCGCCGACGGCACCCCACACCCAGTCGCGTGCACCCGGCACCGGGTCGCCCAACACGACCAAGGCCACGGCGAGAACGAGCAAGCTGAAGATCTGTCCGGCCAACGTGACGGCAAGCGACGGAAAACGACGGGCCGCGCGTCCACCGCAGTAGTCACCCAAGCCGTACACCACCGCGGCCGCCGCCGCGAGAAGAATCTCCACGGCACATGGATAGCAGGACAGCGCGTCGCGACGCTTCTTTGCCTACCGTTGCAACATGCGCAAACGTCGTCTGGCTGTGGTGGTACTCGCTTCGCTCGTGATCGCATCGTGCGGAGGCGACGATTCGTCGGACTCGACCGACACGGCGGCGCCCGACACGATGGCGCCGGCGACGGACGCTCCCGCCGCAACCGACGCGCCCGCACCCACCGAAGCACCCGTCGAGCCGTACGAGAGCGAGGTGTACTCCGATCCGGCCAACTGGACCTGTCGACCCGACACCACCGACACCTGCGACGACGACACGAGCGTCACGTTGGTGAACGCCGACGGGTCCATCGAGGTGCTCGAGTTCGCTCCCGACCCGGATGCACCGGTCGACTGCTTCTACCTCTACCCCACCTCCAGTGAAGACGCGACGCTCAACTCGGATTACTCGGCTGGCAACGAACGCATCACCGCGTACGGACAGGTTGCGCGCTTGTCGAGTGTGTGCCGCATGTTCGCACCCACGTACCGCAGCGTCACGTTGGCCGGACTCTTCAATCCGTCACTGCCCGGTGATCGAGCCCAGGCCTGGAGTCTCCCGTTCGAAGACGTCCAGGACGCGTGGAAGCACTACCTCGCCAACGACAACCAGGGTCGTGGCGTCATCTTGTTGAGCCATTCACAGGGCACGGGTCAGATGACACGTTTGATCGACGAAGTGATCGACGGTGACGAAGCGCAGCGATCGCTCATCGTGTCGGCCGCGCTCCTGGGCGGTTCGATCGCGGTGCCGCGCGGCGACGACGTGGGTGGTCGATTCGACAATCTGCCCCTGTGCCGCAGCGCCGAGCAGGTCGGCTGCATCATGACCTACGCAACGTTCCGCGACACCAAGCCGCCGAGCCCCGATGCGTTCTTCGGCAAAGCCGCCGGCATGGGTCAGGCACCCGACCCCACACAAGAAGCCGGCTGCACCAACCCGGCTGCGTTGAGCGGTGGTACGGGTGATCTGTTGTCGGCGTTCTCGACCGCCGATTGGGGTTTCTCCGATGGCACGGGAACTCAGAAGATCACCACACCGTTCATGAGTTTCCCCGGTCTCGTCTCGGCGCAATGCGTGAGCGAGGGCGACTTCTCGTATCTGCAAGTGACGATGAAGCCCGACTCGTCCGATCCGCGCACCGATGACATTCGTGGTGATCTCGACGATCGTTGGGGACTCCATGCCGTCGACTGGGAGATCGGTGCGTTGTCGATCCTCGACGTGATGCGACAGCAGATCGCGGTCTGGCTCGCTGCCGACTGATCCCGTCTAGGGTCGAGCCATGCATCACGTTCCGTTCGGCCGCACCGGCCTCAAGGTGTCGCGACTCTGCTTGGGCACCATGACCTTCGGCTACCAGTGCGACGACGAGACGTCGTTCGCCATCATGGACGCCGCCGACGCGGCCGGTATCGACTTCATCGACACCGCCGACGTGTATCCGGTGGGCGGGCCGCCCGATTTGTTCGGTCGCACCGAAGAGATCGTCGGCCGTTGGATGAAGGGCCGTCGCGACGACTACATCGTGGCCACCAAGTGCTTCTTCCCGACCGGGCGCAAGCCGTGGGATCAAGGCAACTCGCGCAAGAACATCATGCGCGCGGTCGAAGCGTCTTTACGCCGACTGCAGACCGATTACGTCGACCTGTATCAGGTGCACTTCTGGGACGATCACACACCCATCGACGAGACCATGCTCGCACTGCACGACCTCGTCACGTCGGGCAAGGTGCGTTACGTCGGATGTTCGAACCACCTCTCGTATCAATTGGCCCGATCGATCGGTCGCTCCGAAGTGCTCGGCGTCAGCCGTTTCGAGTCGGTGCAACCGCGATACAACGCGTTGTTCCGCGAGAACGAGCGCGAGCTGTTCCCGCTCTGCCGCGACGAGAACGTGGCCGTGATTCCGTACAACCCGTTGGCCGGCGGATTCCTCACCGGTAAGCACAAGCCGGGTGCGCCCACACAGGGCACCCGCTTCACACTCGGCTACTCGGCTGAGCGCTACCAAGAGCGCTACTGGCACGAGCGCATGTTCGAGACCGTCGAGACGCTGAAGGGCATGGCCGCCGAGTCGGGTGTGAGTCCCGCGACGATGGCCGTTCAGTGGGTGTTGGCCAATCCGATCATCACATCTCCGATCATCGGAGCGAGCAAGCCCGAGCAACTGGCCGACGCGGTCGCCGCGGTGTCGAATCCGATCGAGCCCGAACTGAAGACGCGCATCGACACGCTCACGTACGAGTATCGATTCGGCGACAACGCGCGCTGACTCAGCCCTTGGCGTGCTGGCGGAACCAGTCGATGGTGACAGCCAGCGACTCGTCGAGCGGCGTGGCGTGATCGCCGAACACCGCGGCGTAGGCCGAGTGGTCGATCACGAAGTCGTGCTGGAACTCGTACAACATCTCGATGACTTCGCGCGCCGGCGGAATGAAGAGTCCGGCCAGACGCAGTTGGAACGCCGAACGGCGCACCGATGTGGCCGGCACTCCGGCAATGGCGGCCGTGCGAGCGAGGAACTCGGCGTTGGTGACGGCGGGTGCATTGGGCACGTGCCAGGCCCGACCGAGCGAGCGCTCGTCGAGGGCCAAGCGAACCAACGCTTCACCGAAGTCGACGACGTAGGTATAGGAATGGAGTGCATTCGGGTTGCCGAACGTCTCGGCCTTCTTGCCGGCGAGCAGCGTGCCGAAGAAGCGCTCACCCACCTGTGATCCGAGCGCGAACGGCCCGAAGAAGTCGGACGCTTGGCCCGAAGTGACCTTCAGATTCCCGGCCTTCCATTCGGCCTCGAGGGCGCGCCACATGTCGGCGCGAGTGCGACCCTTGCGAGTGGTGGACGACTGGGGCAGGTCTTCGGTGAGCGGCTCGGTGTTCGGTGCGTAGCCGTACAGATTGTCGACGGCGACGAGTGTGGAGCCCGATCGCTTGGCGGCGTTCACCACGCTCGCCTGCAACGCGGGGAACTCCTGCGGCCAGCGGTGGTACTCGGGCTGGGACGCTTGATACACCACGTCGGCCCCGGCCAGCGCCGTGGCCAACGCATCGCCGTCACGCGCGTCGACTTTCACCGCACGTGCGCCCGGCACGTCGGTTCCCGAACGTGTGATGACGATGGCGTCGATCTGTCGCTGGGCGAGCGAGTTGACGATGGCCCGACCAACCGGTCCGGCTCCGAGTACGGCGTGGCGGGCCATCAGGTCCTCTACTTCGGGTCGGGGCACCAGTTGCCGTGGAATCCGAACGGAATGCGCTGCGGCAGTTTCACCTGGGCCACGTAGCCACGTCCGAAGTCGCGGGCGTCCAGAACGGCGAACTCGGCCAAGTCGGTGTTGCCGTCGTGCACGAACGTCACCAACCAGCCGTCGTCTTCTTCGGTGCTGCCGGGACGGGCCACGAACACCGGCTCGCCAGCGGCGCGTCCCGGACCATGGTCGAACACCTCGCGCTTGCCGGTGTGCAGGTCGTGCTTGAGCGTGGGCCAATACATCGAATCGGGATCGGGCTGGGCGCAGTAGCCGTAGCGATAGGGCTTGCCGGTGAGGGCGCCGCGGTGACGTGGGAACTCGTTGGGCGTCTCATCGATCGTGGTGACCGAAACGCTGCGTGTGCGTGGATCGACTTCCCAACGGACGAGTCGACCCGTCGAGTCGCCGAAGGGGCCGAGCAGATCGTCGCGCATCATCCTCTCGTAGAAGCACACGTCGAGGACGACCTTGCCGTCGGGCGTGTCGTACGCATTGAGCGGGTGGAAGACGTAACCCACGGGCACGTCGACCCACACGATGTCGGCTGCGGTTCCTTCGCGCGGCATCAGGCCCACGCGGTTGCCGTAATCACCCTTCCAACTGAAGGGGAAGGCTCGACCGGCCATCAAGAGATCGAAGTCGATGAGCACCGGCTGGTCGTACACCACCACGTAGCGATCGGTGAGCGACATGTCGTGCACCATCGACATACCGGGCAGCGGAATGTCGACCGTGCGATTGACCCGACCGTCCTTGCCCACGCGCACGTATTGGATGTGATCCATCCATTCGGCCCACGCGTACACCATCGCGTGCATCTCACCCGTGGCCGGATCGACCTTCGGGTGAGCCGTGAACGCACCGGGAAGAGTTCCGTAGAAGTCGTTGCGTCCGACCGTTTCGAGTTCGTAGGTGAGCTCGACCGGACAAGCACCGGCTTCGACCATCGCCCACGTGGCGCCCGCGAAGGCACCCACGTTGGTGTTGGGTCCGCCTCCCGAGTTGTTCCAGTTGCGACCCGGAATGTCGGGCTGGCCGCGCCGCGCCGTCACCGACGTGGAACCGACATAACGGTTGCGATACCACTCGGCGCGACCTTCACGCAGACGAATGCCGTGCACCATGCCGTCGCCGAGGAACCAATGATGCGTCGACGGATCGACCTCGCTCATCGGGTTCGGCCCGTTGCGCAGGTACCGACCGTTGAGTTCTTTCGGGAGTTCGCCGATCACCGCCAGATCGGTGGCGGTCACCTCCTCGGTGACGGGCGCGTAGTTGCCCGCGAGGTAGCGGTTGTGGCTGGGGGCGTCGGAAAGAATGCTCACATGACGGTGTCTAGCCCGATTGGTTGACACTGTCAAGAGGTCGTCTTATGCTCTCGGCGTGTCCCCCCAGACCTTGCGCGAGACCGTCCTCAAGGCGGCCGTCGAGTACATCGCCGATCACGGGCCCGATGGCCTCTCGTTTCGCCAGGTGGCCCAGGCCGCCGGTGTGAGCCACCAGGCGCCGTACCACCACTTCACCGACCGCAAGGGAATCTTCGAAGCCATTTCGATCGAGGGCTACGAATTGTTCAACGCTGCGATGATCGATGCGCTCTCCGGCGACCCCGACGATCCGTCCACCGCGCTCCTCGAGGCGTACGTGGGTTTCGCGCTCGATCACCGCGGCCACTTCCGCGTGATGTTCCGCCCCGACCTGTGTTCCGCCGACGACGACCCCGCACTGGCGCAACTGCACGATCAGTCGTTCGGCACGCTGGTCGACTTCGTGCGCGAGATCCTCGGACCCAAGGCGTCGATCAACGACATTCGTGCTCGTGCCACCGCCATGTGGGCACTGGCTCACGGCTTGGCCACGCTGCTCATCGATGGACCACTCGACGACACGATCGGACCCGTGACCAATTGGCGCGCACTCGTTCGCTCGGTGGCCGAGCAGTCGGGAATAGCCACGCCCAAAAAGCGCGGTCGCTGACTCTCGTCGTCAGCCGAAGAATATCGCCCAGCCCGAGTCTTGCTCGGACATGGAGGACCCCTCGACGTCTCTGACGGTGGGGTATGCACCTAAGTCGCAGGTCCAGCGTGGGGGCGGGTTTAAGGGCTGAGCGATGCGTATCTCTAATCCAAAATCGGCAAGCTTCTAACTGACCCTCGTTGCTGAGCTGAGCAGAAACCCAGAAGACATTGAGTGTTCGAGAGGTCGGCTCCCGAGAGTTCGGTATGCACCTGTCCCGATGGTGGGCGTGACGGGACTCGAACCCGGGACCTCCACCGTGTCATGGTGGCGCTCTAACCAACTGAGCTACACGCCCTGAATGTCGCCCTACCCTACCGGCCCGCGCCGGGGCGGCCCACCCCGTCAGCGCAGCCGCAGAGAGACTTCGTTGGCCATCAGGCGCCCTCGACGGGTGAGCACGAGCCGATTGCCATTCGCCTCCACCAAACCGTCGAGAACCGCGAGATCGTGGTCGGAGAACGAACCGGCCGGAACTCCTTCACGCAAGCGAATCGCCAACTGCAGACCTTCGACGCGCCGTTGCTCGTCGTCCAACATCTCGAACGACGATTCGGCCGAATTGCCGGCCTCGATCAGATCGCAGAAACGATCGGGCGTGCGCACGTTCCACCAACGCCGACCGCTGCGATGCGAATGCGAGGCCGAACCGAAGCCGATGTAATCGCCTTGCTTCCAATACACGCGGTTGTGTTCGCACTCGTGCCCGGGTCGGGCCCAGTTCGACACTTCGTAGTTGCGCAATCCGGCCGCGGTCAGGAGATCGTCCACCGCTTCGTACATCTCGGCCTGCACGTCGTCGTCGGGATACTGCTCGGGTCGATCGGCCAACGGCGTTCCGGCCTCCACCGTGAGGCCGTACGCCGACACGTGCGGCGGTTCGAGTGCGATCACCCGTTCGACGGTCGTGCGCCAATCGCTCAGCGACTCGCCGTGAGCGCCGTAGATGACGTCGAGGTTGAACGAGTCGAACCCGGCGGCACGGGCCAGCGCCACCGCTCTTTCCACGTTGTCGGGATCGTGCGTGCGCCCCAACGCCACCAAGACGTGGCTCACCATCGACTGCACTCCGAAACTCAGGCGATTCACTCCGGCCGAGCGATATACCGCCAGCAGTTCGGGCGTGATGTCGTCGGGATTGCACTCCACCGTCACTTCGGCGTCGGCGGTGCGGGGAACGGAAGCGATCACCGACGCCAGCAGATCGGGCGCGAGGCGCGTGGGAGTTCCGCCACCCACGAAGATCGACGTCGCCGTGGGCGTTCCGGCCTCGATGGCCCGCGCCACTTCGGTCAGTAGCGCGGCCGAGTAGCGCTCCATCAGATGATCGCGATCGGTGAACGTCGCGAAAGCGCAGTAGTCGCACCGATGACGACAGAACGGCACGTGTACGTACACGCCGAATTCGGAATCAGCGGCAGCGGTCACGGGCGGAAGATCAAACCGAGTTCATCGAGGCGGCCCGTCACATCTTCGAGCGGAACGTCGAGCATCGCCGCGATGGCTCGCACGTCGTGCGCACGCACCGTGAGCACCTTCCCGTTGAAGTCACCGCGCTGCACCTGGATCATCGTGAAGAACCGAGCCAGCATCTTGGCCGCCGGCGTCTTCAACTCGCCGAGACGCACCAGGTCGATCGCCAACTTCTGCGGGCGACTGGCCACCGAATCGGGATCGACACCCGGAGCCGATTCGTCGAACGGCAACAACTGCCCCACCGGCACCGCATACATCGCAGCCAACCGCTGCAGACGCGGTAACGAGATCGCACGCTCGCCGCGCTCGTACGCACCCACCACCGACGCCTTGAACTCACCCTCCGACACGTCTTCCACGTCGTTGAGCGAGAGTTTCTTCTGCTGACGGATCGCGCGCAGACGCTCCCCCACGCGACGTCCGTATTCGAGATCGGCGGCATCGGCGGCGTCGATCTCCGACGCCCCGCGCGAACCCGCTTTCCTCACCATTCGGACACCCTAGGTGGGCAACGACCACTCTCCGTGGTCGGGTCAGCGGGTGTGGCGATCGACCAGAAGTGCTCCGGCCACCACGGCCGCGGTCTCGGCCCGCAGCACACCACCGGGCAGCGACACCGTGCGTCGACCCGCGAGTTCGGTGGGAGTGAAACCGCCCTCCGGACCCACCGCGATAGCGGTGGTCGACGCGTCGAGAGGCGCGCCACCGGGTTCGGCCACGACCACATCTCCCACCAACGCGATGGCCGCGGCCAACGACGGCTGCACCTCGTCGATCACGGGCAGTCGCACCTGGCGACTCTGCATCGCGGCTTCACGCGCGACCTTGCGCAGTCGTTCGACGTTGCGCTGCGACTTTCCGTCGTCCCACTTCACCACCGAACGTTCGGCCACGAACGGAACGATGCGCGACACACCCAATTCGGTGAGCTTCTGCACCGCCGTTTCGGGTTTGTTGCCCTTGCTCAACGCGACGAGCACCGTGACCGGGCCAATGGACGCTTCCACCTCGATCGCACCATCGGGCACGATCCCCGATCCGGTGAAGAGACAAGTGCGCCAACGACCACGTCCGTCGCTCGCGGCCACACACTCGCCATCACGCAAACGAAGCACTCGCGACAGGTGGTGAGCGTCATCGGAATCGAGAACCGGCGAGTCGAGATCGTCGACGAACACGTGGGCCGCCGCCCGACGGCGATCGTTCACGAGAAAGCCGACTTGATCCGCGAGAAGAAGCCCTGCTCGGCCGGCGCGACGTCTTCGCCGCGCATCTTGGCCAGGTCTCGCAACAGCGCCGACTCGGCGTCGGTCAACTTGGTGGGCACCACCACCTGCACCACCACGCGAAGATCGCCGCGCCCACGGCCCTGCAAGCGCGGAACGCCGCGCCCACGAAGCGTGAACACCCGGCCCGGCTGCGTGCCCGGCGGAATGGGCAGTGTCTCCACACCGTCGAGAGTTTCGAGATCGATCGTGGTGCCGAGCGCGGCCTGCGCGAACGAGATGTCGAGTTCGGTGACCACGTCGACTCCATCGCGTTCGTAGCGATCGTGCGGCGCCACGCGCAGGTGCACGTACAAGTCGCCCGCCGAACCACCCCGCGGACCGACCGCACCACGACCCGTCAGTCGCAAGGTCGAACCGGTGTCGACGCCGGCCGGCACATCCACTTGATACGTCTTGTCGGTGACCACTCGACCCTGGCCTTGGCACGCCGAACACGGCGTGGCCACCACCTGGCCCACACCCTGACAGCGCTGACACGCCTGGGTGCTGATCATCTGACCGAGCAAACTCTGACGAACGCGTTGCACCTGACCGACGCCGTCGCATGCGGAGCACGTGACGGGCTTGGTGCCCGCACCGGCGCCGGTGCCTTCGCAGTCGTCGCACGCGAGCGCGGTGCGTACGTTCACCGGCAGTGTGGCCCCGAACACCGCTTGTTCGAAGGCGATGTCGGCGACCACTTCGAGGTCCTGGCCCCGCGGTGGGCCCGAGGGCCCGCGCTGACCGCCGAAAGGATTGCCACCGAAGAACGCGTCGAAGATGTCTCCGAGACCGCCCCCGGCGAAGAAATCACCCGACGCACCACCAGCCCCACCCACCCCGGCTTCACCGAAACGGTCGTAACGCGCACGGGCCTCCGGATCGGAGAGCACCTCGTACGCCTTGGCCACCTGCTTGAACTTCTCCTCGGCCGACGCGTCATCCGGATTGGCATCGGGGTGCAACTGGCGGGCCTTGGTTCGGTACGCCTTCTTGATCTCGTCGGGCGACGCATCACGCGACACGCCGAGCAACTCGTAGTGGTCGCTCATGTCAGCCCTCGCCGAGACGGCGGCCCAAGCGATTGGACACCACTTCCACGGTGGCCAGCGCCTGCGGGTAATCCATACGCGTGGGGCCGAGCACTCCGATGGTTCCCATCTGCTGGCCGTCGACCACCACCGGTGCGACGACGACCGAACAACTGGCCAACGGTTCGACGCCGTGTTCGGCGCCGATGGCCACCGAGAGTCCGCGATCGAGGATGTCGCGCACCAACGTGACCACGAGGTACTGCTGCTCGAGCGTGTGCAGCACCTGACGCACCACATCCACTGCATCGAACGCAGCCGCCATCGACGACACACCGCCCAAGAACACCGGATCGTCGCTGGACGTGGACGACAGCGCCGTGAGCGCCTTGCTGCAGATGGCGTCGACGGCATCGTCACCCGACAGCGACACCGCCGCCCCCGTCAACGGGCGGCCCACCAACGACTTGGCCAAGTTGGCCGACGCCGACAGCAACCGCGACTCCGACACCTCGGTGTCGAACTCGAGCGACTGGCTCTCCACCGCACCACTGGCCAACACCACCACCGCCAACGCCGAACGCGGACCCAGACCCACCACCTGGGCCGAACGAACGACGGCTCGCTCGACACTCGGCCCGAGCACCACCGATGCGTAGTTGGTCATACCGGCCACGAGGTGAGACGTGCGCGCGAGGAGTTCTTCCATACGACCGTGCGCACCGTCGAAGAACTGGCGCACCTGATCGACCTTCATCTCGTCGAGACGACCGTGAGGCGTGAGGTGATCGACGAAGAACCGATATCCCTTGTCGGTGGGCACGCGGCCGGCCGAGGTGTGGGGCTGAACGAGATAACCCTCTTGTTCGAGTACCGCCATCTCGTTGCGAACGGTGGCCGACGACACGCTGATGCCCGGTGCGTTGGCGATGTGCGACGAACCGACCGGTTGACCGGTGCCGATGTACTCCTGCACGACGGCCCGAAGAATCGCTGTCTTGCGTTCGTCCAGCATGACAGGCGAAGTTTAGCCCTCGGTGACCGCCTTGTACCGGGCGAGTGCTTCGTCACGTTCCACCGAGTGATCGACGATCGGCTCGGTGTAGCCGAGCGGCATGCCCTTGCCCTTGGCCCACGGCGCGTGGATCTGCGCGGTGGGCAGATCGGCCAGTTCGGGCACGAACCGGCGCACGTAGTCGCCGGTCGGGTCGTAACGCTCACCCTGGAGCACCGGATTGAACACACGGAAGTACGGCGCGGCGTCGGTGCCGGTTCCGGCCGTCCACTGCCAGCCGTGAGAGTTGCTCGCGAGATCGCCGTCCACCAAGTACTTCATGAAGAACTTGGCACCCCACTGCCACGGCAGGTGCAGGTCCTTCACCAGAAAACTGGCCACGATCATGCGCACGCGGTTGTGCATCCATCCGGTGGTGGTGAGTTCGCGCATGCCGGCATCCACGATCGGGTATCCCGTGCGACCTTCGCACCACGCGGCGAAGCGAGCCTTGGCCTTCGCGCCACTGTCGAGGGCGATGCGATCCATCTTGCGATTGAGGTTCTTCCATCCGGTGTCGGGATGACGGAACAACACGTCGGCGTAGAACTCACGCCAGGCCAACTCGCTGCGATAGTGCGTGTGATCGCCCCCGTCGTCAAGGTCGTGCAACAGCTGACGCGGATGCACGAGACCCCACCGCAACGCCGCCGACATCCGACTCGATCCCGGCACCGACGGATCGTTACGACGTTCCTTGTAACCGTCGAGACCTTCCGGACCGCGATCACGGAACTCGGCCCACTGCTCGTGCGCCCCGACTTCGGTCGACGGTGGCAGCGGCAAGTCGACGTCAGGACGCTGAAGAGGGCCCTCGCATGGCACCTGTGGCGCACCGAGCCAGTTCGGCGACCGTGGCGCGTCCATCGGGCCGTTCCAGCCGTTGGCCAGCCAGCGTTTCGAGAACGGAGTGAACACCGAATACGGCGTGCCGTCGTCCTTGTTCACGCGGCCGGGTTCGACGGCATAAGCCGAGCCCACGTGCACGAGTCGCTTGCCTTTGGCGGCCAACTTCTCGGCCACGGCTCGATCACGACGCTGCCCGTACGGCGCGAAGTCGTGCGCGGCGTACACCGCGTCGGCGCCGACTTCGTCGACGAGCGCCGGAATCACATCGGCCGGATCGCCATGGCGATACACCAACGCGCGATTCATCGATTGGTCGAGCGACGCCAAGGCGTCCACCATGAACGCCACCCGCACGTCACCGGAACGCCCGATCAAGTGCGGATCGAGCACGAACAATGGAACGACCTCGCGGTGCTCGGCCAAAGCCGCCAACAGCGCCGGGTTGTCGGCCAGCCGGAGGTCGCGACGGAACCACATGACGGCGCGAGACATGCGTCGAGTGTGTCAGCGAGATGCCGACGAATCCACCTGGGGTCCGACTCCCCTACGGAAGATCGGGGAAACGTAACCGCAGAGCGTTCGCGTGGGCCGGAAATCCTTCGATCTCGGCCAGAGCCACGATGCTCGGCGCCAACCGGCGCAGCGCGCGCTCGTCGGCGCGAGCCACCGCCGTGCGCTTCAAGAACGCTTCGACGGTCACTCCGCTGGTCACACGAGCGAACCCGTTGGTGGGCAACGACGCCGGACAACCGATCAGGAAGTTGGCGGCCGAAAAGGGCGTGTCCTGCCCGATCAAGATCTCGCCGGCGTGCGTGAGGCGATCGAGCACCTCGTTCTCGCGCGCCGCGGCCACCACCAGTTGAAGGTGCTCGGGCGCGAACTCGTTGGCCACGCGGGTGGCTTCGGTCAGATCGCTCACGATCACGCAGCCACCGTTGTTTCCGAGGGACGCGCGCACCGCGGTGGCGCGTTCGGCCGGCAACGCCGTGATCTGTTCGGCGAGCTGCGACTGCACGGCGGTCACGAGCGACTCACTCGTGGTCACCAACAACGTGCACGAGTCGGTTCCGTGTTCGGCTTCGATCATGAGATCGGCCGCCAAGCGACGCGGATCGGCCGATTCGTCGGCGATCACCAAACTCTCGGTGGGGCCAAGCGCCATCTGCGTGGCCGTACCCCAACGCTGGATCTCGAGTTGGGCCACCGTGACCGGCAGCGAACCCGGGCCCATCACCTTCACCACACGTTCGATCGACTCGGTACCGAACGCCAATGCGGCGATGCCGGCCGGGCCGTTCACGCGGAACACGTCACGGATGCCGAGTTCGTCGGCCACCGCCAACACCACCGGATCGACCGCACCGTTGGCCCCAGGCTTGGGCGGCACCACCACCTGCACGAGCGGCACGCCGGCCACCACGGCCGGACCGCCCAGTTGAGCGAGAACACTCGGGTAACTGGCTTTTCCGCTCGGACAGAACAAACCCGCCGACGCGATGGGTGACACGCGCTCTCCCACCACCAGACCCGGATCGGATTCGAACTGCCAGTCGCCGTGCCGCGCGAGCACTTCGTCGTTGAAGCGACGGATGTGGTCGACCATGTCGCGAATCGCCACCCGAACACCGTCGTCCACCTGACGGCGCGCCTTCTCGCGTTCGTCATCGGACACGCGCAGACCATCGGGCTCGACGTTCACCTTGTCGAACGTGGCCAGCGCGTCGCACACCGCCGCGTCGCCGCGCTCACGAACATCGGCCACCAAACCGGCGATCTGGTCGCGCAGTTCGGCCGTGATCGACTTGTTGATGTCGCGATCGACCAGCGCCCGACGCGACGCGTGGTCGAGAGACGACCACGTCATCACACGCAGAATGTCGTCGCTCGCTGCTCCAGCCACGACGTCAGGGTATCCGTGCGTCCACGACGGCTCGGCGTGAGTTCAGGGCTACGAGCGCGATCATCAGGGTCACGAACGCGATCACGCTGCCGTACGCCAACGACCATTCGGGTCCGGCCCAGTCGGCCACGATTCCGGTGATCGGGCCGCCGATGGGTGTGGAACCCAGGAACGCCACCGCCGAGAGCGCGAGCAGGCGGCCGCGCATCTCGGGTGGGCACTTCTGTTGCACCAATCCGTTGAACGTGGAGATGAAACCGGCGCCACCGATGCCGAGCGGTATCGCGGCGATGAAGGCGATCGGGGCACTAGGCGCCCAGGCCACCAACGGACCGGCGACGCTCAAAAGGCCGACGCTGCCGAAGAACACCGTCACCGACGCGCGCTCGCGCGACGCGGTGTAGAGCGAACCGATCACGTTGCCCACACTGATGACCGCGAGGACCCAGCCGAACCAGCGCTCGTCGCCCCAGCGGATGTCGCTCAACTTCGGCAACGACACTTGGTAGTTGTACGCGAAGGTCGCCACCATCACGAGCACCACGTGGAAGATCAGGAGTTCACGATCTCGGGCCACGAAGCGCAGCGAGTCGCGCACCGGTGTGCCGCCTTGCGGCGCCCGCGGACTGCGGTACAACGTGGCCGGATCGATGAGCATCACGGTCGCGATCACCGCGGCGAACGACAACGCGTTGATCATGAAGCACCACGCCGTGCCGAGCGGACCCACCAGTGCCGCCGCCAGGGCCGGTCCGAAGATGCGCGAGCCGGTCATGGTCGCGGTGTTGAGCGACATCGCGTTGCTGATGTCGGCCGGTTCGACGAGTTCGGCCACCAGCGCGCGTCGGGCCGGATTGTCGAACGCGTTCACGAGACCGAGCACCAACGACAACGCGTACACCACGCCCACGTTCGCCCACCCGGCGAAATCGACCACCGCCAGCACCACCGCCTGAGCGGCCAGCAACCACTGCGTGAGCAAGCACATGGCCCGCTTGTCGTAACGATCGGCCACCGCTCCGGCCCACGCCCCCAACAGGAGAATGGGCAGGAACTGGAACGCCACCACCAATCCGAGACTGGTGGCCCGACCGGTGAGGCGATACACCAGGATCGCCATGGCCGTGGACTGGATCCAACTGCCCACGGTCGAGACGAGCAGACCGCCGAAGAACAAGCGCGCGTTACGAGTGCGGAGCGAACGAAAGGTTCCGGCCGACGCCATGTCAGTCGTCGAGTTTCAGCGCCGAGATGAAGACGTCGCCGGGCACTTCCACGCGACCGATGGCCTTCATCTTCTTCTTGCCTTCCTTCTGCTTCTCCAGAAGTTTGCGCTTACGGGTGATGTCACCGCCGTAGCACTTGGCGAGAACGTCCTTGCGCTTGGCTTTCACGGTTTCGCGCGCGATCACCTTGCCGCCGATCGCGGCCTGAATCGGCACGTCGAACATCTGCCGCGGAATGAGTTCTTTCAACTTCTCGCACATCCGGCGTCCGTAGTCGAACGCCTTGTCGCGGTGGACGATGGTGGAGAACGCGTCGGCGGTGATGCCGTTGAGCATGAGATCGACCTTCGCCAAACTGCTCTGCTGGTAGCCGTCGAGTTCGTAGTCGAGGCTCGCGTAACCCTGCGTCCGGCTCTTCATCTGGTCGAAGAAGTCGACCACCACTTCGGCCAGCGGAATCTTGTAGTGCAATTCGACGCGCTCGGGCGAGAGATACTCGAGTTTCGACATGTCGCCCCGACGGCTCTGGCACAACTCCATGAGCGTGCCGGTGTACTCCTTGGGCGTGATGATGCTCACGCGGAAGTAGGGCTCCTCGATGAACTCGATGTTCTGCGCCGGCGGCAGGTCGGCCGGATTGTCGACTTTCACCACCTCGCCGTTGGTCTTGGTGACGCGGTATTCGACGCTCGGCGCGGTGGCGATGAGCGTCAAGCCGAACTCGCGCTCGAGGCGCTCCTTCACGATCTCCATGTGCAACAGGCCGAGGAAGCCGCAACGGAAACCGAAACCGAGCGCACCCGACGTTTCGGGTTCGTAGGTGATCGACGCGTCGTTGAGCTTCAACTTCTGCAGACTCTCGCGCAAGTTCTCGAACTCGTCGCCATCGATCGGGTACAGACCGCAGAAGACCATTGGCTTCGGATCGCGATAGCCCGGTAGCGGTTCGGTGGACGGACGACTGGCCAGCGTGACCGTTTCACCCGAACGGGCCTCGGCCACGTCCTTGATCCCAGCGATGAGATAGCCCACTTCACCCGGTCCGAGTTCGGCAACCGGCGTGGTGGCCGGTCGACGCACACCGATCTCGATGGCTTCGTGCTGCGCCTTGGTCTGCATGAAGTTGAGACGCGAGCCGCTGCTGATGCGACCGTTCATCACGCGAATGGACGACACCACCCCGCGGTACTGGTCGTACTGACTGTCGAAGATGAGGGCCTGCAGCGGCGCGTCGGGATCGCCCTTGGGCGCCGGAATGCGCTCGCACACCGCGTCGAGCAATTCGCCCACGCCTTGGCCGGTCTTGGCCGAGATGCGCAAGATGTCGTCGGCCTTGATGCCGAGAACCGTCTCGATCTCCTTCGCGTAGCGATCGGGGTCAGCGGCCGGCAGGTCGATCTTGTTGAGCGCGGCCACGATTTCGAGGTCGCTCTCCAGAGCGAGGTAGCAGTTGGCCAGCGTTTGGGCCTCGATGCCCTGGGCCGCGTCCACCACCAGGATCACGCCTTCGCACGCGGCGAGCGAACGGCTGACCTCGTACCCGAAGTCGACGTGGCCGGGGGTGTCGATGAGGTGCATCGTGTGCCCCTTCCACTCGACGCGCACGTTCTGGGCCTTGATGGTGATGCCACGCTCGCGCTCGAGATCCATCGAGTCGAGGTACTGCTCGCGCATCTCGCGGGCGTCCACGGCCTTGGTGAGCTCGAGGATGCGGTCGGAGAGCGTCGACTTCCCGTGGTCGATGTGGGCGATGATCGAGAAGTTGCGGATGCGGGAGAGGTCCATGAGGGGTTGGCCACCGCCGCGCGCACACGCACGAAGACGAACGAAGCCACCCCGATCCTACCCGCGACCCCTTTACGCTGGGATGTTGGGCGTTGGACGAGCCCCCGGACGCTGGTACCCTGCCAGGGCTGTTTCAAAGGTTTCGAGGTTCACGTGGCCAATATCAAGAGTCAGAAGAAGCGCATTCGCACCAACGCCAAGGCCGCCGAGCGGAACAAGGCTGTCAAGAGTGAGTTGAAGACGCGCATGAAGTCGGCTCGCACGAGCATTGGCTCCGAGAAGAACGCCGAAGAAGTCCGCCTCGCCGTGAAGCGCATCGACATGGCGGCCGCCAAGGGCATCATTCACAAGAACGCCGCGGCTCGTCGCAAGAGCCGTCTCATGAAGAAGGTCAACGCCGCCGGCTGACCGCAGACGCGAGCCGAGCGAGCCGCGCCACCAAGACGTCCATCACCACGTCTTCTTCCAAACCCGTTCCGCCCCGCAGATCGCTGTCGGCGCGCGACAGCAATTCGAATGCGCGTCTCACGCCGTCGTGTCCGATCGTGCGGAACGTGTTGTACGCCTTCTCGGCCGGAAATCCTTTGATGCCGAGCGCTGATTCGGCGTCGGCGAGGCTGGCGATGTCGCGATCGTCGAGCTTGGCCAGCCGCGTGTAGTGGTTGTGCAACTGGGCCAAGATCTGCAGCGGATGCCGATCGCCGGCCTGCATCATGCGGCGGGTGGCGCGCAACGCCTCGGTCGCGTTGCCCTTGTCGATGGAGTCGGTGAGATCCCACGGCAACGCATCGCCCCGCTGACCCAAGAACGGCTTCACCATGTCGGCGGTGATCTTCTTGGGGCCATACGTGGCCATGAGAGTTTCGGCCAGACCCTCGAACCGGGCCACGTCTTCGCCCAACCACTCGATCACGAGGTTCATGCCGGCGGCGTCGAACTGCAGACCGCGCATCTCCACCTGACTCTCCCACCACGCGCGTCGTTCGCGCGCTTTGGTGGGCGGTGACGGGTCGATGGTCTGTCCGCCGGCGGCCTTGACGGCTTTCTTCAACGGCTCGGACACTCGCCCCGATCCCCATTCGATGACGAGGTCGGTGAAATCGGCGGCATCACTGGCGTATGTGACGAGCGCTTCGATGTCGTCGGCCGAGAATCCACCGTCGCGGCGCACCACGATCACTCGTCGTTCGGTGAAGAACGGTGGCGTCTGCGCCGCTTCGGTGACACCGCTCATCACGTAGTCGCCGCCGAACTCTTCGAGCATCAACGAGCGGTCGTTCTCACCCACCAGTTGGCGCGCGAGATCGGACACGTGCTCGCTGACGAGGATCTCATCGGATCCGTGCACCAGGAAGAGTCCCACGGGTCAAGGTTGCCACACGGGTGAGGCGCGTCCGAGGTGCGCGGGCCATCACGAGCAACAGCACCAACAACGGCGCGACCACGTCGAGCCAGGTGGGCAGGCCCGAACGCGCACCGCGTTCGGCAACCAAGGCGACCACGCGCACCCCGAGATCGATCGGGAACAAAAGCACGCGCCCCACGCCATCGGGCAACACTGCCGCCGCGAGGACGATCGGTAGACCAACGAGCATCACCAAACCCGCGACAGGTCCGGCCACCATGTTGGTCACGAGTCCGATCGCATCGGGCCAGCCGAACACCGACGCCGACACCGGCAACACCGCCACTTGCGCACCGATCGTCGGCGCGACGAACGACGCGATACGTCCGCCGCCGAGGGCGCGCTCGACCAACGGGCTCACCAGAACCAAGCCAGCGCAGCCACTCACCGACAACCACCACCCCACCGACCACACCAAGAACGGATCGACGATCACGCCCACGATCACAGCCGTCGACAATGCGCGTACCGAGCGTGTGGTGGTGCGCGGAAGAACGAGCGCCGCACCGGCCATCAACGCCGCCCGCACCACCGACGGTTCGGCTCGGGTGAGGATCACGAAGATCGCGAGCACCGCGATCGACGAGACGACGCGTGCCCGCTGACGCAGACGGCCGAGCAACGGTGCGACCACGGCCATCACATAGGCCACGTTCTGACCCGAGACCGCCGTGAGATGGGCCAAGCCGGCCCGGCGGAACTCGTCGACCACCTCGCGATCGAGACGACGATCATCGCCGTAGAGCAGCCCGGTGAGCAGATTCCGGCGCTCATCCGGCAACGACGCGGCACCGTTGGCGAACACCCGTCGTAGGCGATTGACCGATCGATGCAGATGATTGGCCGATTCTCCGGTCACGGTGACGTCGTCCACGCGCACACGTCCGACGATGTGTCGCAGTAGGTCTCGCCGTGGTCGAGTCGACTCGTCGATCCGACCGACGAGCCACACACGCTCACCCGACGACACGCGTTCGATTCGACGAGCCAGGCGCCCGTACAACCACGCATCCACGCGTCGACCGTCGACCTCGAACACCACGTGAGTGCCGCGCTCGCTCGGGTCGGGTTCG